>Ga0075017_100000113_pt1 | contig 35070 bp, 33 predicted proteins | sample AleBraG_ABR_2012_FD_71475 | JGI IMG/M metagenome (GOLD analysis project Ga0075017, IMG submission 71475) | Freshwater sediment microbial communities in response to fracking from Pennsylvania, USA - Alex Branch Run_MetaG_ABR_2012 | ecosystem: Environmental > Aquatic > Freshwater > Creek >... | reverse complement strand
GCAGAGCCGTGAGCAGACCGCACGCACAGACAGCTTTCGCAATAGTCATGACATTACTGCGGCAGCCGCGCCCATCAGCGGGCGCTGCGCGGCCAGGTGTGCGCCCAAGCGCAGGCCCCAGGCATAAATGCTCAGTGAAGGATTCACGCGACTGCTGCGGGGTAGCACGCTGCCGTCAGCGACATAGAGCCCCTGCATGCCGTGCACCCTCCCCTCGGCGTCGACTACCGAAGTCGCCGGATCCTTGCCACACATGAGTGTGCCGCAGACATGGGCAGTGCCGGCAAGTCCAATGCCTTGCGTCGCAGCGATCAGACCGGAACCGAGCAGCGCGCGGGTCAGGGCCCAGGTGAACTGTCGATGTTCCCGGGCTGCAGCACCAAGGCGCTGGCGGTCGTAATCCAGGACCGGCTCCAGCACCCCTGCGCGGCGCTGCTCAACGACCCGATTGGCAGGATCCGAGCCATCCTCGGTTTGCAGAAAGAAGCCATAGGCGCGTGCGGCCAGCATTTGCGCGAGCGGCCGCGGGATCAGGCGCGGCATGAGGTTGGCAATCAGCTCGCTATCGAAGCCGAGAGGCTGCACGCTGGAATGCGAAAATTTCTCGTGCGTGAGCAGACAGGTCTTGCGCAGCAGATCTTGTTGCCGGCGCAAGCCCACGGCGACCATAGCCGTGAGCAGGTGCAGCTTGAGGTTGCGTCCGACGTTGTCGGACATCGGCAGCTTATACCGCAAGCCGCTGGCGTCCAGATAGCGGGCCAGTATGCGCGGCGAATGCAGCGCGCCGGCGGCGAGCACGACACGCCCAGCTATGGCTTCCCGGCCGTCAGCCAGTCGCACGCCATCAATTTGCTGGGGTGCCCCCTTGGACGATCGCAAGGCTGTCACCTCGGCGCCGGTTAGCAGAGTATATCGCGGGTTGTTTGCCAGCAGGTGAATCAATGAGTGCTGCGCATCCCCTTTCAGTTCGCGCACCGGCGCAAAGCCATCGAAGTGACGGGCTTCATCAGGGTAGCGGATGATTTCGGGTGCCAGCGCCATGGGAATCGCGGCGCAGTGCCAGGCACTGCCGGGTCTGTCAAGCCTGCTCAGAATGCGTTTCAGACCGGATTCAACGGCAAACTCACGGACGCCAAGCAGCGTCTCGGCCTCCTGGTAGTACGGCGCGAGCTCGTCGTAGTCGATAGGCCAGGCGTGGCAGTTGAATTGCGGCTCGGCTGCAAATTCGGCGCGGGAGAAGCGCAACAACGCGGCGCCATACCAACGGGTCTTCCCGCCCACATTGAAGTGCTCTTCAGGTACCAGGCGCGCGCCGCGTCCGTCAATCCAGCCCTCGCGCGCCAGGAACTCGCCGCGCCGTACCACGCGGTCCACATCCAGCGTGCTACCGTCGGTGGGCAGGTAGCCGCCCTTCTCGAGTTGCAGCACACGCATCCCGGCCGCGACCATGCGGTAGGCGGCAGCGGCACCACCGGCGCCGGAGCCGATCACGATCGCGTCGTAGAGCCCGTCACGGAGTTCCGATGAGCTCAAGGCGTACTCCCTAGCCGAGTTTCGGACCGAGCGTAAGTTGCCCGCTCCGGCAGCTGTCCGCAGTGAATGCAACGTTCGTGCGAGGTGTGCATGAGCTTGGCGCAACCTGAGACGCGTCGGCGTGACTGCTGCCACTGAGCCGCCGCGAGCATTCCCAGACACGGGGCGATAAAGTAGATCCAGAGCGCTTGCCAGTGCCGCGCCGGCGCTGCCGAAGCAAAACTGCGCGCGGGATTCATGCTCATGCCGGAGAGCGGCGCTTCCAGCGCGATGTACACGGCTACCAGGGTCCCGGCGGCGATGCCGGTCAATGGCGCGTAGCGCCGGGAATTCGACAGACTGAGTACTGTCAGCATCATGCCGAAGGAGATGCCCAGCTCAGCTAGGAAAGCCACGACGACACCGTGCGTACCGGGCACAGTGGCCACCCACGACACGGGCGCCGCACTGAAAGCCTCCCCCAGCAGGCGCTTCACCAACAGCACCCCAAGCAGACCGCCACTGAACTGTGCGACGACATAACCGGCGGCGTCAATACCGCGCACTCTGCCCAGGCGCCAGAAGGACAGGGTTACCGCAGGATTCATATGCGCCCCGGAGCGTCGGCCCCAGGGCGAATAGATCAGCGCCATGCACGTGAGCCCCATGGCGATGCCGACCAGGGCGCGTCGAAGGTCAGCATTCACGATCCAGGCCCGGAGCCCCGAGGCCGGGTATTCGAGCAGCGTCGTAAATACGCCTGCCGAGACCATGAACAGGCCCAGGCAGAGGGCCTCAATCAGGTACTCTGGGACGTGATCTACCACCTGCCATGCGATGGATCTGTGCGGACTCATGTCAGCCGCCCGTCTCGAAGCCCGGATACAGCGTCATGCCGCCATCAACGAACAGGCTGATGCCATGCACGTAGTCGGCGTAATCAGAGGCCAGCCACACCGCGGCGCGGCCGATCTCATCGGCCTCGCCTATGCGCTTGTACGGGATCAGCTTCATCAGCTCGGAGTACGCTTCGGGCGTATCCCAGGCTTCCATGTTGATCGGCGTGCGTATCGCACCGGGGCAGATTGAATTGACGCGAATGCGGTACGGCGCCACCTCCTGGGCAATGCTCTTCATCATCAGCATCACGCCACCCTTGGAGGCGGCGTAGTTCACATGCCCTGCCCAGGGAATGACTTCATGGACCGAGCTGATGCACAGGATCTTACCCGCCGAGCAGGACACGTCCGGACGCACGCCGCGGCGACGAAACTCGCGCACGGCGGCGCGCGAGCAGAGAAACTGCCCCGTCAGATTGACATTGATGACCCGGTTCCACTGCGCCAGGGTCATGTCATGGAACGCCGCGTCCTGCTGCAGGCCGGCGTTGTTGACGAGGATGTCCACCGTGCCAAATTCCTCGATGGTGCGACGAAACATGGCCTCGACCTGTGATTCATCGCCGACATCGGCGCGCACTGCGAGCGCCCGGGCACCGCGCTCGCCAAGCTCGGCCACCAGGGTTCGCGCCTTCTCCTCGCCCGCGGAGTAATTGATCACGACGTCGGCGCCGGCATCAGCCAACGCCATGGCGATTGCGCGACCGATTCCGGAGCTTGCCCCCGTCACCAGAGCCTTTTGACCCAGCAGCAGCTTTTGGGGCGGCACGCGCGGCATAACGGGCGACGGCAGATGTTGATGGCTATTTTCCATGTCCATGTGGGTTCTCAGATGTCAGTGGGATATAGGCAGGGTGGCGGCAGAGTCGGCGCTGCCGGGGGCCGTGACGGGCAGCTCGTCGCTGGCCGCGGCCGCGGCGCGCAACGGGTCCTGGTAGCGCGGCATCAGCAGTTTCGCCACCAACCCGGTCCAACCGGTCTGGTGCGAGGCGCCGACACCTCGGCCGCTGTCACCATGAAAATATTCATAGAACAGCACGTGATCGCGAAAATGCGGGTCCTGTTGCAGCCGCGGATGATGGCCGTAGACCGGGCGGTTCCCCTGCTCGTCTTGCAGGAAGATACGGGTCAGGCGCATCGCCAGTTCGCTGGCCGCCTGTTCAAGCGTGACCATGATGCCGGATCCTGTCGGGCATTCGATCTGGAAGTTATCACCATAGTAGTGATGAAACTTCTGCAAAGACTCGATCAGCAGGAAGTTCACCGGGAACCAGATCGGACCGCGCCAGTTGGAGTTGCCCCCAAACAGCCCGGAATCCGATTCGGCCGGCTGGTAGCGCACCCGTAGATCCATGCCATCGACGTGGTAGGTGTAGGGCGCTTCGTCATGCACGCGCGAAAGCGCACGCACGCCGTACGGCGAGAGAAACTCGGTCTCATCCAACATACGCTTGAGCAGTCGCTTCATGCGGTGACCGCGCAGCAACGACAGCAGGCGACGGTGACCCCGCCCCTCCTCATTCCAGTGCGAAACCAGCGACGCGAGTTCCGGGCGATAGGCCAGGAACCACTCCAGTCGACGCTTGAATTCCGGCACCCGTTCGAGCAGTTCAGGTTCCAGCGTCTCGACGGCGAACAGCGGGATGAGGCCGACCATCGAGCGCACCTTCAATGGCGTCATGGCCCCATCGGGCAGGTGCAGTACGTCATAGAAGAACTTGTCCGCATCGTCCCACAGGCCAATGCCCTCGTCGCCGATATTGCTCATGGCCTCGGCGATGCTGAGAAAGTGCTCGAAGAACTTGGTGGCGACGTCCTCGTACACATGGTTGTGCTGCGCCAGCTCGAGGGCAATTCGCATGAGGTTGAGCGCATACATGGCCATCCAGCTGGTACCGTCGGCCTGGTCGATGTGACCGCCAGTAGGCAGCTGGGCGCTGCGATCAAAGACGCCGATATTGTCGAGTCCGAGAAACCCGCCCTGGAAGACATTGCGTCCCTCCGCATCCTTGCGATTCACCCACCAGGTGAAGTTCAGCATCAGCTTGTGGAACACTCGCTCGAGAAAAGCCAGATCGCCGGTGCCGCCGTTGTGCTTGCGGTCAATCTGGAACACGCGCCAGGTGGCCCAGGCGTGTACCGGCGGGTTGACGTCGCCCAGCGCCCACTCATAGGCCGGCATCTGCCCATTGGGATGCATGTACCACTCGCGCGTGAGCAGCAGCAGCTGCTCCTTGGCGAAGCTGGGGTCGAGATGGGCCAGCGGGATACAGTGAAAAGCCAGGTCCCAGGCGGCGTACCAGGGATATTCCCACTTGTCCGGCATCGAAATGATGTCGGCATTGTTCAGGTGCAGCCAGTCCCTATTGCGGCCGTGGCGACGGCCCGCAGGCGGCGCGGGCTGGCCGGGATCGCCCTTTATCCACTGCGGAACATCGTAATAGAAGAACTGTTTGCTCCAGATCATGCCGGCGAAGGCCTGCCGCTGCACACGACGCGCATCAACGCCGTCGATGCCGGCCTGAAGCTCGGCGTAGAACTCGTCGGCCTCGCGAATGCGCGCGGCCATCACGCGATCAAAGTCGGCGAACGGCCGTGCGGCGCTGTTCGTCGTCAGGCGTAGCCTGATGGAGCGCGAACTGCGCGCCGGCACGTTCAGTTCGTACCACACCGCGGCCTTTGTGCCGCTGAGTGCCGGATTGACGGCGCCCCGGTTGCCGCCCACAACGCGTTCATGGATACCGTCTTTCCAGAATCCTTCTTTGCCTTCCTGACTCCACAGCCGGGCGACATTGGATTCGTTGTCGCAGAACAGCAGCTCGCCTGGCTTGCCATCGGCATAAAGGAAATGAGTGCCCAACTCGCGGTGCGTCACTTCGATGGCTGCGTCGCCGGTGGCGCGCAGCACCGGCCGCTCCGTCTTGTCGTCCCAGCTCCAGGTATTGCGAAACCAGAGCTGCGGTAGCAGATGCAAAGGCGCAGCGTCGGGGCCGCGATTGTGCGCGGTCACGCGCATCAGGATCGCCCCGGGTTCGGCCTGCGCATATTCGATCACCACGTCAAAGTAACGATCATCCGAGAAGGCCTCGCTGTCCACGACCTCGTACTCCGGCTGCGAGATGCCACGGTGGCGACTCTCCTCCAGCAGCTGGCTGTAAGGGAACGCGCGCTGCGGATACTTATAGAGCATCTTCAGATAGGAGTGCGAAGGCGTGGCGTCCAGATAGTAGTAAAGCTCCTTGACGTCTTCACCGTGATTGCCTTCACCGTTGGTAAGGCCGTACAGGCGTTCCTTGAGAATCGGATCACGCATGTTCCACATCGCCACCGACAGGCAGAGGCGCTGCTGCGCGTCCGAGAAACCGCCGATGCCGTCCTCACCCCACCGGTAGGCCCGGCTGCGGGCGTGATCATGCGGGAAGTAGTCCCACGCCGTGCCGTGCTCGCTGTAGTCCTCGCGCACCGTGCCCCATTGGCGCTCGGACAGGTAGGGTCCCCAGTGCTTCCAGGCCGCACCATGTGATGCCGCAGCGTCGAGACGTCGATGTTCAGCCGTGTCGTTGGACATGGGTCACCTGGCTATTGAATGTCTGTTGAGAAGCGGCGCGCGCCAGGCGATGCCAGGCACGCAAGGTCTCGGCCACACTCCAGGCCTGCGCAAAGCAGCCGCGCGGCGCATGGGGAGCTTCGCCGTCGAATATCTCGCTGACGGAACCGACGCAGGCTTCATCCAGGTGGGGCACAGCGCTGGCGAGCAGATCCTGGGCATAGGCTGAATCGCCGTACACCTGATGGTGGGCGATGGCGAAAGGACCGAGCAGCCAGCTCCAAACCGTGCCCTGATGGTAGCTGCCGTCGCGTTGCACTGGTCCGCCCTGGTATCGCCCCACGTAGGCCGGATCATCGGGGGCGAGCGAGCGCAGACCGACCGGCGTCAGCAGCAAGCGTGCGCAGGTGTCGACCACGGCCTGCTGCTGGCGCGGTGGCAACAGGTCCGTACCCAGCGACACGGCAAAGATCTGATTGGGGCGAATGCGCGCATCGACCCGCCGCCCATTCACCAGCATGCCCTCTGGGCAATCCACCACATCGTACAGGCAGCCGGTCTGGTCGCTCCAGAACACCGCGGCGAAGGATTCCGCGGTTCTTGTCGCGGCTTCCTGATAGCGGCGCGCCGCAACCGGGTCGCCCAGGGCCGTGGCCCAGCGATTCATCTGCAGGAGAGCGAAGTGCCACAGTGCATTGATCTCGACCGCCTTGCCGGTGCGGGGCGTCACTACCCAGTCGCCGACCTTGGCGTCCATCCAGGTCAGCTGCACACCGGCTTCGCCCGCACACAGCAGGCCATCGACGGGATCGACCTGAATACCGTAGCGCGTGCCGCGCTGGTGCCACTCGATGATTTCACCGAGGCTCGGGTAAAGCTCGCGCACCAGCGCCAGGTCATTGCTGGCTGCCAGGTATTCGGCGATGGCGTGGAAGTACCAGAGTGTCGCATCGACGGTGTTGTATTCAGGCGCCTCACCGTCATCCGGAAAGCGATTGGGCAGCATGCCCTGGCTCAGATGCTGCGCGAAGGTGCGCAGGATCGACGCGGCCTCGCGGTGGCGCCCGGTTGTCACGGCCAAACCGGGCAGCGCAATCATCGTGTCGCGGCCCCAATCACCAAACCAGGGGTACCCGGCAATGATCGTCGCGCCGCGCCGGTCGTCAATCGAGGCGCCGGCGTGCGCCGGTGCCCCACGTACGACAATGAACTGGTCGGCCGCCAGTGTCAGCCGACGCACCCACCAAGGCGCTGACGGGGGCAGAGAAAACAGCAGCGACTGCTGTCGCTCCAGCTCCCGAGCCAACAGCGGTTGCGAGGGCGCACGTTCGGCGCTGACAGTGAATGTCACTGCCTCACCCGGTTGCAACTCCGCTGTGAACACACCGGGCCGATACAGATCTACCTCGGCGTCCAGGCCCCGTTCGGCCTCCACTCGATGCCTGAAGTTCCAGTAGTAGTCGGCATCGAGCCTGAACTGACCGCGGTCCAGACCCATTCGATACGGGCGTGCGCCGGGAAAGGCAGTCAGGGTGCAGCCAGCCAAGTGCGCATCGAGCACATAGGCCTGTCGGCCGCGCGTCTGGGCGTGATAGTCACGATAGGTGCACAGGGGAACAATTTCCAGCGACAGCGGTGCGCCGCCATGCACCAGGCGGTACTGGATATGCGTAGTGTTCTCGCCACGCACCATCCACAGGCGCTGTTCGAGCAACGCGTCACCGATCGAGAACGTCCACACTGGCGTCGTACCCTCGAGGTGAAACCCGCTCAAATGCTCGAACCCGCGGGGCGCCAGCGTGCCATCAGCAAATTCATTACAACCGAGCTCGCAGCGGCTGCCACGATAGCTGACACTCGTATCGACCTTGGCTACCATGACGACACGCTCGAGTGGCGGCCTGAGGGTAGCGACGAGAATCCCGTGATAGCGCCGGGTATTCGCCTGCGCGACGGTGCCACTGGCATAGCCGCCCAGCCCATTGGTCAGCAGCCACTCTCGTGACAAAGCGCCTGCTGCCGTCGCAAACGAGGGGCGCGCAAGACTTAGCCGATCCACAGGTGACTCCTCGGCGCGCCCTCCGCGCTTGTGGTGGCTGGAACAGGAGCCGACGACGGCGACATGTAAAATATGTCTGCCCGCGGCGCATTGGGATCGGACCGTGGGGTAGATTGTCCGCTTGGGGTGAGTGCTTCGACAGCGAACAGCCCGTCGTCGTCTCCAGGTGAAACTGCAGCGATCATGAAAGTGGCGCCCGTGCGCGGGTGAGTCCAGAACGCGTTGCTACCCGCCGCAACCAGCCGGGTACGAGAGCTCACGGCCTCCGCAGGGACCTGCTGCGTAAACACCTGCGCGCCGGCGAGCGCAATCTCCTCATCCTGCTGCGCACTCGCAGCGCCGCTCACACCGATGCCGCCGACGATCCGGCCATCAATGGCGATAGGTATACCCCCCTGGAGCGGCGTAAAGGCCGTCGCGGCGGCAACCGGGATCATGGCCGCCCGACCACGATCGTCTGTCCGCCCGCATCCACCACGGCGATGGCGCCGCCCGGTGCATCGTGCGCCCGGGCGTAGGCTGTGGCTGCGGCAACCGCCCGATGGGCGCCATCCAGCGTCAGTGTCGGGGCCGCCCCCACATCGGCGGCACTCGCCAGTGTAGACAGTGCCAACGCCAAGCAGCACAGCGAGGCAGCGTAGATCAGGTGACGCTTCACGGCATAACTCCTAGCTGACCATCTGCAGCAAGGCGCGCTGACTGGCGAGCGTCACCAGTGCGGGCGGCATGTGAATGGAGCGACGCCACGGGGCGGGAGCCGGGCGTCCCCTGCGCAAGGTCTCAATGACACGCTTTGGGGTGCCGAGGTCGGTCCAGCCGCAGGGCTCGGTTCCCACGACTCGCAAACGCTCCTCGGCGCCCTGGACGATGACGCGCGAGAAATCGACGTCAGGCAGCTGCTCGTACAGCGCCTGCAATGCTCTGCCTTCGCGCTGCACCGCATCGCGTGCCAGCGCGGTCTCCATGGCATCGACGATGTCGGGCAGGCGCTCGCGTATCAAGCCCAGCAGCGTGGCGCCCTGCACCGCGAAAATGAAACTGTTCCACAACGCGCCCTCGCGCAGCAGCGAGTGCGCACGCTCAGCCGTCGGCTTCTCGACAAATCGGGTGACTGCGTGCAGTCCCGGTGCCAGGCCTGCTCCCGGCAGGATATAGCCAAGCTCCGGATCCGCCTCATCCGGCTTGATCCCCAGCAGCACCAGATGCCCCGAATGCCGCTGCAGATGCTCCACCATCTGCTCGAGACCTGTCGCCATTGTCGCCTCGTCCTGGACGTAGTGGTCCGCCGGCAGGAACACGACGTGTGCCAGCGGATCCCGGTTCAGAATGCCCAGCAAGGCCAGCAGTATGCCGTTGGCGGTACCGCAGTTGCGCGGTTGTACGATGACATTTCCGGCGTGCATGCCGGCGAACGAGCAGAACTGCTTCGGTACGGCGTTGCCCTGCGCATCGGTGGTGAGCGCTGCCAGCCGCCTGCCGTCACCGGCAGCCAGTACGATCGACCACACTCGCTCGTTTCCGTTCGTCACGACATTTTCCCCCTATACATTCTTGCAATCGCAGCGCAAGTCAGTGCGCCAACCGCGAACTTCTCGCTGTGGCGTGGCTCTGCCAACTAAGACCTCGAGCGGCGCGCTTGGACCACAGTCGCGTATTCAGTACGACCACGCGCTGCGACGCGGGCATCCAACTGCTCGGTAGGCGCGCAGTGGCTACAACCGCTAGTTCGCCTGGTGCGGTGTATTGGTTACCTGTGATGTCAACGCGTTGCATAAATCTCTCGCCTCTTCCTATTTCCACTCGGGACGCACAGTCCCGAGTGGGAATGCTGGTGCTGATGTCCTTACCTCGCCTGGTTCGCGGGCGTCGGGTCCTTGACGTGAACCACGCGCGCGCCGACGATGCGATCGCAGGTACCCTTGGGCAGCTAGATCCACGCCATCGGGGTAGCGTCCGCCTCGACATGCCCGTGGCAGGCATTCATGGTGGTCGCGCAGTCATTCTTGCCGGCCTTCGCGATGCCAGCACACCTTGTAGATTCCGGCCGTTTCATGGACGCCGGTCATGTCGATCTTGGCGACATTTTCCAGTTTGCAGTACGCGCCAAGGTTGACACGGTACTTTACAACGCCATGTTGCCGGAATACGCGCAGTGATCCGGAGTCGCTTGCGAATTCTGTTTTGGCTGTTGACGATGGCTGTGAGCGGCTCGGCTCGACCGCGGCGCACACCAAAAGCGCCAGCTATTCGAACTGGCGCATTGACGGCAAAGTATTTCACCTGTCATTTACGGTGCCACTGCCGGAATCGGCACGTTTCAATCAGCCTGGAGAGCTACAGCCACCCAATGAGAGTGTGGAGGACTCTCTCGCCACGCATCTGCCAGTGAGTGCGGGTGGCCGGAACTGTCCGCTATTCGCCCGACCGAAACCCTTGGCCGCCACCGCGCAGTTTCGCCGGTTCGTTATGAGCTTTAACTGCTCAACCGAAGCGGACATCGTGCTGCGCTCCTCCGCTTTCTTTGAATTGATGCCATCCCAAGTGTCGCTAGCACAAATACAGACCAGTGACGGCACCGTCATGTGGCAGCTGTTTACCAAAGACAAGCAGTCCGTTCCTTTCTGCTTGGACTTGTGCTGATCTCCAGACGCCTGCGTGATCTGGTATTTGTGGTAACCGGTTTTACTATCGGACACAGTGCCACGCTCGCCCTGGCGGTGACTGGCGTGCTACGACCCCACGCCGAGTACATCGACGCTCTGGTGGCGCTGACCATTGCGATGATTGGAGCCGAGAATATCTCCGTGGCTACTCACCGTCCCGGTCTGGTGGCCGGCGGCGTGGGTCGTATTTGGCCTGACCCACGGTTTCGGGTTTGCTGCCGATCTGCTCGAGTTGCGACTCCCATCCGGGCAACTGTTCAGCATCTTGCTCGGCTTCAACCTGGGCGTTGAGGTGGGGCAACTCTCGCTGGTGCTGCTTGCGCTGGGGTGTGTTGCTCTGCTGGTACGAGCCAAGCTGCATTGCCGCGCCCAATAGTGGTCGATACACTCGCGGCCGGCCTCGTGGGTCTGGGCTTGTACGGGTTTATCAGCCGTAGCTATGGATGAACTTACGTCCACTACAAGCCCACTACCATGAACATCTTAATGCCTGCGGGTCGATCTTTGGGCCAATCGACGCTTCGGACATATTTGGATTCAGGTGATTCCTCTGAAACCATCGTGTCCGCTGGCGTCCACCCCACTGTCACCTTAGCGCGTGTGTCGTCTTCTAGGGTGCTTGCCTGCAGTCGAGCACACGAATTACCAGGCGCATGTCCCGGTCGACCCGATAGTAGAGCGCGTACGGAAAGCGCTTGGCGAGCAACCGGTGAGACTCAAATACCTGCGCATGCAGGCCGGCATAGATTTCAAGGGAATCGATATCCGCAAACAGTGAGTCGAGGAAATCGCCGCCCACGGTCCAAGTCCTCGAGCGCCGAAGGCAGGATCTTGATGATCACTCGGCGCGCTTGCGCAGGTCTCGTTTCGACTCGGCCCAGTCAACTGGCTTCTCCTGGCCGGCTTCCATCCGCGAAGCCGTTTCCCTAAGCATTTCCTGATGCCATGCGGAGGACACCAGCCGGGATTCCTCGCGACTGAGAGATTCCCACAATTCTTCCATGGCCCGAAGCTTTTCGTCCCATGACATTTGCTGGATAGTTAGGGCGTTCATGATCAGAGAATACTCCGTCGTTTGCCCGGCATCAAAGGCACTAGACTATCGTCCGAAACCCGGCCGATAGATGGACTTCATAGTCCACGCACAGATGCGAAGGCGGCTACACAACTACGGCCGGGTAGTGACAGCCCCATGGAACCACGTGGGCTGCGGTGGAGCGGGCTGAAACGCCTTGAATAGGCGCCTGAGTAGAAAACTCAATGTTGGAACGGCGTGGAACGCGCTGACACTGCTTAGCAGCGCGACGAGTCATGGGTACAAAAGCGGGTAACCAAGGCGATCATACAGGCAAGTATTTGATTCGTTTTTAAAAAATCAGCGTTACTGTATTCCTCTCCTGGGCGCAAATAATACGTTATATGTCAGTAGGATAAGACTAATAGCTCAAGCAATATATAGGTGAGCTTCTGGCGAGGTACCTGCCGATTTCGCGGCGCGCACAGGAGCAGTTTTCCAAGTACCTGTGGCGGCTCGGCATTTCCATTTCAGCGCTGGACGCTCAACCGCGCAGCGGAACGGACTGGCTATCCCGCAGGCCGCTTGGATTGGGTCGACGTCTCGGCCGTTTCGGCCGCCTCTTCCGGGTCCACGTGAATCGCGACCGGGTCACTCGCGGGAAACCCCTCGTCCAGCGCCTCATCGAGCAGGTCGCTGAGGTGTTGCGATGTCGCGGGCACAGTGGGGTGCTGATCGCTCCGCAGTTGCTTGTTCATCGGCTTGATTCCTCTGGCAATGACGGAGTCCATGAAAGACCGAACCTATGATCGCGCAATCCTAACCAATCAGTTTTGATGCGCAAGTCAGGGCTTCTCTGCAATTATCTTCCCGTTCTTCTCAATGTAAAGCGGCGTGCCATACATCCGCGCTGTCTTACGCAAGCCGAAAGCTGGACACTGATCGCCCTCCCGGCCTAGTGATTGCCCTCCAGTGGCCACCACATTGTAGACTGCAAGGCACTGTAGACTGCCGCCGCTGGAGGGATCGGCAGTGAGTTCAAAATCAAGCCGTGGAAATTGCTGGGGCACAATGATCATGAACACCTGGCGGATTGCACTCACCGTGTGTGGCCTGACGCTGGCAGTATCAGCGGCAGACGCTGCGGGCACCTGCAAGCTTGGCATTCTCACCGAGTTGCCGGTGACCATGACCGATCTGCGGCCCATGATTTCAGCCGACTTTAACGGTGCTGAAATCCGCTTAATTGCCGATAGTGGCGCGTTTTTCAGCATGATTTCGGAGCCCATCGCCGCGCAGTTCAAGCTCCGGCTGGCTCCGGCGCCTTACGATCTGCGCGTTACCGGTGTCGGCGGCACTTCTGCGGTGTCGATAACCAAGATCAAGGAATTTGGGTTGGCGGGCCGTACATTTCCCAACGTGGACTTCATTGTTGGCGGTAGTGAGGTGGGCGATGGCGCAGGCGGGGTACTGGGCCAGAACGTGCTGGGCATAGCCGACACTGAATATGATCTGGCCAAGGGCGTCATTCGACTCATACGCCCCCATGACTGTGACAACAGCTCGTTGGCCTACTGGGACTCGGCCGCATCTTATTCCAGTGTCGACATCGAGCGCATGAAGCAGGCGGGCTTCCATACGGTCGGCGCCGCCTATCTGAATGGCGCCAAGATTCGGGTCATGTTCGACACCGGCGCGGCCGCGTCTGTCTTGTCGTTGCGCGCGGCGGCGAAAGCCGGCGTACGACCTGACAATGCAGGTGTAGTGCTGGCCGGGGAGAGTCGCGGCATCGGCCGTCGTACCGTTAAGACCTGGATTGCACCGTTTGCCAGTTTCAAGATTGGGCAGGAGGAGATTCGCAACACGCATCTGCGCATTGGCGATATTAATGCCGACGAAGCCGACATGCTTATCGGCGCGGACTTTTTCCTGTCGCACCATGTGTATGTGGCTAATACTCAGAACAAAGTGTACTTCACCTACAACGGTGGATTGGTATTCAATCTGACTACGGGTTCAGGCCCGGCTACGGCAAAGTCGGATGCCAATGCCGGGGCGACAAATGCCGACGCGACAAAAGCCGACACCACGGCGCCACCCATGGACGCCTCTGCTCTGGCGCGGCGAGGGGCGGCCTCGGGCGCGCGGCATGACTATGAACACGCTTTGGCGGATCTCACGCGCGCCTGCGAGCTGGATCCAAACGAGGCGAAGTATTTTCTCCAGAGAAGCCAGATTTACGAGCAGAGCGGGCAACGTCAGCCGGCACTGGCGGATGTGGATCGGGCGCTGAAATTGAGGGGCAATGACCCCGAGGCGTTATTGCACCGTGCGAATCTGCAGTTTGCGGCGGGCACAAGGATGGCGGCCATTGCCGACCTGCAGGCGGCCGACCAAGTGGCGGCGCGCGAGGCCGATATCCGGTTTGAGATTGCTCAGGCGTACTTGCGCGAAGAGGAATTTGCTGCAGCGATCGCGCAGTTGGACCTGTGGATCAAGAATCACCCGGACGATGCCAAGCAGGCGGACGCGCTCAATAGCCGCTGTTGGGCCCGAGCACTGTGGGGCAATGAGCTGGATAGGGCTGACAAGGATTGCAGCTCGGGATTGAAGCTGCGCTCGAAGTCCAGCCCGGGCTACGCCGCCATGCTCGACAGTCGCGCTCTGGTGCGCTTCCGGCAGGGCGCGCTCGCCAAAGCTCGCGCCGATTACGATGCCGCCCTGACGCTGCAACCGAAACTGGCCTGGGCGCTTTACGGGCGCGGATTGTGCAAACTGCGCTCCGGCGATGCCGCTGGGGGCGATGCGGACATTGCCGCGGCGACTGTCGTGCGCGCTGATATTGCAGAGCGGGCCAGGAAATACGGGATCGGTCCCTGAACTTGATTCATGAAGCACCCTCTACTCGCGCTCCCTGCATTGTCGATCGCGCTCGCATTGAGCGCGGCGTTCCAGGTCCAGGGACAACCCGTCCGTGGCGGCGATGTGACACAACCGGTGGCCGATGCGCGCGCCGTAGTATCCATGGGTCGGGTACGTTTCACGGTGCTGACCCCCGAGTTGATTCGCATGGAGTGGGCCGAGGACGGATACTTTGAGGATCACGCTAGCCTCGTGTTTCTCAATCGCCGCTTGCCGGTACCTCGATTCGAGCACGTGGTGACCGGCGCAAACCATACTCTGACGATCAAGACTGAGGCGCTGAGCCTGGCCTACACGCCAGGCGGCGATGGCCGATTCACCGGCGACAACCTTGCCATTACATTCACTGTGGATCGCGTCCCCCTCACCTGGCATCCCGGCTTGCAGGATGATGCGAATCTGCTCGGTACGACACGCACACTGGACGGCTCCTTGGGTGCCAAGACTATGGAGCCCATGGCCGTGGGTCATGGAGCGACCACTTGGCGAGCGCCAGGATTGGTATTTCTTTGGTTACGGACACGACTATCGCCGGGCCTTGGGTGACTACGTCCGCGTAGCGGGACGCATTCCGCTGCCGCCACGCTTTGCGCTGGGCGCGTGGTGGTCACGTTACTGGGCCTACAGCGACCAGGAAATCGAAGCCATCGTCCGCGGTTTTCATGACAACAGCGTGCCGCTGGACGTCGTGGTCATTGACATGGATTGGCATCCGACCTTTGCCGCCGAGCACGGCGCATTGGACGCCAGCGGGCACCGCAAAGGTTGGACCGGATACAGTTGGAACCGGCTGCTGTTCCCCGACCCGGACCAGTTTCTGGCCAAGCTGCATGGCGCCGGCCTGAAGACCAGCTTGAACCTGCATCCTGCATCGGGCATTCAACCCTGGGAGGAGCGTTATCCGCAAATGGCCCGTGCCATGGGCATTGATCCGGCTAGCGGACAATACGTTCCCTTTGCCATCACCAATCAGCGCTTCGCGCGCAATTACCTGGACCTCATGCACCATCCACTGGAGCGCCAGGGTATCGATTTCTGGTGGCTCGACTGGCAGCAGGAGCCCACCACTTCGCTGCCGGGCGTGACGCCGACCTGGTGGCTCAACTACGTCCATTTCACCGACCAGCAGCGCGAGGGCAAGCGACCACTCCTGTTTCATCGTTGGGGCGGATTGGGCAATCACCGCTATCAGATTGGATTCTCCGGCGACACCACCTCCAGCTGGGAATCGCTGGCCTTCCAGCCGTGGTTCACTGCCACGGCCGCCAATGTCGGCTATGCGTACTGGAGTCACGACATCGGCGGTCACGCCCCCGGTCCCGTGGACCCGGAGCTGTTCACGCGTTGGGTGCAATTTGGCGCCTTCAGCCCCATCTTGCGCACCCACACCACCAAGAACCCCGACGCCGAGCGGCGCATCTGGGCCTACCCTGAACCCTATGCCTCCATCATGCGATCGACGTATCAGTTGCGCTACGCTTTGCAGCCGTATCTCTACACCGAGGCGCGGCGAACCTACGATACGGGCGTCGCGTTCCTGCGCCCGCTGTATTACGACTGGCCAGATGAATCTGCCGCCTATGCCAACAAGGGCGAATATGTATTTGGCGACCAGATGCTGGTCGCGCCGATCACTGCGCCCGTGGACCAGGAGACCGGCCTGGCGTCGGAGTCCGTGTGGATACCCGATGGCCATTGGATCGAGTGGCCCACGGGTCAGAACCTCACGGGACCAGCTACCCTGACCCGCAGTTTCTCGCTGGACCAGGTGCCGGTGTACTTGCGCGCCGGAGCGATTGTGCCCATGCAACCCGCGATGCGTTACACGGGCGAGAAGGCCGTCGACCCGCTCATTATCAACATCTGGCCACTGGCTCCGGCGCAAAGTTCCCACTACGAACTCTACGAGGATTCTGGCCTCGCCACTGAGTACCAGCGTGGGGTTTATGCGCTCACTCGGATCAGCGCCACCCAGAACGGCGATGAGCTTCGCGTGGACATCACGCCGGTGGCCGGACACTTCCCGGGCATGCCGCAGTCGCGTCGCTTCGAACTGCGCCTGCCCGCCGACTGGCCACCGCAGTCGGTTGCCGTGAACGGAGCGGCGGTATCCCGCTCGGGTTGGAGCTACCAGGGCAACACACTAACCACTGTCATACCGATTGCCCGGCACAGTGTTCATGCGAAAATCTCGATCCAGGTGCGCCGTGCAGCGGGCCTCACGGCTCGCCGCAGCGAACTGGACGGCTTCGCCGGTGACCTGTCACGTCTGCACACGACTGGCAATGCTCTGCGCAAAGAACACGCTCATCCGGATCTACCCGACGTTCTCGTGGACGCCATTCAGTGCGGCGAGCGCCTCAGCTACCACCCCGAGCGCGCGCAGGAGGAGATCCGGCATTTCAGGGATCTGCAGCGCAATCCCCTTATCCAAACCTCCCAGTAGGGCTGAGGATCAACTCGACGAGGTTGATCCTTGATTCCGAAGCCACTCGACCAGCACTGCGTTTCCGCTTCGAGCCGCCACATTCAGCGGCGTCATTCCGTCGTGACCGACCCAATTGAGATCGGCGCCGCGGGCGAGCAGGAACTGCGCGGCCTCCCACTGACCGCCATTGCAGGCATTCCAGAAAGCGTTAGTCACGGCTTCGATGGGCGGATTTGACGCTGGCGAGAAGTGGGAACGCAGCCGATCCATCAACCCCAACGCCGCGCTATGCCAGAGCGTGGCGCGAGCTCCGCGCGCAATGAGCCTGCGCGCTGTCCGCCATTGACGGAACGCGACGGCATCTGACAGAGGCGCGCCGCCGTCGATCACTGAACCGGGGGATTCTATGTCCGCACCGAGATCGAGCAGTGCGTCCAGAGCCGGCAGATCATCCGAGCTGGCCGCCCAATGAAGCGGGGTTTCGCCATGGTGACCGTGGAACGTGGCGTTCGGCGCGGCACCGCGCGCAATCAATGCATGGATGGTCTCACGAACCTTGGGGAAGTGACCCGGCCAGTCGGTCGCCACATGCAGCCAGGTCCGCTGACCGTCGACTCGCGCGCTGACCGCGGTAGGATTTGCCTGGAGAAATTGCTCCACGTCCGACACGTCGCCACGCCGGATCGCATCCGCCACCTCAGTAATTTGCATGAAAGCGACTCGTAGTTCGTAAACTGAGCAAATCTCCGCTCGGCCTCGGCCGCTACTTCGGCCCACCTGGTCCGCCCGGACCCATCTTCCACTTCTTGGTGGCCAGGAATTCCGCCAGCGTGATCTTACCATCGCAGTCGGCGTCAATGCCCGGGGGCGGGGCCTCCGCCAGGAACTGTTCGCGCGTAATATATCCCTGCTTCTTGATTTCCGGCTTGGCCATGAACATGCGCCACGACGGCTCGGGCGCTCGCGCTGCGGCCCACTCCCTATGCGTCATCTTGCCGTCATGGTTCCGATCAATGGCATCCACGATGGGAGTCGCATCGGCCTTGCTGCCATCCGCATAAGGAGGACATGCGATCGCCTTGTGAGGCGCAGCGGCGGTAGCAATGGCGGTCGCAAGCGGGGCCGAGGCGGCCACGGGGGCGGCAGCTGGCTTCTGCATGGCTTGAGACTGCGCCTGACTCGCTACCGGCACCAGCCATACGCTCAATGCCAGACTCCATATCGACCGAGATATAAACGTCGTTGAACCCATACAACCTTCCCCCGTGACCGTGACGCGCAAATGTTGGTCGCCCGTGCTCAAGTGTACAAGATCGTGCCGGCCGTGAGCTGGGTGACACTGGTCGCGAGTGACATCGCCTATTCGGGCTCAGCGATTACCGCGGTGCCATAGCAGAGCACTTCGGTCAGTCCGGCCATTACTTCAGTGGCATCGTAGCGCATCGATATGATGGCATTCGCACCCAAGCTGGTGGCGTGCTCGCACATCAGTCGAAACGTTTCAGCGCGAGTCTGCTCGCACAGCGTGGTGTAGATGGTGATGTTGCCTCCAAACAGAGACTGCAGACCGCCCGCTATATTGCCGACGATGGAGCGTGAGCGAACGGTGAGACCGCGGACGACGCCGAGGTTCTTGACAAGCTTGTAGCCCGGTAGAGTCAGGGCGGTGGTAATCAGGCTATTTTGCATGGTGAACTCGTCCGGGGTGGGTGGCTTAAGAGCGAAAGCCAATGCGCGCGTGCGATCCGTCACAAAACGGCTTGGTGGCGCTGGCGCCGCATCGGCACAACCGCGCGCCGGTCAGTCGCGCCACGACCCGACCGGTACCGCTGGTGATTTCCAGATTTCCGCTGACTTTCAGCGGCCCGTCCAGTTGCGGATCCACAGCGAGCAGGCCGTCACGCTGCGGCAGCATTTCGGTTTGGCCGCTGGCGGGCTCGCCCGTAGCAGAGAATTCCACCTCGTGGTGCGATCCGTCGCAGTAGGGCTTGTGCTTCGAAGCGCCACACCGACACAGGGTGGCCCGAAAGCCGATATTCGAACCGTCCAGTTGCAGTTGACCCCGCAGCGCATACGGCCCGGCCTCACGAATCGCCAGCAGATTTACCGGCGGCGGCATCTCGTCCGGACGACCGTCTTTGCGTCGATAGCGTATCGCGCCGGACGGGCAAGCGTGGGCGATGGCCACCAGCGCTTCCGGGTCCATCGCGTCCGGATGTATCCACGGGCCTTGCACGTTGGCCAGGAATACGGCCGGAGCGCCAGTGACGCAAAATCGCGCATGAATGCAGCGCCTTGCCTCGAAACTTAAGGTCATCGCTCGACCTTCCACGGTTTCGACACCGTCAGCGATTGTGGAGGTCTCGCGCTGGGCCGCAACCGGCCCCGCGGACACTGTTGGCGCAGGTGAAGGGCCATTGGCCGACGCTATCGTGGTGACCGCTCCGATCGTGGTGACCGCTGCGATCGTGGGTGTCGCTGCGATCACAGGTGCCGACAACTCAAAGCGCTGCGCAGCCCGCTGCGCAAGCGTCGCCAAGGCGCGTCGGGTCTTGTCCAGGCGTTCGTCGTCCCGGGGAGTCAGGTCGTTGGCCGCAGTGCTCAGCTCCGCCAGGCGCTCAACAAGGAAGCGCCGCGCACCCACTCCGTACGGTAAGGGCGCCGCATCGCGCAAAGTAGTGAACGACATACCGGCATTGCAGTGCGGATTCGATGGCCCCGCCGGCAGCCGCGCCGCAAGCTCGCCCAAGGGCGCCATCGCCTGCATCAAGCCGATGGCCAAGTCCACGGCCAGCGCCTTGTCGGGGAGCGGTGCGGCCACGGCATAGGCATAGGCCAACAGGCGCAGCATCAATCCGTAGCTGGCATTGGCCAGATCCACCACTGCGATCGCCGTATCGTGTTCAATCCACACTCGACCTTCCGGCTTGGGTGGCCGGCGCAGTACCGGGTTGGTGGCCGCTCTGTGGCTGGGCGCAAAATTCGGATTCGCGCTCTTGAGCGACTCGTACTCTCGCCGGATTGCACAGAAGCGCTGGAAGTGCGAGCCGTCAACATGATCCGGCGCGCCCTCACCCTGCACGACAATGGAGTCAAACGCCGCCAATGCAGTCTTGATGCAAATCACGCGCTTGGCGCCCGGCAGATCGAGCTCGCGTTCGGACAATTGCAACGCCGGATCGCCGCAGAATGCCGCAGCCTCACCGACCTGTTCGACCAGTCCCGTCAGTCCGTTGGACAGCGCCACATAAAATTCCCCCACGGCCGCATAATCGATGCCCATGGGAGTGAGTCGGGCCTCCGGAGTCCCACGTACAAACTGGCGCTCGGGTTCAAAGCCCGTACCATCGGGTTCACTTGAGGCCAGCGGCCGTTCCAGATGGATGAAGTGCTGTAGAACCTCCGCGTCGAATGGCGCAAGCCTCACGACTACGCCGGCCGGCAGGTAACCTGGATCCAGTGGAAAGTTTGCCCGCCCAAAGCGCGGCGAAGCGCCCAGTGCTGAGGTGATGTTCCACACCGCCGCCAAGTGACTCATCTCGTCCACCGCCACCGAGAGGATCTCGCGGCGCCAGCGAGCCACCGCCTCGGCTTCCTGGGCCGTCAACCCCTCCTCGACACCGGACTTTAAACTGAAGACGGCGTACAGGTAGGTGCACATCAGATTGTGCTCGAGCTCCGCCGCCTCGTAGAGCGCATGCACCAGCCGTTCGCGGGACACGTGGGTAAATGCGCTCGATGAGGGTGGAGAGCTCACGCCCTTACTCTACACCCGCCGGGTTCCAAATTGACCTGCCCCCGGGTTGACCGCAGCGGACTTGAAATGCGCCTGGCCGCCCCCAAGACCCCCAAACCTGTATGGAGATCCTCCCCGCACCCCAGGACGCGCCCCTGCTGGACGCCTATTCGCGCGCCGTGGTCGATGCGGTCGAGCGTACCGGTCCGGCGGTGATCAGCGTGCGCGTCCCCAGTGTCGGCCGCCGCCGCGGTGGCGCCGGCTCCGGGGTTACCCTGACCCCCGACGGGTACGTGGTCACCAACGAACACGTCGTACGAGATGCCCTCGAGTTGGAGGTCGAACTCAAGGACGGACGCAGTGTGCGCGCCGACCGCGTCGGCACCGACCCCTCCACCGACCTGGCGGTTATCCGAGTGCGGGCCACGGCCCTGCCCTTTGCGGGCTTCGGCAACACTGCGGCTCGCCCCGGTCAGTTGGCCATTGCCATTGGTGACCCTTACGGCTTCCAGGCCACGGTCACCACGGGCGTGGTCAGTGCACTGGGCCGGAGCCTGCGGGCCCGTGATGGGCGCTTGATCGAGAATATCATCCAGCACACCGCGCCACTGAATCCGGGTAACTCCGGCGGCGCTTTGGTGGACGCCAGCGGCGAGATTCTGGGTATCAACACGGCCATAATCGCGGCCGCCCAGGGCATCGGCTTTGCGGTGCCAGCGACCACCGCCCACTGGGTGGTGACGCAAATTCTGACCCAGGGCCGCGTGCGCCGCGGTTGGCTCGGTGTCGCGGCACGCACGCGACCTCTGGATCGACGTCGGGCCCTGGCGCTGCAAGTCCGCCAGAACTCGGCCGTCGAGATCATGAGTGTCGCCGCCGACAGTCCGGCCGAGCGCGCGGGACTGCGGGTGAGCGATGTGCTGCTCAGTGCCGGAGAGCAGACACTGTTGACGATGGACGATCTGCAGGGTCTGTTGGGCGAGCGCGGGCCCGGCGCCGAGCTCGATGTGGATGTGGGGCGCGGCGTGAACCGACTCAGTCTCCACCTGAACCTGGCCGAAGCGCCGGCAAGAATGCAGTAGACTTACCAGGCGGTGATCCATCGTTGGGGGGCGCGGAACATGAAACTTCGCTACAAAATCCTGAACAGCATTCTGTTGCTTCTCGTCGCGGTGATCGCCGCTTTTGCGATGTATGTCAGTCACGACTCCGCGTGCCGCGCGCCGCCCATTGTGCCCACTGGCACACCGGGGATGAAGGCAATTGTCTACACCTGTTACGGCGGATCCGTCGTGCTCCGGTACGCGGACGTCGCCAAGCCCGCACTGGCGGCCGACAAAGTGCTGATCAAGGTCCACGCCGCGTCCGTCAACCCGCTCGACTGGCACTATATGCGAGGCCTGCCTTACATCGTGCGGCTGAGCGCCGGAGTCGGGGCGCCCGAAGATATCAGCATGGGCGTCGATTTTGCCGGCACCGTGGAGGCCGTGGGGGCCAACGTCACACGTTTCAAGCCCGGCGATGAAGTGTACGGCGCGAAGGGCGGGGCTTTCGGGCAGTACGTGAGCATGGCCGAGGATCGGGCGCTTACTCTTAAGCCGGCGAACATCACCTTTGAACAAGCGGCGGCCGTGCCCATTGCGGCCATCACCGCCCTGCAGGCACTGCGTGACACGGCCAAGGTTCGAGCGGGCCAGAAAGTGCTAATCAATGGCGCCTCGGGCGGAGTGGGCACATTTGCCGTTCAGATCGCCAAGTCCTACGGCGCAGAGGTGACCGGCGTGTGCAGCACCCGAAACGTATCGTTGGTTCGCTCCATCGGTGCCGATCACGTCATCGACTACACCCAGGAGGATTTCACTAAGAGCTCGCAAAAATATGACGTGATCCTGGACACCGTCGGCAATCGCGATTTATCAGACCTCAGGAAAGTACTCACCCCCACCGCTACCGTCATCCTCATCGGCGGCGGCGGCCCCAACGACGGGAAATGGCTTTGGCCCCTGGCGGGACCCGTCAAATCCATGCTGTACACGCGGTTTGTCAGCCAGAATTTTCAGTTCATGCTGGCCAATTTGAACAAAGACGACCTGGCCGTCTTGAGCGACTTGATGCAGGCCGGAAAGCTTACGCCAGTGATCGACAGGCGCTTCCGCCTGGACGAAGTCCCAGCGGCGATCGACTATCTGGAGCAGGGGCACGCCCGTGGGAAAGTGATCATAAATGTGGACTGAAATGATGAATGGCCCGTAGAGGGATGCCCCCTAGAATGCTAGGATCTACTCATGGATAAGACTGTTCGGCGCTTCGCTTCTCACGACGCCATGAAAGCCGAAGAATACCGCTACTGGCAAAGCGTATCCCCGCGCGAACGCATGCAGGCGGTGGCAGATATCACACTCGAAACGTATTCCTTGAAGGGCCAGTACGCCGATGCTCAAAGACTTCAAAGAACTCTTGTCCGCATTCAACGCCCACAAGGTTAAGTACCTCATCGTAGGCGGCTACGCGGTATCGTTTCACGCTCAACCACGCGCGACAAAAGACATCGATATTCTGGTAGATCCCTCGCCCGACAACGGTCAAGCCGTCTACGCCGCACTGGCAGAATTTGGGGCTCCGTTAAGCGGACTCAATGCTCAGGATTTCACCCAACCTGGCAGTTTCTTCCGAATGGGATCTCCGCCGGCCATGGTCGATATCCTGCCCAGAATTTCTGGAGTCGATTTTGATGCAGCTTGGGGACGACGCGTTGAATGTGAAATCGAGACCGGATTAGAGGTGCCGTTCATCTCGCGCGACGACTTGCTCGCAGCCAAAGTGGCCGCCGGGCGGCCGGAAGACTTGGCTGACGTCGCCGCGTTAAATGCAGCCGCCAAAGCACACGTCCCCTAACAGCCACACCTAGTCCAACGGCCACGGTAGGCCCATTCCCAGTCCGTTCATTTGCTCCCCCACCGGCTCCAAAGCGCGCGCGGCGACGACTTCAATCTCAGGCGCGATCGTCTCGCTGGCACCTGAGTCCACACCCCGCCACCACGGCTGCAATCCATACTCCCGCGCCGGCTCCACCGCCTCACCCAGCCGCGGCATCAGCAGTTGCACATTGCGGCGCGGTCCCAACTTAAAGAGTACTTCCGCCGGATAATCCCACGCGTGCAGAGCAAGGTTGAAAGTACCCCAATGCACCGGCAGGAACACCCCACCACCCAGTAATCGATGCGCCTCCAGCGCATTCTCCGGCCCCAGGTGGATATCCCCCCAGGCGGGATGGAACGCTCCTACCTCAAGCATCACCAGATCAAAGGGGCCCAGTCGCTCCGCAATCTGCCCGTACTGAGTGGTCAGCCCCGTATCGCCGCTGAAAAACACCGCCCGATCCCCGCAGCGAATCACCAGGGACGACCACAACGTGGCGTTGCGATCCTTGAGCGCGCGTCCAGAAAAATGTTGCGCAGGCCCCGCCGTCACCGCCAGATCCGTACCGGGCAATCGAAAGGTTTCCCACCAGTCCAGCTCGGTGATGCGCTCGGTCGGCACACCCCAGCGCTCCAGATGCGCTCCCACGCCCAACGAGGTGACGATGGGCACCGCCGATTTCACTAACTGGCGAATCGTGGGGTAATCCAGGTGATCGTAATGATCGTGCGAAATGACCACCAGATCCACCTCCCGCAGCGCCCGCAGCGGCACCGGCACCGGCTGAAAGCGCTTCGGCCCGATCAGGCGCGATGGTGAGGCGCGCGGCCCCCACACCGGATCCGTGAGCACCCGCAGCCCGCCGATTTCGATCAACACCGTCGAATGACCCAGCCACGTGGCCCGCAGTTTCGACTCTGGTCGGCGCGACCACGCTTCGCGCGGATCCACCGACGGCAGGGGCCCACTGGGCACGCGTCGCTCGCCCCCGCACAGGAAATCGCGCAGCGTCGGTCGTTCAGCGCCCAAGCTGCGCAGGCCCGGGAGCTGGGGATGTAGGTTACGAAAACCCGAGGCATTCCACATGGGTGAGGCGTGCATCCGCTCCGTGCGGCGCTCCTCACTGTGAGCGCTAGTCCGCATGGATGGCCCCGCCGTGATCCTGACCGCCATGAACCTGTCCGCCACGTCCTTGCCAGCACCGGCGCAAGCCGTCCCGAAATTTCGCCCGCTCCTCCGGTGTCATGCTCTCGATGCGTTGCTCCCAGCGCCGGCGCCAGAGGCCGCCCGGTCCCCGGTGACCGCCAAACAGTATGCGGCTGAGCACCAGCAGCGCCATCGCCTGCACCCAGGTGATGGTGTGCCACCCGGTGAGTGAGGGCAGCAACCAGTTCCACAGCCCCATCACGATGCCGCCCACTGCACCAACGGCCAGGGCCGCCAGCACCGCGATTTTCAATATTCTAAAGTGCCTCATGTGCGTCTCCTCACCATTCCAGTTCGTCGTAAAAATCCCGTAACGTCTCGCGCAATTGCAGCACCGCCGCATGCTTGCGCCCCAGCAGCGTGTTAACCGGTATGCCGCTCTCGGCAGCTATATCTTTGAAGGTCTGGCCGGCAATCTCGTGCGCCACAAACACACGCCGCTGTTCGACCGGCAGGTTTTCAATGGCCTGCTCCAGAGCGTCAGCCAGTAGTGCTCGCCGATACTCCGACTCAGGACCACTCCCGTCCGCCCCTATTAGCGCGGGTATGTCCAATTGAGCGTCCTCTTCGAGCGGTAACGTGCGGCCACTGACGCGATACCGATCGATGAGGCGATTGCGCGCCACACGCATCAGCCAGGAACCCACGCGTTCGATGGGCTTCATCAGTCGATACGCCTCGAGCAGCTCCGCGAACACCTCCTGAACAATGTCCTCGGCGTCGCTCGCAACACTTACCTGGCGTCGTACGAAAGCCCATAAACGCTGCTGCTGCTGCGCAACAACGCTCGCGAGCCGCTGGTTGGGGCTTAAGGCCATCGCGGGGTTGACCAAGGCATCGTCCATGCCTCTATAGACGTTTCAGGGACCAGAATATTGTTCGCACCAAGGCGAATATTGCCGGCGCCAAGGCGCTGGAGCGCCGGAGCGCCGATCGGCGTTATTCCGCGCCCGGCAGGGCCAAAGTCGTCCGCGACACCACCTGCCAATGATCCGATTTCCGCCGCCACACATCCACCGCGTACCCGTGCTCCTCTACGGGCTGGCTGCCCTGCGCACCGCGCCTGTGCCACTTGGAAGTTACGATGCCGGTAGTGCCGTAGACCTGCGCAGCAACGGCAGAGTGCTGGTATTGCGCAATTTCGTATCCTTCTACGAACTGTTTCAGCCACTCCGCCCTAGGGATGGGAACGGTGTCATCCCAGGAGTGCAGCGCAAATTCCGGCGCGAGCAACGACTCGAGGCTGGGCAAGTCCTTTGTCTTGATGGCCAGAGCCCACGCGTTGGTCAGTTCGACCAGCTCGATCTCCGGACGGCTCGATCCCGGCGATTCTGTCTCGGGGGGTGGCGCCCGCGCTGCTCGCGCGGCCCCCACTCGTGGGGTGGGCGCCGTCTCGCTCCGCACTGCTACCTTCAGCGCGTAGTCGCTGGTAACCAGCAATCCCTGCTGCTCCGCACTGACGCAGCTGCTGAATGAAACGGCAGCTCCCTTTATGCCCGTCATTCCGTCCGGCCGCTGGTAGGGATTACCGGCCACGGCATTGGGTTGCAACTGTCCCGTCTTTTCGTCGACCAGGCAATACAATCGATGCACTTGCGGTGGCGAGCCCTCGTCAAAATGTCCGCGCACTACTTCATGTTCAATATCCTGTTTGAACGCTTGTTTCAGCGACGAGAGTAGCCCTGACTGGGGCGGCGCAGATACCGGCGGTGCCGGCGGTGCCGACGATGGCTCTGCGGCAAGAGCGGCGCGCGCACATAGAACCGCGGCAAGCGCCATCGCTCGAAAGCCTGTGGATACACGCGAAGTGTTGTTCAATTTGCCCCCTACCCCAATCGTCACCTTAGTTTGTCGCCCTGCGCCACTCCCGCACGGCGATATCGGGCGTGCAGCCGGTCCAGCTGACGGTACATCACCGGCACCACTACCAGACTTAACAGGCTTGAGGTCGACAAGCCTCCAATGATTGCCACCGCCATGGGTGAGCGCAGTTCCGCACCCGCGCCAAATCCCATTGCCACGGGCACCATACCCAAAATCGCAGCGGCTGTCGTCATCATGATGGGCCGCAGCCGCACCGGTCCTGCCTCCAATATCGCGTTGTCAATGCTCATCCCGGCGGCGCGCAGCTGATTGACGCGATCCACCAGAATAATGGCATTCTTGCTGACCAGACCGACCAGAAAGACCAAGCCGAGCAGCGAGACGATGCCAAAGTCGCTGCGCGTGACGAACAGTCCGAACAGGGCACCGATCACTGCCAGGGGCAAGGCCGCGCCGATGGCGAGCGGATCCTGCAGACTTCGAAACAAGAGCAACAGCACCAGCAGCACGCCGGCGACGGCGAAACCGAGCGCTGGCGCAAATTGCCCGAACACGTCCGCGGCCTGGGCGGATTCGCCTTCCAATTCCAACTTTACGCCGGCGGGCAGTATTGACGGCAATTCACTTTTGGCTCGCTGCGTGATGTCCCCAAGGGTCACGGTGCCGGTAAGATTGCCGCGAACGACGGCCGCCGGGATGCCGTCTCGCCGCAACCAAGTGCCGTCTCCATCCGCGCCCAGCCCAACCAGCGAGGCGTCGGCAACACCGGGCCACGCGCCAATTTTCTTGAGTGCCGCTTCGGCCGCGCTGCGCAGCGCCACCTGATCAAGGCTCGTCAGCGTGACGGCCAAGGGCTGTTCCGCCGCCACGGCAATGATGGGAATATCATCCACGCTCACGCGCGCACGCCCATGGTGCGCCAACGCCGCACGCAGCCTTGCCTCCACTGCGCTGGTCCGGCTGTGACGGTCCGGGCGCAACGTGACGTGCACAATGCCCGCATCCACGTTCCCGCTGTCGGAGCCTGCCACCGACAACACCTGGCTGACATCTCTGTCCTGGGCAATCAAATGCGCCAGCCACTGCGCGCTCTGGTCGCTGGCGGCAAGCCCGGAGCCCGACTCCAGCGAGAAGCGAACGTCGCACTCGCCGCGATCGAGTGCAGGGATGAATCCTTGCGGAATCAATGGAATCAGCAGCAGTCCCGCGCCCAGGCTCCCCACGGCGGCAATCAGTATCAAACCTGGGTGGGCCAGCGACCAGCCCAAAAGTTGCCGATAGCCCGCGGCAAAATCCACCCAGGAGCGGCCTGCCTCATGCGCGCGACCTGGCCGCAACCAGCGAGCCGCCAGCACCGGAGTCAGGGTTCGCGCCACCAGCAACGAAGTCAGCACCGCGGCGGCGATCGTCAGTCCGAACGGTCGAAAGAACATCCCTACCACACCGCCCATCAACCCCACCGGCAAGAATACGGCAACTATGGTCAAGGTCGCTGCAGTTACCGTAAATCCAATCTCATCGGTGGCCCGGCGCGCCGCTACTTTCGGGTCACTGGCCTGGGGCAGATGTCGCACGATGTTTTCCAGATCGACGATGGCATCGTCGACGATGATGCCGATGACCAGTGCCAGTGCCAGGAGCGTAATGGTCTCGAACTTGAATCCCGCCAATGACATGACCAAAAAGGTGCCGACCAGAGAAGTGGGGATTGTCAGTCCCGCGATCGCAGTAGCGGCGCCACTGCGCAGGAATGGGTGAATTACGCCCATCGATAAGATTGCCGCCAGCCACAGAGCCTCGAGCGTGGCACGGGTGGCCTCGCGTACGTACGGCGCTTCGGCCCGTAGCGCACTAATGCGCATTTCACCCTTGGATCGCTCCATCACCACCCGCTTGTCCACCGCGCGGGCGACCTCGAGCGTGTTTGCACCCGCCTGCTTGATCACCTGCAGTGCCAGCGCCGGTACCCCGTTCAGGCGAACGCGCGTCGGTGGCAAATCTGATCCACTCAAGTCGCGACCCAGGACATTCACCCGCGCTACGCCGGCCATGCGCTCGAGCGCCGCAATGAACGGGTCGATGCCCTCTTGGCGCCCCATGGCGTCCACCGCCAGAATGACGATGGGCGACTCATTCAGGTCTATGGGTTTGATCCTAACCCGATAAGGCGGCGGCACGCCCACCCCGGCCAGTGCCGCCGCAACGCGCTGCCGCGCAGCTTCAAGACTGATGCCCACATCGAACGGTACGACCACACTCGTCCTACCGAGCATTTCAGTGGTGCTGATTGCGCCGCGATTCGCCAGACTCAGCAATCGCCGCTCAATGGCAACGCTCACCTGCTGGTCGGTTGAGAGTGACAACAGCGCAGGGGGCAGCGCTGGCAGCGATTGCCCCGATGGCGCGTCGATGGTGACAGCAATGACCGGAAACTCTATATCCGGAAACAGCGCGACCGGCATTCGCCAGCCCGCCAGCGCCCCCACGCCCGTGATCAGCACCCAGAACCAAACCGTGCAACGCGGATGCGCCAACGCCAAGCGCGAAAGGTTAAGACGCTGCCGGAGAGTTGCGCGCGATTCGTTCAAGGCCCGATTCGTTCAAATGGGGTAGTTGATGCCCGTAAAGACGGCGATGCCTTCGCTGCCGTATCCGACATCGACGTAGCCTACCACCGTTGGCCTGGCCAGGGCGCGGACGCCAATTCCGCCGACGAAGTGCAGTTGGGACAGTGGCGAAGTGCCCGAGCGTCCAAAGACTCGACCGGCATCGGCGAACGGCGTGACCTGCAGATCAATGCCCGTGCCCACGGCATTGAATTTGGCCACCGTCCAGCGCAGCTCCCAGCTGGTGGAGAATGCGTCGCGATCATAAAAGCGGGAGGTTCCAAAGCCGCGCAGCGGCTGCGATCCGTCCAGGTCGCTGCTATCGCCACCCAGGCTGCTCAGCGCCCAGAACGGCGTGTGGTGTGTGCTGGGCAAGTACCGCAGTGAGAGGTGCCCGGCCAGCACCAGGGTCGGTACCAACGGCCAGTAGGCACGAGCATCCATTCCCGTCTCGCTGTACAGAGAGCTGTTCAGGAATCCGTGCCGCCCGGCCATGCCCGCATAGGCGGTCACCATCAGACCCGTGCTGGGCATGGTGGGATCATCGCGCGTATCCAAGGTCGCAGCCAGGCGATTGAGCACCTCCTGATTGACGCCGGCGCCCAGAATATTGCCGAAGCGGCGCTCCAAGGACGCGACGTGCGCTAAAGATCCCGGCGTGACATTTACTCCGCGTACTCGGAGGGTGTAGGCCCACTGCACAGTGCGATTGAGATTTCGCGCGATGCGGGCCTGCAGATACATCTGCTGATTCGTGTAGTCCGTCTGATCGATGGCCGGGGATCGATTTCCGATGCCATAGAATCTCGGGGTACCGGACCGATCGAAGACGGCCTCCACCTTTGACGACCACTGCATGTCCCGCAACCGTCCCGCCTCGTAGCTCGCGTCGAATTCGCGCTCTACGCGCTGCTTGCCCCCGCCCACCACCGACCACTGGGAATCTGCCGACGGAAAGGCAAAGATGCGCGCCCGTGCGCCGTACCCGAAGTAGGGATTGTGAATGATATCGGGGGCGAAGATCCGACGAACCACCTGCTGATCGTCAGTGCGAATCCAGGTGGGTATCAGCCCCAGCGTAGTGCCACTGTTCGGATCAACATCAATTTCCGGCACCGGAAGGAACGGCGCCGACGCTGGGCCCAGCCAGGGCCAACTGCCCTGCGTGCCGACCTGCGTTCCGTTCCGCGTGCCGTCCTGCGAACCGCCCTGCGCCACTTGGGCCAGCACTGGCATTGTCAGTAGTACCGAGCCCGCGCACCACAACCAGCGGGCCATCGGCACCGGGCTCACCGACTTTGATGCAGTCGGTAGGTGACCTCCAGTCCGTAAATACGCCGATCACCGGCAGCGACCCAACTGGCGACCGGAGGGACGGGAGGTGGGCTCAAGATGCTACCGCCCATATAAGCGTACTGCTTGTCCAGCAGGTTCTTGCCAAACAGTGCGATTTCAAAGACCTGATTGTGACTCTCGAAACCCACTCGGGCATCGAGCAAGCCCACCGCGCCCTGATTAACCGGAAAATTGGGATCCTGAATCACGTTGAACTCCACGCGATCGTGCCAGGCGTAATCACCGTGAACCCGAATAACACCACGGTCCACCGGTACGGAGTAGGTTCCGGCCACGTTCCACTGAAATCTCGGCGTCATATAGAAGTCGTTGGCCGAGGCATCGTTGCCAAACGGATCAGTGAATTGCAGGTAACGCGCCGCCGTATAGCCGAACGCGGCGTGAACTTCCAACGGCGCAGCGAGCTGCAGGTGACCCGCCAGCTCAGCTCCACTGACGCGTGCCTTGCCGGCATTGATCACGAACGTGGTGGGCGTGCTGCCCACCAATCGCGCCAACAATCGCTGCATCTGATCGTAGTTGCCGGTGAATACCGCGCCATCCGCGCTCCATCGTCCATCGCCCGAGGAGGCCTTCAGTCCCAGCTCGGCGTCGGTGAGCACTTCCGGCTGAAACGGCTGATCCTGCAGCGTATTGAACGGTACGTTCCATCCGCCCGAGCGTTGTGCGCGCCCCGAACGAAAGTAACCCATCAAATGGTCCGTGAACCGGAAGCGTGATGACACCTCCCACGACCAGTACTTGAAGGACACCTGCCGCTGTATGGCCGGACACGGCCCGCCAGTGAGGGCGCCGAGCGGAATGGCATTGACCGGGTCGGACACAATCGTACAGAACTGCGCTGGGCCGCCCTGTGGCGACAAATCTATGAAGGCATTGTCCGCCAGCGAACGGGTGTCGTCGGTATGGCGCACGCCGGCCGCGACACTCCAGGCCGGCACCACCTGCCACTCACCGTGCAAGAACGCCGCTACGGACGAGTTCTGTACCGCGTTGAGCTCATAGGTGGAATCGGGTGGCCCGGGATTCAAAATCGGACTCACCGGCGCGAGGGCGGAGTCCGCACTGCCATTGTCGCGAAAGGCATATAAGCCCCCCACCCAATCGAGGGTCCCGCCGGCAGACTTGCCGTTGACCTGCAATTCAGCACTCTTTTGATACGACGTGCTGCTCAGCAGTACGTCAGCGATTGGCGCCGCAAAGGCGTCGGCATCATAATCGTTGGCGCCGTGCAACTCGCGGTAACCGACAATCAGCTTGGCAGCGAGGGTTGGCGAGAACTGTTGCGACAGGGTCATTTGCAGGGCGTCGGTGATCGCCCGGTCATTCTGCGGTTTTCCCGTGTCCGTTTGATAGAAGTCACTCGGAACGATGTCTCCGGGCAATTGCGAGGCGATGGTTCCGGGCGGTGAACCCGGCACCGGATGCAGCAAGGCACCCACTTCATTGGCGCTGAATCGCTCATAGGTGAGGTAAGCGTCAAAGCCGTTACTGGGACTCCACAATGCTCCCAGCCGAAACTGGCTTCGATGCTGGTTCATGAAATTGGTCTGGCCCGTGGCAATGCTGCTGCCCCACCCGTCGCGCTGATTGTCCTGGTACGCGAGGCGCAGGCCAAAACTGCCACTAAGGGGCGCATTGACGATCACCCGTCCTTGAAACAGGCTACTGCTGCCGCCCGAAAGGGAAATTTCCTCGGAATATCCGCCCAGGTCCGGCCGATGCGTTACCACAGCAATCGAGCCGCCGGTATTGTTCCGACCGAACAAAGTGCCCTGCGCGCCGCGCACGATCTCGACGCGATCCACGTCCAGCAGAGTACCCATCGCACCCTGGCCATTGGCCACATACACGCCATCGAGGTAAAGGCCCACGGCCGGATCGTAGACAATGGAAGAAGGGATGGCGGTCTGGCCACGCATCGTGACCTCCAGCGCCGAGACTGACCGCGCCGACTTGAATGCCAGCACATTGGGCGCTTCCCGTGCCACGTCCTCGAACAACACCGCGGTTTGTGCGGCCAGGTCGGCGCCCGACTCCACCGTCACCGCCAATGGCACGTCTTCGGCCCGCTCCGCGCGCCGGCGGGCGGTGACAACCACCTCCTCCAAGCCCGGCGCCCCGGCCGTTGCACCGATCGCTCCCACTTGCGCATGCGCCAATTGACAAGCGCCGCCCATTGGCAAGAGCGCAGCAAGAATTCTGATCGCACGTTTGATCATTGATCCTCCCATGGAGGACATTATGCCGCAAGATCGTGGCGCGAGGCACCTGGGGTGCCGTGACAGACGCTAGCCGATCTGGGCGTGCATCCGATCATCCGCCTTGAAGAACTTGCGCGCCAGCGCCAGCATTTCTCCATCGCTCGGATGATCCAGCGCCTCGACCCCGGAGATACGCTTGGTCAGATCCGGGTTGTGTTCACGCACATAATTTTCAAACTCATTCTTGGTCTTGCCCGGACCAGTAATCAAAATTGCGCCCGCATGTGTCAACTCCTCGACCACCCGCTTGAAGAATTCCCGGTCCACGCCCCGATGAGCGCTCCCCGTCGTGTTGGCCTTGTGTTGCAAATGGCGACCCGCTCCGTGAGCCTGCACCACGACACGCTCAGCGTCGGATTCTGCAAAATGGAATATCTTGGCTTCCCGGTGGTCGATCCAGACCAGGGCGTGATAATGCTCGCTCATTGTTCGCTCTCCGTTATGGGCTGTTCAGCATGCGCGCTATTGGCAGCTTTGTCTGCAGGTACTTCCCCGGTCATTGCCCCAGCTACTGCATGCGCGCCAGATAATCGGCCACGCCGTTGATCTCCTCAAGCGAAAATTGGCGCACCAATCGAACATGGTCGGCAACCATATTCGGGCGCCGCCGGTCCCCGGCGTTGCGGATCTGGCGCACCAGGTAACCATAGTGCTGGCCCCCGATTCTAGGCGTGACATGCTCCGCGTTACCCTCTCCCACCGATCCATGGCAGCGCTGACAGTCACGGAAATACCGGCTTGCGCCCGCCTTGAGCGCGCTCCCGTCACCCACTGCTCGCGTGACCTGACGCGGCAGGCTGCTCAAGTATCCTGCGATGTCGGCCAGATCTTCAGGCCGGGTCAGGTGACGTTGCTCCAGGACTTGCTCCATGCGGATGTTCCACCGTCGATCGTTGCGGAAGTCAATGAGCTCTTTGACGAGCACCGGCAAGTATTGCCCCGCAATCTCCGGTATGGATCCGTCCTGCACGCCGGACCCGTCTTCGTGATGACACGCCGCGCAGGTATTAAACAGTTCCCGACCGCGTGTTACATCCGGCGTTCGCGCCAGCGCGGTCCGAAATTCACCCACGGCAGCTCCTTCCCGACCCCCCTCTGCCCGCACTGCTTGCATGCCGCCCACTGCCATGGCTATCAAGGCCATCAAGGCCACCTGCCAAGTCAGTGATGCAGGTGGCATCGGCCGCGATGCATTGAACGTTGACCGGCAAAGCATTGTCATGCCGTCTCTCGGCGTTTGTACGGTAGTTCAATCTTTGGTGAGATGGGCATAGCTTTCAGCTTGTTTGATTTGCCGGCCGACCTGTATAGGTACAAGCCACAGGCGCGGGCATCCGGCGGCCGGACGACCGCTCCTGCTCACAGCCCGCCCAACGCCGCGGATTGATCAGGCTGTTTCGCGCAACGCGAATTGAACGTCACGTAAGCCCGCATCGCCTCGGTTGTCGCGAACCTCAAAACCGAGGCATCGCACGAGCCGTAGCATACGCACGTTTCCCGCCAACACCTGGGCCACCAGGCGCTCCGTGCCCTTGGCTCGCAAGTAGCCGATCATCTTTTGCATCAGGAGCTTGCCCAGACCGCATCCTTTGAGGTCGGATCGAACGACAATGCCAAACTCGGCCTCGATATTGTCTGGATCGGTTTGAGCGCGCACCACGCCCAGGGTCTCAACCGCCGAAGCGGTGGCTCCCGGTGCGGTGGCGATGAACGCCATCTCGCGCGCGTAGTCGACCTGCGTCAGACGCGTCATCTCGCTGTGCTCGATGTTGCGGCGAGAATAGAACAGGCGCAGGCGCATATCCTCGGGCGAGATCTGCCCCAGGAAGGCGCGATGCGCCGCCTCATCCTCCGGTCTGATGGGCCGCAAAGTCAGCGTGCGATGCTGCCAATTCAGCCTTTCCTCCAGCTCAACCGGGTACGGCAGTATCGCAAAGTGCGCCGCTCCACCCGGGGCCGCGGCGCTCACCCGTACCCGCGCATCCAGGGCAATGACCCCCTGCGCGTCGACAATGAGCGGATTGACGTCGATCTCGGCAATGCGCGGCTCGGCTGCCAGCAGATCCGAGATGGCCAGCAGCACAGCGACGATCGCCGCATGATCTGCAGCGGGC
>Ga0075017_100000112_pt1 | contig 35071 bp, 30 predicted proteins | sample AleBraG_ABR_2012_FD_71475 | JGI IMG/M metagenome (GOLD analysis project Ga0075017, IMG submission 71475) | Freshwater sediment microbial communities in response to fracking from Pennsylvania, USA - Alex Branch Run_MetaG_ABR_2012 | ecosystem: Environmental > Aquatic > Freshwater > Creek >... | reverse complement strand
CTCGTTCATCTGGAGAAGAAATCAACAGATGAGGCGATCGGGAAATACGGGGCGGAGTTCATGCCTCAGGACGGGCAAGTGATGACGCAATGCAACGCCGGAGCGCTTGCAACCGGCGGGATCGGGACGGCGCTGGGCGTGATTCGCGTAGCTTTCGGACAGGGCAAGAGAATTCATGTGTTGGTGCCTGAGACGCGGCCTTATCTTCAAGGCGCGCGGCTTACCGCGTGGGAACTGCACAAAGGAGGAATCCCCCTGACGCTGATCACAGACAATATGGTCGGACACTTTCTGAAGACGGGGAAAGTTGGCGCAATCGTTACAGGTGCGGACCGGATTGCAGCCAACGGCGATACCGCAAATAAAATTGGGACGTACCAGATTGCCGTGCTGGCAAAAGAAAACAGCGTGCCATTTTATATTGCCGCGCCTATTTCGACATTTGATTTGTCGCTGGCGACTGGGGAGCAGATCCCGATTGAAGAACGATCTGCCGGAGAAGTGACGCACATCCAAGGTGTGCGGATTGCCCCGGATGTTCACGCAGCACACCCCGCGTTTGACGTCACGCCGTCGCGCTACATTGCGGCTATTTTTACCGAGCAGGGCGTAGCGCGGGCACCGTACACAGAGTCGCTGCGCGCGTTGCAGCAAAAGAGTTAGTGCAGATCGAATGTGATTCAGCAAACTTCAGTTCACGGCACGAGTGGCTGCAGATTGCTAGATCGTTCTAAGCCGGACGTATTGCGAAAACCGTTCTCCCGCGCCGTGAAAACAGCGCGAAAAAGCCTAGTAACTGTTTCCAGGGAAAATACTTTTTATTGAGCAAAGCCATCCCACGGACTGCTTCTTCTCCGTTCAGAATCTCAGCGCGCGCGTCCACCCAATCGCCTTTCAGTCCGCCACGCATATCGCAGGGGGCGACCCTTACAATTGGATTGTTTCGGATGCGCTTTACTTTTCCTGATTCGCCAACGGTATAAACAAACAGTTTTGCTTCGCTCGCGGTTAACGGCGTGGTTGGATCTTCTGCGAACCAAACCGGCGTCTTTACGCTGTCACCACTTTTTTTGAATGTTTCAAGGTTCAAGTATTTTTGGCCGGCGAATTGAGAAAAGCTCATCGATTAGCTCCAATAGAGACACGAACAGTAAACATTTGATGCTAGCGGATATGTCTTTGGCGCGAATTCCACTTGGCAAGGGGCCGATTCTTCGGAACCGTTTGCCCCAGTGACCGCGGCATGATGTTGAGCCACTCAGGTGGCTTAACCCTTGGCGGCGTGGCGGGTCGGCTACAGAGTCGATGGATACCAAGAACCCTATTTTATACAGTCAACTGTAAATCGAGAAGGGGGAAGGTGTTGTCTCAATTTGATCCGCCTGTCAAGCTTGACTCCGTTCGCCCCTTCTTGTCGAGGCCGCGAAGTCTCCGGAAGGACAAGTAGTGCGAATCTTCCGTGTGGTTCGGGATGCCCCTACTAATATTGCCCGAAGTGGCGAATTAAGCTCGTAGGTTAATGGCGGATGCGGGAGGCGAGGGAGCGAGAGCGCTGGCGGGCGATCTCGACAAAGCGCGGGTCGGCGGCGATTTGGTCGAGAAGGGGGAGGAGGCGCTGAGGTTCGGGCAGCATGCCGCGGTTGAAGTCTGACTCAAATTGGAGGAGGGCGTCGTTCACGCCGAGGCGGTCATACTTCATGCGGCGGGCGATCAGATCAGCGTGTTCCTGCTGGCGCGCGAGGCCTTCAAAGATTTGCAGGAGTTCGGCAGCGGCTGGATTCAGAGTGTAATTGAATTTGGTTTCATGGATTTCGTGGCCCGATTCCCAACGGAAGGATTTTTCGCCGAGGTAAGCGATCTTGCGGTGGACGTCGAGGTCCTGGGTCTGAAAATGTTTAAGTTGAGCGGCCAAATCAAAAATCTTTTTCCGCAAGTTGGTGCTGACTTCAAACGGGACCGAACCCGGATCTTCGTCCAGCTGGCGAATTTCGTAAGTTGCTGAGTCTGAGTTTTCATTTACGACAATTTGGATGAGTTCGGGCGAACTGGATTTGAACACTCTGCGGAAAGTGATGCGGGCGCCGTCCGGAACGGTGAGAGATTGCGCCGCATGCGGCGTTGCCACCAAGAGTGCGGCGAGGGCCGAGAAAACCAAGATGCGGCGGCGAGCGGAGTTCATCGAGAGAGGGGGATACGCGAGAAATCGGGGCGCGTTGCGCTGGCCGGTGTAGGGATGGGTTGGTTGCTCAGAAACTTTCCCGGTGCAGAGAGACGCGCAGTCGAATTGGCCGAAACGGTACCCGAGTTTTGATGGGACAAGCCGAAACGACGCTGAACCCGTTCAGCCTGGAGATGACACAAAGCCACAGCGAGGGCGTCGGCGGCGTCGGTGGGTTCAGGAAGCTCGGGCATCGAAAGTAGCGCGCGGACCATGGTTTGGACCTGGCGTTTGTCCGAATTGCCCTTCCCTGTGATCGAAGCCTTAATTTCGCGAGGAGCGTAGCTGTGAACAGAAAGCCCGTGCTGCGCCGCGGCCAAGAGGACAACCCCGCGAACTTCTGCAAGGCGAAGAGCCGTGCGGACATTGAGTGCGGCAAAAATATTCTCGACGGCTAGTGCATGGGGGCGATACTCCTCGATGAGCTGACAAAGCAGGGAGTGAATATAGTGAAGTGTCGCTCCGGCGGCTTCTTTTTGCCGGCTTGCTGGAATTTTCCATGCTCCGAAGTGGAGGGCAGTGCAACGACGGCCGTCAGTTTCGATGATTCCGTAACCGGTAGGTCCCGAGGCGGCGGGGTCTACACCCAGGATACGGAAGCGCTCGGTCGCATGCGGCTTGGTTGGAATTGTAGTCGGCTCTCGCATCGCACCAAGTCTACGGCGAAGAGTGGTCCGACGCCACATTTTTGGCAAGCACAGTTTCAAGTAAGAACGGCTACGCATTGGAGGCTGTGGCCGTCCAGGAGCAGCGATTCGATCAGAATCAGCTTGCTTCGACTGCGGCCTGAATTTCGGACTCGTCTATGTCGAAATTCGCGTAGACGTGCTGGACGTCGTCATGTTCTTCGAGGGCTTCGATGAGGCGGACCATTTGAGTCGCTTGAGAGCCCGTCAACTTGATGTAGTTCTGGGGAACCATTCCAATTTCGGCGGAGTCGGGAGTGATGCCGGCTTTGGTGAGCGAGTCTTTGACTTTATCGAGCCCTTCGGGCGGCGTGGTGATGTACCAGGCAGAGCCGTCGTCCTTCATGTCTTCTGCACCGGCCTCCAGAACGAGATCGAGCATTTTGTCTTCGCTGGCAGCTTCTTTAGGAACGGAAATTTCGCCTTTGCGACTGAACATCCAGCCTACCGCGCCGACTTCGGCAAGGTTTCCGCCGTTGCGGCTCATCAAGTGGCGAAATTCGCCGACGACACGGTTCCGGTTGGTGGTGACGGCCTGGATCAGGACACCGACTCCCCCCGGACCATAACCTTCAAAAGTCACTTCTTCATACTGCTCGCCTTCAAGCTGGCCAGTGCCGCGCAAAACGGCACGCTCGATATTCTCATTGGGCATGTTTTCGTTCTTGCCCGCCAAGATCGCCGTTCGCAAGCGGGGATTGGAGTTCGCGTCTCCTCCTCCGATACGAGCTGCGATCGAGATTTCGCGAATGATTCTGGTGAAGACGCGGCCGCGTTTTGCGTCGGTTGCAGCTTTTTTGTGCTTAATGGTGGCCCATTTTGAATGCCCGGACATGACACATCCTCTTTTTTTGTGCGCGACTTCGGCTTAGCCGGAGTCCTCGATGAATGAAATTTTTGCGAGGCGAAGCACTGGATGAGAGAGCAGACCCTAAATGGGCTGCAATCACTTCCGGCCGCGTGACGCTCGCCAGGATAAACTACACCATAAAGAAGAGTTACGGTGAACCGCAAACTCCTGCGGGACTAGGCGAGTTTAGCACAGCCGCCGTCATCGGGAAACGAGTTATACTCGGTTGCGAGGCCGCTTCTTGCGCGCAATTGTGCTTTCCAGCGAAACAGAACTCAGAGTGAGTTTCGCAGAGGCTTGCCGTGGGTGAGCAACGATACCGCGTGCTGGCCGTTGCCAGTCACCCAGTTCAGTACATGTCGCCGATTTTTCGTCGCATGGCTCAGCATCCGGCTTTTGATCTCCACGTCGCATACTGCCATTTGCGGGGCGCCGAAGCTGGAATGGATCCCGAATTTGGCAGGAATATCCAGTGGGACGTCCCGTTGCTGGAGGGTTACTCATGGTCTCGGCTGCCCAATCGTGGGGACGGCGGGGAATCGTTCTTTGGACAGTGGAATCCGGGCATTTGGAAACTGGTCCGAGCTGGCGGTTATGATGCTGTTCTGAGTTTTACAGGGTACCGGCGGGCAACGTTCTGGATCGCCTGGGCAGCAGCACGAATGTCGAAGAGTGCATTTCTGTTCGGGACGGATGCAACGGCACTCTCCCCGCGCGACCGAGTGTCCTGGAAGGCTAAACTCAAGAAAATCTTGTGGCCAATCCTGTTTCGACTTGCGGACCAGGTGATTGTGCCATCTTCTGGCGCGCGCGAATTGATGCTCTCTCTGGGACTGCCCCTTGACCGCGTCACGCTGACTCCGTATACGGTTGATAACGCCTGGTGGATGGAAAAATCCTCGCAAGTGGAGCGAAGAGCAGTGCGGGAATCGTGGGGTGTGTCGGAACAGACTCCGGTGATTCTTTTCTGCGCCAAACTCCAACCTTGGAAGCGCCCTGAGGATTTATTGCGGGCTTTCGCAAGAGCAGATGTTCCAAGTGCCATGCTGGTGTTTGCAGGAGAGGGTCCATTGCGCGGACTTCTCGAAGCCGAAGCATTGTCCCTAGGAGTTGCGCCGCGTGTTAGATTTCTGGGCTTCGTAAATCAATCGCAATTGCCAGCTGTGTATACGGCGGCTGATTTGATGGTCCTTCCGTCGGAGTATGAGCCGTTTGCCGTGGTCGTGAATGAGGCCATGTGCTGCGGATGCCCTGTGGCGGCAAGTGATAGAGTCGGCGCGGTAAGAGATCTGATCATTCCGATCACCCCCCAATTCGTCTATCCCTGTGGAGACCTGGATGCGCTAGCCAGCATTCTAAGAACAGCCTTAAATGACGGACCAAGCCTGCAGAAGCTTTCGCAGGTTGTGCGTGCCCATATTGAAACCTGGTCGCCTGAGAGGAATATTTCCGCGACGCTGGAGGCGATCGAAGAAGCCGTGCAGCGGCTAGGGCGCGCGAAGTCCAGACCGCTCGCAAGTGCAGCTACGTCGCCACGACCGCACGAATGAAACTCCTCATGTACTCCCATTTTTTTTCGCCCAGTGTTGGAGGAGTAGAAACGATTGTGCTTTCGCTGGCGCGGGGCTTAGCGGAACTGCGGGACAAAGAAGGCCGAGCGCAATTTGAAATTGTTTTGGTTACTGAAATTCCCGCAGGCGATTTTCTCGATACTGAACTTCCCTTTCGGGTGATCAGAAATCCGGGATGGATTCAATTGGTTCGGTTGATTCTGGAATCTGATGTCGTTCACCTTGCAGGTCCGGCGCTTGGCCCTCTGCTGCTTGCCCATGTGATGCGCAAGCCGGTTGTCGTTGAGCATCACGGATTTCAAACCATTTGTCCCAACGGCCAACTCTTGATGGAGCCAAAGGGCGTGCCCTGCCCCGGAAACTTCATGGCGGGAAAGCACGCGATTTGTTTCCGCTGTAATGCAGGTGAAGGGTGGGCTGCCTCCCTCAAGTTGTGGCTGCTCACGTTTGTGCGGCGTTTTCTTTGCGCGAGAGTGGCCGCCAATATTACTCCAACTCAGTGGCTCGAGAACCTGGTTCAGCTTCCCCGAACCGTTTCAATTGCTCACGGTGTGGAGAAATTTCGGGAGGGCTCGGACGCCCCGCGCAAGTCAGATCGACCAGCACTCGTTTTTCTGGGGCGGCTCGTATCGGCAAAAGGCGTTCGAGCCTTGATTCAAGCCGCGAAAATACTGCATGAGCGGAATCACATTTTTCATTTGTTGATCATCGGTGATGGACCGGAACGCGCTTCCTTGGAACTCGTTGTGAGAGATTCAGGGCTAGGAGCTCGCGTCCAATTCCTCGGTAAGCTTGGCAAGCAGCAACTCGAAGCTGCACTCGCAGGAGCGACGGCGGTAGTCGTCCCATCGCTCGGAGGAGAGGTATTTGGACTGGTGGTGGCCGAATGCATGGCCAGAGGATTGCCCGTGGTAGCTTCCGACCTCGGGGCATTTGCGGAAGTAATGGGCGATACAGGAATCGTGTTTCGTAACGGCGATCTTGAAGATCTAACCGCAAAGTTGGGCTGTCTTTTGAACGATCTACCAGTAGCAGCAATGATCGGAGATTGTGCCCGCAAGCGTGCGCTAGAGAATTATAGTTGCGAAGCGATGGTGAATTCTCATGCGGCACTCTACCAGCGGATCGTCTCTGGAGTTGGAAGATAGGCTCTAACAAACCCGCTGCGCCTGGCAATCGCTACAAGAACTGAGATACGTTGTCCTCCTGAACTATGGTCCATTCGGAATCAACCAGCCACGCTGGCTCCCGCTATGCGGTGCTCGATGCCTTGCGATTTGTTCTCGCCTTCTGGGTCACAGTGGGGCACTTTGGCAATTTTCCACTTTTTGCCGGCGTAGATATTTCCACAAGACTCGGCCGCACGCTGGAGCATGGATGGAACTCGCTGGTTTTTGGCACGCCGGCGGTCATCGTATTCTTCGTGATCTCTGGGTTTTGCATTCATCTGCCCTATCGCGACGGCAAGAGATTACCTTTGGGCCGGTACTATGCTCGTCGATACACCCGCATTCTTGTCCCTCTTGCGGGGGCTCTTGTTCTCTTCCACTACTCGGGAAAGAAAATGCAGTTTTGGGGAGAACACTCCTTTCTGTGGGAATCGGTCCTGTGGAGCCTGGCCTGCGAGGAGATTTATTACGCCATCTATCCCGGATTGCGGATACTGAGGAACAGGTTCGGCTGGAAAATGTTACTTGGATCAGCATTTGCCGTGGGCGTTGTGACAGCAGCGACGCAGCGGTATGCAGCAGACTGGCATCCCTACGGTCCGTTTCTGACGGCTCTAATCTTGCTGCCAGTTTGGCTTCTTGGGTGCTTGCTCGCGGAGCAGGCAAGGAATCTTGCGCCTTTAGCATCTAGGGGAAACATCTGGCTGTGGCGATTCCTGATTTGGGCAGGAAGTTGGGTGGCCGAGATGCTTCACTTCAAGGTCCATCTTTCTTACACACACACAATGATTTGGTTTGGAGTTCTGGCCTACTTCTGGATCAAGAAGGAACTCGCCTACAGCGGATTTTCCCCTCCTTGGAAGCTGCTAGTTTCCGCTGGTGGCTGGAGCTACTCACTCTATCTGGTGCACGAGCCGGCCCTTGCATTCTATTTCAAGCTTCGCCTGCCCAACCTAGGAATATTCGTGAATTGGTTTGCGAGCTTCGCATTCATCCTTGCGGCGTGCTATCTATTTTATTTGCTTGTAGAACGGCCTTCACACAAGCTGGCACAAAAGATTCGGTTGTCTCGGTGATATACAAAGAAAATGCTTCGACGCCTTCGAAGTCATCTGAATTGGCTGAAGGATGAACAAGAAGTGGAGAGCCTGATCTGCGCTCAAGGTGTGTGCTCCTTGGAGAAAGTGAAGGGCCTTCCGGCAGTGCGCTATACTCGACGTTCCACTGCCCAATTGGCTAACGCGGAAAAGGAATGGGAATGCAAGACGGGAGTAAGCCTGTTCGTCTTAATTTGGGATGCGGCCTTCTGACTTCTCCGGAATGGGTCAATGTAGACGGCTCTTGGAATGCCAGACTTGCCAAGTACCCGTTTCTTCGGCGTACGCTTTCTAAAATCGGAGTCTTGCCGAGAGATAAGTCAGAAATCGCGTGGGATTCGACGATTCTCATTCATGACGTTCGAAAGCCCCTGCCATTTCCCGATGGTTGCGCAAGCGCGGTCTACGCCTCGCATGTTCTGGAACACTTGTATTTTGAACAAGGCCAGTACCTGGTTCAGGAATCCTTTCGGGTCCTTTCCGCTGGAGGGATTCTGCGCGTGGTGGTTCCCGATCTCTGCGCCTTGGTCCGGGAATATCTGGGAGACCGGCCCTATGGTCCGTTGTCCGCGGAACTGGAATTGATGAGGCCCGCGGACCGCTTCAACCAGCGGTTGCTGATGAGGTGGCCCACACCCTCGTCCTCCAACGTGCTCTACCGAATTTACGATGCCTGGCAGGATTTTCACTCCCATAAGTGGATGTACGACACAGATTCGCTAACGAAATTGTTTCGGCGAGCAGGTTTTGTTCAAGTTCAAAGCATGGAGTGTCACGTGAGCCGTATTGAAGACATTGAGAAGGTCGAAGATCCGAGCCGAATGCGCAACGGCGCCGGAATCTGCGTGGAAGGCAGGAGGCCGCCACGCGGGGGAACTTCAGCACAGTAGTACCTAACTTCTGGCCTCGCTCTAGGGCTTCCCAGGGTGGGGACGCCCTTCCCGGAGGCGAGCAAGCGTTGGAGACTTGGACAATTTATCGCGAGTCGCTGCCTCAGCAGGGGGCGTACTCTGACGCGCCCGCGGTTTTGGGATAAGAGCCGTATGATAGTTACCGGCGCGGTTTCCTTCACGGGAATCGCGCAGAAGCTAAATAGTATGCCTCATACCACGACAAACAGGGGGTTGCACGATTTCGTGGGCGATCGGGTTCTGGGCCGATATGCAAGTACCGGAATGCGTGCTATTGACCTTGGTTCCGGGCCCGGAGCAATGGCAGAACGCCTGCGATCGTTCGGCTGCGAAGTGATCGGCGCTGATCGCGATTCGGTCGGTTTTGTATCGGGAATTCCACACATTTCCATCGATTTCAATCAAACCGATTTTGCTTCACAACTAGGCATCGGCAAATTTGGTCTCGTGACGGCCATTGAAGTCATTGAGCACGTTGAGAGTCCAATTGGGTTCTTGAGAAACGTCGGAAACCTGCTTGCTCGCGACGGCATCGCAGTGCTTACGACTCCCAATGTTGACTCGCTGCCCGCAAGGCTCAAGTTTCTATGGAAAGGGACAATCAGGACGATGGACAAGCACAGCGAACCCACGCATATCTCCCCCATCTTCCTGGACCTGTTTCAGCGGCAGTTCCTTTCGTTGGCAGGCCTGGAGCTTCGTGAACACCTTGTTTTTCCTACAAGCAACTACCAGCTTACTCGAAGGTCATTGTCTGTCCCGCTTCGACTGGCCGCTTCCGTGCTTTCTGGAAAAGCTCTTCTCGGGGATAACCATATATTCGTACTAGGGGCAAGACGGTGACTTTACCGGCCCGCATGATTTCAAGTAATTTCAGGCGCGATCCTTTGATGGGATTTGTTTTTTTGATCCTGGCAGGCGGGCTAGCGTACCTTGCTGCAACTTACGTCGTCAGAAATGACTTGAGCAGCTTGGCTTTCATTGGAATGGCTTTTGTCGGCGTTGTTGTCATTTTCGGGATCTTGAACAACTGGCGAAATGGAGTCTATTTTTTTCTCGCGTGGCTCCTCTTTGAGGATTTTGCGCGAAAGTACCTGGGGAACAACATGGCGATTTACTTCGCCAAAGACTTTCTAGTCGCGGTTGTGTACCTCTCTTTCTTTCTCGCCTATCGGAGGAAGAAATTGCAGACTTTTCATATCCCCTTCCGCATTCCCTTGTTGTTCTTCATCTGGTTTGGCATCCTACAGGTCTTTAATCCTGCCTCCACTCATCTCATGTACGGTGTGCTTGGACTGAAACTCTACTTCTACTATGTTCCATTGCTCTTCATTGGGTACTCGCTCCTAAATTCCGAGGAAGAACTGAGAAGGTTTTTCTTCGTCAACCTATGGTTTGCGGCCATTATTGCTTCCCTGGGCATTGCGCAGGCGATTCTCGGACATACCTTCTTGAACCCTGCGAGTATGGCCGAAGAGATCCGGGCGTTGAGCACGAATTATCGAATGGCGCCCATCTCTGGGGCCGTCGTGTACCGTCCCAACTCGGTTTTCGTCAGCGCCGGGCGGTTCGGCGATTTTCTCCTTGTGGGCTGGCTACTTGTGTTTGGCTTCATAGGGTATCTCCTGCTCAGGCGCAAACAGGGTCGAACGTTTGCATTCTTAATTCTGGCGATCATTTTTGGAGCAATCATGCTTGGCGCCTCTAGAGGAATCGTTCTTTGGAGCGTGGGATCGGCCATCACCGGAGGCGCTGCTTTCCTCTGGGGTGCGCCGTGGCGACAAAACGAAGTGATGCGCGTGTTGAGAAGCTTGCAGCGCGCCGTGCTTGGAATTGCCCTGGCGATCGTGCTTCTTCTCGTGACATTTCCTGAGGCGCTCCTGTCCCGCGTGGCATTTTATCAGGAGACTCTTTCGCCGAGCAGCAGCGCCAGCGAATTGCTACACCGCACCTGGGACTACCCCATGCAAAATCTTATGGGAGCATTTAGCTATGAGCGCTGGCCCTACGGTTACGGGATTGGAACAACTTCCCTGGGTACGCAGTATGTATCCTCGATCTTCCACACAAAACCGCCAAATGTGGGCGTCGAAAGTGGATTCGGTACACTGGTCGTGGAGATGGGAATTGGGGGCTTGGTCCTCTGGATTATTATGGGATTGTCTATCGTGTATTGCTCTTGGCGAATCGTACAAAAACTTCGAGGAACGCCACTGTTTCCGATTGGCTTTGTGATTTTCTGGTACGCAGGACTCCTGCTCTTTCCCATGACGTATGCTGGCATTCAGCCCTATGAGGATTTCGTGCTGAATGCTTATTTGTGGCTACTGCTGGGGATCCTTTTTCGCTTGCCAACAATCGAACTGTCATCTCAAGTCGCTCTCAGCCAGATCGGTTTTCGTCGTCCCTTGCCGCAGGTGAGATGAGTTGCGCCTCGCCGTCGTTTCACCCTTTGTTGACCGCCAGCACGGAACAGAACGAGCACTAGCCGAACTCCTGGAAAGATTGGCATTTCATCACGGCTGCGAGATCCATCTCTACTCCCAGCGCGTGGAGGATCTGAATCTAAGTCTGAGGCGAGCAAATGATCCGCAGAACGCCGGAAGTATCACCTGGCGTAAGATTCCTGCCGTGGGCGGCCCTCACCTGGTCCGATTTGTTTGCTGGATTTTGATTAACACCCTCTCTCGATTCTGGGATGAAAAAGTAAACGGCTTGAAGTTTGACGCCATCTTCTCAGCCGGAATCAATTGTCTGGATGCGGATCTTGTGGTCGTCCATGCCCTCTTTCACAGACTTAAGGAGCTCTCGGCGCAGGATGGTTCGCGAGCGACCGAGCATGGATTGCTGAGGCGATGGCACCAGAGTGCGTACTACGGTCTGCTCTCCGCGCTTGAGCGCCGAATCTACTCAAATCAGGCAGTTGCGCTGGCCACAGTTTCCGAGCGAGCAAAGAAATTGTTGACAACTTATTTCAATAGACGCGATATCGCAGTCGTCCCGAACGCCGTCAATGCAACGGAGTTTTCTGTAGACTTGCGGATGAGGCAACGCTCAGCCGCGCGTGATCGTAGAGGGTTGATGGAAAGCGACTTTGTGTTGCTCTTGATCGGCAACGATTGGCGTGTGAAAGGGCTGCCATGCGTGATGGAAGCGATGCAAGAGATAGGCGGAAAGTCGCTTCATTTGTTAGCAGTGGGCAGCGAAAATCCAGCCCACTACATGGAACAAGCGAGACGGCTCGGGGTTACGGAACGAGTCGAGTTTGAGGTGTCAGGGCAAAATGCTTTGGAACTCTATGCCGCAGCCGACGTTTATGTGAGTCCTTCGCTGGAAGACTCGTTCGGGTTGCCGGTGCTGGAAGCCATGGCCTGCGGATTGCCGGTGATTACCTCGTCTTTTGCGGGGGTCTCGGAACTTGTTTCGCACGAAGTTGATGGATTTGTAATGATCCATCCTCAAGATGCGACAGAACTAGCCAGAGTATTAAAGCGACTCGCCGCGGACCCGAACTTAAGAGCGAGGATTGGAGCAGCCGCGGCTCTTTGTGCCAAAGGTTGCAATTGGGAGCAAAACTCCGCGACAGTTCATAAATTGTTGAATGATTTAATCACGAAGAAACATTTGGGTAACGGCTGAGTGGGGCAAGATAGGATGAAAGCCGAGCATGCCTTACGCGGTCCACTGAATTTCCCATGCTTTGAGATTGCTGAGATCTAAAGGCACAATGACCGCGAAGCTTCGAGAAGGCGTTGAATTACAGCGGCGTTATTATACAGAGACAGCCTCCCGCTACGGGCAAATGCACGCTCATGAGGGGGCCGCGGACGCCTTTGCCAACAAGGTATTCCGTTCCATCCTCACCATGGTCGGTGCCCGCTCAGTATTGGATGTAGGGACGGCAAACGGAAAGACACTGCACGAAATGCGTGAGTCGTTTCCGGAACTTTTTGTTTGTGGAATCGAACCTGTCGCCGCTCTAGTTCAGGAAGCGCTAAGGGGTAATTTCGCTGTTCCGGGTTGTATCATACGGGCAACAGGGGAAACACTGCCTTTTGCCGACGCAAGCTTCGACGTTGTGTGCGAATTTGCTGTGCTCCATCATGTGCCGAACCCGCAAGAAGTTGTTCGTGAAATGCTTCGCGTTGCCAAAAAGGCAGTTTTTATTTCTGACAGCAATCGCTTTGGGCAAGGTTCGATTGCCGCGCGGCTTCTCAAATTTAGTCTGTACAAAGCGGGCCTGTGGAACACATTCAACTATCTACGCACCAGAGGCAAAGGATACCGGTTCACCGAAGGTGATGGGGTTGCGTACTCCTATAGTGTCTACGACTCCTTTCAAGAAGTCGCAAATTGGGCAGACCGCGTCTTTTTGATCCCAAATTCGAGTGAAAAACACAAAAGTTGGTTCCACCCTCTGTTCACAAGTGGAGGTGTAATCATCTGCGGGCTTCGCGGCACGATCGAGGAGTAGCCTTCGTTTATGCGCGGATCAAGGCAGTCAATTTTTAGCTTTCAGTTTGCCTGCGACAGCTAGCCGCGTGGCTCTCAGCGTGAAAGTGAGCGTTTCTTTCGGGATCCCATTGACGAACGGTTCGATGAGCCAGCCGAGCCCAGCGGGAATACCCCGCGTGAGCGAGACCACTTCGCTCTGGACGTAAACTCCTCCATCGGTTTCTTCCATGCGCCACCATGTTTCCATGCGCCATAGAAAGCCGCTATCGTCTTCTTGAGTTTTTTCCTTCTCCCTTTTTTCTCCGGGGTTTTCCACTTCGCTGATGCGCAATGCGGAGCTTCTGCTGTGAGCGCGGACAGGGGAGTCGCGAAAATAGTGGATGTCGTGCTCGGTATTCAGAACCACGGTAATTACTTTGTGGCGCCGGAAACGGAGAAACGCGCGGAAACGGTCACCATCGCGTGATTCAAGCTTCGACCTTTCCACATCAGGAGCGTAGTAGGTGGAATGGTGGTCATAATCTTGGAGCACTTCCAGAACGTCGCCGAGCCTTGCACCGGGAATATAAGCGACACCCACCCAGTGATGGATGATTCCGTTGGGGCAGCGAATCACTGTCCCGCCATCTTGAGTTTCGAGTTTGCTGATCTCGATCTCACCGGATTGCAATGCAGCGTAGGCTTGATGCTTTTCTTCATCCCTCAAACTATCTATCCAGAGGAATGGCTTACCGCGGTGCAATTCGTCGGAGTTTCGGGCCTCGGTGAGCTGGACGTAGCGGAAGAAAGATTTCTGAGTTTCATCCTGGAGCTTTGGAAGGGCGGGTAAAGCCTCAACTGAAATCGAAAGTGGGTAGAGGAAAGCGGTCGATAGGCCGATACACGCTGCGATGTGCTTGGTTCGATTGACGGGCTTGTACTCCATGTGTCGGATGGAACCTCCGCTCGCCTACAAATCAGACCAGCCCAACCGTCTGATAAGCCGCGTAGTTAGATGCGAGTCCAGCTTCACAGGTGATGGACAGTGCAGGTTTCAGGCCGCTTCTGTAAGGCCTGAACGGCAGATTATCTTGAAGAACTATTTAGCGGAATTTGCGCAAGGACGGGCGCAGAGATTATAGCGGGTTGGGTAGCTCGCACACGGCCCCTTGCGGAACCGCTGTCCCCGCGCGGCCCCCAACCCGTTCCATGAATGCTAGAGATGAACGAGTGCCCCCTCAATGGGTCTGTTGACCCACGGACCGAGTACCGGGGTTGTAGTACAGGTTAAATCTGAGCAGCTAGAAATCCCTGGGGTGGGTGGGATTTCCGCGCATAAGCCTATATTTATCAATAGTATCCAGGTGATACTCCGAAGAGGCCCAAGTTAGGGCTCGCCACGATCGAGTACTACTCTTGTGGAAATCAGCATCTGGCCAGTTTAAGTTTGCGGCTTTTTCTTTACATAAGCCTTCGGGATATCTTTGGCGTAGATGAGGCGCAGCGTTACCGTCTTTGTCTCCCCGGCCCGTAAGCGGATATTCTTCTCCCACTCTGAAAACACGCCCTTTCCCGAAGCCCTCAAATCATAATTATCAGCTTTTAGTTTCGTGATGGCGAAATGACCCTTAGAATCCGCATGAATCACATGAGGAGCCGTTCCGCTCGAAGACTCGTAGGACACGCTGGCGTGTGGCACTGGCCGGTCGTCCGGCCCCAAGACCGTGCCAGCCAGTGTCGCCGTTCGGTCGCTTTGAGCTGCGAGCCGGGACGCGGAAAAAGCGGCAAGCAAACAGAGAACCAAGACCGGAAACCTGAGGGAGATAGTTTGATTTCCCATTTGAATTACCAGTTTAAGTCATTTGCCCTGCAGGATTTCCTATCGAAAGCGGGATGTGCCTCACAACCAACCTGGCACATGGCACAAAACATCCAGCGAGAACCATAAAATACCCTCTAGCCTACACTTTTCGACATCGCACGGGCACCTATACTAGCTCGGGTCCAAGCGCGAGCTTGGGAAGACTCTCGTGCTAAATAAAAAACGAAGACCCGCGAGTGGAAAGCTCGGTAGTGTGAAGGCCGCCAATAACTCTTCTCGGTGCTTGCTGCGCTCAAGAAGCTACTGGAGCCTTAGGAAGAGCACCTGAGGTTCTCCCGATCAAACCTGATTTTTATGGGCTGGTTACGCGGAATGCGGCTCGCGAAGGCAAACCGATCTGGTTCGCTGGCGTTCGCTCGGGGAAGAACTACGCCAGCTATCACCTCATCCCAATCTATATGAATGACGCGATACAAGAGTACATTCCACTTGACCTGAAAAAGCGGATGCAGGGGAAAGCCTGTTTAATTTCACAGAATGGATCCATCCTTCTTCCAGCAACTGAAGGAGTTGACGGTCGCAGGTTTTGCATGTTATTGCACATTAAAATACGTTTCACTAGCTGAACCCTGCGGCGTCTTTAGAGAGTCACATCCATTTGCAACTCTTGAACCATATTCTGGAAAACTCCATTAGCCAGTTTCTGACTTGCTTCGGTCTTCAGTTTCTTTTTTCGGATGACGTCAAGCTGTGTTTCTTCCTCGTCAAGTTGCCTTGTGTAGCGCTGCAGCAGAGCCTTTTCCTCCGTGCTGCCCTTCAAGGCTTTCATGTTCTCTCTTAGTCGCCCTTGGTCTGAAAAGATCCGCTCAATTGTTTCTTGCTGTTCTTTGAGTACTGTATCCAGATCAGCTACGGCTTTCTTCTGTGCGATGATCGCACGCAACGCTTTTTCGATTTCTGGATTGACGGACTTTTGTACCAGGAACAATCCGATCTGATCTTCCGTAATCGCGCTCACGGAATATTGGGTGTAAACTGGTTTCGCTTCGTTTACAAGCAGCCGCTCCGTCTGTTTTGACTCCACTTTCACACGGAAGCGGTAGAGTCCGGCCGCTTTCTCGTCTGGTCTTGCAGCTTCGTCGCGAAGCTTCCATTCTGGCCGCGCCGGATGTTCAATCACTAGAGTTCGAGGAGTAACGTCTTCGTTCCTCACGATGTACGTTTTTTTCGCACGTTCCTCGCTGGTGGCCGTCATAACGCCGTGTTTGATCCGCACTCGTGTCACGCGTTCCTGGGTGCTTTCCAGTTTAGCGTCTACGAGCAGGCCCAAGTCAGTTGCATAGGAGAGTAATCTTTTCTCTCCTGGCTTGATGGCCTCCACTATGCCTTCGCCAGCAAATGTATTGCTGTCCAGAACGCTAAAACTTCCGCCATCGAGCGTTAACGAACTCGCGTTGTTCACCCAGAGCGCTCGCAGAGGCCGAGTGGCTCCAAGCGATTCGTTCCAAAGCGAAACTTTCTCAGCGTCGATGTCTGTTTGAAGAATTGGCACCAATGCAGACTGGTTCTTGCGAATTGTCACTCGCTCTTTGAGTTTGTACTCGAAAAGGTCGCCAAGTGCCCCTGCTTCTACGACTGGTTCACTCTCCTCTCGTGCTTCCTCGACTGCTTCTTCCTCTGGCATGGGGGCAGGTGGCGGTGGTGGAGCTACCTTCTGTGCCATCAATCCACCCGCGCTTCCGATTCTCGCTCCACTTATAGACCCGCCCATTGAACCTCCTGCGACCCCGCCTGGTACGCCGCCGAGCACGCCGGCGGACGGTTCGAGGGTCGCCGCATGCGTCTGCGGGGTCAGTTGCACACTCTCCGGTAACGGCACAATAGGGCGCCTTCCGTAATACGGCTGCGAAAGCTGCTGGATAAATGAGTGGGGTGCACCGGCTACTAATGAGACTTCCACGTCGTTCCAATCTTCGCCAATCGTGTTGTCTACGATCGCCCATCCTTGCAGCAGTGGTTTTTTCTCTACTTTTGACGGCAGCACGATGCGGTAAGTCGTCTTCCATATCGGCACTTCGCTGATGTAACTTACATACAGATTACGTTCGCCCGTTCCGGTGGTCGAAATCGTCATCCGCCGCAAGTCCTGGTCCCGAGAGGAAGCGATTAAACCCAGGTATCTTCCAACTTCCACCTGCAAATCCTTTTCGGTGATTCGGACGCTGGTGGCCGGGGTCATTTCCACCGTGCGCACTTCGCCGGAATCGCTCACCAAAGAAATGTGCGTCTGCTCGGTCGTTTCACTCTCTTTCACCCGGGATTTCTTTTCCACGCTTAACAGCTTGCCGGCCATGGTGATGCCCGTACCGCCGCGCACTTCGAGTCGCGCTCCACGCAAGGCGCTGAGAAAATCAGCCATACTCGGGTTTTCTCCAAGCGTCAATCGGAGCGTAGCTAGTCTTCTAGCCAGAGGAGCCTCTGAGTTATAATCCACGCCGGATATTTTTCCTCCAGATAAATCGAGAACCGTCAAAGATTTCAGCACGTCATTTAGCTGTGCACTGGTGAAGTCCACATGTACGTCCTGGCGACCTCGGATTTTGCCCAAATGCTCGAAATATCCAATACCGTTCTTGTAGAGAACTACTCGTCGGACAGGCAATCTCTCCCCTGCTGCGTTCGCCCCCTCGCGCGGTTCAGAGATTGCGTCCGGATTTTTCGATCTTGCTGCACGGGATGCGTTCTCTTGAGCTGGAATGGGGTTACAGGAAAGAAGGAAAAGACACAGTAATTGAACGACTTTTTTCATATTGTTTCTCCGTCAATGCGGAAAGCCATCTTGCTCGTCGTGATGCGAATCAATTCACGCAGGATGTCCAACCCCGGAATTTTCTCGCAAGAACCGACCGTGCGAAGTAGCGACTCTGCGCCCGCGGACACGCTTTTTCCACTGTAAGTCAGTTAGACACCAGACAAAGCTAAGGAGTTCCGCACCTTCCTCAGGGGGAGAAGATTTGAGCTTGTTCTCTCGAAAGCTTCCCTCCGAGCACAATCCACCGGAGCGCGGCGACTGACCGGATTTGCGGGGGCTCGTCCCAAAAGCGGTCAATCTAAATGGGGCTGGGTTCGCTGCACCTATCGCATGTCTTTTAGTTTCAATGATTTAACCAAAACAGTTTTGTGGAAACCCTCCTGCGATTAGGCTCGGCGTCATGAGCGCCACGTCGATCTGTATCGAGGGTATGAGCCGAACCACCCTTCTTAACCAAGCAAAGGCGGGCAATCGAGATTCGTTCGCTCGGCTGGTCGGGCCTTATGCGTTGAGTCTGTACAAGGGTGCGCTGCGATTGACTTCAAGCACCGCGGATGCAGAAGACGTGCGTCAGGAAGCCATTTTGAAAGCCATGATGCGGCTGGAACAATTTGAGGGAAAATGCGGGGAAGGGGGAGCGGAACTCCACTCCTGGCTCTCTCGAATCGGCAGAAACACCGCGATCGATGTGATCCGTAAGCGACGGGCAGGAAAAATTGTCTCCACGGATGAACCTGTTGGCGAAGCTGGAGAAACCTTTGAAGCCTCTCTCAGATCGTCCGAACAAGACCCGGAAGAAAGATATGCGCGGAGGGAAACGCGAAAGCAACTTGCCGACGCAATATCATCACTCCCCGCGGAACTCCGTCAGGTGTGCCTGCTGCGAGACGTCATGCAGTATTCAACGCAGGAAGTCGCCGAGCAACTCGACATATCCGCTATGGCAGTGAGGCTCAGACTGTTTCGTGCGCGCAATAGATTGCGCACCGTATTGACCGCGGGTTTCACACGAAGGATTCAAGCTTCACAAGTTCCTTTCTCACCGCTTCGAAGGAAGGAAAAGCACCAGAATCTTTCGACCAACGTCGTGCCCAGTTTTGCCTCTGGAGACTAGCGCGAGCTCGAATATCGGTCTGAGCACCGCAAGACTCTATTTCTTGCCCCTTGGTTTTCTGCTGGGCAACCGCGTTCATATTTCCTGGAAGACCAACTTCAACGGGAGTTAGAATCTAAAGCATCCGATTTGAGGGGTCAATATGAACAAAGAGCGGCGCCGTACACCCCGGTACCCGTTCGCTGGTTCAATCGAAATGCAGCTAGATTCTTCCCAGGATACACGCACGGCAAAGGTCAGCGAACTTAGCTTTAACGGATGTTTTGTCCGTATGAAAGAGCCCTATCCTGTGGGCACTCCGCTGAACGTGAAGGTGTATACAGATTCGGAGTTTTTTGAGGGACACGCCAACGTTGTCTACGTAAAAGAAGCACAAGGAATGGGGTTGCAGTTTCGTGAAACCAAGCCGTACTTCGTGAGCGTCCTCAGAAGATGGATTCTCTCAGCGATGATGTCGCGGCGGGCAGACAAGAGCTAATCCCAGGACAGTCCGCAAGAGTTCGCCTGAATTTTCAACTCAGTATCAATATCAAGAGATTTTGATCAGTGAAATGGGCGATCCGTCACTAACTCGGGATGCTCGCGGCGGAAAGTCTCCGCGATGTGGCAACTCCAGCACACGGGCAAATGCGTGGCCATCGTCTCTTGCAGTTTCTCTAGCGAGAGATCCTTCCAGAGGACCGTCTTTTGCTCTTTGTCCACCAATGCCGGTGGATGGTCATGCCAGTGGATGGCGGTAAAGGGTTTCTGGCAGTAGATGCAGTTTTTTCCAAAGTACCATTGGTTCACGATGGTTGCGACCAAGCAGGATTCGTTCGATTCCCTAATTTGTGAGAGGCATTCCTGCGCGCAGCCCTGTTTTTCGGGCCAACGCGTGCAGTTGCTCAATGCAAGATTAGGGACGCCGAGCATTGATTCCCCGGCAATTTTTGCAGCCGCGAGCCGCACTCCCGCAGGTTGGCGTGTTTCCGGACAAGTGACGATTCTCTGCCCTCGTAAATGGAGATAACTGCGAATAAAATGGCTCACTTCGTAGATCACTAAAACCCCAAAGGCAGCACCGAGAATCAGCAGGATTGTATTCATGGATGATGACCTCCCAACCGCGCAAGTAGTCCTCAAACGGCGGCCTGACCAGAGCGTGGGTCCCGCAGTGGAAGCAACCATGGAAAAGGCTGTGCGGGATGCAGCTCCAGACTTGTCTGGCAGGAAACCGGAACTGTCTTCACTGGAGGAATCAAGTCCTGCCGCTGATTCCCCGCCACACTCAATAACTCTTCCACCCACGCAAAGCAGTGACCGCTGTCACACAGATTGGTGACCAATTGTCCAAACAGGGAAAGAAAATGAAAACTCAAGTTCAGGCGGCCCAGATGCAAGCGCAGAAGGGGAGCCCTGGATACAGGATTGGGTGAAGATAGAGGAGCAACTGGTTACTTTGTCTTTGGCGTGGTGGGGGTAACCTTGCGAGCTTCCGGACTTCTCGGCGACCAGTCCTCGGGAGGAAAAGCCACGCGCCAGAATGTTGGCCGCGGGGTTGAGAATTCGAGACCGACTTCGCGCTTACCGGTGCGCGCCGGCCCTAGGAATACAACTCGACATTCCTGCTCTTCCTCCGTTTTGTTGTGCTTGACGCGAACTTTGCTGCCGCTGATGACCCTGGCCGCTAACAAGACCAGAGCGCCGTGAGCGTTGATCGCCAGCGTTTCAGTGAATTCTTCGAATTCCTTGCCTTCCGCGTCTCTTCCGTTCAGCTTGATTCCAACCTGCATTAGCACGCGTTGACTGCGCCGGCGCGAGTTGGGATAAGCGGGTGGATTCGAAATCTGATTCATCTCACCTCTCTGAAAGTGTCAGACATTTTTTAGTCTTTCATTCAACTAAATTGCTTCCTGGAAGGGGATCCCGGAAGCCCGGGAAAAGTTCAGGCGCGTACGTCCATGGGTATGTAATGCCGCGTTTCATGACCCAGGTAAATCTGGCGCGGGCGGGCAATCTTCTGTTCAGGGTCCAATAGCATTTCTTCCCACTGCGCAATCCAGCCTGAAGTGCGGGGAATTGCAAACAGGACCGGGAACATGGTCATTGGAAAGCCCATGGACTGGTAAATCAGACCTGTGTAAAAGTCCACATTGGGATACAGCTTGCGCTTCACAAAGTATTCGTCTTCGAGTGCAATTCGTTCACACTCCAAAGCAATCTCCAGCAGAGGATTCTTGCCCATAAGATCAAATACTTCGTACGCTACGCGCTTGATGATCCGGGCGCGTGGATCGTAATTCTTGTAAACGCGGTGACCGAAGCCCATCAATTTTACTTCGCCGGTTTTCACCCGCTTGATAAAGTCTGGGACTTTTTGGACCGAGCCAATCTCCAGGAGCATTCGCAGCACTTCTTCATTCGCTCCGCCATGGAGCGGTCCATAAAGGGCCGCAATGGCCGCTGCGGTGGCCGAGTAGGGGTCCACATGCGAACTGCCCACACCGCGGATTGTGTTTGCAGAGCAGTTCTGTTCATGATCGGCGTGCAGGATAAACAGGACATCCAGCGCGCGCTCAAGCGTGGGATTTGGACTGTACCTGGTTTCGCTGGTACGGAAGAGCATGTTCAGGAAGTTGCCCGGATAGCTCAGTTCGTTGTCCGGATAAACAAAAGGCATTCCAAGCGAATGGCGGTAAGAGAACGCGGCGATCGTAGGCATCTTCCCAATCAGCCGATAAGTCTGTTTTCTGCGCGACTCCGCGCTGAAAATGTCCTTCGCGTCGTGGTAAAACGTTGAAAGCGCTGCAATGGTGGAGATCATCATGCCCATGGGGTGGGCGTCATAATGAAAGCCATCGAGAAACTTCTTAATGCTCTCGTGTATAAACGTGTGGTGCGTGACGTGGTAGGTCCAATCTTTCAACTGTGTGGAGGTGGGTAGCTCGCCATGGATCAGCAAGTAGGCGGTTTCAAGGTAAGTGCTTTTTTCTGCCAGATCTTCGATGGGATATCCGCGGTAACGCAGGATCCCTTCGTCGCCGTCAATAAAAGTAACTTTGCTGACGCAGGACGCTGTGTTATTGAACGCGGGGTCATAGCTCATCATCCCGAATTCTTTGGTCTCTACTTTAATCTGCCGCAAATCGGCGGCACGGATCGTGTCATGGGTAATCGGGATTTCGTAGCTCTTCCCAGTGCGATTATCGGTGACCGTCAGCGTCTCCCGGGTGGCCGGGTGGCTATCTGATTTCTTCGGAGGCGTGATTGTCTGCGGGGAATCCATTGAAAAATCCTCAAGGGCGGCGGAGCAAAACCGCGAGTTCTCTATCACTGTACACCAAACGGTGGTCGGCCGGAAACTGGCCTAAGGGACTGTTCGAGAATCGTAAAGTATGGGAAATGTTCGGGATAGGTGCCTTTGGGGAGGGTTTTGGCGGATCCCAATAATCCTCTTGACAAATGTCGTTATAACGACTATTATCGTTTTGGCTGAATTAAGGAGGATTCCATGATCGATATCCGCAAGAGTGGGGAACGAGGCCATGCCGACCATGGCTGGTTGAACACTCATTTCACGTTTTCATTCGCTGATTACTACGATCCCCGGCATGTCCACTTTCGCACGCTGCGCGTGATGAACGATGATCGTGTCCTTGGGGGTGGTGGCTTTCCGCCGCATCCGCACAAGGACATGGAAATAGTTACTTATGTTCTTGAGGGTGCGCTGGAACATCGCGACAGCATGGGCAACGGCTCGGTGATCAAACCCGGCGATGTGCAGTATATGAGTGCCGGGACCGGGGTCACCCACAGCGAATTCAACGCGTCTAAGGCGGACCCCGTGCATCTGTACCAAATTTGGATGTTTCCGGAAGCCAAAGGGCTTAAGCCGACCTACGATCAGAAGCATTTCCCTGACCAGGAGAAGCGCGGCAGGTTGCGGCTGGTGGTTTCTCCTGACGGACGAGACGGTTCCATTCAAATCCGGCAGGACAATCTGCTCTTTGCTGGATTGCTGGATGCTGGCGTGGCGGTCGAACACAAGCTTCAAGCTGGCCGTCACGCTTATCTGCAAGTTACACGCGGCAGCATCAAGCTCAATGAAACTCAGCTGGTCGAGGGAGATGGTGCCGCAATTTCAGAGGAGAAAGTGGTCCGCATTGCCGGCGTGAGGGACGCGGAGATCCTTCTGTTCGACCTCGTGTAATGGAACTCTGGGGCGCGCGGAGTGATTCATCCGTCCGCGCGCTCTTGCGTTTCTACAAAAAGCTCATCCCTTCTTTCGCTGGAATTCCCTTAGGAAGCTCGTAAGCGCTTCGACCGCTTCCAGCGTCACCGCGTTATAAAGTGAAACGCGCATTCCGCCCACGGAACGATGGCCGGGAGTGCCGACCAGTCCCGCGGCGGCGGCTTCCCTCGCAAATCGTTTTTCGATTGCTCCATCTCCACCGGCGACGCGAAAGATTACGTTCATCTTCGAGCGCGAATCCGCTTCCACTGGACACTGGTAGTAGCCTCCGCTGTTCTCAATCGCGTCGTACAGCAATCCCGCCTTGGCAATATTGCGCTTTTCGATTGCTCCCAAGCCGCCGAGCGATTCGATCCATTCCAGCACCAGACCGACGATATACACCGCAAAGGTTGGCGGCGTGTGATAAAGCGACTTCTCTTTGATGTGCGTACGGTACTGAAGAAGGGTCGGCAGATTCTTATCCGCTCGCTCTGCCAAATCCTTCCTGATGATGACGATGGTTACACCGGAAGGACCGAGATTTTTTTGAGCTCCGGCAAAGATGACGCCGAACTTCTTCACAGCGAGTGGCTTTGAAGCGATGTCTGAGGACATATCGGCCACCAGAGGAATACCACCCGTTTCCGGCAGAGTCGCCCACTGCGTGCCCTCAATCGTGTTGTTTGTACAAACGTGAACGTAGGAAGCATCGGCTGAGAAATGGATTTCCTCTTTGCGCGGGAGCCGCGAGAATTTATCGCTTTCTGTTGTAGCCGCAATGTGGTGGAGAAATCCTTTCTTAAGTTCTCCGATGGCTTTAGCCGTCCAGGTTCCCGTATGCAGAACGTCCACGGGCTTCCCTGGAAGACAGAGATTCATCGGTGCCATCGTAAACTGCATGCTCCCGCCGCCCTGCACAAAAATCACCGCATACTCTTCCGGAATTCCCAGCAGCGTTCGCAGTTTTTCTTCAGCCGAAGCATTAATGCTTTCAAACTCGGGCGAGCGGTGGCTCATTTCCATCACGGACATGCCACTGCCGCGCCAGTCCAGCAATTCTTCCTGGATGCGCGCAAGCACCGGCAGAGGCAGTGGCCCAGGTCCGGCATTGAAGTTGAACACGCGCTTTGCGATCTGCGAGGAAGCAGTGGAAGAACTCAAGGTGACTCCCTCCTTTCAGTCTAGGGCATTGGCAATCACAGCCAGGGGAGCGCAGCTAGGATAGCAAGTCAGAATAACAGAAATCCCTAGACTCGTTTGAAGCTTGGCTGGCCCACTTCCTTCCCTCTGAACATTGCGTTTTGCGCTATGGAGCGCGTGACGAAAGATCCCTATTTTGAAGCGACGCGATTCCAACCGCGCCCCATCCGGAGCCGTAATCTTTGTGCCCAGAACATTAATATCTTGAGTTGCAGCCGTAAACCCGGCAAGCATGGGGATTCCGCAATTTATTGCCGGTATTTGAAGATTATTGGCACGTTCCTGCCAGGTAACCGTCTTGACTCCCTCCTAACCGAAGGTTCTAATACTAAATAGCATCAGTCCGTGGATCGCGTTTGGTAACTGCCTCTCTACAGTTGCCGGCGGTCGGTATAACCGGGGTGAACTTGGGAGCATCTCGCGGTCGACATTGCTGGTTTGTTTTGCCCGCTCGGCAAGTGTCTCTTTGCTGTTCCGCACTCGCGTTTTCCTTTCCCATGAAGAGCTTCTTGGCAGGCGTCGCTTCCCGCTTTCCTCTTGCAAGCATGCATGAGAATAAAGTCCTGACGATTTTCCGGCGAGGTGTGCTTTGATACGCACAAGTCCGTGGGTGGTTCGACTGCTCCTTACTTCGGTTGCCTGTTTCGCAATGGTGATGGTCTCGGCTTCGCGGCGGCCGGGCGCGCAAGCGCAAGGGCACGTCCCGGTGCATCTGATGACAGACTGGAGCCACAGGCACGTTGTTTTCTCGGCTCCAGGCACGTTTGAACAGGCAATGAGACTGCAAAATGAGCCGCGGTATTGGCACCAGTGGTTTCGGCGCTACGCACGCACCATCCAGGCCGCAAATCCCAACGCAACCGGTTTGGAACGGGTCTTCCGCGAAGACGGAGACCAGGACGATCGCGACCACCGGGGTCATCCCCGGCATCACGGCGCTACTGATTCTTTGCAGAGAGACTGGGGCATGTCGCTCGGCGCTGGAGCAACGGGCGGCGATGAAATGTACCCCGCTAAATTCACGTTTGACGTCAATGCCGCTCCCTCCTGCGCGAATGATTTCGTCGTTTTCAACACAGGGGTAGCGGCAGGCGTTGCCACAGCAGCGGGTCGGACCGGATCCTTCACGAACCAGCCCGTTGTGGGAAATACCGTCACTATTGGTGGCACCGAAGTTTTGACAGCAACCGTCGCCGTCGCGTTCGCTTCTGGCACAGCTACTCTAACCTCAGTTCCGAACGCAGGTGACACCATAACCGTCGGAAGCACGACCTACACCTTCGACGGGGTTGCCACAGGCACGGTGACCATGACGTCCAATCCAGCCCTCCTTGATACGGTCACCATTGGAGGCACAACTTATACGTTTGTGTCCGCCCTTTTGCTCGCCAATCAAGTACTCATTGGTGGCACCGCCAATAATACTGCCGCGAACTTGGAAGCCGCGATCAATGCGACCGCAGGGCAGTGCGCTTCTGGCCCTCCCTGTTTCGGGGGAGGCACGGCCGCGAACGCAAGCGTTACGGCTGCAGTTGCTGGCAACGTAGTCACCATAACTGCCATCACCCCCGGCGCGGGGGGTAATTCCATCGCCTTTAGCACTGTCAGCGGCGGAAGGATGACTCTCTCGCCGAACACGGGCACACTGAGCGGAGGTAGCGGCAATTTCGCAAATCCCAACGAAGTGGTTCTCGTGCCGGGCAGCACCAACAATAGCGCTAGGAACCTGCAAGCCGCGATCAATGCAATGAACGGCCAGTGTTTCAATCCTCCCGCCACCTGCTACGGGACTGGCACCACCGCGAACGCCAGCGTTACTGCAGCGCGTGCCGGCAACGTAGTCACCGTCACGGCCATTGTCGGTGGTGCAGGGGGAAACAGCATTGTGTTTACCACCGCCAGCGGCGGAAGGATTACTTTAGTACCGAACACCGGCACACTAAGCGGGGGCGTGACCGGCGGATCGAACACCGGTTTGAACTTTCAGATCGGGGCCAACACCACCGGCACGGCCACGAATCTCGCCGCCGCGATAGCCCGGAATGGGGCTGGGGTCGGCGTCACGGCAACGTCCGGCGGAAACGTTGTGGCGGTAACTGCCACTACAGCCGGGCCAGCAGGGAATTCCATCACGCTAGCCACAACCATCAGTTCAACTAATTTTACCTGGGGTGGTCCCACACTTGCCGGGGGCGCGAACGCGCCAGGATCCATCCTCGGTTTCAATAATCTTTATTCCACGCAAAACGGAGCAACACCTGCCGGACTATGCGGATCCAGCGGTCCTAATCTCTTGTTTACTTTCAACACCGACATCGGAACGAATGGCTCCGGCACCACGACTGGCGCCACCACGAGCTCCCCTGTGCTTTCTGGCGACGGCTCGAAGATCGCTTACGTCGAGTCTGGCGATGCCGGTGGGGCAATTCTGCGGCTCCTGAAGTGGGATAATAATTCCGGCGGCGCTAGCCCCATTGCCCCAGATACGATTATCCCCGCGGGCTCCCCGTGGTCCGGATGCAACCTAGTTGACCCTACCATCTCCTGCCTTATCGGTTTGCGCTTTGGCAATGCGGCTCAAGACAGCGAATCGGCGCCCTTCTACGTCTACAGTGCGGACACACTCTACGTCGGCGATGATACGGGCAAGCTTCATAAATTCATCAATGTGTTCGGCATCACCGGATCCACCCCCAGTGAGGTAACGACTGGCGGTTGGCCTGTTACGGTTAATGCCTCGGGTACTGTGCATCTCCACAGCCCCATTTATGACAGCGTGTCCGGAAACATCTTCGTTGGAGACTTGGCGGGGAACGGTTACTACGTGAAGGAAGCTGGAAGTTCTGTGGGTGTGTGCAGCTCCACTTCCAATGGAGGGGTAGCGCCGTGCCTGGGAACGACCAATGGTGCGGCTGGCGGCCCGACGAGCATAGCACTTGGCGGGGCCATCGATGATGCGCCGATCGTGGACAGTACCACGCAAAGAGTTTTCTTTTTTGACGGCACCGTCAGCGCGGCCACTTGTGCCGCCGCGGGCACGAACGCCGCCCTCGTGCAGTTGGATACTCAGTTGACCAGCTCAACGCAGGTGAAAGTCTGTTTCGCGAATAATGGCACGACTGGCCAGGTTACCAATATGAAGTCCGGTGCTTTTGACAACGCTTATGTCTCCAGCGCAATGGGAAGCAAGACTGGTAAGCTTTACATCTGCGCACGCCAATCTGCCAACCGCGATCACCCGGCATTATTTCGGATCGGGTTCAACAGCAGCGGAGTCATGAATGCCGCCGTGGATCCCAGCAGTGGTGGACCGAACAACTACCTTGACTTGGTGAGTACGAGCGGAGAAGAATGCTCCCCGATCACTGAAGTTTACAACCCGAACACCAGCACGGACTGGCTCTTCTTGAGCGTGGGGAACAGCGCCGCGCTGGGAACTACTTGTTCCGCAACGGGCGGCGGTTGCCTCATGTCGTTCAACTTAACAGCCCTTGGGGCGACCTGGCCTCCCGCTAACGCAACTGGCTCTTACAACTTGCCGCTGAGCGGAGCTAATCCAGGGGATGGCGGCTCAAGCGGGATCATCGTGGATAACGTCTCAACTGCCGCTCAGGCATCCAACATTTATTTTACCTTTTTGACCACTGCTTCGATAAGTGCGACCTGCAACGGGGATATCACCACGGGTTGCGCGGTGAAATTGACACAGGCGAATTTGAACTGATTTTCCTTGGAATGACGCGCATTGGGGGATACGAGTGACGACGACCAAGAATGAGAACCGCAACCAGCCGCAGAAGGACGTCCGCAAGAAGCCTTACCATCCGCCCTGGTTCCGCTTCGAAAAGGTCTTTGAAGTTTCGGCGCTCTCCTGCGGCAAAGTCAGCAGTACGCAGGGCAGTTGCCACAACAATACGAAGACTTCCTAGACGCTTGAATGGAGAGCAATGTGGAAGCTTTCAGCGCAACGGGATGCAACTTGGCCGCGGAAGTCGTTCGCACTCATGGCAGTTTGCGCCTCCGCGTCGCTGGCGGCAGCATGGCCCCCGCAGTGAGACCTGGTGACACCATCATTGTTCAATCCTGCGGAATTGGAGAGGTTTCAGCCGGTGAGATTGTTGTTTTTGTGCGGAATGGGAGACTTGTTGTTCACCGCGCGCAAGCGGGTGTCGCGCATTCAGGGGAATCGCATTTACTGACGTGCGGAGATCGCATCCGCAAGTTAGATGCACGTGTAACGGGCGCCGAATTGCTCGGGCGAGTCACCTGTATCGAGCGAAACGCAATCACCATCTCTCCCGTGGCGCGGCGCAGCCTGGCCCAGAAACTGATCAGTCGAGCTCTCAGTTATTCGAACCGTGCAACATCTTTGTATTTGAGATTTGCTTCGCGTTAGAGCGAGGTTGAACGGGGGCGGGAAGTGCCGGAATTAGCTAGCGCCGCAGCGCGTGCAGGACTGGTAATCGAGGTTGGCGGTCTCCCGATCCGTTTGTGTGTTGACGATCCCTCCTTTCTGAATCAGCTCAAGAGCTACTACGATTCCTTCATTAGCTCTTCGCGACCTCTCTTCGAGTTTGAAGTGGATCTTGCCGCTCCCGGACGCATCTCTCCGGAACAGGACGTTCATGTGCAGTGGGATTCTGGACGCTGGACGATGCGACGCGGCGACTTTCATGCAGACTGGGACCCAGCCGCTGGGCAAGGTCGCATCCGGCAAACCCCGAATCGCTATTCCGTTGATGCCGTCTTGCGAATCGTGCATACGCTGCTGCTCGCGAAGGAAGGCGGATTCCTGCTGCATGCATCGAGCGGGGTTCGGAATGGCCACGCATTCCTTTTTTCCGGAGTTTCCGGCGCGGGGAAAACCACAATTGCCCGCCTTGCGCCCCCCGATGTTACTCTGCTCACAGATGAAATCTCCTATATCACCCGCCAGGGAGAGAGTTATTCGGCGTTTGGCACTCCGTTCGCCGGAGACCTGCAAAAGGCCGGAGCCAACCTAAAGGCTCCGATTGCGGCGCTATACCTGCTAACAAAAGGTGACAAGAATGAGATGGAGCCGCTGGATGAGATGACGGCGGCTCGCGAGCTCATGCGGAATATTCTGTTTTTCGCCGAGGATCCAGAGATGGTGAAGCTGGTGTTCGAATCCACTTGCGATTTTGTGGGTCGCGTGCCCGTTCATCGTCTAACTTTTATGCCGGATGCGCGCGTCTGGGAGTTAGTCGGATGAACAGCGAACGTTACGTAGCGCGGAATTCCCTGGTAGCCGCCCGGATGCTTGGTGACGAGATGATGGTCATGTCCGCGGCGACTTCCACTCTTTTCACACTGAACCAGGTCGCGACAGTCATCTGGAACTCAGCCGATGGCGTAACGCCACTCCGCGAGATCGTTTCCGATAAGATCTGCAGTCAATTTGACGTAGCCCCGGAAACCGCTTTGCAGCACGCGGAAGCTTTGGTGGACGAGCTCGCTGGCCACGGAATTTTAGTTTTGTCTGATGCACCAATTCTGCCATCAGTTTCCGCCGCTTCGGGTGCCCGTTGAAGAGCCTCATGGAAGAGATGGGCGCCAAGGCCTTGAGGCTTGGTGTTCCCATTGGCGCTCAAATCGATTTGACGTACCGCTGCAACGAGCGCTGTATCCACTGTTATCTCGATCATGATGATCACGGCGAGATGACCACCCGTGAAATCAAGGACGTTCTCAGCCAGATGGCTGACGCCGGAGTTTTTTTCCTCACCATCAGCGGCGGAGAGATTTTCATGCGCAAGGATTTCTATGAAATCCTCGAGTTTGCGCATGCGAAAACGTTCTGCATCAAGCTGAAGACCAATGCCATTCTAATCCGGCCTGACGATGCAAAGCGTATCCGCTCGCTCGGCGTGGATTCGGTTCAAGTCAGTATTTATTCCCACCGGGGGGAAGTTCACGACGGAATTACGAAAGTGCGTGGCTCTCTGAAACGGTCGCTCGAAGGCATCCGGTTGCTTCGTGAGCAGGGGCTGAACGTCATCATCGCGAATGCTCTTATGTCCAACAATCTGCAGGATTATCGCGAAGTGAAGGCGCTCGCAGCAGAGCTTGGAGTGAAATGCACGCTCGACCCCACGATCACTCCCATGATGGATGGGAACCGCTCCATTCTGCATCTGAATGTCGGCGAGGAGGACTTGAAAAGAGTTTTTCGCGATGAAAGTCTTGTCGGCAACGTGGAAGAATTTTGCGCCCCTCCGGTAGGAGCGGATCAGGATGCCCTTGATAGTTTGCCGTGCAGCGCCGGACATACGGCTTGCTACGTTTCTCCCTATGGAGACGTATATCCCTGCGTGCAGTTTCCTCTTCCCAGCGGCAATTTGCGGAAAACGAAGTTTATTGATATCTGGCGCGATTCTCCGCAGCTGAATGAAGTCCGTTCGATCCGGTTGCGCGATTTGCCGAGCTGCTCAAGTTGCGCCCACGGCGGCACTTGCACGCGCTGCCCAGGGCTCGCGTATTTGGAGGGCAATATGCGAGGGCCTTCTTATCAGGATTGCCAAAAGTCTTATGCCCGAACTGGAGTACCTTCCGAAAATCTAAAGACTAAGAAAGTTGCTTTTACCTCCCTGATTCAGATTCAGGGGATTCAGTATCCAATTACGATGTCATCGGGGGATGCTCGCACCGCATCGTCCGCAGCGTCCTGACAAAAGAGAGATTTATCAAAAAGCAGTTCGGCCGGCCTGCTCATTGGCCTGGACCAAGGCAAATTCAACACGCTTCCTCATCGGGTCGATTCGTTCGGCGCGCACGCGGACTTTGTCCCCCAGATGCCACTCCATCTGCTTCGTCTTGACTCCTTGACTCTTGCCTCCCCCGCGAGCTCCTCGTCCCGGCGCTTGGCGCATTGCAACGATTGCATGGTCGCTCTCCCTCAGAACGCAGCGTGCGTTAGCAAACTCTTCCAAGGCTCCGATCGGTACTAACCCCTCCACAAACACCTCAAATAGCTCCACGAAACAGCCGAACTTCTGCACGGAAATAATCAACGCGTCGAATTCTTCTCCCAGATGGTCTTCCATGAACTGCGCTGTCTTCCAATCCATCAGTTCGCGCTCGGCGCCCGCCGCCCTGCGCTCCGCTTCGGAAGTCTCAATGGCAATTTCTTCCAGGCTTCGATGTGAATAAACACTCGATTCAGCACCTACTGGAACGTGACCGTGCACCGGAGTTGCTGATGAACTTTGCGGATGCTCCAGCGCCCATTTCAGAATCCTGTGCACAATCAGGTCGGGGTATCTTCGGATGGGCGAAGTGAAGTGGGTGTACTCGTCAAATCCCAGCGCAAAATGACCCAACGGTTCGGCGGCATAACGAGCCTGCTTGAGGGAACGAAGCATCAGATACGAAAGAATCCGCTCCTCGGGTTTGCCAGCAATCTTGCGAATGAGCCGTTGGTAATGTTGTGGCGAAATCTTGATCTCCGTAGCAGGCAACGCCACGCGCATCCCGCGCTCTCTGCCATGGCCGAATGAATCCGGCCGTCCAGCCTTTGCGGGAGCCGGTGTGCGCCCGTGGCGGACGGCAACCTCCCGCTGATGCAATCCTTCCACGCCCATCGAGTAGCCAAATGCGCGGGCGAGTTCCTCGAATTCCAATACTTTTCTGCCGTCCGGCTTTTCGTGAACGCGATGAAGTGATTCGATTCCGCGCTTCAAGAGGTACCCGTCCGCGGCTCGGTTCGCGGCCAGCATGAACTCTTCAATGAGCCGGTGAGCTATATTGCGTTCGCTTCGTCCGATATTGGTCATGCGCTGCTGTTCGTCAAATTCAATCACGCGTTCCGGCAAATCAAAATCAATCGAACCGTGTTCATTGCGCCGCGCGTTCAATAGTAGGGCCAACTCCTTCATGTCTCGAAATCGATGCGCCAAAGATGCGTATCGTTCGAGCATTTCCGCGTCGCCTTCCAGGACCTTGTTCACGTTTGTGTAGGTCATTCGCTCCGTGGAGCGGATCACCCCGGAAGTCATTCTGGACGATTTCATGTTCCCCGCGGCATCGAACTCCATCAGAGCGGACATCACCAACCGGTCTTCTCTGGGCCCCAGCGAACACATCCCGTTGGAGAGCACTTCCGGAAGCATGGGCACAGCGCGATCCGGAAAATAGACCGAGGTCCCTCGCAACCGCGCTTCTTGGTCCAGCACGGTTTCAGTTCTAACGTAATGAGCCACATCAGCGATGTGTACTTGCAGAAGCCAGCCGCCGTCGGTGCGCCGCTCCAGGTAGACCGCGTCGTCAAAATCGCGAGCCGTTTCGCCGTCAATGGTCACAATCGGAAGTCGCCGAAAATCCTCGCGCCCGGCCAACTCGCGTTCAGTCACGGGGATTGCGCTTACCGCTGATTCTCGTAGAACATCGGGCGTGAAAAAGTGCGGCAGGTGGTGCTTGCGGATAATGATTTCTGTATCTACACCCAACTCACCCGGTTTTCCGAGGACTTCCTTCACGCGCCCCATCGGGGGCGATCCTGCACGCGGATAACGCAATAGTTCTACGTCGACTACCGCGCCCCGCAACTCTTCCAACTCGGGAATTCGCCGGTTCTTGAGGCTCAGTTCATCGTTTCCGCTGAAGCCGAGTTTCTTGGCCAGTCCAACGGTTAGTTCGTAACCGGGCGGGATTTCAATTTCGTGCTGGATTCGCGAATCGTACGGCAGTACGACATTTCTTGGGTGCTTATACCGGAATTGTCCAACCAGACTCGGATGAGCGCGATCCAGAATTCGAACGATGAACCCTTCCGCGCGTTTTGCTCCACGTGAGAAATCAAATTTCTGGACCTTCGCCAGCACGCGATCCCCATGCATGGCCTCTCCAACGCCGCCAGGAGGAATAAATAGATCCCCGTCCATCTGGGCGATTGGTTTGTCCAGCACCACGAATCCGTAGCCATCCTGGTGCAAGACCAGCCGCCCCGCTAATTCGTCTTGCCTGGCAATGTCCGGTCTCTGGGATTTCGCTTCAGAACTGTGCAATGCACTCTTTTGGGCCGGCTTCTCGGTCGACTGACTACCTGCCAAGCGATAGCGCCCGCCTGGCAGTTCCTCGATTACATGGTGCTCTTTGAGGCCTCCAATGATTTTTAGCAGTTGAGGCTTCTCGGCCTTTCTGAGGCTCAAGCCCTTTGCGATATCGACCACTGACGCAGGTCCGCTCCTAACTTGCAGAAAACGTAGGACTTTGTCGGGGCTGAGGTGTGATCTGCGTGGCATGGAAGTGGTTGGGGCAGTCTCTCGCTTTGGGCTGTCAAAAGCGATTCTATTCATTTTTTCGCTGGTTGCAGGAACTTTTTTCTGGCTCACGGGATATATAGGTAAGCGAACACAATACCCGCCAGTCGCCCTCCGTCTGACTGGCAGGGTTCCCCGCAAGGGGTTAAAACGGGAGGCGGGAAGACCTGGCCCGCCTCTCTTTCCTCAATCAGACTTTCTATCCTTTCACGCAAACCACTTGCCTTAACGTGTGGACAATCTCCACCAGGTCGCTTTGCGCTTCCATCACGGCTTCGATCGGTTTATAAGCCCCAGGCGTTTCGTCGATCACTGCTGAATCCTTCCGGCACTCAACACCTTCGGTCATTCGCTTGTGGTCTTCCACCGAGAATCGCCGTTTCGCTTCTGTGCGAGACATGGCGCGGCCTGCTCCGTGGCTGCAGCTCATGAAGCTTTCTGGATTTCCCTTGCCGCGCACAATATACGATTTCGCTCCCATACTGCCGGGAATAATCCCCATGTCGCCCTGCCGGGCACGGACCGCGCCTTTCCGCGTCACTAGAACATCCTGCCCGTAATGATTCTCCCGCGCGACATAGTTGTGGTGGCAATTGATGGCTTTCAACTCCGCCTTGAAGGGCCTCACTTCGCCTGACCCGCGCACCGCTCCCACGACTTGCTCCATCATCAAATGGCGGTTCCAGCGGGCAAAATCTTGCGCCCATTCTACAGCCTCCACATAATCATCGAAATATTCCGTACCTTCATTGAAGTACGCCAAGTCTCTGTCCGGTAGATTGGCAACAATCCTCCCCATGTCCTTTCGCGCCAGTTCAATAAAATAGCTTCCCAATCGGTTCCCCACCCCACGAGAACCGCTGTGCAGCATGAACCACACGGTTTCCGCTTCATCCAGACAAACTTCGATGAAATGATTTCCAGTTCCCAGAGTTCCTAAATGATTGGCGTGATTTCCCCGGTCGAGCTTTGGGTGTTTTTCCAGGATTGCGTCGTAGCGTGGTTTTAATTCCTGCCACACTTCCGAATTGCGCACCGGGATTCCACTCCAGGCGCCAACATCTCCGCGCCCTCCGTGATTTGTGCGTCCCTGGGGCACGGCCTTTTCTACCGCGGTTCGAATTTCCTTTAGATCTTCTGGCAGATCGCGAGCGTTCAGGTCGGTTTCGACGGCCATCATTCCGCATCCAATGTCCACTCCAACGGCTGCGGGAATAATCGCTCCCTTGGTTGGGATCACGCTCCCCACCGTCGCGCCGATTCCCCAATGGACATCCGGCATAGCCGCCACCCACCGGTAGATAAAGGGAAGTTGCGCCACATTCTTTAGTTGATCGCGCGCCCGATCTTCCAGTTGGACTCCGCGCGTCCAGGCCTTGATCGGCACGCCCTTTTCGACCTTCAATAAGTTGTAAGCCACCTCGTGCTTCTTTCCAAACAGCCCCGGCTCACTTGGCCACCGTAGTTAAGAACGGAAAGTGACTCGCCGCTCCCATCAAGAACAGCATGGGAAAAGAAAGCCACATCGAGCAGCGAGCTGTGAGATAGTTCCATCGCATTAGCCGCTCTGCCTCAGCGGGCATCGCCTCACCCTTTTCAGCGTTTGCCCGCGACCACCGGATCAGCTTCTTCTGTATCCGCCAGACGACTCCCCACGTATTCAAAAGCAGCACCAACCCGATTCCGCCCCCCACGC
>Ga0075017_100000110_pt1 | contig 35328 bp, 28 predicted proteins | sample AleBraG_ABR_2012_FD_71475 | JGI IMG/M metagenome (GOLD analysis project Ga0075017, IMG submission 71475) | Freshwater sediment microbial communities in response to fracking from Pennsylvania, USA - Alex Branch Run_MetaG_ABR_2012 | ecosystem: Environmental > Aquatic > Freshwater > Creek >... | reverse complement strand
CTTTTGCGATGGAGTTGCACGCTCAGTATCTCACGCCCATCCAGCCCGGCTCGCGCATCAAGCGCTATGAGATTCTGATGCGCGAGGCTGGCGCGCCCGAATCCTCCGGAGCGCCCGCGGCACTCATCAAGGGAGCGGTGCGCCATGGGTTGAGCGCGCAGCTGGATCGACGGGTGATTACGGAGCTGCTCCCCTGGCTCGAACAGCGCTCGACCGTCTGGTCGGGCGAGCCGGCGCAATTCTCCGTGAATCTGGCGGCCGATTCGTTTCGTGAACCGCAATTCATGGAATTCCTGACGCGCAGCTTGCAGGACTCGAAGCTGCCGCGCGCGCTGCTGGCCTTCGAGGTCGAATACGACTTCGTCTGCGCGCACCCCGAATATGTGCGGCAGCTGGCAGCTCAGCTTGAACAGGTTGGGGCTGGGTTGGTGATCGACAATTTTACTATTGGTGAGTCCAGTCCCGAGTTCCTGCTGCTGCCAGGACTCCGGCTGGTCAAGATCGATCCGCGCGTGACGGAGCGTTTGATCGACGAGCGCGCCGCGCAGGCTCGAGTCGTGGCCACGGCGCAAATGGCCCGCATTGCCGGCGTGCATGTGGTGGCCAAGCGGATCGAACGCCCCCAGGAACAGGCCCTGCTGCAGCTGCTGGGCGTGGATTTCATTCAAGGCTTCGCTACTGGTGCGCCCGCGTCATTGGAGGGTTTTGACGCCGCACGCGAACAACGCATGATCGTGGATCCGGCACTCGATGAGCAAGGCAGCGCCTTCGATGCCATGGCGGCCGACGCGCCGCTCGTGGCCACCGGTTGACGGATTTGACGCTTCAAGTGCTCAATGCGAGTGCGTCGCCGCCCGTGGATCGACGCGCCAGCATTGATCGGCGCACGCACCTGTGGCGGGCCGTGATCCTGGGTGGATGGTACCAGCGGCGGCGAAATCTACGCCGCGACGGTAGCGCGCAGCTCGGTTCGCACGATTGGCATGAGCCCCAGTGGCTCGCGGCCGCGCTGCTCATCATGCTGCTGTCCGTGGCCGATGCGGTCATGACCCTGACGCTCCTCAGCCGCGGCGCCGTGGAAATTAATCCGATCATGCGCTTGGTGGTGCTGGGCGACGCGCGCAGTTTCGTGTACTTGAAAATGACCCTGACGGCGGTCACCGTCACCATGCTGGTGCTGCTGACCCGACTGCGCACCTTTGGGTGCTACCTGGCTGGTCCGGTGCTGCTGCTGACCGCGCTCAGTTACACCTTGCTGGTCAGCTACGAATATTGGCTGGTGGTGAATCCGGTCGGCTAGTGCCCTGGCACGCCAGTCTGTGTATGCTTGGCCTCCTGATGAAAGCGGACGCCGACAAAAAGACCCTTGACATAATTTCCAGCCGCCTCGAGCGCACCTTGAGTGCGGACGGCTTGTCCACTGGATGGTGGCGAGCCTTGATGATGCGTTTAGGTGTGGGTAAGCGAGCACAATACGACGCTGCGATGAAGCGACTGGCACAGCGCAAGGTTACCGATACGGTGACGGAATCGGATGTGCAGGCCTGGCTCAAAATGTTCGATGTCGAGAATATAGAGCACTCAAAGCGCGAGTCGTCCAAGCACTCGGACTGAGCCGCTCCCCTGCAACGGAGTATACTGCGGTGCAGCAATGGAACCTGCCGCGGGGACCGTTGCCTTAAGGGTGCTCGACGTTACATGGGCCTAAATTCCACCGGCCACAGCATTTGTCCCTAGCCCTGTCCACACTGATTTACGAATGGCGCCGCTACCTTGCCGCGGTGATGGCATTGGCCGTGGCGGGCCTGCTGGTACTGTCCCTCACCGGTATGTTCATGGGCATGAGCAAATCCTTCACCGCCACCGTCGATCGCTCGCCCGCCGAGGTAATGGTCCTGCCGCCCCAATCGGATGACGTATTCGACACCGGCGGCGGTCAGCCCCGGCGCCTCATTCCGGAGATCTACCAGCACTCGGCCGTGCAGGAAGTGCAGGCCCTGAATATTGGCTTCACCTCCTGGGCCAACTTTCCCAAGGACGGGCAAGCGGCCCGTGACGAAGGGGTAGAGGTCTTCATCGTCGATCCGGTGAAAGGTGCGGTCACCTTGCCCAGCGACTTTGATGACAATGTGATCACCTCGCTCAAGGAGCCCTTTGCAGTCGTAGTCGATCGCTCCACCCTTGGAAAACTGGGTGTGCAGGTGGGCGATCGCGCCAAGATGAACGGCTACACGGTATGGGTGCGCAATACCGTGAGCGGCTACCCCTCGCTGTTCAATGCCGTGGTCTTCGTATCGCCGCAGACCGCCAAACTGATCCGGCAATTCAACGACGGCCCGCAGGTGGGTGCCATCGTCGTGAAGATCAAACAGACCGCCCGCGCCACGCAAGTGGCCAGCGAACTCAACGTCCTGGCCAAAGGTCGTTTCAAGGCCTGGGCGCGCGCAGATCTGGCCGCCGCCAGCCAGAAGGCCATGTTGAAGAACGGCGGTATCGCCGTCATTCTGGGCTTCGCCGTGGTGGTGGGCCTGTTCATCGGCATAGTGATCACCTGGCAGACGCTGCAAGGGGCGATCCTGGCCAATATCAAGGAATTTGCAAGTCTTCGGGCGCTGGGTGTGTCCATGCGCAGTCTCCGCTTGATTGTCATGGAATTGAGCCTGTGGGTGGGTGTGGCCGGATTGTCCCTCACCGCGCTCATGACCGCCGGGGTCTGGCTGCTGGCCAGGAGTTTCGGTGTGCCGATGGATTTTCCCGTGTTCATCGATGTTCCGGTAGCCATCATGCTGCTGCTCATCGCCATACTGGCCGGGGCATTTTCACTGGGCGTACTGAAGAAGAGTCAACCCGCGGATCTGTTGCGATGAGCAAGCTGGCGCTCCAAGCCACCGGTCTCAGCAAGTCCTACAAAATCGGCAGGACGCGCCAGCAGGTGCTGAAGAACGTCGATTTCACGGCCTATCACGGCCAGGTCACCATGGTCATGGGGCCCTCTGGTTCCGGCAAATCGACCCTGATCGCCGCCTTGTCCGGCCTGATGAAACCCGATGAGGGCACGGTGATGGCCCTGGGCGAAGACCTATGGAAAAAGAGTCGCAACAAAATCGACAAATTTCGCCTCGATCACTGCGGCTTCATCTTTCAGGGCTTCAATCTATTCCCCGCGCTCGACGCCACCCAACAGGTGGTGCAGGTACTCAAATATTGTGGGGTGGGTAAGCAGGAACGGCTAGCGCGTGCCGGGGCGGTGTTGGAGGCCGTGGGTCTTGGGCAGCGCCTGAGGCAGCGCCCGGCCGAATTATCCGGCGGTGAGAAGCAACGCGTCGCCATCGCACGCGCCCTGGCCAAGTCTCCCGCGCTGATATTCGCTGATGAGCCCACTTCCGCACTCGATTCGGCCAATGGCCAGGTGGTGATCAAGCTGCTCCACCAGGCAGCGCAGGAGCGCGGCGCGGCCATCATTGTGGTTACCCATGATCCACGCCTGGAAGCCCATGCCGATCGCGTCATCCAGATGGAGGATGGCAAGATATTGAGCGATCAGATGATCTCTTCGCCACCGACTATACGTTCACGCGAGCAAGGATAGTTCCATGCCAACACCAGTGGTACCCAGCAGATCCGGCACCCATCCTCGCGTCGCGGGATTGGCTTTGACGGCGCTGGCCGCAAGCGGGCTGCTGCTCAGCGCCTGCAGTAGTCACGGTGCCGACGGCGCCAAGGGCAAGGCGGGCGCTGCAGGCGCGGTGGTGCCCCCGTCACCGTACGCCACCATTGCCAACGGCAAGGTCGATATTGAAGGGGGCGTCATCGAAGTGGCCGCCCGGCGTGCCGGCGTTGTCCGTGAGGTGCTGGTGCAGGAAGGCAGCGTCGTCCGGAAAGGCCAGATCCTGGCTCGTCAGGAGGATGAGGATGCCGTGTTGGCCGTCAACTCCGCCAACGCCGCGGTGACGCAAGCCCAAAGCCAATTGGCGTTGACCCAGGTGAATATCAAAACGGCCCAGCGCGAATACGAGCGACTCAGGCGGCTCGCCCCCTCCAACCTGGTGGCCCAGCAGCAGATCGATCAGGCCGACGATGCCATTGCCACGGCGCAGGCCCAATTGGGCATTGAGCAGGCCGCGGTGGCCGCCGCTCAGGCGCAGTTGGCACAGGCCGTCTATAACAAGGATTTGACCATCATTCGCGCCCCCTTGGACGGCAAGATCATCCGCCGCTATGCCAACCCGGGTGCTGGGGCATCTACTCTAAATGTGTCCATCATGTTCGATCTCGAGCCGGCGATACCGCACATCGTTCGCTCGGAGATCATTGAAAGCGCCATACCTGACGTCCACGTGGGCCAGGAGGCCGAGCTCATCCCAGAGGCGGATCCCACCAAGGTTTCCGTGGGCAAGGTGCTGCGCATTGCCGCCACGTTCGGTGCGCACAAGCTCAAGTCTGACGGCGCCAACGAGGCCAGCGATGAGCGCGTGGTGGAAGTGGTGGTGTCGGCTGACAATGCGCCGTTCCTGATTGGGCAGCGTGTGCTGGTCAAATTCATGAAAGCGGGCGAGCACGCCGGAGCCAAGCGCGCCGGATAGGCTCGTGCACCGAGCCGCCGATCAGGGCGTCTTGGCTGTCAACGCCTTCACCGCCGCCAAACTCTTTTCGACATTCTCCGCAGGAGCCACTCCGCCAATGCTGGCCGCAATGGTGCCGTCCGGTGTGACGATAAACGTGGTGCGCTCGGCGAACCCGTGATCAATGGTGATGCCGCGCGAGTCCTTCATTCCCGGCTGTCCGTCGCGCACCACGAGAGCAAAGGACTTGGCGATCTTGCCGTCAGGATCCGCAGCCGTTGGAAACTTCCCCGCGCAATAATCCGGATCCTTCGAAAAGTCGTTCAGTCGCGCAATGCTGTCGAGCGACACACCGATAATGCTCGCACCGGCCGCCGAAAATTTATCGCTGTTGATGGCGAAGGTATGGGCCTGAATGTTGCAGCCACCCGTGTACGCGGATGGATAGAAGTACACCACCACAGGCCCTTTCTTGAGGGCGTCCTTAAGCGAATATTCGAAGCTCTTGCCCGCCAACGAGGCCTGTGCAGCGAATATCGGCGCGGCATCCCCGGCCTTCAGGGCGGCCAGCACCGGGACGGACAGGCACACGAGCATCAGCCCGCTTAGTGCGGAGAGTTTCACAATGGAATGTTTCATGGTCGCGCTCCGGATGGGGGGATCGTGGGACTAGGGTGATCGTGGAATGGGCGTAGTGTAGCACTGCCGCTGAAGGGGCCGTCGGCGGCGATGTCGGCGAGCGCGAGGTCGGCGAGCGCCAGGCTGGCGAATTTCCGTGCCGGCGCGTAGGGTACGGCCTTCGCCGCCTGGGGTAATACGCTGTCGGAGGACGGATCATGCTGAGGTCTGCCAATCGCCTTGCCTTCGTTTTCGCGACACTAAGCGCACTGCTGTGCGTGTCAATATCGACGCAGGCACAAACGCCCGTGAATCCGGCTCTGTTTAGTGCAATGAAGTGGCGGCAGATCGGGCCGTTTCGCGGTGGCCGCGTAGTGGCCGTGAGCGGCGTACCCGGAGATCCCGCCACCTGGTACTTCGGCGGTGTAGCCGGCGGTGTTTGGAAGAGCACTGATGCCGGAGTCAATTGGTCGCCGGTATTTGACGGACAGAAGATCGCCTCCATTGGCGCCCTGGCCGTGGCCGACTCGGATCACAACATTCTGTATGTGGGCACGGGCGAGGCCTGCGTACGCGGCAACATCACCTATGGCGATGGCGTGTACAAATCTGTCGATGCCGGCAAGACCTGGACGAACGTCGGGCTGAAGGACACGCGCCATATCGGCGCCATCATCATCAATCCAGGCAATCCAGACATCGTACTGGTGGCGGCGCTCGGTCACGCCTTTGGACCCAATGAGGAGCGGGGCATTTTCCGCACCGCCGATGGGGGCAAGAGTTGGCAGAAGGTGCTGTACAAGGACCGGGATACGGGTGGTATCGATGTGGTGTTTGATCCGCAGAACGCCAACGTGGTCTACGCCTCGTTGTGGCAGGTGCGGCGCGAGCCGTGGACTTTTTCCAGTGGTGGGCCCGGTTCCGGGCTCTACAAATCGGTGGACGGCGGACTGACCTGGGTGCAGCTGCAAGGTCACGGACTGCCAGAAGGCCCGCTCGGCCGCATTGGCATCGCGGTCTCGGGCACCGATTCCAACCGCGTCTACACCATGATCGAGGCCAAGGAAGGGGGGTTGTTCCGCTCTGAGGACGGTGGCGGGAGTTGGAGTCGAGTCAACACCGATCATCGCTTTCGGCAACGTGCCTGGTACTTTTCGCACATCTTTGCCGATCCCATGGCGGGCGACACCGTTTACGTACTCAATACCGGCGCGTATCGGTCCACCAATGGCGGCAAGGATTTCGAATTGTTGCCGGCCCCGCACGGCGATCATCACGCGCTGTGGATCGATCCGAAGAACTCCCGGCGCTTGATCAACGGGAACGACGGCGGCGCCAGCATATCCGTGGACTATGGGCGCACCTGGACGCAGCAGGAGAACCAGCCGACGGCACAGTTTTACCACGTCGCCGTGGACAACCGGTGGCCCTATCGCGTGTATGGGGCGCAACAGGACAACACCACGGTGGCCATAGCCAGTCGGAGCGATACCAGTGTCATCGGTGAGGGGATAATCGGCCGCCAGGACTGGTACCAGGTGGGCGGAGGCGAAAGTGGCTACATCAGTCCGGACCCAAAAGATTCTGAGGTGGTCTACGCCAATGGCGACAGCGGTCAGTTGACCCGCTATGACCATCGCACCCACAGTCTGCGCGATGTGTCGGTCTATCCGTTGGATGTGTCGGGAAACGGAGCTGAGAATCTGCAGTATCGTCTGCAGTGGACTGCGCCCATGTTTGTTTCCAGGCATGACTCAAATGTCCTGTACTCGGCCGCCCAATTTGTGCTCAAGAGTTCTGATCAGGGGAAGAGCTGGAGTCGGATCAGCCAGGATCTGACCCGCAACGACAAGAGCAAGCAACGCCCCTCCGGTGGGCCGATCACGCTGGACATCACCAGCGTCGAGTACTACGACACCGTATTCACGCTGGCCGAGTCCCCGCTTCAACAGGGTTGGCTGTGGGCGGGTACCGATGATGGCCTGATCCAACTAACGCGTGATGATGGCAAGAGCTGGCAGAATGTGACGCCGAAGGACCTGCCCGAGTGGAGCATGGTCAGTCTGATCGACGCATCGAGCTTCGACGCCGCCACGGCCTACGTGGCCATCGACAGGCACAAGCTGGACGACTTCAAGCCCCTGATCTACAGGACGCACGATGCGGGCAAGACCTGGACGCGAATTGTCAGCGGCATTCCCGACGGCGCCTATGTCCGCGCCGTTCGCGAGGATCCGGCCAAGCAGGGTCTGCTGTATGCCGGGACGGAGCTCGGAGTGTATTTTTCCCCGGACGACGGCATGCACTGGCAGCCGCTCCAGTTGAACTTACCCGTCACGCCCGTGCATGATCTGCTCATCAAGGACGACGACCTCGTGGCTGCTACCCACGGCCGTTCGTTCTGGATTCTGGACAACGTGACGCCGCTGCGGCAGCTGACCGGGCTGGCGAGCGACCGCGAGGCTTCGCTGTACAGACCCCAAACGGCCATTCGCCTGCACTTTCCCGATGAGGTCAACAAGCATCTGCCGGCCGGCGAGGACCCACCCAGCGGCGCCATCATCGACTACTACTTGAAGAGCAAGCCCGAGCCCAAGGAGGAGATCACCTTGGAAATTCTTGATCAGGGTGGCAAGGTGCTCAAGAGGCTCTCCAACCACAAGAAGGACCGGTTCGAGCAGCCGGCCGAGTGGCCCGATCGCGTTGATACGGCTGCAGTCATTCCCGACAACGCCGGGATGAATCGCTTCGCCTGGAATTTTCGAGTTGAGGACCCGGTGCAGATTCCCGGAGCCTTTTATGCCGACGACGGTCCGCGCGGACCGATTGTCAATCCGGGCGACTATCAGGTTCGCCTGACGGTGCAGGGCAAATCACAGCTCCAGCCGCTGCACATTGTGATGGATCCAAGAATCAGTACGCAGGTCACGGCCGCGGATCTGGCCCAGCATGCGGAGTTGGTCACGGCCACGGCTCAGGACATTGACGCGCTTCACCGCGCCGTGAACCAGATCCGCACGACTCGCGCCGATCTGGGGCGACTCAAATCGTGGGTCGGCGATGCCGCTGAGGCCAAGCCGGTATTGGCGACCGCCGCGGCTTTGGATGAGAAGATGATGCCGATCGAGCAGCAACTGATGCAGGTGAAGATGAGCGCCTCCGAGGACAATTTGCGTTATCCCAATATGCTCAATGAGCAGTACGATACTTACATTGGCACCATTGACGGCGACGATTTCACACCCACCGAACCGCAGCGCCAGGTGTTCCGGGAACTGCACACCCGATTGCTTGAGCAGCTGGCCAAATGGAAGTCGATTACCGAGACTGACTTGCCGGCGCTCAACGAGGCCATGCACGCTCACTCGGTCCCGACTCTGGCGATCGGGTCTGGGGACTGAACGGAAGTTGTTGCTGGGATTGACGAGCTGTCCGCACCGCCCCCCTTGTCCGGGCTGCCCGCGCTTCGCTGAACCGGGTATTGCGCCGGCAGCGCGACGCGTGCTCAATGAACTGGCACGTGCACACGGTCTGGGGGAACCGGCTGTCGTGTCTGGTCAGGCGGCAGGATTTCGACACCGCGCACGGCTTGCCATCAGGGGCCGACTGGGGTCGCCCAAGCTCGGGTTGTTCGAGGAGGGTACCCACCGGGTCGTACACATCCCTGAGTGTCGGGTGCAGCATCCGCTGATCAATCGGGTGGCTGCTAGCGTGCGCCGCGCCCTGGTTGAAGCCCGAGTGACCAGCTACTCGGATCAAGCCCATCTGGGCATTGCCCGCTACCTGCAGGTGGTGATTGAACGCAGCTCGCAAACGGCTCAGGTGGTGCTGGTCGCCAACAGCGCTGATGTGGAGCCGCTGGCGTTGTGCCTGAATTTGATCAAAGAGCAACTGGGCCCAGCACTGCACAGCCTGTGGTTCAATGCCAACTGCGGACGCTCCAATACCATACTGGGTCCCGACTTCACCAAGTGGTGTGGGCCGGAGAGCGTGGTGGAGCGCTTTGGCGGCGCCGAGGTGCACTATCCACCCGGCGCCTTCGGCCAAGCTAATCTCGAAATCGGACAGCACATCATCGAGCAGCTGCGGGGTGAAATTCCTGCTGGAGCGCGCGTGGCCGAATTTTACGCCGGCGTGGGTGCCATCGGTTTATCGATTCTGGAGCGCGCGAGTCAGGTGATCATGAACGAGGTCAGTGGGCATGCGCTGCACGGATTGGCGCTCGGGTTGGCGCGCCTTGACCCGACGCAGCGCACCAGGGTTAGCGTAGTGCCCGGGTCGGCCGGTTCGGCGCACCGCATCGCCGCCGACGTACAGGTGGTCATCGCCGATCCGCCGCGCAAGGGACTCGACCCACAGCTGATGGAATTCCTGGGCGAACATCCGCCCGAGCGCTTCCTGTATGTCAGTTGCGGGATCGAGTCGTTCGCACGTGACACCCAGTGCCTGGTTGCCCAAGGCAAACTTCGTCTGACTGCGCTCATCGCTTTCAACCTGCTGCCGTTCACCGAACACATCGAGACGGTGGCCCGCTTCGAGCGCGCCTGAAGTTCTCACTCAGACTATCTGCAATAGCAGACTATCTGCAATAGTCGACCGTCTCGGTGGGTTGCTCGGCCAGCCCCCACAGCAGTGCGTCGAAACCAATGCGAAAGCCCACACCGGAGTGCCAGGCGTAGGCACGTTCCCACCGCACCACCGGCTCGACGTACGCGAACAGCCAACCGCCGCGCAGCGGACGCTTGAACAGCACGCTGGTCTCGTACACCGAGACGTGAGAAGTGCGTTTGCCCGACACGGCAATTCTTGCGACCGCGCCGCAAGCCAGGTCATGGCCCGAGGCGAGTCGGTCGTACCGCTGCTCGCGGATAACTGCGCGCGCGAACCCAACCACGAAGGTCTGCGACCAGTCCGTCGCGGCAACATTGCGCACCCAATCGGCATAGCTGGAGGAGCGAGCAATCCATAAACCGTGGTGGATATCGAGGGTAAACCCGCCACTCATGCCCAGTCCCACGCCGCTTTCCAGATACAGTTTCGCAAACGGATAGACGTGAGTCGCCCCGGCGCCAAATTCTGGCGTCCACCTCAGCGCGGCAAAAGCGGAAGGCAGGACTTTTACGCGGACGCCCAGATCGAAGTCCAAATGCGCGCGCGGCGCGAAGCGCAGGCCGGCGAGCACTGGGTTGTGTTCAAGGGCTGGGTCCGTGGGAGACTCCGGCAGGTCATTGCTGGTGATGAACAGGCGCAGACGCCGTTCAATATTGGGTAGGCGCACCGTCGCCTCAAAATCCGGTGTGGCCGCGAACACCAGCTTGCCCTGACGCCGCAGGAGTTCACTGTCAAGACCGATTCGTAGCGGCGAGAGCGGCACCACGATGGGTGTTTGCGTGATGTCGGCATATTTAGTATCCATGCGTTCAAGAAAGTGCTGCAGCCGTCGGTACACAAGGTCGTGAAGCCGATCGAGACGCTTGCCCAGCGCGTGCTTGCGGTGGGTGGTGAGGGCGGGGGGCGCGGGTAGCGCGTGTACTCGAGGCAGGTCCGCGGGACTGGGAGTGGGGGGCTCCTCGGCAGGCGCACGGGGCAGGTCGCCAACCGATCCGCTCGAGGGAACCACGGGCGTCGGTTCTTCAGCAGCGGCGCAGAGCGTAATTGAGGCGCAGGCCAGTAGGCATCGCAGGGCGTTCAGGCCGAGATTCATAGCGAGGTGCCAGCCGATACAGCAAGGTGCTGGTCATTGTCCGCCCTCGTTGGTGGGGGCTCTGTTCGGCTCCGTACACAGCGGCCCGCGCGTGCCCGTTGGTGCCGGCTGGTGCCTGATCAGCGATGCGCCCCTTTAACGCTCACCCGCATCTGCCGGCGCATCGGCCGAGTAGGGCGTCACCGCTTCCGCCCGTAGGGTCGGCAAGGTCTTGACGCTGCGAATGACCGGGCGGCCCCACGCGATCGCGGTCAGGGTCAATGCGATAACGCCGGAGAATCCCAGTGCCGCGCGCAGACCCACGTGCTCCCCCAGCCATCCGCCCAAGAGGGCACCGGGCCCGGCCGGGAGCAAAATCAGCCAGCGCATGGTGCTGGTCATCCGCCCCAACAGCGGTCCCGGGGTGACCGATTGGCGGAGCGAGAGGAAATTGATGAATATAAACACCGCGCCCACGCCAAATGAGAACAACATCAGCGCGTAGCAGGCCACGCCATAGCCATTGAGCGGTGCCACCGCGAGCAGCAGCCAGCCGCAACCGCATATCGCGAACCCCAGCATCAAAGTGGGTCCGGGACCAAAGCGGCGCACCACGCGGTGCCCATTTGCGCTTGCCAGCACAGTGCCCACACCCAGCGCCACATAGCTCAGGCCCACTTCGCGCTCGGTCAAACCCAGCTGGCGCGTCGCAAAAAGAATTTGGACTACCGTTGCCGCCTGGTAGCACATCTGCCACACACCCACGCAAATGGCCATCATCACCAACAGCGGGCGATTGCGCACGAATAGCAACCCTTCGCGCATTGCGGGCCAGAAGGCGATGTGGCCGGTACCGGGGTTTTCCTTGACGGGCACGCCGCGCAATATGCTCGCCGACATCAGCAGTAGCGCCGCGTCGGCGAGCAGGGCCACCGGCGCGCCGGTCAGTTTGATCAATGCGCCGGCGGCGCCTGGACCTGTGACTTCGGCCGTCGAGGAAGCCAGCGCGTTCTTGGCGTGTGCCTCGACCAATCGTTCGCGCGGCACGATCTGCGTCAACACAATTTGCGCGGCGCTACCGGCCGTGGTGTTCACCGCTCCAATCACAAAGGCGACCAGGTACAGCCAGTCCATCGACAACCAGCCCAGCCACCAAGCCAGGGGTACCGTGGCTACGGCCACGGCTATGGACAGCTCTCCGACGATATACACCGGGAGCTTCCGCACCCGATCCAGCCACACCCCGGTGGGGAGCGACAGCAGCACGAAGGGCAGGATCTCCATTGCCGTCAGCGCGCCCATTTGGGTGGGCGACGCGTGCATCAGCACGGCGGCGGTCAGCGGAATGGCCAGCAACGTGACCTGGCCTCCGAACGAGGAGATCAGTATCGATGTCCACAGGCGCCGATAAGTCGCGTCACGCAGCAAATCGGTGGGTGCGAGGGCGAAGCGCTGTGTCCAGGGCTGGCGCATCAGGCCTTGTGTGGTCTTGAATCGACTTCGGCCAGTTCCGGCGTATACCAGCCGCTTCGCAGGCCCAATCGGTAGAATACCAGTGCGGTCACCGCGACACAGAGTTGGTCCCACCCATAGGCGAGGTAGCCGTGCCCGCCAAAGTCCTCACTGCCGGCCCAGGACAGTGCGGTAATGGCAATGAGGTAGGCCAGCAGCCACCAGGCGGCGCGCAAGTGCCGCCCAAAATCGAGCCAGCCGGCTTTGTTCTGGTAGTACAGGTAGACCGGCAACGGCAAGATCAACAGCAGCATGATCTGGCCCGTATACGGCCAGCGCGCCCAAAAGAGCATGAGAGTCGCCAGCACGAAGGCCACGGGGGCCAGCAGCGGCAGGCCCGGAACGCGCAGTGGCCGATGGAGGTTGGGGGCGGTGGTTCGCAGCACCATGACACTGACCGGTACGACCAGGAAGGTGATGATAGTGGCCACTGAAATCACCGCCGCGAGCTTGCCCCAGCCGCGAAAGAAGAACAGAAAGATGAACGACACCGCCAGGTTGAACCACATGGCCGGTCTTGGGATGCCGTGGCGCGGGTGCAGGCCACCGAGCACTTTGGGTACTGTTTTACTGCGTTCCATGGCGTAAATCATGCGTGCCGTGGTTGCAGTGTAGGTACTGCCCGTGCCGCTGGGGCTGACGAAGGCGTCTGCGTACAGCAGTATGGCCAGCCAATTCAGATTGAGCGCCAGGGCCAACTGAGCGAAGGGCGAGCTGTATTCCAGTCCCGCCCAACCCTCATGCAAGTGATCCGGCGCGACGGCGCCCAGGAAGGCCACCTGCAGCAGGACATAGATCACGGTGCTGAGCACAATCGAACCAAAAATGGCAAACGGTACGCTGCGCCCAGGATGGCGGGCTTCGCCGGCAAGATTCACCGGGCTTTGAAAGCCGTTGTAGCTGAAAATGATGCCGCTGGTGGCTACGGCGGTGAGTATGGAGGCGACATTGCCGATGTGCGCGCCGCCATGAATGCCCACATGAAAGTTGCCCCAGTGAAAGCCGCTGCACATCAAGGCGATAGCCGTTGCAGCCGGAACCACCAACTTGAAGAAAGTGATGGCACTGTTCGTGTTGGCAAAGAACTTCACGCTCCAGAAATTGATCAGGAAGTAGACGATCACCAACAAAGCGGAGATTTGCAGCCCGGGGACGGTCAGTTCTCCTTGGCCGTTGTTGGCGTGCACGTACAGATGCTGCGCCCACGCCCACGGCCAGGAACTCATGTACTGTACCGACGCCTCGGCCTCCACCGGTATTACCGACACGATGGCGATCCACGCCGCCCACCCGGACACGAAGCCGACCAATGAGCCGTGGGAGTAATGACCGTAGCGCACCGCGCCGCCGGATTCGGGAAACATCGCCCCGAGTTCGGCGTAGGTGAGCGCGACGAACAGGATGATCACCGCACCAATGAGCCACGAGTAGATCGCGCTGGGCCCGGCCAGCTGCGCGGCACGCCAGGCCCCAAACAACCAGCCCGACCCGATGATGGAGCCCAGGCCCGTGAACATCAGGGCCACCGCGCCGACCTCGCGGCGAATTGCACTTTCATTTGCCATGCTTACCTCTCCGACATTACCGTGGCCGCAATCTCGTACGAATGAAGTCGTGCGGCGTGATCAAAGATCTGCGATGCAATCATCAGCTCGTCGGCCAGCGTGCGCTGAATGAACGCCTGCAGCGCGGCGCGCACCTCTCCGGGAGAACCGATCGCCGAGCAGGCCAGTATCTGGTCCAACAGCGCACGCTCTGCCGGGCCGAGTTGTTCAAAGTAACCCTCCAGCGGCGGCGGGAGCGTCGAGGGTCGGCCGCTGCGCAGGTTCACAAAAGCTTGTTGCGTGGAGGTGGCGAGGCGGCGCGCCTCCGCGGGGCTGTCGGCCGCCACCACCTGAACGCCAAGCATGACATAGGGTCTGACCAGTTGCGCGGAGGGTCGAAATTCCGACCGGTATAGGCCAATCGCCTGCATGAGATGCGCCGGCGCGAAATGCGATGCGAATGCAAAAGGCAGACCCAAGTAGGCGGCCAACTGAGCTCCAAACAGACTGGATCCCAGTATCCATAGCGGTACCTTCAGCCCGGTGCCTGGTATCGCACGCACCGCGTGGCGCGGCGCGGCCGACAGATAATCGGCCAGTTCCTGCACATCTTGTGGAAATTCGTCGGCATCGGCCTGCGGATTTCGCCGCAGCGCCCGGGCCGTGGCCGCATCCGATCCTGGCGCTCGCCCCAATCCTAAGTCGATGCGTCCAGGGTAAAGCGACTCGAGCGTGCCAAATTGCTCGGCAATCACCAACGGTGAGTGGTTCGGCAGCATGATGCCGCCCGCACCCACCCGAATGGTGGTGGTGCCCCCGGCCACGTATCCAATCAATACGGCCGTGGCTGCACTGGCGATGCCGGGCATCCCATGGTGCTCGGCAAGCCAGAACCGTCGATACCCCCAGCCCTCGGCCTGCCGAGCCAGATCCAGCGTGTTCCTGAAAGACTGCGCGGCGTCGCTCCCTTGAACGATGGGTGACAGGTCAAGTACGGAGTAGGGAATCACGGAACTGCTAGGATAGCGCACGCTGCTCAAATGAGCGCAGCCAACTGGGGTGGAGATCGGCGCATGATCGACTTGTACTACTGGCCCACACCCAATGGCCATAAAATCACGATGTTTCTGGAAGAGGCGCAGTGTCCGTACCGACTGGTGCCCGTCAATATCTCCAAAGGGGATCAGTTCAAGCCGGAGTTTCTCGCCTTCAGCCCCAACAATCGCATGCCGGCCATCATTGACTCCACCCCTGCCGCCGGCGGGGCGCCCATCTCGGTATTTGAGTCGGGGGCTATCCTGGTTTATCTGGCGGAAAAGACCGGTCAGCTGCTCGCCACCGACGTGACGGGCCGCGTGGCCACACTCGAGTGGTTGTTTTGGCAGGTCGGAGGCCTGGGTCCCATGGCGGGCCAGAATCACCACTTCAATCGCTATGCGCCTGAGAAGATCCCGTACGCCATCGATCGCTACGTTAAGGAGACCAACCGACTCTATGGCGTGATGAATCGACGCCTGGCGGTACACCCCTATCTGGCCGGCGCGCAGTATTCCATTGCTGACGTCGCCTGCTATCCGTGGATCGTTCCTTGGCAGGCCCAATCACAGGATCTTGAACAGTTTCCAGCGCTGAAGCTTTGGTTTGAAACCATTGCCGCACGACCCGCCACGATCCGGGCGTATGCCAGGGCACAGGAGTTTCAGACCAGTCCTGAGATCAGCGCGGAGAGCCGCAATATTTTGTTTGGGCAGACCGCCGCAAGGTAGGGCGGCGATCTGCCGCGAACTGCGGGGAATCGCCAATCGCGACGGTGTTTGCCGTTACGTTCGTTGCCGTACGGAAGTTCGCGCGAAACTAGTTACTCCGAGAAGTGACATGCCGAGGCAGAATTTCGAACTCGACCTCGAGGTTTATCATGTCGCATTGACGCAGGCCGTCAACGCATAGATGGACGCGCAATGGATCAATTTGGTTACGGCTTCCACGATCGGCGATCGCTCCCTGGTCAAGGAGCTGCGTGGCGGCGCCGCGCGGCTGCTGCTGCCTTATATCTGAGGTGCCCGGTCGGAGGTCGTCGGCCCAGGGGCGCCCTCCTGGGGCCGACCCGCTTGGTTCGCTCCCGAACAGACTCCCCAATTCCAGGCACCTACCATCGTGACTGGCGATTGCAATTTTACTTATATTGGAGGAGCGGGTCATGAACATTAAGGTGCGAGTGGTGATATTGGGTACGGCGCTGGCGCTATCAAGCGCAGCCGCGTACGCGAGCCGGGATGCCGATACGGCCAAATTGTTCCGGGATTCCAATCAAAGTACTGAGTTCTTTCACAGCAGCTACGGCTACGCGGTGTTTCCGACCATCGGGAAGGGTGGACTGGGGATCGGCGCGGCTCATGGCACGGGCAGTGTGTACGCGCATGGCGTGCGGATCGGTCGCGTGACCATGAATCAGCTGAGCGTGGGCCTCCAGGCGGGTGGCGAGGCTTATAGTGAAATCATCTTCTTCAAGGACAAGGATGCGCTGTCCGAATTTACCGATGGCAATTTTGAATTCAGTGCCGACGTGGGCGCTATTGCCATTACCGCCGCCGCCGACCTGAGTGTGGGAACGACGGGGGCCAATGCCGGCACCAGCCTGGAAAAGCGGGATGCGGCCACGGCCGGTACCTACAACAAGGGGTTGGCGGTATTTACGATTGCCAAGGGTGGGCTGATGTATAACGCCACCGTTGCCGGCCAGAAGTTCTCCTACCACGGACGGTCAGGCACCTAAATTCCGGTGACCGGGTGCATGGGGAGAGCACGCCCAGGCAGGGGCGTGCGCCCATGCACCCTTATTGTGCGTCCAGTCTGATCCGACATTTGTGCGTCGCCGTGCATCCAAGACCGGGTGGGGAGCGTAGGTGGTGAGTAGAGGGGAAACCTCCAATCACACACTCAAATAAAGGATACCTGCCGATGAAACACCACACGCTGCCTTGGGCCATTGTGGCCGCCATCGCGACGCTGTACGGGATGAGCGCCGCCGAAGCCTCCAGTCACCGCGAGGCGCCGTTTATCACCCAGCACCCAAAGGTCGATGCCAGCGACTTCTACATGTTCCGCAGCTATGAAGCGGGTCGCTCTGGCTACGTTACCTTGATTGCCAACTATCAGCCGCTGCAGGATGCCTATGGCGGTCCCAACTACTTCTTCATGGATCCCCAGGCGCTGTACGAGATTCATATCGACAACAATGGGGATGCGGCCGAAGACCTGACGTTTCAATTCCGCTTTACGGATAAGACGGAAGGACTGGCGGTAACCGCAGGCAGCAAGTCCATTCCAGTGCCGCTGACCAATATTGGCGCCGTGAGTGCCACCGATTCGAGCGCTCAGAATGTGCTCGAGAGCTATACCCTCAGTCTGGTCAGAGGCGATCGGCGCCACGGCATGAGCCAGCCCATAGTCGATGCCGCCACGGGCAGCGCAACCTTTGCAAAGCCGCTGGACAACATCGGCGCCAAGTCCATTCCAGACTACGTGGGTTACGCCAACAGCTTCATTCATTCGATCAGGATTCCGGGCTGCAGTACGCCGGGCAAGGTGTTTGTCGGCCAACGCATGGATGGATTCGTGGTCAATTTGGGCGAGACCTTCGATTTGGTGAACATCAAGTACCCGGTCGAGGAACTGGCCCCGGCTGGCGTAAACGCGCGTAACAGTGAACCCAACACTCTGGCTGACAAGAATGTGACATCGCTGGCGTTGGAAATTCCAACCGCTTGCCTGACCGCGGGGAATGATCCGGTCATTGGTGGTTGGACCACTGCCAGCTTGCGTCAGGCACAGGTTTACAATGCCGCTCCCGAAAGCGAAAAGAGCGTCGGCAGTGTGGGCGCCAAGGCGGGCCCGAGCGGTGCGCTGATCGGTGGCGGCGCGTGGGTGCAGGTGTCGCGATTAGGGGCACCGCTGGTCAATGAAGTGGTGATCGGCTTGCCCGACAAAGACCGATTCAATGGCTCCAGCCCACGGAACGACGCGCAATTTGCCGACTATGTGACCAATCCTTCCTTTCCCGTATTGCTCCAGGCACTGTTTGGGGGCGCGGGCGTATTGGCGCCCAATGTCTATCCCAGGAACGATCTGGTGGCGGTGTTTCTGACTGGGGTCACGGGATTGAATCAACCCACTAAGGTTACCCCAGCCGAGATGCTGCGGCTCAATACCAGCACGCCCGTCACCCCGGTGGCCGCGCAGAATGACCTGGGAGTGATTGGCGGCGATGTGGCCGGATTCCCGAATGGCCGGCGCCCCATAGACGATGTGGTGGATATTGCTCTGCGGGCGGCGATGGGAGTGCTGCTGGCTCCTTTCGACGGCAGCGCCAAGGATCCGGATCCGAGCTCGGACGCATCGCGGCAGTTGCATTACACGGATGGGGCCGAACCCAATCCAGCCAGCTATCTGGCGGTGTTTCCGTACCTGGCGCCTCCCCTGGCGGGATCGCCCAATGGCGCTACGCACTGAGGAGCCGAACATGATCAGTAGCAAAATAGTGTTGACGGTGGCGGGGGTGCTGGCCGCGGGCCTGTTGCTCCCGGCCTGTAACGGTGGGAGCGAGTCCTCCTTCACCCCTACCGTCGGGGTGAGCCCGGGGCCAACCCAAGGACTTGCACCGAGTGACGTGCTGAAGCTGGCCAAGGTCTCCTCCGAGACCAGCGATCCCTTCCTGGTCAGCGGCATGACGATGGCGCCAGCCGATGTTGGCGATGAGAGCTCCGATCCGATGCCGGTGGGCTAGCGTAAAGTCATGAGCAGGCCGAGCGCACGATGGACGCGGACGGCGGCATTGGTCGCGGTGTTAACCGCGGCGTTAGCCGGAGCATTATCGGCTCCGGCTAACGCCCGTCCCTATGTACCCAAGAGCGACGGGCAGGTGTTGGCCGAATTGCCCGCGGGTGCTCATCACGCCGAGCTGACCGCCAGGCGGATGGCCAGCGGACGATTGGATGTGGCCGTGCCCCTGGCGCAGTTCTACATCCAGCAAGCGCGGTCCACGGGCGATCTGCGCTTCCTCGGGTATGCCGAGGCCGTGTTGGCACCCTGGGTGGCGCCTAACTCCAGCGCGCCGGCGGCATTGGTGCTTCAAGCCACTATCCAACAAAGTCGCCACGAGTTCGACGCGGCACTTACGACTTTGGATCGTGTCTTTAGCAGGCGGCGCGAGGATCCGCAGGCGTGGCTGACACGCGCAACCATCCTGCGTGTGCAGGGCCGCTACGCCCTAGGGGTGGCCGCGTGTGAGGAGTTTGGGCGCAGCGCGGACCGAGCGGTGGCGAGCATATGCCGGCAGAGTCTCCGTGGCCTCAACGGACATTTGCAATCCGCATACGACACGTTGGCACAGGATCCGGCGCAGGGGTTGCTGGATCCGGAGCGCGCCTGGCGCGATTCAGAGTTGGGTGAAATGGCGGTGCGACTGGGACGGGACGCTGAGGCCGAGCGTTGGTTTCTGGAGGAGTTGGCGTTGCTGCCGCATGATTTTTATGTGCGGGCGGCTTATGCGGATCTATTGCTGCGTCAGCACCGACCCGCGCAGGTACTGGCGCTGCTGAAGGGGCAGGGGAGCATCGAACCGTTGCTGCTGCGGATGGTCATCGCCGAACGGCAGCTGCACGATCCGCACCTGGCGCAGGATCGTATGCAACTGGAGGCGGCCTTCGGCGCAGAGGCCGAGCGCGGGGAGCCGGTGCATCGGCGGGAACAGGCTCGTTTCCTGCTGGAAGTCGCCTCGCAACCCCGCGCCGCTTTGGCAGTGGCCCTCACCAACTGGCAGGTTCAGCGTGAACCGGACGATGCCCTGGTACTGGTCAATGCTGCACGAGCCGTGGGTGAACTGCATCAGGCCGCGCCTGCGCTGGAATTTCTGCGAGACCAGGGCGTGCTGGACGCTCGACTGGGCATCGACACGGCCGCACCCACATGACCGCCACGCGCCTGTTCAATCATTGGTTGGCACAGCTGTGCCTGACGGGGTTGTGGTTGAGTGTCGCCGTAGGCGCCCACGCGCACGTGGCCAGCAACAGTTTCCTGGCTGTGCGCGTGGAGGGCAGCCAAATCAGCGGCACCCTGGAGCTGGCCGTGCGCGATGCCGAGATTGCGGTTGGCCTGGACGCCAACCGCGATGGCCGGGTCAGCTGGGGAGAGGTGCGCGGCGGAGAAGCTGGCGTGGCCTACTACATTCAGCAGCACCTGACTCTGTCGGGGCCCGGAGGACCCTGCCCGTTGAGCATGGGTGCAGTGCAGATCAACGAGCGCGTGGATGGGAACTACCTGTGGGAGCCGTTCAGCGCCCGCTGCAGCAGCGTCGCCAAACAGCTGACGATCAACTATCGCCTATTGGACGCCGAGGATCCGTCGCACCGAGGCCTGCTAACGCTCACGTCGCAAGGAGTCACTCAGACCGGGGTGCTGGGCGGATCGCGGGAATCGCAGAGTTTTGATCTGGCCCGCCCCTCGCGCTGGTACGCCTTCGCCGAGTACCTGCAGGCGGGGGTGTGGCACATCTGGAGCGGGATCGATCATCTGCTGTTCTTGCTCTCGCTGCTGCTACCCGCGGTGCTGCTGCGCCGAAAGGGGCATTGGCAGGCAGTGTCACAAGCAACGCCGGCCTTCATCAATATCCTCAAAGTAGTGACCGCCTTTACTCTGGCGCACTCCGTGACCCTCTCCTTGGCCGCGTTCGACCTCGTACGTCTCCCTGGCCGCCTGACCGAATCGGTGATAGCCGCATCCATTGTCGTGGCGGCACTCAACAACATTTTTCCGCTGGTCACCGAATCCCGCTGGCGCATAGCCTTCGCCTTTGGGTTGCTGCACGGGTTCGGATTCGCCGCCGTCTTGGCGGAAATGGGTTTGCCGCGCGGTGCGCGGCTGATCTCGCTGGTAGCCTTCAATTTGGGCGTCGAGACGGGTCAACTGGCGGTGGTATTGGCCATCATGCCGGTGGCCTACTGGGTGCGATCCACGATCTTTTATCGCCGCGGCGTCATGCCGTGGGGCTCGGCCGCCATCGCGGCGCTGGCTGCAATCTGGTTCGTACAACGCGCGGCGGGGTGAACATGGCCGGCGCCAAGGCACTGAATTGGGTCGAACAAGGTCTGGTACCTGATCCGGTCATACGGCAGCCGCCGCGGAGTTGACCGACCAGTTCATTGCGGGACTCGACTGGATACGCTCTGGTCGCTAAGGTGATGGAGCAGGGGTTGTGGCGTTATTCGCGCCGCTCTTGATGAGCTTCCTGCTGATAAAGGTTTCCGGCGTGGTGCGCTTGGAGCGGGATATGGCCGATCGCCGTCCGGCCCATGCCGACTTTATGCAGCGCACCAGCGCATTTGTTCCATGGCGAAGGCGTCCGGAGCGGCGCGCGTGAGAATTGCCATTGTTGGAGCCGGTATTGCCGGCAATGTGGCGGCCCGCGAATTGTGCCGCGAACACGAGATCACGGTATTCGAGGCGGCCGCGAGATCGCGGTCGATACGGGTTTCATCGTCTTCAACGAGGCCACCTATCCGCAGTTTGCCCACCTGCTGTCGCAGCTGAGGGTTGCCTCACAACCAAGTGCCATGAGTTTCAGCGTCCGCAATGAGGCGAGTGGACTGGAGTACAACGGTACATCGATCAATGCGCTGTTTGCACAGCGCCGCAATCTGGTCGGCCGCGCCGGCCAACGTGGATTGTGGCTAAAGCGCGTGCCGGTGCACCCATACACGGCTACGCAGCTCAGGCCGGAGCGCTAACCGAGGCCACGATCACCACTGGGCCAGTGGGGAGTCCCGTGGGCGATCCGCCTGCAGGTTCGATGCTCACGGCAATCTTGGCAGCGCTCTGCAGCAGGCTGCGTTGCGTCGCGGTTAGAGCACGGACCAGGCTGCCACTTCGCGGCAGCAGTCCTAATGAAACGGGGTGGCCACTACCCGTGGGAAGCGCCCACAGCTCGTAGCTTTGAGAAGCTGCGAGGGTGATGGAACTCAGCGTATGGATACTGATGCGGCTGGCGTCAGCGCTGCGTTCCACACGCCACTGCGGCGCAGTGTGGGCCTGCGCCAATACAGCAACAGGCTGCCATACAGGCTCTTTCCACAGGGTCTGTTGGCCGACCAACACCAGGACCGCGAGCAGGCCCGCCGCAAGGGCTCCGTGCCACCAGCGAAATCCACGCGGCCAGCGCGCGTTGCCCACCGGGCGTGCAGCGTCGAGGCGATGCTGGATCCGCTGCCAGCACGAGTCAGAGGGCATGACCGGCGCCAGGCTGAGGGCCAGCGGCAGCAGGCGGTCCTCCCAACTTTGGCGGGCGTCACGTGCAGAACTTTGGCTGGCACACAGTCGCTCAAAACGCGCCCGCGCCGGCTGGCGAAGCACTCCCAGCGCATAGTCCGCTGCCAGCGGATCGAGCAGTTCAGGGCGGTTGTAGTTCATGATTCCAGGCAGGTCCTGAGACTTTGCAGGCCACGACGCACCCAACTCTTCACGGTGCCAACGGGCTGGCGGACGGCGAGGGCAATGCGCTCCTGGGTGAGGCCACGCTGGTAGGCAAGCAGCAGGCATTGGCGCTGCGCCGCGCCCAGCAGTTCGAGGCAACGGTGCAGCGCTGTGTGCGCCGCGGTGAACTCTGCACTATCGGCTGGCCCGCTGACGCGCAGTTGCTCGGCGCCTGCCAGTTCGGCCGCATCCAGTAATACGGTTGGCCGTGTCGCGCGTTGCACGTCGATGGCGCGGTTCCGCGCAATGGCCACCATCCAGCCCATGGCGCGACCTTTGAACTGATCGTACTGCACGGCTCGCTGCCAGATGCTCACGAACACGTCCTGCAGGGCATCCTCGGCGGCCGCGCGAGTGCCGAGCATGCGCAGGAGCACCGCCATCAACTGCGGCGCCACTCGGCCGTACAGCGCCCGCAGCGCCGCGGCATCCTGCCTGGCGCAACGCTGCAACAGTCCTTGAAGTTCGCCGTCCGCCACTTCGGCCATGGATGCTCCACTGCTTGTAGCTATACGGCGCCCGAGGCGCGCCGGATGCAATGCCGGCGCCGGTAATTATTATGTTGCCAGTGGGTCGGCGGCGTCCACCATCATTGGTGGCGTCCACCATCATGAGTGAGCGGGTTTGGCTCGCCGCCGATAAATCAGTTTCATCAGGCTGGAAAGCGGCAACAGCGTCAGCAGTCTGGCCGCGCTGGGTGCTAAGCTCAGGACGGCGGCGCTGGTCAAAGCGCCCACGGCCTGCTTGCCGCCTCCATTCACAAGAAACCGCATGGTCGAGCTGCGTGGAAAGCTCTCTCCACCACCCGGCGGGGGAGCCGCGCCCAGCAGATCGCGCAGCTCCTGGCGGGTCTGCTGGAGGGTCGCGGAGGGTGACACGGCCACGGACGGGGGCGCGCCGATGACCCCGGAGCCCACTCTTGATTCAGATAAATCGTCGAGCAAGGCCTGATCGCGGTCCCATTCCGCCCGCAAATCACAGAAGGGCGACGCTCCGGCGGCCGAGCGTCGCGTGACCCACAACGCGCAACCGACTGCGATCGCGGCAAACAGGGACAGGAGAGTTCCCATGACCGGAGTGCGCCACGGCGTGTTCCAACTGGCCGCCACGATCCAAGTGCACGCGATCGCGAGGGCAAAGAAGGCGGCAATGACGGCCACTGCGCCGGCCACGAGACGGCGCGCCAGGAAGCGCGCCGCTCCCGTCACATCGCTGGCGGTAAGCTCCGCATAGGCCGCGATGTGGCGCGCGAGCACCGGCGCGAGTTTGGGCAGCAGCAGCAGCGCGGTGCTCATTCCAGTGAGCTAGCGTCGGGCCAGCAGGAATCCGACACCCACGCCCGCAAGGGCCGCCAGTCCGATGGCCTGCCAGGGGCTGGCACGAACATACTCATCGGTAGCTCCCGCGGCGTCTCGCGCCGTAGCAGCGATGCGTCGACCACCGGCCACCAGGTTATCCTTGGCAGCGCCCACGCCCGCAGCGTTGGCAATCTTCTTGAGCAAGTCCTCCACATCGGCCATCAAATTGGCCAGCTCGGAAGGCGCGGTGTGATTGACGGGGACGTCGCCGGGTAAGCCGCCGTTGGGTTCGATCTGCGTAATCATTACATGTCTCTCCTCAAGAAATGGGTAGTGCTGCAATGGATCAGTTCAAGGGTCAACAATACGAGCCCCCGGGCCGCACGTTCGGTGCGGAGACGTACATAACGACGAAATTGTTCGGCGCTAAAGGCGCTCTGGATTCAAGAACAGCGACAACCAAGCGAGCGCGGGCAATCGGTCGGTTATGACCTTCATGGTCATCATCATGGGCGCACCCAGCAGGAGTCCGGGTAGACCCCATAGCCAGGCCCAGAACAGCAGACCGATGAACATTGTCGCTGCGTTCATGCGCACCGATCGGCCAATCAGCCAAGTGGTCAGAGCGAGGCCGACCAAGGCGGATAAACCCAGCGACACGGCGCCAATGAGCAGGCCCTTGCCGAGAGAGTCGAATTGCACGGCGCCGGCGATGGCAGCCGCCCCGGCCGTAAGTGCGGGCCCGACATAGGGAATGAAGTGCAGTATGCCAGCGATCAGACCCCACAGCGCGGCGTGACTCAAACCCAGCAAACTGAAGCTCAACCACGTCAGGAGCCCCAGGGTCAGATTGGATACGGCCATGACACCGATGAAGCGCTGCACCTGACTGCCTATTTCCAGCAGGATTTCTCCGGTGACCGTGCCCGAACGGTGGGTGGAGGGGAGTCGCACCACCAACAGGAAATAGACCAGAAACAGTACAATGACCACCTGCCCGAGAAAAGTCATGGCCCCGAGCGAACCCTTGATCAGTGTCGCTTCCAGACCGTCGGAGGTTACCGAACTCGCAAGGGCGGATCGCGTGCCTGTGGGAGAGACCGCGGCGCCGGCGCTGCGGGCGATGAGGCTCAGGCGCTGCCACCATCCGGCTTGGTCGCTGGCCGCGTCGGACAGCATGTGACGAAAGTGGCGTGCCGAGGCGGGCAGTTGCCTGATCAGCTCCTGCGCATCGTTTTGCAACGAAAACAGCGCCACCACGGTCAGTGCGATCAGGGCGGAGAGCAACAGCGCCGCGCCCAAAGGGCGCGGAATGTGCAGGCGACGGAGTCGTGTTACCAAGGTGTTCAGGCAAAGCGAGAGCAGCAACGCAAAGGTCAGAGGAATGAAGAATGCCCGGGCCCACTGCAGCAGTGCAATGCAGGCAAAAGCCGCCAGCAGACACACGCCACGCTTGATGTGAACCAGCGTGGCACGTGAATTGGGTTGTGATTCGGTGGGGGGGTGAATGGGAACGGCCGCGCGTCCTGGCTGGCGATTTTGAGCGATGAGTATTCCCGCTAATGGGATTGGCATCGGTGCGCTGGCGAACCGAGGCGATGCAGCTGTGTACGCTACCGCGCAGACCACTCGGGTGGGCGGGACTAGATTCTGCCGGCAGCCCGATCAAGTTGATCGGGTATCAGGAGATCGTCGTCATGTTGGAAACTATAGCCGTCGTATTGCTGGTCCTATGGGCAGTGGGGTTGGTCTCGTCCTACACCATGGGTGGATTCATTCACATCCTGTTGGTGTCGGCGCTGGTTATCATCGTAGTGCGTGTCATTCAGGGGCGCCGGATCTGAGACGCATAGGACCACCAGGGGAAGGGACCTTAAGCCCGGGGAACACCCTTGGTGGCCGACGGTCTACGGGGTCAATCGCGCCCGGTCGAATACGGCGTTCACGACCTGGTAGCACGAGCACGAGGCACGCCTGAGTCCGATGGCATTGAGTATGTGCATTTGGCCGCGTGAATACGCGATGAGCTTGCGCCGCTTCAAGTGTCCCGCGGCCTCGGTAATGCCCACACGCCGGACACCCAGCATGTGCGCCAGGAATTCCTGCGTCAGCTCGAAGTGATCGGAGCCCACGCGATCCCGCGTCATGAGCAGCCAGCGGGCCAAGCGCTGCTCCGCATCATGAAAGCGGTTGCAGGCGGCGGTTTGGGAGATCTGCGCCATCAGGGCAAAAGTGTAACGATAGAGTACCTGTTGCAGCGCGGGCGTGCGGTCAAAGTCGGCGCGAAAGGGCGCCGAGGCCATGCGCAGTGCGTCACCGGCGCCCTGGACCAGTGCCCGAACGCCAGACACGCCAATCCCCAGAATGAACGGCATGCCGGCCATGCCCTCGCTGCCCACCATACCCACTTCGAGTGAGCGGTTGCGGTCGACTGTCGTCAGCAGTGAAATCAGACTGTCGAGGGGGAAGTAGACGTGTTCGATGTTGCTTCCAGGCTCATACAGCACCTGACCCAATTTCAAACTGACGGTCTCGAGCTTCTTCCCCAACCGCTTGCTCTCACGCGCTGGGAGAGCTGCCAGTATCCTATTGGTTCGATTGGTCGCCACACGCCAGCATGGGCGTGCCGGTAGCGCGTGTATGTGCGCCAGACCTCTTAGGGTGCGTACGGAGGCTGGCGCCCCCACGCGGTTCAGTCAGCTGATTACCCAGTCAGCTGATTACCCAGTCAGCTGATTACATAGGGCAACAGGCGATCGAATTCCGTCTTTACCACCTGGTAGCATTCACAAGCCCGACTCTCCAGGCCGAAGCGATCGAGTACCGTGATTCTGCCGCGCCGATACTGCACCAGGCCGGCCGCCTGCAATTTGCCGGCGGCTTCTGTGACGCCCTCGCGACGCACGCCCAGCATATTGGCGATCAGCTCCTGGGTCATGGTCAACTCATTCGAGGCGAGCCGATCCAGGCTAAGCAGCAGCCAGCGGCAGAGCTGCTGATCGACTGAATGGTGGCGATTGCACACTGCAGTCTGTGCCATTTGCGTGATCAGCGCCTGCGTATAGCGCAGCAGCAGATGCAGCATGGGTCCGAAGCGTCCGAATTCGTCCTTTAAGTGCTGGGCCTTGAGCCGATACCCGTAGCCGGCGCTTTGCACCACGGCGCGACTGGGGGTGGTCTCTCCGCCCATGAACAGCGAAATACCCAATATCCCCTCGTTGCCTACGATGGCGATCTCCGCCGATGCGCCATCGGCCATGACGTACAGCAAGGAGACAATCGAAGTGGTGGGAAAATACACGTAGCGCATACGCACGTCCGGCTCATACAGCACGTCTCCCAGCGTGAGAGGTACGAGTTCAAGATGCGCCGCGATTCGGTCAAAGTCTTCGGCTGGTAAGGCGTTGAGGAGGTGGTTCTGGCGGGGATCCGGTTTGGCTTGCGCCGGATCTACGAGCGGGGCGGCGGCGGGCACGGTCCGAGCCGGCCTCGTGCGTTTTCTTGGGGCGGCGGTGCGCATTGCCGCCTTTATACCCGAAAGGAGCCAAGTATGTCCGGAAACGTACAGTCATTTCCTGCCCGCGCCAGCCCATGGGGCTATGTGCGGCGCCGAACCGACCCAGCCGCGACGCGTCGCTAGGCTGGCCGCATCCTTGGCGATGCGAGCAACGCGAGAGCATATGAGCAGATTCACGGGTGAGTCCGCGGGCAAGTTTGACGGATGCGAGTGACGCAGGCGCTTCGTGCCCGCTTCGATCGCAGCGAGGCTGAGTCGCCCTGGGACACCGATGAGCTCATACGCGCCGAGCTATTCAGTGTCGAGCGACTGGAGCAACACGCAGCCAGTCTGGCTGCCGAACAACCGGTAGCGGCGCGTCCGTCGACGCGCCGCTCTCTCGCCAAGCGCTTAAGGGACAACGAAGTAGTCTTGTTGGGCGCGTATCGGCGCATGGCCGGCACTTTGGGGGAAGATCGACAAGGCACGCCGGCGGCGGATTGGTTGCTGGACAACTTTCACATCGTGGAGGAGCAGATTCGCGAGATCCGTGAGGATCTGCCCCCCAGCTTCTACCGCGTACTGCCTAAATTGGCACAAGGCCCGCTCAAGGGATACCCACGGGTATTCGGTGTGGCGTGGGCGTTCATTGCCCATACCGACAGTCGGTTTGACCCAGAGGCCCTGCGCCGTTTCGTGCGCTCCTACCAGCAGGTCCAGCCGCTCACCATCGGCGAGCTGTGGGCAGTGGCCATTACGCTGCGCATAGTGCTGGTCGAGAATCTGCGGCGTGCCGCGGCGCGCATCTTGGGCAATCGGACAGCGCGCCAGGACGCCGACGGGGTCGCCGACCAACTCCTGGGTACCAACGGTGCCACCGTTGACCTCGGTGCGCTGGTGCATTGGGCCAAGAGTGCTCCTGCCATGCGGCCGGCCTTCATCGTGCAATTGGTGCAGCGTCTGCGGGATCAGGATCCGAAAGTGACGCCTGCCCTGGCATGGCTCGAGGCGAGGCTGAGCGGGCAAGGCCAAAACACCGAGCAGTTAGTGCGCGATGAGCATCAGAAGCAGGGCGCTTCCAATGTGACCGTGCGCAACATCATTACCAGCATGCGGCTGCTGTCGGACTTGGATTGGGCCACGTTTTTCGAAAGCGTGAGTCTGGTGGACGAGCGCCTGCGAGCTGGGAGCGCTTTTGCCGCGATGGACTTTGCCACCCGAAATCTGTATCGGACGGCGATCGAAGAATTGGCGCGCGGTGCAAAACGGGGAGAGCTCGAGATTGCGGAAGCCGCCTTGCACTCCTCGGCACGCGCGGCGCCGGCCCTTCGCGCAGGCGACCCAGGCTACCACCTAATTGGCGCCGGGCGAGCGGCTTTCGAGGGCGCGATCGGCTATCGCGGGAGGATTTGGACGTGGCCAAGACGCTTCAACGTGGCCAACGGCCCGGGTCGCTACATTCTGGCGATTTTGTTGCTTGGCGGGTTGCTGGAGGCGTGGCCACTGTGGATATTGCGGCACTACGGAGTACATGGCTGGCCAGAGTGGCTGTTGGGAGCGCTGGGGTACATTCCCGCCCTGGATGCAGCTGTCGCCTTGGTCAATCGGACAGTGACCGGTGGGTTTGGCGCGAGCCGCCTGCCATCCCTGGCCTTGCGTACCGGTGTGCCGATGGAATACCGGACATTGATCGCGGTCCCTTGCCTGCTGACGACGCCCGCCGCCGTTCAGTTGCAGATAGAGCGCCTTGAAGTCCACCACCTGGCTGCTCCAGACGAGGAACTGTATTTCGCCCTGGTGTCGGATTGGCGCGACGCGCCCACCGAGAGCTTTGCCGCCGATGATGAGCTGCTGAATCTGGCGGACGCGGGCATCGCCGAGTTGAACACACGCTACGCGGCGGCCGCCGGCGGCAAACGCTTCCTGCTGCTGCACCGTCGGCGCGTCTGGAGTGATGTACAGCGAGTGTGGATGGGCTGGGAGCGCAAGCGCGGCAAGCTTCATGAACTCAACCGGTTGCTGCGAGGCGCACTGGATACCACATTCATTGCCATCAACGGACTGGAACCGTGCGTACCGCCCGCGGTTCGCTACGTAATCACTCTCGATGCCGACACCCGACTACCGCGCGGCAGCGCTCGGCGTCTGGTCGGCAAAATGGCCCATCCGCTCAATCGACCTAGTTTCGATCATGCCAGCGGACAGGTACTGGACGGCTATGCGGTACTGCAACCGCGCGTGGCGCCCTCGCTCCCTATGGGGCACGAGGGTTCGCGCTTTCAAAGCGTATTTTCCAGCACCAGTGGCATTGACCCGTACGCCGCCGCCGTGTCGGATGTGTACCAGGATCTGTTCGGCGAGGGCTCATACGCCGGCAAGGGCATTTACGATGTCGACGCGTTCGAGGCTGCTCTGGCCGGACGCGTGCCCGACGGGTCGCTCCTCAGCCACGATCTATTCGAAGGCATATTTGCGCGCGCCGGGCTGGTCTCCGATATTCAGGTGGTGGAAGAGTTCCCGGCGCGCTACGACGTGGCGGCCGCACGGCAGCACCGTTGGGCGCGAGGGGACTGGCAGCTGCTGCCCTGGATACTGGGGCGGCGAGATGCGTCTGCTGAAACTCGCGGCCGGGCGCGATTGCCGCTGATCGGGTTATGGAAGATGCTCGATAATCTGCGCCGCACCCTCTCGGCGCCCGCCAGCGTCGCGGCACTCCTGTGCTGCTGGAGCTTTGTGCGCGGTGCGGCGCTCCCTTGGAGCGCATTCATACTGCTTACGATCATGGTTCCGGCTTGGTTACCGGTACTGACAGGCATCGTGCCGCATCGGGTGGGCATCACAGCACGGAGTCATCTCTATGCGCTGCGCAAAGATATCAAGCTTGCGCTGTGGCTCTCGGCGTTCCTGGTTACCTTTCTGGCGCATCAGGCGTGGCTGATGCTCGATGCCATCGCGCGCACGTTGTTCCGCTTGTGGGTAACCGGGCGCAATCTGCTGCAATGGACGACCGCGGCCCAGGCCGGTTCAGGTTCGCGGCTAGGGCTGGGAGGCGCCTATTGGAAAATGAGCGGCGCCATCGTCGTGGCCGCAGCAGCCGTAGCGCTGCTGCACGGCGCGCCCGTGCTGGTCTACTGGGTGTCGACGCCCTGGATCGCGCTGTGGCTGGTATCGCCGGCCATGGCAGTGTGGATCAGTGTCGCTCCGCGCACGTCGCCGCGTCTCACCATCACGGTCCAGGACGCCATGACCCTTCGGCGCGTCGGCCGCCGCACCTGGCGGTACTTCGAGACCTTTGTTACGGCCGCGGAGCACTGGCTGCCGCCGGACAATTTCCAGGAGGACCCTGCAGGGGTATTGGCGCACCGCACGTCGCCGACCAATATCGGGCTCTATCTGCTCGCTGCGGTCAGCGCACGTGACCTTGGGTGGATTGGGACCGCTGAGGCCGTGGCACGCCTGGAGGCCACCCTTGCCACGCTCCGCGCCATGGAGCGATTCCGCGGTCACCTCTATAACTGGTACGACACCCGTGACTTGCGGCCATTGGAACCCCGCTACGTATCCACGGTGGACAGCGGGAATCTCGCGGCACACCTCCTGACTCTCGCCAATGCGTGCAAGGAGTGGCGCACCGAGCAACGCGGCGCCCCTGAGGGGCTTGCCGGCGCGCTCGATGCCCTGGAGTTGGCCCATGAGGCGCTGCGCCGGCTGCCGGACGATCAACGCACGCACCACTTCAGTCGCGACCAACTGCAGGGGGCTGGCACGACACTGCGCAGTGCTCTGGAAGCCGGCGATCTGCAGCGGACAGTGATGACCGCCGCGACTTTTCTGGATGTCGCCCGCGGCCTTAGCAGCGAGCTGGGCGCGCCAGTCGGTGCCGATATCCTATTCTGGGCTGAAGCAGTCCAGCGCACCCTTATCGGTGCGGCTGTGGATGTCGCGCCCACGCAAGGTGCGGTGCTGCAGCTGCAGGCGCGACTCACGTACCTCGAGACCGAAGCGCGGGCGCAGGCGTGTGCCATGGAGTTCGATTTCCTGTTGGACCGCGAGCGACGACTCCTGAGCGTGGGGTTTCGGGCGGCGGAGGGTGCGCTGGATTCCAGTTGCTACGACTTGCTGGCCTCCGAGGCCCGCCTGGCCAGCTTTTTGGCCATTGCCAAGAACGACGTGCCGCCGCAGCACTGGTTCCGGCTGGGTAGGGCCGTCACAGCCATTGGAAATGGAGCCGCACTGATTTCCTGGTCGGGCTCAATGTTTGAATACTTGATGCCTTCGCTGGTGCTGCGAGCTCCAGAGGGGAGTCTGCTTGAACAAACCAATCGCTTGATTGTGAGGCGCCAGGTCAGCTACGGAGCGGAACTGGGCTTGCCCTGGGGCATGTCCGAGTCGGCTTACAACGCGCGGGACCTGGAATTGACCTACCAGTATTCGAACTTCGGTGTTCCCGGTCTGGGCTTGAAACGTGGGTTGAGTGACAATCAGGTGATCGCGCCCTACGCCAGTGCGTTGGCGGCGATGATCGATCCGACTGCTGCCGTCGCCAACCTCAGTCGTCTCACGGCGCTGGGGGCCCTGGGGCAATTCGGATTTTACGAGGCGGTGGACTACACCCGAAGTCGCGTGCCCGAGGGATCGAGGTCGGTCTTGGTTCGCGCCTTCATGGCGCATCACCAGGGCATGACACTGGTAGCCATCGCCAATGTGCTCCAGGGCGGCCGCATGCGCGAGCGATTTCACGCCGAACCCATGGTGCAGGCCACCGAATTGCTGCTGCAGGAACGCACACCTCGCGACGTCTCGGTCAGTCTCCCACGGGCCGAGCAGTTACGAGGGGATGCCCACCGCGGTGAAACCGCACACCCACCGGTGCGCCGCCTGACCAGTCCGCACGACGCCACGCCGCAAGTGCACCTGCTGTCGAACGCGCGCTATGCGGTCATGCTCACCGGCGCCGCCTCGGGCTACAGTCGGTGGGGTGATTTGGCCGTAACCCGTTGGCGTGAGGACGCTACACGTGACGACACGGGCAGCTATGTGTTCCTGCGCGACGTAGAGAGCGGATTGGTGTGGTCGGCCGGGTATCAACCCAGCGGCGTGGAGCCTGAGCGATTCGAGGTGAACTTCAGCGAGGATCGGGCGGAGTACCTGCGTGTTGACGCGACCCTGATCACATCCATGGAAGTGGTGGTGTCGCCGGAGGATGACGCCGAGGTGCGCCGGGTGTCAATCACCAACACGGGCACCCGCACCCGCGACATCGACTTTACCTCGTACGCCGAACTGGTGCTGGCTCCGCCCGCCACTGACCTGGCCCATCAAGCGTTCGCGAAGCTGTTCGTGCAGACCGAGTATGTGGAGAGTGTAGGGGCGTTGTTGGCCACGCGCCGCCGGCGCACCGCAGAAGAGCCGGAAATGTGGGTGGCCCATCACGCCGTGGTCGAAGGCGAGAGCATTCGTAAGATTGAGTTTGAGACCGATCGAGCCCGATTCATTGGTCGGGGACGCGAATTGCGCGATGCCATTGCGGTTTGGGATGGCCGACGCCTGTCCAACACCGTGGGCACCGTGCTCGATCCGGTGTTTTCACTTCGCCAGCGCGTGCGGGTACCCGCGGGTGGTACGGTACGGGTAGCCTATTGGACGGTCGCGGCGGCGAGTCGTGACCAGGTGCTTGCACTCCTGGACAAGCATCATGAAGCCAACGCGTTTGTGCGTGCCGGCACATTGGCGTGGACTCAGGCGCAAGTGCAGCTGCGGCATTTGGGGGTCGATGCGGCGGAGGCGGGTCTATTTCAGCGACTTGCCGGCCATGTCTTGCTGGCCAACGGCGCCATGCGCCCATCCTCGGAGACCATCGGCCGCGGCGCCGGTACCCCGGCGCTATTGTGGGCTCAGGGTATATCTGGGGACTTGCCCATTGTGCTACTGCGCATCGATGACGTCGAGGACATAGAAATCGCCCGGGAACTGCTGCGCGCCCAAGAGTATTGGCGCTTGAAGCGTCTGAGTGTGGATGTCGTGATCCTCAACGAGCGCGTCGCCTCCTACATGCAGGACCTGCAAATTGCGCTTGAGACGCAGTTGCGCATGAGCCAATCGCGGCCCCGACTGGGCGGGGAACCGGGGCGCGGTGCGGTCTACATATTGCGCGCGGATCTGATTTCCGACCGGACGCGTGGTCTGTTGAACTCCATCGCACGGGTGGTGCTGGTCGCCCGGCGCGGGAGTTTGGCCGATCAACTCGACCAACACCGCGAAGCGGTGGGCGAAGCGCCACGCGAAGCCGTGCTGGAATTGCCGCCACCACCAGCCGAGGTGCCCACGCCGCCCGCCGGGCTCGAGTACTTCAACGGCCTGGGCGGATTCGCCGCCGAAGGGCGTGAATACCTGATACTGCTCGGGTCAGGCCAATCCACGCCGATGCCCTGGATCAATGTCATTGCTAATGCCAGTTTTGGCTTTCAAGTGGCAGCAGAGGGAAGCGGCTACACGTGGGCACAAAATAGCCGAGAACATCAATTGACACCCTGGTCGAATGATCCAGTGACGGATCGTCCCGGTGAAGCGCTGTACGTGCGTGACGAAGAGTCCGGTGAACTGTGGGGACCGACGGCCTCGCCCATCCGTGAGGCGCACTCCACTTACACCGCCCGACACGGTCAAGGCTACAGCCGCTTTGAGTGCCGCTCACATGGCATTGCGCTCGATCTGGTGATGTACGTCCCCATGACGGACTCGATCAAGATTTCGCGATTGATTCTCCGCAACGAGTCGCGGCGCACGCGCCGTCTATCTGTGACGACGTACGTCGAGTGGGTGCTGGGGGCATCGCGAGCGGCTGCGGCTCCGTTTATTGTCAGTGCCACTGACACGTTGACCGGCGCACTGCTGGCACACAATCCGTGGAGTCTCACCGCGGGCACCCGCGTGGCGTTTGCGGACCTGCGTGGACGGCAGACCTCCTGGACCTGCGATCGGCGCGAGTTCATCGGCCGACATGGAACGCTGAGCCGGCCGGCTGCGTTAGTGGGCTTCCAGCCGCTATCCAAGAGAGTGGGAAGCGGGCTGGACCCGTGCGCTGCGCTGCAGACTGAGATCACACTGGAACCGGACGAAAGTATCGAGATCGCAAGCTTTCTGGGTGAAGCCCTCGACCTGTCCGCGGCCCAAGCACTGATCTCTCGGTACCGCCAGATTGATCTGGAGGCGGTGTTGCAGTCCACCCACAAGTACTGGGAGGACACGCTGACGCGCGTACAGGTTAAGACCCCCGATCGAAGCGTGGACATCATGCTCAATCGATGGCTCCTCTATCAAGCTTTGGCTTGCCGTCTGTGGGCACGGGCGGCCTTTTACCAGGCCAGCGGCGCCTACGGATTTCGAGACCAGTTGCAGGATTGTATGGCCCTGGTCCTGGCCCGCCCGGACTTGGCTCGGCAGCACCTGCTGCGTGCAGCGGGACGGCAATTCGTGGCCGGGGACGTCCAACACTGGTGGCTGCCTGAAACCGGGCAGGGCGTTCGAACCTTGATTAGTGATGATCGAGTGTGGCTGGGTTTCGTGACGGCACACTTCGTGAAGGTCAGTGGGGACTTGGGTGTACTGGATGAGCGTGTGGCCTTCCTCGACGGTCCGGCACTTCGCTCCGGCGAGCAGGATGCCTATTTCGCGCCCACGCCCGCGGACGAGTCGGCCACCCTGTATGAACACTGCGCGCGCGCTCTGGATCAGAGCCTGCGAGTAGGTGTCCACGGCCTACCTCTGATTGGCACGGGTGATTGGAATGACGGACTGAATCGAGTCGGGCAGGGCGGCAGGGGGGAGAGCATCTGGCTGGGTTGGTTCCTGTACGCAACGCTGCTGCGCTTTGGGTCTCTGGCTAAGGCGCGCCACGATGAGGCTCGCTTCGAGCGGTGGAACCACTGCGCAGAGGCGCTAGGCGCGGCTCTCGAGACGGCCGGCTGGGATGGTCAGTGGTACCGGCGCGCTTACTACGATGACGGTACCATCCTAGGCTCAGCGGCCAGTGGGGAATGCCGTATTGATGCCATAGCCCAATCCTGGGCCGTACTCTCCGGCGCTGCGCCCC
>Ga0075017_100000109_pt1 | contig 35558 bp, 36 predicted proteins | sample AleBraG_ABR_2012_FD_71475 | JGI IMG/M metagenome (GOLD analysis project Ga0075017, IMG submission 71475) | Freshwater sediment microbial communities in response to fracking from Pennsylvania, USA - Alex Branch Run_MetaG_ABR_2012 | ecosystem: Environmental > Aquatic > Freshwater > Creek >... | reverse complement strand
CGCTGAGCCAAGCGATGGCTCAGCCAGATCGGCAAGGGCATCAGGTCCGGCGTCTCATCGCACGCGAAGCCGAACATCATGCCTTGGTCGCCGGCACCCTGCCCGTTGAGGACGTCTTCTCCGCCCGTGCCGGAGCGCAGCTCGAGGGCCCGGTCCACCCCCGCCGCGATGTCAGGGCTCTGGCGATCGAGAGTCACCATCACGGCACAGGTGGACCCGTTGAAGCCTTTGGCATCGTCGTCGTAGCCGATCTCGTTGACCGTCGAGCGGACGAGCGCAGGCACGTCGACGACCGCCTCAGTCGAGATCTCTCCTGCGACGAGCACCATGCCGGTCGTGAGCAGCGTCTCACACGCCACGCGCGAAGCTGGATCCTGCTCCAAGACAGCATCGAGGACGCTGTCAGAGATCTGATCCGCCATCTTGTCGGGATGGCCTTCGGTCACGGATTCTGAGGTGAAGGTGGTGCGGACGCTCATCGGGTCTCTCGGTCTCCAAGTCTCGCGAGGTGCGCTATGACCCTATCGAAGACAGCGTCAGCGACCTGCCGTTTCGTGGTGAGCTCCACCGTGACTTCGGCGCCGCCTCGCTCCAGGATGGTCACCTCGTTGGTGTCGTGCTCGAAGCCAGCGTTCGGATCAGCGACGTCGTTGACCACCAGCAGATCGCAGCCCTTCGCCTCGAGCTTCTCTCGAGCGTGCTCAAGGACCTTGTCGGTCTCGGCAGCGAAGCCCACGATGATCTGCTGGGCGCGTCTGGTTTCGACCAGGCCGGCCAGGATGTCCTCGGTCGGCTCGAGCTCGATGTTGGGGGTGCCGTTTCGCTTCTTGATCTTTCGCTCGCCCACGCTCGAGGGTCGAAAATCGGCCACGGCGGCGGCCATGATGATCACGTCGGCCTTCGGTGCCTCCGAGGTCATCGCACTGGCGAGCTCGGCGGCGGTCTCCACCTCGATGATCTCATCGACGCCCTGCGCTGCCAGCTGCGTCGTGGTGATCAGCACCACGTGGGCTCCGCGCGCAGCGGCTGCCTCCGCCAGGGCGTGCCCCTGCTTTCCAGACGAGCGGTTCGAGAGGTAGCGAACAGGATCGATCGGCTCTCGCGTGCCGCCGGCACTGACCACCACGCGGCGCCCGGCCAGATCAAGCGCCTGGCCGCCGACCGCCAGGATCTCGAGGGCAGCGTCGACGATCAGGGCTGGTTCAGCCAGTCGACCTCGCCCACGGTCACCTCCGGCGAGGCGGCCCTCCTCAGGCTCGACGATCTGGACCCCCCGCTCGCGGAGCAACGCGACGTTGGCTGCCACCGAGGGCTGTTCCCACATCTCGGTGTGCATCGCCGGTGCGAGGAGCACAGGCGCGGTCGTCGCCAAGAGGGTGTTGGTGAGCAGGTCGTCGGCCAGACCGTGGGTGTAGCGACCGATCAGGTGCGCGGTGGCCGGCGCGATCACGATCAGGTCGGCAGCTTGGCCGAGTCTCGTGTGGGGAATCGGCGACAAGCCGTCGTAGAGCTCGGTCTGCGCTGGCTCCGAAGCGAGTGCCGTGAAGGTGAGTGGCGTGATGAAGCGAACGGCGTCACGGGTGAGCACGGGGGCCACGTGACAGCCGGCGTCAACGAGCAGTCGACAGATCTCGACGGCCTTGTAGGCAGCGATGCCGCCGGTGACACCGAGGACCACAAAGGGACGTCGGGCCTCAGCCATGTTCCCCTCCGGTTGAGCCGGTGGGCTCAGCTGGCGTCGGGTGCCTCGTCGGGCGCAGCGGGAGCTCCCACGACGTCCATCAGGTCCTGGACGAGTCCGGCGTCGCCGTCGATGACGGCGAAGGGGTCAGCAGAGAAGCCCAGCGACTCGGCGTCTTGCGCAGCAGCAGCCTCGGCAGCGAGCTCTTCGGGGTCAGGGTGGTGATAGGTCACCTTGGAGGCCGCCACCTCTTCGAAGGCGATCGAGAGGGGCTTGCCTGACACCGAGGTGACCTGGGGCGGGATGACCTGGCCCAAGACCTCGCCGAGGCCGTGGTAGTACGCATTGATCTCACGAGCCCGCTTTGAGCCGAGGGTCACCAGGGTGAACTTCGAGTCGACCTTGTCGAGCAACTCCTCGATCGGGGGGTCCATGAGGGTGGCGCGCTTGACGGACATCGGTGGTGCTCCTTGGGGGAAACGGCGTGCGGCAGACTTCCGCAGCGAACCAAGTATACCGAGGACCTGGCCCACCGCCTGCTCAAGGTCATCGTTGATGACCTCGAAGTCCGCCAGCTCTCGGCCTTGGGCCAGCTCGGCACGACCTTTCTCGATGCGACGAAGGACGTGCTCCTCAGGGTCACCGCGACCTCTCAAGCGCGCCTCTTGGTGCTCTTCGGAAGGCGGGACCAGCAAGATCACCGTGGCATCGGGGCGAAGGGCGCGCACCTGCCGGGCACCTTCGATCTCGATCTCGAGCAGGACGTCACGGTCTGGCTCGGCGTCGGGCACCGGCGTGCCGTAGAGGTTCCCGAGGAACTCAGCCCACTCGAGGAAGCCGCCCTGCTCGACGTGAGCCTCAAAGGCCTCTCGTTCGACGAAGACATAGTCATCGGGTCCCTCGCCCTCTCTCGGCGGGCGCGAGGTCCAGCTCTTTGACAGCCACAGGCTCGGATCCTGCTCGACGAGGCGGCTCGCCACCGTGCCCTTGCCAGTCCCACCGGGACCGATCAGGACGATGAGGCGAGGCTCAGCGCTGCGTGACGCGGAGAAGCTCGACACGCTGGTGAGTGCCAAGTCCCTGGACTCGACGAGATTCGGCGATGCCGACCAGGTCCAGGATCCGTCGGGCTTTGACCTTGCCCAGGGCTGGAAGCGACTCGAGGAGCGTGAGCACGCGCATCTTGGCCAACGCCTCGTTGGTCTCGGCCAGCTCCAGCGCTGCGGCCAGCGTCAGGCTGCCGTCCTTGAGCTGGTGCTTGAAGGCGGCGCGTTCCTTGCGGATACGCGCTGCCTTCTCAAGCGCAGCTGCTCGCTGCTCTGGCGAGAGCGACGGTGGCGTCGGCATGCGTCCATTCTACCAGCGACGGTGCCGAAAATGCCGATCAACTTGGTCTCTTGTCAGCTCAGCGCCTCGGCCAGCTCTCCCGCCAAGCTCTCGGCCGCAGCGCGCAGGGCCTCTCGGTCGGGACCGGTTGCCAGGATCGAGCGCGAGGCGTTCACGAGCACCGACCGACGAGGCACGTCCTTGAAGAGGGCGCCCACGTCCGAAGGTGTCGCCCCCTGCGCTCCCACGCCAGGCACCAGGTAGGGGCCGCTCAGGCCCGAGAGGTCAAGCGAACCCGCAGTGCGCGTCGCACCGACGACCGCCCCGAAGGGACCAAGGCCTGCTCCTCGATCTCGCTCGAGGGCGTTCGCCTCGGCCAGCTGAGTGAGCAGCATGGCTTCGACGGAGCTGCCGTGCGCGGTCTGCGCCTCTTGGAGCGCCCGGCCCTCGGGGTTGGAGCTCGCCACCACACAGAACACGCCTCGACCCGTGCTCGACGCGAGCGCCATGACGTCGCTCATCGCTCCGATGCCGAGATACGCGGTCACCGTGAGCGCGTCAGCGGCGAGGGGGCTGGTATCAGCCAGCCACGCCTCGCCGTAGGCCGCCATCGTCGCGTCGATGTCGCCTCGCTTGGCGTCAGCGATCATGAGCAGTCCGGCGGCTCTGCCCCTCTCCAAGACCTCCTCGAGCACGGCGAGACCGGCGGAGCCGTGCCGCTCGAAGTAGGCCACCTGCGGTTTGATCGCCGCTGCGACAAGCGCGACCGCCTCGATGACCGTCTCAGCCATCGTGGCGATGCCCGAGGGCGAGTCGTCGAGTCCCCACGCCGAGAGCAGGCCCGCTGAAGGATCGAGGCCCACGCACAGCGGGCTCGTGGCAGCGATCCTCCTCACCAAGCGGTCGCCGAAGCCCTCAGCCATGTGCCACCCCGACCAGCTCGTGGATGGTGGCGACGTCGTGCTCAGCCATCCACGCTCCGATCTCTCTCATGATGCGCCACGGAGCCCGAGGCTCGGCCAGCGAGGCCGTCCCCACCTGGACGGCGCTCGCTCCCGCTTGGAGCAGCTCGATGGCATCGACACCCCGCAGGACGCCACCGACCCCGATGATCGGTGCGGTGGGCAGCGCACGATGGCACTCATAGACCGCTCGGACGGCCACAGGATGGATAGCTGGCCCCGACAGCCCCCCGCCACCGCCTCCGAGCGCTGGTTGACGTCGCTCGATGTCGATGACCATGCCCAAGACGGTGTTGGCCACCACCAGAGCGTCAGCCCCCGCCTCCATCGCGGCGCGGGCGATCTCGGTGAGCTCTGGGGTGTTGGGGCTCAGCTTGACCCAGCGGGGCAGCTCGAGCTCGACGGCAGCGACGACCTCCGCGGTGGCCGTGGCCGAGTGGGCGAACATCCTCGAGCTGTCCTCGAGGTTCGGGCAGCTCACGTTGATCTCGACGGCGTCGACGTCCTGGCCGACCAGCAGCGCGCTCGCCTGGCGGTACTCCTCGAGCGAACGTCCCCAGATCGAGACCACCACCGTCGCTCCTGATGAGCGCAGCCGAGGGAGATCGTCAGCCAGCCAGGCTTCGAGCCCTGGGCCTTGGAGACCCACGCTGTTGAGCATCCCGGCTTCCAGAGGAGCAAGTCTCGGCGCAGGGTTCCCTGGCCATGGCGCCGCGCTGAGCGACTTGACCACCACCGCGCCGAGTCGGTCCAGCGATCCGTAGGCCGCCAGCTCGTCGGCATGCCCCGACGTGCCCGCCGCGGTCATCACGCAGCTCGAGAGCGTGAGGTCACCGACGGTGGTGGCGAGCGACACAGCCTTGGTGCGCCTCATGGAAGCGGTTGGGCCGCGTGGAGCTCTTGGAGCGTGATCACCTCAAGAGGCAGCTCTCGCCAGTCAGCGATCCCCTGGGCCGCAGCTCGTGCAGCCGCCAGCGTCGTCAGGCACGGGACGGCGTGCTCAACGCAGGCTGCCCGGATGTGGGCGCCGTCGGCCCGGGGTCCCCGCCCTCGTGGGGTGTTGATAACCAGCTGGACCTCGCCTGCTGCGATGAGGTCAACGGCGTCTGAGGCAAACGCCTCCTCCCCCACCTTGGCCACGAGCTGTGCGACCTCGAGACCCTGGTCCCGCAGGAAGCCGGCGGTGCCGAGCGTGGCCGCCAGCGCGAAGCCGAGCTCTTGGAAGCTGCGAGCGACCTCGGCTCCCGCGATCTTGTCGCGATCAGCGAGGGAGAAGAACACGCAGCCCTCCATGGGCAGCCGCGAGCCAGCCGCCAGCTGGCTCTTGGCGAAGGCCAGACCGAAGGTGCGATCCACGCCCATGACCTCCCCTGTCGAGCGCATCTCTGGTCCGAGCAGCGTGTCGACGCCCGGGAACCGAGAGAAGGGCATCACGGCCTCTTTGACGCTCACGTGCGCAGGCCGGATCGGTCCACGAGGGCACATGCCCTCGTCACGGAGCTCGTCGAGGGTCGCTCCCGCCATGATGCGAGCCGCCAAGGCGGCAAGAGGGACGCCGGTGGCCTTGGCCACGAAGGGCACCGTCCGAGAGGCCCGAGGATTCGCCTCGATGACGAAGACCTCCCCGTCCTTGACGGCGAACTGCACGTTGAGGAGGCCCACCACCTCAAGAGCCTCGGCCAGCTTGAGCGACCACGACTCCAAGGTGGCGACCACCTCAGCCGAGAGCGTCTGGGGCGGGAGCGCACAGGCCGAGTCACCTGAGTGGACACCCGCCTCTTCGACGTGCTCCATCACGCCACCGACGATGGCGTCTCCGGTGGCGTCTCGCACCGAGTCCACGTCGACCTCGATGGCCTCTTCCAAGAAGCGGTCGATGAGGATGGGGCGCTCCTCGCTCACGCCACCCTCACGGGCGAGCGCTCCACCCAAGAGCGATGCCATCGACGCCGCCAGGCTGGCGTCGTCGTAGACGATCTCCATAGCCCGTCCCCCGAGCACGTAGCTCGGTCGGACCAGCACGGGGTAGCCGATCTCCGCCGCCATGGCCAAGGCCTCCTTGGTGGAGGTCACGGTGCCACCGGGTGGCTGGGCCATCCCGAGCGAGTTGAGCAGGTCGTTGAAGCTCTTGCGATCCTCTGCGAGATCGATCGATGCCGGCGAGGTGCCGAGCACCAGCTCCGGAGGGATGTCGTGGGCGAGCTTGAGCGGCGTCTGGCCTCCGAGCGAGACGATGACGCCGACCAGCCGGCCTGCTCCGATGCTGAGGCGACGCTCCGCATCGATCACCGCCAGGACGTCCTCTTTGGTCAGCGGCTCGAAGTACAGGCGGTCAGAGGTGTCGTAGTCCGTCGAGACGGTCTCCGGATTGCAGTTGATCATGATGGTCTCGAAGCCGGCGTCGCGCAGCGTCATCGAGGCGTGCACGCAGCAGTAGTCGAACTCGATCCCCTGACCGATCCGGTTGGGGCCAGAACCCAGGATGATGATCCGCTCTCGAGCGGAGGGTCGGACCTCGTCCTCGTCTTCGAAGGTGCCGTAGTGATAGGGCGTCAGCGCCTCGAACTCCGCTGCACAGGTGTCCACCGTCTTGTACGTGGCCAGCACGCCATGGGCCTGCCGAGCGGCCAGCACCTCGTCTTCGCTCACCGCCAGCAGCTCGGCCAGCTGTGGATCGGAGAAGCCGAGGCGCTTCGCCCGTCGCAGGTGCCCTCGCTCGAGGCCAGCGGCTCCCAACGACACCAAGCGCTCGGCTTCGTCGGTGATGAGGCTCATCTGCGAGAGGAACCAGGGGTCGATCATGGTGGCGTGCGCGACCTGCTGGACGCTCAAGCCCCGGCGGAGCGCTTGGGCGACCACGAAGAGGCGCTCGGGCGTCGGGAGGTCGCAGAGGACCAAGAGCTCCTCATCGCTCAAGAGAGCGGTCCCCTCTTCGTCGTCCCGGCCCACCAGGCCGCTTCGACCCTGCTCGAGTGACCGCATGGCCTTCTGGAGCGACTCAGGGAACGTTCGGCCGATGGCCATGACCTCGCCCACCGACTGCATCCGGGTGCCCAGCACGCCATCGGTGCCGGGCAGCTTCTCAAACGCCCAGCGAGGGACCTTGGTGACGACGTAGTCGATGGTGGGCTCGAAGCTCGCCGGTGTGGCCTTCGTGATGTCGTTGGTGATCTCGTCGAGTCGGTAGCCCACAGCCAGGCGAGCGGCGATCTTGGCGATGGGGAAGCCCGTGGCCTTCGATGCCAGCGCGCTCGAGCGAGAGACCCTCGGGTTCATCTCGATGACGATCCGCTCCCCGGTGGCCGGGTTGACAGCGAACTGGACGTTCGAGCCTCCGGTCTCAACGCCGACTCGGCGCAGGACTTTGAAGGCGTCGTCGCGCATGGCCTGGTACTCAACGTCAGAGAGCGTCTGGGCAGGGGCCACCGTGATCGAGTCGCCCGTGTGCACGCCCATCGGGTCGACGTTCTCGATCGAGCAGACCACGACGCAGTTGTCCGCCGCGTCGCGCATCACCTCGAGCTCGTACTCCTTCCAGCCGGCGATCGATCGCTCGACGAGGATCTCGGTCGAAGGGCTGGCGCTCAGACCCTCAGCGGCCAGCTGGGCGAAGGTCGAGACGTCCGGGGCGATGCCGGTGCCTTGACCTCCGAGGATGAACGAAGGCCGCACCATGATCGGGAAGCCGATCTGCTCGGCGATGGCCATCGCCTCCTCAAGATCGTGGGCGAAGCCTGACTCGGGCACTGCCAGGCCGATCTCCGTCATGGCGGACTTGAACAGATCGCGGTTCTCCGCCGTCTCGATGGCCTGGGGGCGAGCACCGATGACCTCGACGCCGAAGCGCTTGGGCACACCTCGCTCGACGAGCTCCATGGTCAGGTTGAGCGCGGTCTGCCCACCGAGCGTGGGCAGGATCGCGTCGGGACGCTCACGATCGATGATCGCCGTGAGCACCTCGACGTCGAGCGGCTCGACGTAGATGGCGTCCGCCGTGGCGGGGTCCGTCATGATCGTGGCGGGATTTGAGTTCGCCAGGATGACCCGGTAGCCCTCGTGGCGAAGCACGCGACACGCCTGGGTGCCTGAGTAGTCGAACTCACAGGCCTGGCCGATGATGATCGGTCCTGAGCCGATGACCAGGATCGAGTGGAGATCGTCTCGACGAGGCATCGCTAGCTCCCTGCCGCGGCGACCATGCGGGCCGCGAAGTCGTCGAAGAGGTAGGACGCGTCATGAGGACCCGGGCCCGCTTCGGGGTGATGCTGCACGCTCACGGCGTCGGCGCGCTCGACGGCGATGCCCTCGATGACCCCGTCGTTGAGGTTCACGTGGGTGACGACCGCCCCGTGGACCGAGCCTTCCTCCACCGCGTAGTTGTGGTTCTGAGCGGTGATCTCGACGGCTCCCGTCGAGAGGTGCTTGACCGGGTGGTTCGAGCCGTGGTGGCCGAAGGGGAGCTTGTAGGTGCGCCCCCCGAGGGCGCCGGCCAGCACTTGGTGACCCAAGCAGATCCCGAGCATCGGACGCCGACCGAGCAGCCCCGAGACCGTCTCGGCGATCGCACCGAGCGCCGAGGGGTCACCGGGGCCGTTGGACAAGAAGATGCCCTGGGGATCCAGGCTCAAGATCTCCTCGGCGGTGGTCGACGCCGGCACGACCTCGACCGTGGCGAAGCGCGTCAGGTGCTGGAGGATCGTCGTCTTGATCCCGAGATCGAGAGCGACCACGCGCAGCGGACCCTCCCCGACCCGATAGGGCTGCTCGATGCTCACCACCGATGCCAGGTCGCACCCGTCGGTCGACAGAGCAGAGGCTGCCGCTGCGGTCAGCTCCTCGAGAGCACCCACGCCCATCGCGCAGGGCAGCGCGCCGTGCTCTCGCAGGTGCCTCGTCAGCCGACGCGTATCGATCCCAGTGATCGCGGCCACCCCGTGGCGGCTCAAGAGCTCCTCTAAGGAGCCCGAAGCCCGCCAGCTCGAGTGCAGCGGAGGGAGGTCCCGCACGATGATCCCCGAGAGGAAGATCCTCCTCGACTCGTCATCGAGCGGGGTGACGCCGTAGCTGCCGATGTGGGGATAGGTGAACGCCACGATCTGGCCGGCATAGCTCGGGTCGGTGATCACCTCTTGGTACCCGCTGAGCGCGGTGTTGAAGACGGCTTCGCCGGTCACGATGCCGCTTGCCTCGAGCGCTCCGGCCGCTTCGCCTTCGAAGACCGTCCCGTCAGCGAGGACCAGATGTGCGGGTGCCCTCATCGACGCACCTCGCTGTCCACCTTGACCGCCACACCCCTCGCGATCGTGTGCCGGACGCCGCCAAGCAACGTGCGTCCCTCATAGGGGGTGTTCGACGCCCGGCTCTGGAGTCTGCTCGCCTCGACGACGGGGCGCGCCGCCGGATCCACCACGCAGAGGTTGGCGGCGTCACCCAGCTCGAGGTTGCCCCCCTGTGCGCTGTAGCCACCGACTCGAGGATCGCTCTTGGTCAACCGCGCGATCCGAGACGGCGCTCGGCTCAGCACCTCGAAGAGCGTGACCGGATCGGCCTCGCTCCCGCCCAAGGCTTCGATGCTGAGCGCGAGCGCGGTCTCGAGCCCGAGCATGCCAGGCGACGCCTCGTCGAACGGGCGATCCTTGGCCTGGGGCGAGTGAGGGGCATGGTCGGTGGCCACCGCCTCGATCTCACCCGCCTTGAGGGCTCGACGGAGCGCGGCGACGTCCTCTGCGGAGCGAAGCGGCGGGTGGACCTTGAAGGTCGTGTCGTAGCCAGAGCACGACGCTTCCGTCAAGGTCAGATGGTGCGGTGCGACCTCTGCGGTCACCGCCACACCCCTCGCTCGGGCCGCCACGCAGAGGGCCACCGAGCGGGCGGTCGAGAGATGGAGCAGGTGGAGCTGACACCCGGTGGCCTCAGCCAAGAGCAGGTCGCGAGCGACCATGGCCTCTTCCGCCAAGGCGGGGCGTCCGACCAGGCCCAAGCGAGACGACAGACCCGATTCATTCATGCACCCGCCCTGGGCGAGCGATTCATCCTCACAGTGCTCGGCCAAGGTCACGCCAAGCCCGCGGGCATACTCCATGGCTCGCCGCATGAGCCCCGCGTCCTGCACGCCCGTCCCGTCATCGGTGAAGATCGACACCCCGAGCGCAGCCATCGCCGCCATCGGCGCCAAGCGCTCACCTTCTCGGGCGATGGTGATGGCCCCCGCGGGGGCGACGTCGATCGGCGTCATCTTGCCGAGTGCCATCACCTGGGCGACGACTGCCGTGTTGTCGGCGGCTGGCGAGGTGTTGGGCATGGCCACCACCGCGGTGTAGCCGCCGGCGATGCCTGCCCACGCTCCCGACTCGACCGTCTCAGCCTCCTCGCCGCCAGGCTGGCGCAGGTGCGTGTGGAGATCGACGAGCCCAGGGCCGACCCAGCAGCCCGATGCGTCGAGCTGCGTGGTGCCCGACGGCTGCTCGAGCCCTGTGCCGACGGCCACGATGAGGCCGTCGACGACGAGCACGTCGCCGCGCACGACCCCGTCTGGGCGCACCAGGGAGCCACCGGCGACCAGCAGCGACTCAGCCATCTCGTCCCGCCGAGCTCGAGAGCGCCAAGAAGAGCACGGCCATGCGGACCGGCACGCCGTTGGTGACCTGGCGCAGCACCAAGCAGCGAGGATCGTCGGCGACCTTCGAGGCGATCTCGATGCCCCGCACCATGGGCCCCGGGTGCGTGATGACCGCCCCTTCCTTCAAGGTGGCGGCTCGCGCCACGCTCATCCCGAAGGTGGCGTGGAACTCGCCGATGGAGGGCACGAAGGATCCCGAGCCGCGCTCATCTTGGATGCGCAGCACCGAGACCACGTCAGCTCGCGTGAGGGCATCGTCGAGGTCCTCGACCACGTCGACGTCCCAGCCCTCGAGCGAGGCGGGCAGCAGCGTGCCCGGCGAGGACAGCCGGACCGTCGCTCCTGCAAGGCGATACGCCAGGATCTGGCTGCGCGCCACGCGGCTGTGGCGAACATCACCGATGATCAGGACCTCGAGGCCCTCGAGCAAAGAGAGGCCCGTTCCCGCCGACGCGATGCCCCGTTGCTCAGCGAGCACCTGACGCACGGTCAGCAGGTCGATCAGCGCCTGGGTGGGGTGCTCGTGGGAGCCGTCGCCGGCGTTGATCACGCGCGCCGTCGGCAACCAGCCCGCCACCTGGGTCGGTGCGCCAGAGGAGCGGTGGCGAAGGACGACCGCGTCGATCCCCATCGCATCGATGGTGGCCACCGTGTCGCGCAGCGATTCGCCCTTCTTGACCGAGCTCGACGCCACCGCCAGGGACAAGACGTCGGCCGAGAGCCGCTTGGCTGCGGTCTCGAAGCTGAGGCGCGTGCGAGTCGACTCCTCGAAGAAGAGCGAAGCGACGACCTTTCCCTTGAGCGTCGGGACCTTGCGCACGCTGCGTCGCTCGACCTCAGCGAAGCGCTCGGCCATCTCCAAGATCTCCTCAAGCCCCTCGGAACCCAGATCGCTGATTGAGAGGAGGTGCCCCCCGAGCATCGAGGTGGCCCCCTGGGCGAGATCAAGGCTCACTTGGGCTCCAACCGGCCGAGTCGCACCCCGTCAAGCGCGACGTCGACAAGCTCGTCACGGGCCGTCGGCAGGTTCTTGCCCACGTAGTCGGGCCTGATGGGCAGCTCGCGGTGCCCTCGGTCGACCACGACGGCGAGCTGGATCTCAGAGGCCCGCCCGAAGTCGCCCAAGGCGTTGAGCGCCGCTCTGACGGTCCGGCCGGTGAAGAGCACGTCATCGACGAGCACCACCACTCGACCGCCCAGGTCTCCCGGCACGTCGGTGACGGCCTCGGGCAGCACGGGTCGGAGCCCCAGATCGTCACGGTAGAAGGCGACGTCCAAGGACCCGACAGGCGGGGCTGCGCCCTCGATCTCGACGAGCAGCTCGCCCAAGCGCTCGGCGATGGCCACGCCTCCGGTCTGCAGGCCGATCAGGACGACCTCATCGATGCCGTGGTTTCGCTCGACGATCTCGTGGGCCATGCGCGTCAGCGCGCGATGCAGATCGTCTGCAGAGAGGATCTCGGCGTGGGGGACGAACACAGAGCCCAGTGGGCGTGTGTGTCTCCGCTCGCGATCAGCCACGTCTCCTCCAAGCCGTACGAGCCTCTCGGGACCCGTTTGACGGCTACAGGTTCAGAAGTTACCAGACGGCTCCACATCCGAACCAGGTGGCGATGCAAGCTCGTTGCGGAGCGAGGGGCCCGCCCACCGAGCTCAGCGAGCGACCGCCTCGCTCCTCATGACCGCCGGCTCCGTCCGAGCCGCAGGGTCCTCCACGGGCTTCAGGTCCCTCCGTCGGCTCAGGCCGCCGGATCGGTGACCGCCGAGAGGATCCCGTTGACGAAGGAGCCCGACCCGTCCGTCGAGAAGGTCTTGGCCAGCTCGACCGCCTCGTCGAGCACCACCGCTCGCGGCGGGGCGTCCGAACCTCGCAGCTCTGAGATGGCGAGCTCCATGACAAGCCGGTCGAGCACTCCCATGCGCTCGAGAGGCCAGTTGACTGAGGCGGCCTCGATGAGCTTGAGCGCCTCCTCGTGGTGCTCGCTCACGAGGCCCACCAGCTCGACGGTGTACGGATCGGGAGCCACCGACAAGGCATCGACGACCTCCACAGGGTCGACGTGCTTCATGGCTGCTTCGTAGAGCAGTGACAAGGCGCGCTCTCGAGCCTCGCTCCGACTGGCGTTGGTCATCGAGAGCTCAAGCGCGCGTGAGGTAGTCGCCCGTGCGGGTGTCGACCTTGACCACATCGTCGATGTTGACGAACAACGGCACCTGGACCACCACGCCAGTCTCCAAGGTGGCGGGCTTCCGAGCGCCCGAGACACGGTCTCCTTGGAGGCCGGGCTCCGTCTCGGTCACCACCAGCTCAACGTTGGCCGGCAGCTCGATGCCCACGATCTCATCGCCATAGCTCTGGAGGTTCACCGAGTTGCCCACCTTCAAGAAGCCGGCCGTCTCGCCGAGAGCACCAGCGCTGACTGAGGTCTGCTCAAAGGTGGTCTGGTCCATGAAGATGAAGTCATCGCCGTCGCGGTAGAGGAACTGGGCGTCACTCTTGTCGATGATCGCCTGATCGAGCTTCTCGTCCGCTCGGAAGGTTCGCTCGATGGTCGCGCCCGTGCGAACGTTCTTGAGCTTGGTGCGGACGAAGGCGCCGCCCTTGCCGGGCTTGACGTGTTGAAACTCGACCACGTTGAACAAGCCATCGCCGAGATCGAGTGTCATCCCGTTCTTGAGGTCATTGGTGGAGACAGCCATCAGGCAGCGACGTCCTTGGTGAAGTTGGTGAGTCGTTCGGCACCGTTGTCCGTGACCACCAAGGTGTCCTCGATCCGCACGCCACCGATGCCGGCGACGTAGACCCCTGGCTCGACGGTCACGACGACGCCGGGCTCCAAGATAGCGTCACCTCGAGCGGCCACCCAGGGGGCCTCGTGGATGTCGAGGCCCACGCCGTGTCCCGTCGAGTGCTCGAATCGTTCGCCGTAGCCAGCATCAGAGATCAGAGTCCGGCACGTGGCGTCCACCTCGCTGGCGACCGCTCCGGGGCGAACGGCAGCCACACCGGCCGCTTGGGAGCGCCGCACGACGTCGAAGATCTCCGCCAAGCCGCCCGTGGGCTCGCCGCCGATGACAAAGGTCCTCGTCATGTCAGAGCGATAGCCCTCGAAGGTGGCGCCGAAGTCGATCACGACGGGATCCCCCTCGAGGATCACCCGGCCGGAGGGATGGTGGTGCGGCTTGGCAGAGTTCTCCCCTGCCGCCACGATGGTCTCGAAGGCGACGGACTCAGCGCCAAGCGCTCGCATCGTCCCATCGAGGCTGAGTGCGAACTGCTCTTCGGTGATCGGAGCCGAGCCCGTCGACGCCAAGCGCGGGAGCACCTGGCCGAGGGCCGTGTCCGCGATCAGCGCCGCGTGGCGCATGCGGTCGATCTCACCCGCATCCTTGATCTCTCGCAAGCCCTCGACGAGACCCGTGGTAGCGACCGGGTCGCGCTCGATGCGCTCCGTCCATGCCGTCGCCTGGGCCCACGTGACGTGCCCGGCCTCGAGGCCCACGCGAGCCTCCGTGCCGAGCGCGCCGAGGAGAGCCGCGTGCTGGTCGTCTCCCCCGCCGATGGCGAGCCTCACGTCGTCGTCCACACCACTCTGGCCGAGCTGCTCTGCCGACTGGGTCCGGTAGCGCCCGTCGGTCACGAGGAGCGCGCCGTGCTCGGTGACCGCCAAGATCCCGGCCGAGCCCGTGAAGCCGGTCAGGTAGCGCACGTTGGTGAGGTTCGTGATGACCAGAGCGTCGATTGACGCGGCGTCGAAGCGAGCGCGGAGTCGATCGAGGCGACCCGCGATCTCGAGTGGGGCCAGAGCGGGGACGGACAGCTCAGTCATGCTTCCTCCAGAGAGAGACAGCGAGCCACGGCGATGAGAGCGAGCTCGTAGCCGAGGTCACCGAAGCCGGCGACGACGCCGCTCGCCACCGGTGCGATCGTGGAGACGTGGCGGAACGGCTCTCGTGCCGCTGGGTTTGAGAGGTGCAGCTCGATGATGGGGCCGTCAAAGGCGCTCAGCGCATCGTGCAGCGCCCACGACGTGTGCGTGAGAGCCCCGGCGTTGACCACAAGGGCCACGGCGCCGGCGCGTGCCTCGTGGATCGCCTCGATCAGGTCGCCCTCGTGGTTGGACTGGACGTGCTGGAGGCCCAAGCCGAAGCGACTGGCCGCCTTCTGGGCGGTGGTGACGTGATCGGCCAGGGTCTCAGAGCCGTAGATCTCAGGCTCTCGCTCGCCGAGCAGGTCGAGGTTCGGCCCCGAGAGCAGGAGAACCTCGCCGTTCGGATGCTTCACGGTCGGGCTCCCATCTCGACCAGCGTAGCGAGCACCTCGCCTTTGCCCACCCCTGGAACGAGCTCGACCCCGGAGGGTCCGTCGAGGACGAAGGTGAGGTCATGGTCGGCCTTCTTGTCGCGTCCCATCGCCCTGAGCAGCTCGTGGGCGTGCAGGCCGGCCGGAAGATCGGCCTTGAGCTCGAAGCCCTCCACAATCGCTCGGTGCAGGGCGACGCGTTCGTCATCGATCCGTCCGAGCCTGCGCGCGAGCAGCGCCGCGAAGAGCATGCCGATGGCCACCGCTTGACCGTGGCGCAGCGCCGTCACCTCGTCGTCGATCCCCGCCGCACGCCGCTCGAGGCCGACGGCCTCGAGGCCGTGGCCGAGGGTGTGGCCGTAGTTGAGGATCATCCGACGTCCACCGTCACGCTCGTCGTCGGCGACCACCGCCGCCTTGATCGCCGCACACGTCGCCACCTGGACGTCGAGCGGTTCGCGGAGCAGGTCCGTCGAGGGGTCCTCGTCACCCAAGAAGGCGTACTTCGCCATCTCGCCGCGACCGCAGGCCCACTCTCCCTCCGGCAGCGTCGAGAGGACCTCGGTGTCGCAGAGCACCACCAGCGGCTGCCAGAAGGTGCCGACCAGGTTCTTGCCCTCTGGGAGGTTGACGCCGGTCTTGCCGCCGATGGCTGCGTCGACCTGACCGAGAAGGCTCGTCGAGAGTGTCGCGTAGCCGATCCCCCGGTGATACGTAGAGGCCACGAAGCCCACCACGTCACTCACGAGGCCGCCCCCCACCGCCACCAGCACGTCTCGCCTCGAGAGCCCTTGAGCGACCAGCGCGCTCGCCAGCCGCTCGACGGTGGCCAGCGACTTCGCGTCTTCCCCTTCGGGGATCGTGAGGAGGTGCTGGGTCAACCCCGTCTCGAGGCCCTCGAGCCACCCCGCCTCGAGGAGCGAGTCTTGGGTGACGAGCACGCACGACGACGCTCCGGGCGCGACGCGAGCGAGCTCGTCGGCGAGCAGACGGCGGGCTCCGTCGCCGACGATCACCTCGTAGGGCCGCTCAGCGAGGGGGACGCGGACGCGGATCACGCTCGGGCCTCAAGCGCCTCTTCGATGGCGTCGAGCACTCTCGGCACGCTGCGCCCATCAGCGGCGACCACGACGTCAGCGACCTCCTCGTAGAACGGCCGGCGCTCGATCGCCAGCGCCGCCAGGCGACCAGCGGTATCACCACCGAGGAGCGGCCGGGAGCGCGCGTCACCGACCCGGGCGACGGCCGAATCGACTGACACGTCTAAGAACACCACGGGATGGTGCGCACGAAGCAGCGCTCGCGCCGGCTCGGTGGTGACGATCCCGCCGCCGGTGGCGATGACGACGGTCCCGGTCCGCTCGAGAGCTGCGGTGAGCGCGGCAAGCTCTCGGTCCCGAAACGCCGCCTCGCCCTCGACGGCGAACAAGGTCGAGATGTCCTTGCCCGAGCTCGACTCCACCTCAGCGTCGGTGTCGAGCGCCACGCCGTCGAGGCGCTCAGCCAGGCCCTTCGCCATCGCAGACTTGCCGGATCCAGGCAGGCCCACGAGCACGATGCGGGTGGCCGTGCTCACTCGGGTGCAGCAGCGGAGGGAGCCTCGTCGAGATGCGCCATGAACGAGTCGTGGTTGCGCACCATCTCGGCCACCGAGTCTCCACCGAACTTCCGCAGTGCCTCGTTGGCTAGCACCAGCGCCACCATGGACTCGGCGACGACCCCGAGGGCGGGCACGGCGGTGACGTCGGTGCGCTCCTTGAACGACACGGTCGACTCCTTCGTGGCCACGTCGACGGTCTCGAGCACCGGACGGTTCAAGGTGGCCAACGGCTTCATGGCCGCTCGCAGCGCCAAGAGGCTCCCGGTCGTCATACCGCCCTCGATGCCTCCGGCCCGTGCGGTCTGACGCACGAAGCCACCGGCTGCCTGGTCGTCGGGATCGAAGGTGATGGCGTCGTGTGCCACGCTGCCCAGCATGGCCGCCTGGTCGAAGGCGCGGCCGAGCTCGACGCCCTTGACGGCCTGGATGCTCATGACCGCCTGGGCCAGCAGCCCATCGATCTTTCGGTCGTAGTGCACGTGGCTCCCGAGACCGACCGGCACGCCATAGCCGAGGACCTCGATGATCCCCCCGAGGGAGTCTCCGACCTTCGCCGCCGCCTTGATGGCGGCCACCATGTCGGCCGAGGTCGACGCATCGAAGCATCGAACCTCGTCACCATCGATCCGCTCGAGATCTCCCGGGGCGGGTCGGGCCTCGTCGTTGGCCTTGACCGAGCCCAGCTGGACCGTGTGGCTGATCAGCGAGGTGCCGAGCTCAGCCAAGAGGAGCTTGGCCACAGCACCTGCTGCCACCCGGGCCGCCGTCTCGCGGGCAGATGCCCGCTCGAGCACGTCACGGGCATCGTCGAAGCCGTACTTCTGCATGCCCACAAGATCGGCATGGCCAGGGCGCGGCTTGGTCAGGATCGTCTCAGGCGAGCCTGGGTGGGGCGACATCTGCTCGGTCCACTTCGGCCACTCGGTGTTCTTGATCTCGATGGCCACCGGCGAGCCCAAGGTTCGGCCGTGGCGGATGCCTGCCACCAGGACGATCTCATCGACCTCGAAGCGCATCCGGGGACCTCGTCCGAAGCCAAGCCGCCGACGAGCCAGCTCGTCTTGGATCTGCTTCTCCGTGACGCGCAGCCCCGCAGGCAATCCCTCGAGCGTCACGACTAGGGCTTGGCCGTGGGATTCACCGGCGGTGAGGAAGCGCAGCATGCCCCAAGCCTAGGTCCCCAGTGGCCGGGTCACGGGCCCCGAGAATCGCCTACTGGGCGTAGTAGGGGTTGTCCCCTGAGGCGTGATCGGTCACGTCCACGATCTGGGTGACCTCGGGAACCTGCTCGAGCAGGATCACCTCGATGCCCTGGCTGAGCGTGGCACGACTCCCCGCGCAGCCTTGGCACCCACCAGAGAGGGCCAGGTAGGCCACGCCAGCGTCAGCGTCGAGGGCGACCAGATCAGCACGTCCACCGTGAGCGGCGATCGAGGGGTTGACCTCGCGCTCTAAGACGTCGGCCAGCTTCGTCGCCAGCTCCCCGTCGAGGCCCTGAGCCAGGACCTCAGCCGGCACGCCGGGAGCGATCTCCTCGGGCGTCGGGTTGTTCGGGTTGATCATGACGAGGCCCCCGCCGCCCTCTTGTGAGAACTCGAGGCGGGCCCCCCTCAGCCGATCGACGCTGGAGGAGGGCACCACGATCGTGAGGTCTCCGTCGACGACGAGGGCGTCATCGTCGCCCGCGTCAGCCGAGCTCTGGAAGTACAGGTCGTAGGCGAACTTGCCCGCCTCGACACCTCGCACCTCGATCCAGAGCGAGAGCGACTCGCCGCCAGGCTCGTTGGCCAGCGCATCGCGCACGATGCCCTTCGCCTCATCGGTGACGGATATCAGCTGTTCAGTGATCTGCGACATGCCAAGCAGTCTACGGCCGGGTTGCCCGCGCCATGCCACGCACTATCGTCCCGATCGTGGCGAAGGCTCCCAAGGACATCCATGAGTGGCTCAGCTTCGACGATGAGGGGGAAGAGCGGACCTGGCGCTTCGACGTCACGTTCCTCGAGAGCCGCTGGACGTGCATCTTCGGTGCGGGCTGCCAGGGCGTGCTGACCGAGCCGAGCCCTGAGCTCGTCCAAGGCTGCTGCAGCTACGGCGCCCATCTCGTCGACGACGACGATGCGGCAAAGGTCCTCGCCGCAGCGGAGCGCCTGACACCAGAGGACTGGCAGTTCGCGGCCCAGGCCCCTGAGGTCCTCATTGCCAAGAACGAGGCGGGCGACCTGGTCACCGCCCTCGTCGATGACGCCTGCGTGTTCCTCAATCGCCCAGACTTCGACCGAGGAGCCGGCTGCGCCTTTCATGTGGCGGCCGAGCGCGTCGGAGAGCACTACGTGGCGTGGAAGCCCGAGGTCTGCTGGCAGCTCCCCCTCCGGCGAGAAGATGAGGTCGGTGTCGATGGCTTCGTCACGACCTCGATCGGCCAGTGGGATCGTCGCCATTGGGGCGAGGGCGGCGACGAGTTCGCCTGGTGGTGCACGGAAGATCCGGCGGCGTTCGTCGGTCACGAGCGGGTCGTCGATGCCATGGCCGTTGAGCTCACCGAGATGGTGGGCGCTCGTGCCTACGAACGGCTCCTGGCCGCCCTCGACGCTCGCCAAGCGCGCCTCGAGAAGGGCGTCAAGCTTGAGCACCCCGTGGTGCGCAAGGCTCAGAAGAAGGAGAAGGCCTAGACCCGCTCGTCATCGAGCGGATCGTGCTCGTCGCTCGACGTCGGCGTCTCACCGAGGATGCGATCGTAGTCATCCTCGTCGGCCAGGCACCACGAGGCATGGGTGTCATCGGGCTCAGCGCCACATTCAGGGCAGGTCTTCGACTCCGCGCCAAAGGACCTCTTCAAGCTGCGCGCCTCTTCGAACCGGCGGTGTCGACCCTTTTTCACACCCCACTCCTCACTGCCCCGTGGGGGCGGCTCGGCCTCCGTGCCGGTGCTCCCCGCGTCTGAACGGTCGAACCAGTCTACCGGGACGCCGCGCTCGGGGGTCGCCGTCGGTGCCAGCCGATACCATCCGCTCAACCAAGGAGGCCTCATGTCAGAGACATTCGAGCCAGCAGCAATGATCGAGCGTTTCGCTGAGAGGGCTCGGGCTGTCAAAGATCGTGGCATCCCCCCCATCGAGGGCCCCGAGCGCCAGGCCTTCGTCAAGCGAGCGCAGCAGGACTTCATGGACTACGCCATGCTCGCTGATGCCACCGCCGAGCTCACCGAGGGCATCTTGACCTTGCGCATCGACCTTCGGCCACGGGGTTCCTGAGAACCCAGCTCGTCACTCAGGGCGTCGCTCCGGTCGCTCCCCCGGCACTCGAGGCACCTTCGGTGTTGCCTCCCACCTTCGACAGCGGCTTGCCCAGCACCGCCTCGATTCGGGCGGTGCCCTCAGAGAGGCTGGCGAGGCCCGCCGCTTGGTGCTTGGCGAACGTGGCGCGGTCCGGCGGCGAGCTCGGGACGGCGTAGCAGCTGTGCGCCGCGGCACCCAGCGAGCCGTAGGCCTGCGCCAAGAGACCAGACGCTTGCACGTCGGGGGTCGGCAGGACGCTGTTGGCTTGCTCGACGTCGACCAGGTAGACGCCGCACGCCGTTCGAACCTCTGCTGGGGTGCCGCTGGTGACGACCTTGGCTGCGCGTGCCGCGTCGTGCTGCAGGGTCCGAGCGGTCAAGCCAAACGAGGTCCCCTTCACCCAGGTCGTCATCTGCTGGGCGGGGGTGCCACTCTGATCGGCACCAGCGCACCCCGCCAAGAGCGCCGACGTCACCACGGCGGCGACGGTGGCGCGCAGCCTCACTCGGCGATGACCACGTGGTACGAGCGCTTGCCCCGACGAAGCACCACGAAGCGACCGTGGAGGAGGTCAGCGGGCCCGACGGTGGCATCGAGGCCGCTGCGAACCTGGTCGTTGACCGATGCACCACCTTGCTCGATGGCTCGGCGAGCCTCTGCCTTCGACGAGACGAGACCTGTCTGCTCGAGGAGGTCGATCAGCGAGGGCTCGGCGTGCAGCTGGCTGTGGGCGAGGGTCGAGCTTGGGACATCCTCGATCACGTCGAGCAGGGTGGCTTCGTCCAACGAGGCCACCCTGCCCCCGAAGAGCGCCGCCGACGCCTCTTCCGCTCGTTGGCGAGCCTCTGTGCCATGCACGAGGTCGACCACCGCCGCGCCGAGAGCCCGCTGTGCGGTGCGCTCGTGCGGGCGCTCGTGGGTCAGCGCGTCGAGAGCGTCGATCTCTTCGAGGCTCAAGAACGTGAGGAAGCGCAGGTAGCTGCCCACCACCTCATCTTCGGCCGTCAAGAAGAACTGGTAGAGGGCATAGGGGCTGGTGCGCCTGGCGTCGAGCCAGACGCGCTCGTTGCCCGCCTCAGACTTGCCGAACTTGGTGCCATCGGCCTTGGTGAGCAGGGGCGAGGTGAGGCCAAAGGCGTGATCTCCTGAGCGCTTGCGCACCAGCTCTGCCCCCAGGGTGATGTTGCCCCACTGGTCTGAGCCACCGATCTGGAGCGTGCAGCCGTAGGCCTCGTTGAGACGGGCGAAGTCAAAGGCCTGGAGCAGCATGTAGGAGAACTCTGTGAAGGAGATCCCCTGGTCTGGTCGCTCGAGGCGCGACCGGACGGACTCCTTGGCCACCATCTGGTTGACCGTGAAGTGCTTGCCGACGTCTCGCAGGAAGCCAAGGAGATCTTGCTGGGCCAACCACGCGGCGTTGTCGAGCAGCAGCGCTCGGGAGGTCCCCGCGCTGGGCTCGAAGTCCAAGAAGCGAGATAGCTGGCGCTCGATCGCCTCGACGTTGGCTCGGATCTCCTCCGCGCTGAGCAAGGGGCGCTCGGTCGCCTTTCCCCCTGGATCGCCGATCATCCCGGTGCCGCCGCCCAAGAGGGCGATCGGTCGGTTGCCTCCGAGCTGGAGCCGACGCAGCGTGCAGACCTGCAGCAGATGGCCCACGTGGAGGCTGTCGGCGGTGGGATCGAAGCCGGCGTAGGCCGTCACCGATCCTCGATCGAGCAGCTCGAAGATGGCCTCGTCGGTCACCTGGTGGATGAGGCCGCGAGCGGCGAGGTCCTGAGAGGTAGTCGTCATCGCAGCACAGAGCCTGCCATATGGCTCCGGCGGCTTCGGGCGTCCTGGCTAGCCTCTGGCACGTGCCACGCACCTCACCTGACCTCGAGCTGCCAGCTCTGCCTCCGACGTCGAACCCCGCCCTGAGCGGTTGGCGCACACCGATCAGGGCCGAGACGACCTCACCGGGACCTTTCGGCGTGGCGGGCGCCCTCCCGCCGGGCCTCGAGGGACGCCTGGTGCTCCTCGGTCCGAACCCCGTCGTCGTTCCCGACCCGTCGAGCTATGACGCCCGCGACGGCGACGGGATGCTCCACGCCCTCGAGATCCGCGACGGCGCGCCCGTCGAGCAGCGAAGCCGACTGATCGTGACCCGTCACCTCGTCGAGCTCTTGGGAGCGAGAGCACCGTCCGGGCCCTTGGAGGCGGCGGGCCCGGTGGCCTCGCGAGCGCTGGTCAAGCTGGCCTCGCGTCTGGTGGCGCTCGACGGCGAGGGCCTCGGCTATCGAGTCGGCGTCGATCTGAGCACCGCGTGCGTTGAGGACTTCGACGCCATGTTGGCCACGCCCATGGGCACTCAGGTGGTCCTCGACCCCGCGTCAGGTGACGCCTGGTTCCTCGGGATTGATCCGCTGGGCCCACCCTGGCTCAGGCTCCATCGCCTGAGCCACCAGGGCATCATGCTCGACACCGTGGAGATCGAGATGCCCTCGTGGCTGGTCGAGCCCGCGCTCGGACTCTTCCATGACCGAGTCGTGATCGCCGAATCCAGCATCGCGTCGCCCGTCCCGCGCGGTGACGACGACGTCATCGGTGCCTTGCGCTTCGACCCCGCCAAACCGACTCGCCTCGGCACGCTGATGCATGACGACCTCGAGGCTGACGTCAGCTGGGCGACGATGGAGCCTGGCCACGTCGCGTGCATCGGTGCCACGAGGCACGGTCCTTCTGGTCCGACGAGCTTCGCTCTTCGCTCCTCGCCGGCGCAGGCCGCTGACTCAGGCTGGTGGCCGCCCGGTGACCGAGGTTTCCTTGAGCGCCTGGAGATCGATGCCTCGACGCGCAGCGTCGGCGTGGTCCGTCTCGATGATCTCCTGCTCGACTCGCTGCGCGGTGACCCTCTCGTGCACCCCGAGGATCGGCGCTTCCTCTACGCCGTGACGGCCCTCAGGGCAGGGGACGAGGGCGCGCTCTTGGTCAAGTACGACGTGTCTGACGGTTCTGCCGAGCGTCAAGCGATCCCTGACAACCTGGTCGTCGATGAGCCCCAGTTCATCCGAGACCCCGAGGGTCACAGCGACGAGGAGGGCTGGGTGGTGGTGCACGCCCTGGATCGCTCGAACGACACCAGTCAGCTCATCGTCCTCGACGCGACGGGCTTTGGTGGGCGTCCCACCTCGGTCGTGACCCTGCCCACGCGTCTGCCCACCGGGATCAGAGGGCTCTTCCTCTCCCCTGAGGAGTACCGCTAGCGCAGCGCCTGGCTCACCGCTGCTCCGATGGCGGCATGCAAGGACTCATGGATCTCGACGTTCTCGGTTCGGTCTGGCACCTCGGCGATGACCACCGTCACACCCGAGGTCGCCCGTGACTCGCTGAGCACACCTTCGAGCTCGTCGCGCGTCGAGACGACGCGGGTGGCGAGACCGAAGCCTCGAGCGACCTCGTCGACCGAGACCGTCGGTGGCGTGGCGAACAGCTGCTCGAAGCGGCCGTGGTCCACCGCAGTCTGCTGCGGGAGGAACGAGAAGATGCCGCCACCGCCGTTGTTGAGCACCACGAGGGTGAGCGACGCCGCAGCGCTGAGCTGGTCGACCAAAGCCGAGACGTCATGGAGGAAGGCCAGATCGCCCACCAGGCACACGGTGGCACCGGCGTGGCCGGAGGCCACCCCCATCGACGTTGACACGACGCCGTCGATGCCGTTCGCACCTCGGTTGGCCACGACCCGTGCAGGGTCGTCGGTGACCGCACCGAACCACTCGAGATCGCGGATCGGCATGGAGGAGGAGCACACGAGCACCTCGGTACCCGAGAGGCTCTTCGAGAGGATCCGAGCGACCATGGGTTCGCTGAGACGCTGGGCCTCGAGCGCCCGCTCGAGCGCTCCTTGTGCGGCCGCATCAGCGTGACGCCAGCGATCGAGCCACGCCGGCGGAGCAGGTGCCTCGCCGGAGGCCATGGCGGCCACCAGAGCGGCGGGCTCACCCCTCACGAACGTGGCTGCGGTGCGCTGCGGGTGCCGGGCAGGACCGTCATCGCCCAGCACCAGGATCTCCGCTCCCCCTCGTGCCGCGTCGGTGATGAGCTCACCGAGCACCTTTGACGCCGGTGGCGCTCCCGCCAGGACGAGGCGCTCGGCGGCCAGGGTCTCGCGCACCGCCGTCTCGCGCAGGAAGCTGTCAGCTGCGGCGATCACGACCTCGTCGCTCTGGCGACAGCCAGAGCGAGGATCGGCGATCACCGGCCAGTTGAGCTGGCGCGCCGCATCGAGCAGCACGCCTGGTCTGCCGATCCCCTGACCGGCGATGACGACCGTGCGATGAGCTGACGTCGAGCCGGCGAGCTCGACGCTGTGGGGTGTCACGTCGGCCTCGTACCATCCACGCTCGCCCGCTCGACGAGGAGGCAGCGCACCGACCTCTCCGAGGAGCGGCTCGACGAACGCCAGGTTGAGGTGCACCGGTCCTGGTCGGCCGAGCACCCCGGACGCTTCGAGTGCCGCCCGGCTCGCCAAGGGCCTCCACTCACGCTCGTCGAGCGCGTGGACGGGACCGGGATCGAGGGCGAGCCGCACGTGGGCCCCGTAGAGGTCGCGCTGACGGATGGTCTGCGGAGCACCGATCTCGTGGAGCTCAGGAGGTCGATCTGCCGTGGCGATCACCAGGGGGACGTGGTCGAGATACGCCTCGACCACCGCGGGGAGCAGCTCTGCGGCTGCGGTCCCTGAGGTGACCACCACCAGCACCGGTCGCTCGGCGATCCGAGCGAGCCCCTGAGCGAAGAAGCCAGCCGAGCGCTCGTCCAAGCGGACGTGCAGTCGGAGATCGCTCGCCTCGATCGCCAAGGCCAGCGGCGTCGAGCGAGAGCCCGGGCAGAGCACCGCGTCAGTCACCCCGCTGGCAAGGAGCTCGTCGACGAAGGTGGCGCAGAACGTGGCCTGGCGAGAGGAGATCGCTACGCTCATCGACGGTGTCCTCTCTCGCGACGGTCCAGTGGGGATCAGGATCCCTCATCGTTGCATGTCACGGCTTCACCCAGACGGCGACGTCATGGGGAGCCTTCGGTGACCACCTGGGAGCTCACCACCGAGTCATCGCCGTCGATCTCCCTGGTCACGGGGGCTCAGCAGCCATCACGACCTCCCTGGCAGAGACCGCGGCTCTGGTGCTGGCCGCCGCCGACGGTGAGCCCTTCGATCTGCTCGGCTACTCGCTCGGGGGGCGTGTCGCCTTGACGTTGGCGTTGACTGAGCCAGCCTCCCTCAAGAGGCTGGTCCTGATCGGAGCCACCCCAGGCATCGCCGACGCCACGGCCCGAGCCGCGCGCAAAGAGCGCGATGACGCACTGGCTGCCGAGATCGAGACCGAGGACGATCTCGACGCCTTCTTGGCACGCTGGCTCCGCCAGCCCATGTTCGCCACCTTGGCTCGTCGCAACACTGCGATGGCCTCTCGACAGACCAACACCGTCCATGGACTCGCCGCGAGCCTTCGAACACTCGGCGTCGGGAACCAGGAGCCTTCGTGGGATCGGCTCGGGCAGCTCTCGACGCCGACCTTGGCCCTCGTCGGGATCGGCGACACCCGCTTCACCGCCACCAACCTGGCTATGGTCGCCGACCTCGGTGACGCCACGTTGTCGTTGGTCCCCGGAGCCCGCCACGCCTGTCATCTCGAACAGCCGTCGCTCTCGGCGCGCCTGGTGCTCGACTGGCTTGGGGCTTAGACCAAGACCAGCCCGAGCGCCAAGAGCAGGCCGATGAGCAGCTGCGCTCGACCGGTCGACTTGAGCAGCGCCACGAGGTCGCTGCCCGTGGCGTCGGACAGGGCCAAGCGACAGGGAGCCAGCACCGTCACGAAGCCCAGCAAGGCGAGCAAGGTGGTTGGTCGCCAGAACGCCGCGACCACCACGGCACCCGCAGCACCCAGCATCGAGCCCACGTAGAGCCACCCGGCCCGCCGTCGACCCAGCCGTACTGCGAGGGTGCGCTTGGCCGACAGCCGATCACCGTCGATGTCGCGCAGGTTGTTCGCCTCCAAGAGCGCCGTGGCCAGCAGTCCGACGGTCACCGCCGAGATCCAGGCCAGCGCGCTGAGCGCGCTGTGCTGGACGAACGCAGACCCCACGGTGGCGAACAGACCGAAGAACACGAAGACGAAGAGCTCGCCGAGCCCAAGGTACCCATAGGGCCGAGGACCACCCGTGTAGAGCCAACCGGCGGCCACCGCGGCGACGCCCGGCACGACCAGCCACCAGGAGCTCAGCGCGCAGAGCACCAGCCCCGCCGCACCGGCGAGTGCGAAGGAGACCAGAGCGGCCGCCCTGACCGAGCGGGGCGTCGCCAGACCCTGACCGACGAGCCGGACGGGCCCCACGCGCTCCGCGTCGGTGCCTCGGACGCCGTCGGAGTAGTCGTTGGCGTAGTTGGTGCCGATCTGCAGGGCGAGCGCCACGACGGCAGCCAGCACCAGGCGAGGCACCGAGATCGATGCCGGTCGGACTGCCATGGTGCCCACGACGACAGGCACGATCGACGCCGGCAGCGTTCTCGGGCGTGCCCCTTGGACCCAACGACCCACAGGACCGGGAGACGAGGGACGTGTGGGAGCAGCCTCTGAGGTCACGGACGTTTCGGGAACGAGGAGAAGTCGGGCGGTCGCCGCTCGACGAAGGCGTTGCGGCCCTCTTGGCCCTCCTCGGACATGTAGAAGAGCATGGTGGCGTCACCGGCGAGCTGCTGGACGCCAGCCAAGCCGTCGTCGGCCGCGTTGAAACCAGCTTTGAGCATCCGAAGCGCCAGGGGCGAGAGCGTCAGGATCCGACGGCACCACGCCACGGTCTCTGCTTCGAGGTCGTCGAGGGGGACCACCTCGTTGACGAGCCCCCAGTCAAGTGCGGTCTGGGCGTCGTACTGGCGACAGAGGAACCAGACCTCCTTGGCTCGCTTGAGCCCGATGGTCCTGGCCAACAGGCTTGAGCCGTAGCCGCCGTCGAAGCTCCCCACCATGGGGCCGGTCTGCCCGAAGCGAGCGTTGTCGGCGGCCAGTGAGAGATCGCAGACCAGGTGCAAGACGTGGCCCCCGCCGATGGCGTAGCCCGCCACCATGGCGATGACGGGCTTCGGGATCCGGCGGATGAGGATCTGGAGGTCCAAGACGTTGAGTCGACCGACACCCTGGTGGGCCACCTCGTCGTCTCCGATGTAGCCGTCGTCGCCTCTGATCGTCTGGTCACCGCCCGAGCAGAACGCGTCGGGACCTTGGCCGGTCAGCACGATGACACCGACCGAGATGTCGTCGCGTGCGGCGGTGAAGGCGTCGTTGAGCTCGAAGAGGGTCTGGGGTCGAAAGGCGTTGCGTCGCTCCGGACGACAGATCGTGATCTTGGCGATGCCCTCGGCCACCTCATAGGCGATGTCCCCGTACTCTCCACGTCGCTCCCAGCTCGGCGGGCCGAGGGATCGGAAGTCATCGACAGGATCGTGGGGGAGGCCAGAGATCACGGTGGTGAGGGGTGCGTCGGTCATCTGTCCCACGCTATCGGCCAACGCCTCGGCCACCACGTGGCCAGCCACCAGCGCCTGGCGGGTCCCCTCTAGGCTCGCTTCGTGGTCGAGCTGGTCGCCATCGATCTTCCCCAGGACCACACGATGGTCGAGGCCCTTCGACGCATCTGGGAGCGCGGCGACGCAGCGTGCGTGCTCGACGACCGCCTGCGCGGACCGGCTCGCCAGCGCCAGCTCGCGGCCCTGGCTCCGACGATCGTGCTGGATGCCACCGGAGAGACACGACTCCTCGAGGCCTCAGGGCTTGCGGAGGGCGATGCGCTCTGCGTGATGACGTCGGGATCGACCGCCGACCCGAAGGCCGCCGTGCTCACCATGGACGCCGTGGTCGCCTCTGCTCGAGCCACGTCAACGGCGCTTGGCGTCGATCGCCTCGAGCACCGGTGGCTCTGCTGCCTGCCGTGCTCGCACATCGGGGGCCTCTCGGTCGTCACCCGCGCCCTGCTCACCGACACACCGCTCAGCATGCTCGAGCGACCGACGCCCGCTTCGCTGGTGCTCGCCGCCGAGCGAGGTGCGACCCACGTGTCGCTGGTGGCCACCGCGCTTCGGCGCGTGGACCCTGAGCTCTTCGAGCTGATCTTGCTCGGAGGAGCCGCTCCTCCTCGTGATCTGCCGCCCCACGTCGTCGCCACCTACGGGATGACCGAGACCGGTTCAGGCGTGGTCTACGACGGACGAGCGCTCGCAGGCGTCGAGCTGGCCATCGACCGGCCCGATGCAGAGCGACGTGGCGAGATCCTCGTGCGGGGCCCGATGCTCCTTCGGAGCTACCGAGATCGACCGGCTCCGCTGGTCACCGGGCCCGACGGCACGACAGGTTGGTTCCCCACCGGAGACCTTGGCCAGCTGAGCTCGGAGGGGGTCTTGGCAGTCAAGGGTCGGGCCTCAGAGGTGATCGTGACTGGTGCCGAGAAGGTCTACCCCTCTGACGTCGAAGCGATCATCGCCGGTCTGCCCGGGGTGGCCGAGGTGGCCGTCTGGAAGCGACCGGACGCCGAGTGGGACGAACGAGTCGTGGCCTGGGTGGTCTCTGACGGCACGCCTCCCAGCCTGGCGTCGGTCCGCGCTGCGGTCAGCGAGGCGGTGGCTCCCTATGCCGCGCCCAAGGAGCTCGAGATCGTCGAGGCACTCCCCAAGACCGACAACGGAAAGATTCGTCGCAGCTTGCTCAGCTGAGACTGATCCCGCCCGACGCCATCACCGAGGTCCCGCCGTCGACGGCGAGCACTTGGCCGGTGATCCACGACGCAGCGTCGCTCAGCAAGAACAGCGCAGCGTTGGCGATGTCCTCAGGCTCCCCGATCCTCCCAAGCGGGAGGTGCTTCGCGAAGCTGGCCTCCCCCGTCTCCCACAGCGCTCGAGCCAGCTCGGTGCGCACGAGGCCAGGGGCCAGGGCGTTGACACGGACGTCGGGGCCGAGCTCCGAGGCGAGCTGGCGAGTCACGTGGATGACCGCTGCCTTGGTCACGTTGTACCAGCCGATCCCTGGCTCAGGATCGAGGCCTCCGACCGACGACACGTTGAGGACGGCGCCACCGTGCTCTCCCATCCAGGCGTGCCACGCCGCCTTGGTCCAGTGCACGACAGCAGCTTGGTTGACCTCATAGGTCTTGGTCATCTGGGACTCTGAGATCTCGAGCATCGGTCCGAAGTACGGGTTGGTGGCTGCGTTGTTGACCAAGGCGTCGAGACGGCCGTATCGATCGAGGCACGCTGCGACGGCAGCTTCAGCCTCTTCCGCGTGCGCCACGTGGGCAGCGAGCCATGAGACCTCACCCGGCAGCCCCTCGAGGCTGCGCGCTGCCTCTTCGAGACCGTCGGGCCGGCGCGAGACCAAGAGCACCGCTCCGCCTGACTCAGCCAGGCGCTGGGCGATGGCCAGGCCGATCCCTCGACTTGCCCCGGTCACCAAAGCTGCCTTGCCGCGCATCGTGAGTTCCATGGGCACAGGCTACCGAGCGAGTGGTGGGCGCCTTCTGGCTACGCTCACCCGGGTGACGAACGAAGAACGAGCACAGCGAGCACTGGTCCGCGTCCATCAAGCGCACAGCGCCCTGCTCTCCGATCTCGATGAGCCCGTCAACCCTGCTCGTCCGAGCGAGCTCCCCGGTTGGAGTCTCGGCCATCTCCTGACGCACCTCGCTCGCAACGCGGATTCGGTCACTCGACGGCTCGCCGCGGCAGGTCGAGGCGAGCACGCTCATCAGTACGAAGGCGGCCTCGACGGCCGCGTGGCAGAGATCGATGCGGGAGCCCAGCGCTCCTGGGCCGAGCTGCGCGATGACGTGGAGGAGAGCTGCAGGTTGCTCGAGTCGACGGCTGCCGGGCTGGCTCCTGAGGCATGGGGCGTGGAGAGCACCACCGTGACCGGCTTGGTGCTACCAGCCGCCACGGTGCTCGAACGACGGGTCAGAGAGGTGGTCATCCACCACACCGACCTTGGGCTCAGCTTCACGCCCGCCGCGTGGCCTGACGACCTCGTCGACGAGCTGAACGACGAGCTCGTGGCATCGCTGCGCTCTCGAGCAGACGCTCACGCGCTGGCTGGTTGGCTGACGGGCCGGGCTCCGGCACCGTTCGTGGCCCCGTGGTCCTAGGCGATCTCTCCTAGAAGGGCTGCGCTGGCTGCATCCACGCCGGTGGCGGGGGCTCGGGAGGACGAGTGCCGCGTCCCCGTGCCTCAGGCGTAGCGCTCGAGCCACGCATCAGGCAGCTCGACCTCCCCGTCTGGCGCCGCCAGCCATGAGAGCCAAGAGGCGCAATCGTGGGCCATGGCCTCGACGAGCCACACCCCTTCGATCGAGGAGCGCCACGAGGCAGGGATCGCCTCGATCCCGTCTCGCGCGCCGATCAAGGACCCGCAGATCGAACCAATCAGGCGGACCTCGCCCGGCAGTGCCAGGACCCCGGCCATCGCATCACCGAGGGTTGCTCGCTGGGCGAAGACCAGCGCGAGCTCCAGGGCCTCGAGCGCGCTTGGGTTCACCTTCGGCCGGAGCTCGGCCCGCTCGACCTCGCCCGTGCCCTCTCTCCCGAGGGTCAGCGCCCGCTCAAGGGCGTCGCTCACCGGCACGGTCGTGAGCTCGCGTGCCTCGTGCACCGCCACCGCCAAGTCCGTGCCTGCCACCAACCCACCAATGATCGCGGCGAGCGCCCCGCCGGCGTTGATCGCATCGTCGTGACCGTGGGTGACCGCTTGGATCTCACAGCCCAGGTAGTAGGCCTCCTCCGCTCGGGCACCCGGGGCCAGACCAGGCACGAGAAAGCCACCGGGCACCGCCCTCGGCAAGGCACCGGCGTCGTCGGCCTCGTTGAGGCGTGCGGCGAGTCGACCTGCGCGCCCTTGAGCGATGACCTCGAGGCTGGTGGCGTCAGGGCTCCTGTCCTCAGCAAGCAGCTCGACGCTCTGGAGCCAACCCGAGGCCCGTTCGTCCCGAGACCTCGGGGCAGAAGCGCCTCGCATCGCCAGCCACCGTCGGTAGGCCTCGAAGACCAGCGCAGGCGGGAGGCACGTGCCGCTTCGCTCAAGCTCGACGCCGGCAAGGAGGAGCGCCTCGCTGGTGAAGAGCACCAGCTGCGTGCAGGCCGTGAAGGGTCCTACGAGTCTGAGCGCTCCGACCTCGTGGTGCTCCAGCCCGCCGTCAGCCTCGAGGACGAGCGAGGACGCCTCGCTCGCACGTCGCTTGTCTCCCATCACATCACCAAGGGCACCGCCCACCAACGCGCCGGCGATGCGCGTCGAGATGAACTCGCTCACCCGTGCACCGAAGCGAGAGGAGCGATGCCGCTGACGACACCAAGTGAGGCGACCGCCGCCGCCTCGGCGGTCCTCACCGGGAGCGCAGCCGTCGCGCTCGAAGCGATGAGCACGGGATCACGGGCATCACGACCTGGTCACGGGAGGGTGTCGAACCACATCGGCGCTCCCGATCGGAACGTCGCTGGCTCGAGGAGCGCCGCGCCGGCAGGGATCGCTCCAAGGAGCGGCACCCCCAAGGTCGAGAGGTGCTCTCGGTTGGTGCGGTCGATCTCGTCGGGATGTGCCGGCCACGAGCCGATGACGATCCCGGCGATGCTGAGACCGCGGTGACGAAGCGCCTCGAGCGTCAGCTCGGTGTGGTTGAGCGTTCCGAGGCCGCTGCGACAGACGAGGACGAACGATGACGCCTCGCCGAGCTCTATGGCAAGGTCGGCGAGGGTCCTCCCCTGGTCATCGAGCTGGACCAAGAGCCCCCCCGAGCCTTCGATGAGCAGGTGCTCGCTCTCGCCTGCGCTCGCCCTGATCCGATCGGCTTGTTCTCGGATGCTCGGCAAGCGGACGCCCTCGAGCCGCGCTGCCGGGGCAGGTGCCATGGGCCGATGCAGTCGGAGCCCCTCGCTGCACGTGCAGCTCGGGACGAGGTGCGCGATGACCTCGACGTCCATGGGCTCCCCGGTGCCAGCACCGGTCTGGACCGGCTTGTCGACCCTGACGCCCGAACGGGAGGCCACCTGCGATTCGGGATCCTGGGCCAGGGCGACCGACAGCGCCGCGGCGACGATCGTCTTGCCCACACCGGTGTCGGTGCCCGTGATGAACAGCATGGAGGGGGTCACGCCTCGAGCCTCAAGGGTTCTCAGGCGATCTCATTGCCAGCCCTGTCCTTGGCAACGCAGGAGGCGACCAAGCGGGCGGCCTCGAGAGCAGTGGGTGCGTCCAGGGCGGCGCTGGCGGTGACCCGGATCCGAGAGATCCCGTCAGGCACGCTGGGCGGGCGAAAGCAGCCCACCAAGACGCCCTCTTCCCGGAGCGCTGCGGTGATCCGCACAGCTGACTCTGGCGAGGCGAGGGGGATCGACTGGACAGAACCATCAGCCCGAGTGATGCCGCACTCCTCGGCGATGATGACGGCGTTGCGAGCGACGGCCTCGACGAGCTCTGGTTCCGCTTCGATGATCCGGCAGGCCTCCGACGCCGCTGCTGCAGCTCCTGGAGCGAGTCCCGTGTCGAAGATGAAGGTTCGGGCACTGTTGATGAGCTGCTCTCGCAGCAAGGGCGAGCCGAGGACGGCGCCGCCTTGGGAGCCCAGGGCCTTTGACATCGTGGCGGTGATGATCACGTGCTCCGCACCGGCCAGACCGGCGGCCTGCACCCCGCCACGCCCTGCACCCACGACGCCGATGCCGTGTGCCTCGTCGACGACCAAGAGCGCGTCGTGGGCTTCGCACAGCGCCGCCGTCGCCTCCAGGTCCGCCGCGTCACCGAAGACGGAGTAGATCGATTCGACCACGACCATCGCCCGGGCGCTCGTCCTGGCGACCAGGGCGGCCTCGAGCGCCTCGAGATCGCGATGGGGGACGATCTGGACGACGCCACGGGCCAAGCGAGCGGCGTCGATCAAGGAGGCGTGGATGTGCGCATCGGTCAGGATGAGGGTGTCGGGGCCTCCGAGCGAGGTGAGGACCCCCAGGTTGGCCGTGTAGCCGCTCGAGAAGACGAGCGCCGCTGGCTGGTGGGTCAGCGAGCAGAGCTCTTCTTCGAGCTCGACGTGAGCATCCATGGTGCCGGTGACCACCCGTGAAGCCCGAGCGCTCGTGCCCATGCGCTCGATCATGGCGATCGCAGCTGCGCTCAAGCGGCGGTCCCTCGCCAGTCCCAGATAGTCGTTGGACGCAAGGTCCAGCAGCGGGAGGTGGCTCGGGGCTGGACGATCAGCCCGCCGAACGATACCGCTGCGTTGGCGAGCCTCCGCCTCTGCGAGGAGCCACTGCTGCATCGAGCCCATCAGCCGTGCACCTCGTTGACCGCGCCGATCATCGCTGCGCCGATCTCGCTGATCTCTTGCGAGGTGCAGACGTAGGGCGGCATGGCGTAGACGAGGTTCCGGAACGGTCGGAGCCAGACGCCCCGCTCAAGAGCAGCCCGGGTGACACCTTGGATGTCGACAGGTTCGGTCAGCTCGATGACGCCCACCCCTCCGATGACGCGCACCTCGTGAACGCTCGAGAGCGACAAGGCGCCAGCAAGCGACTCAACGAGCATGGCTTCGAGCCCGTGCACCTGGCCCGACCACGCGCCGTCGAGCATCGAGAGCGACGCCGACGCGACCGCACAGGCGAGGGCGTTGGCCATGAAGGTGGGACCGTGGAGCAGCGCACCGTGCCCCGAGCCGGTGATGACCTCCCCCACCTCAGCGCTGCAGAGGACGGCTGCCAGGCTGAGATAGCCGCCGGTCAGAGCCTTGCCGACGCACATCACGTCAGGTGCCACGTCGGCCCACTCCGTTGCGAAGAGCTTCCCCGTCCGGCCGAAGCCCGTTGCTATCTCGTCGACGATCAGCAGAATGCCGTGAGCATCGGCGACTCGTCGCATGGCGATCAGGCACGTCGGCGAGAAGACGTACATGCCTCCCGCACCTTGCAGGACCGGCTCGACGATGATCCCGGCGAGCTCGGCTCGATGCCTCTCGACCGTCTCTTCGAGACAGGCGATCCACGCCTGCACGGCCGCCTCATCAGCCACCAGCTCGCCCTCGATGAGGGAGGCCGCAGGTGGACGTGGGACGAAGACCTGCTCTGGGACGAGCGACGGGAAGGCGGCGTGCATGCCGTCAACGGGATCACAGACGCTCATCGCCCCGAGGGTGTCGCCGTGGTAGCCGCCACGGCAGGCCAAGAAGCGATGACGGCCAAGGTGGCCCTTGGCCACTTGAAACTGCACGGCCAGCTTGAGCGCCACCTCGACCGAGACGGAGCCCGAGTCAGCGAAGAAGACGTGCTCGAGGGGCCGAGGGCTGAGCCCGATGAGCTCCTCAGCCAGCCTGACGGCCGGCTCGTGGGTCAAGCCGCCGAACATCACGTGGCTGAACTGCTCCATCTGAGAGCGGAGCGCCTCGTCAAGGGCAGGGTTCCGATAGCCGTGGATCATGCTCCACCACGAGCTCATGGCATCGATGGCTTCGAAGGTCTCACCGTCGTCAGCCTCGAGAGCGAGCGTGACGCCGTGAGCGGCGCGCACCGCGTAGGGCGGCGGACCCGCGAGCGAGGCGTAAGGGTGCCAGACAAGTCCACGATCTCGCTCGATCAGCGACGCGGATCGTGACATCGCGAGGGATGCCTTAGGTGTTGGCGGCAACTGCCGAACCCGCGCCACGTCGCCTGATGACGACTTGACCGATGCTGTCGGCGTTCGGCGTGGGGCTGAAGTCTGGGAAGACGCCGTCGTGGCCCACCACGCAGAAACCGGCGTCAGCGATCATGTCGAGGTCCGCCTTGGCCGCCTGGCCCTCGCTGGTGAGGTAGTCACCGAGGAACAGCGAGTTCGCCACGTGCAGCGCGAGGGGTTGGAGCGAGCGGAGGTGCATCTCTCGGCCCCCCGCCATGCGGAGCTCAGCCGCGGGGCAGGCGAAGCGCACCATCGCCAGGATCCGAAGGCACTCTGCGGGTGTCAGGAGCCACGTCCCCTCGAGCGGCGTGCCGTCGAAGGGCATCAGGAAGTTGACGGGAATCGAGTCGCTCCCGAGGGAGCGCAGCGCGAAGACCGCGTCGACGAGCTCGTCGTGGCTCTCGCCCATGCCCACGATCAGACCTGAGCACGCAGAGAGACCAGAGCACTTCGCTCGCTCCACCGTCTGAACCCGATCGTCGAAGCCGTGGGTCGAACAGATGTCGGCGTAGCGCGACTCGCTCGTGTTCAGGTTGTGGTTGTATGCGTCGACACCCGCTGCCTTGAGCTGCTCAGCTTGGCCCTCCTGCAAGATCCCCAGGCAGGCACAGACCTCCACGTCAGGATGCTCCTGCTTGAGCTGGCCGACGATGCTGTTCACGCGATCGACATCGCGATCCTTCGGGCCACGCCCGCTCGCCACGAGGCAGACGCGAGACGCACCGGCCTCGATCCCCATCGCCGCCTGCCTGACGGCTTCGTCAGCGTCGAGCCAGGTGTACTTGAGGATCTCTGCCGTCGAACCGATCCGCTGCGAGCAGTACGAACAGTCTTCCGGGCACTTGCCGGACTTCAGGTTGACCAGATAGTTGACCTTGACGGTGTGGGCAAAGTGCGCTCGACGAAGGCGGCCTGCACCGGCGACGAGGTCGAGGAGCTCCTCATCGGACGAGCCAAGGATCGAGAGAGCATCCTCTCTGCTGAGCGCCTCTCCTGACAGCTGACGGTCGGCTAGCGCAAGGAAATCGGTGGACACGATGAGATCCCATTCTCGATGGTGGAGGGAAAGCGCATCCTACCGCGG
>Ga0075017_100000108_pt1 | contig 35652 bp, 29 predicted proteins | sample AleBraG_ABR_2012_FD_71475 | JGI IMG/M metagenome (GOLD analysis project Ga0075017, IMG submission 71475) | Freshwater sediment microbial communities in response to fracking from Pennsylvania, USA - Alex Branch Run_MetaG_ABR_2012 | ecosystem: Environmental > Aquatic > Freshwater > Creek >... | reverse complement strand
CCCATGCGATTGGCGACCGTTTCGCCGCGCGTGAACTCTCCCTTGGTTTCGACATCCACGTGCATGTCTTTGAGTGTGACCAGCGTCGGATCGACCACCGCACCCACCGCCAGCGGATCGTACATTGCCGCGCCCTGGTAGCCGCTTTTCTCCGAACGCGTCAAGTAAAAGTCCGCGAGCTTCGCGATGAAGTCGCTCTCCGGCCCATGCAGAGACTGCAGGTCTGCAAGATACTTGCGGGTGATCAGCGTGCGCTCGCCTACGTCAGAGCCGACCATCGTGACCATCCAGCCCGCATTGAACACGATCGCCGCCGCTTCCGGATCGCCATAAATGTTCGCTTCGGCCGCGCCGTTCACGTTTCCGCCGGAGATCGAACCGCCCATGATCACGATGTCCTTCACCAACGGCACGATCGACGGATCTTTGGAAACGGCCAGCGCAATGTTCGTGAGCGGCCCGACGGGAATCAACGTGACTTCGTGTGGATATTTGTGCACTAGTTCGATGATCACGTCTGGGCCAAAGCGAGAGTCGGCTTTGCACTTCGTCGGCGGCAACTCGACTCCAGCCAGTCCGCCTTTGCCGTGCCAGAACTCGGCGGTGATCAACTTCTGATTGAGCGGATGCTGCGCTCCGCGGGCGATGGACAGATCGCAACGTCCGGCGAGAGAGGCGATCTTCAGCGCGTTCTCGAGGCCTTGCTTGCTGTCGACGTTGCCGGGCACGATGGTGAGGGCTTCCACTTTCAACTCAGGCGAGTTCAAGGCCAACAGGATCGCCATGGCATCGTCAACGCCCGGATCAGTGTCGATGATCACGCGCCGCGGTGATTGCGCCAGCGCGACGGTGACAAAACAGGTCGCGACAAGTATGGCGATGACGAAGGGTTTCATTGGAAATCCTCCTGTGTGGAAGACAGGCGAGTTTATCAGGTTCAGCACAAAGAGCGCCGCTGGCGCGGCTGGACGGACGAATGCGTCCGTCCCTACATATTCCCGTTACAGCAGCATGCCCGCAATAGATGCCGACATCAGGTTGGCCATCGTGCCCGCCAGCATCGCACGCACTCCCAGTCGGGCCAGATCGCCGCGGCGGTTGGGGGCAAGCGCGCCGATGCCGCCGATTTGGATTCCGATGGAACTCAGGTTGGCGAAGCCGCAGAGCGCAAAGGTGGCGATGGTGAAGGAGCGCGGATCGAGCATGGCCTTCATCGGTTTGAGTTGTGAGAAGGCGACGAATTCGTTGGCGACCATTCGCGTTCCGAGGAGAGTGCCGATGGCGGGTGCATCCTGCCAGCGTATACCGATCAGCCAGGCGATCGGGGCGAAGATCCAACCGAAAACTTCCTGCAGGCTGTAGGGGAACCAGGAAATGTGGAGATGAATCCATCCCATCATGGCGTTTAGCAAGGCGAGTAGCGCAATGAATGTGATGAGCATCGCGCCGACGTTGAGCGCAAGTTGCAGGCCGTCGATGGTGCCGCGTGCGATGGCGCCGAGAATATTGGGTTCCTTTTCCATGGCCGGCATTTGCACTTTGCCGGCTGTGAGCGGATGGCCGGTTTCCGGGACAAGCATTTTTGAAATGAGCAACGTGCCGGGCGCGGTCATGATGACGGCGGTGATCAAATTTTTGGCGTCGGCTCCGCCGGCGTAAATGTAGGCGGCCATCATGCCGCCGGAAACGTGGGCCATGCCGCTGGTCATGATGGTCATGAGTTCGGATTGCGTGAGTTCCGACAGAAACGGGCGGATGGTCAGCGGGGCCTCGGTTTGTCCCATGAAGATGCTGGCGACAAGATTGAGGGACTCGGCGCCGCTCGCGCCCATGACGGTGGTCATGATCCACGCGCCGGCGCGGATGATGAGTTGCATGATGCCGAGATGGTAGAGAACGGCAAAAAATGCGGCGATGAAAATAATGGTGGGAAGAACCTGGAAGGCGAAGATGAATCCGATGGAGGATTGCTGTTTGCCGAGCTCGCCGAAAATAAATTCGGAGCCGTAGTAGGAGAAATCGAGCAGATGCTTGGCGCCGTCACCGATGCGATGGAACAGACGTTCCCCGGCCGCGACGCGCAAAACAAAAACTGCCATCGCGATTTGCAAGCCGAGTCCCCAGGCGACGGTCTTCAGGCGGATGGCTTTGCGGTCGGTGGAGAAAATGTAGGCGAGACCGAGCATGGTGAGCAGGCCCAGAATTCCGGTGTAGCGTCCCATTTAGTTTTTCTCCGTGGAGGCGTCGATAGTGGACTTGCCGATTGTGTGTTTGTCGATGATTCTGTGGATGAGCGGACGTTTCGCGGTCGGCGCCGCATTCGCGATTTCATAGCTTGCTTCAATCAACTGCTGGGCCTGCACGGCTTTGGTCTCCGCGTTGTAGTAGATCGTCGCGATGGGCTCGCGGGCGGCAACGCGGTCTCCAACTTTCTTGTGGAGCACGATGCCGACCGCCGGGTCGACGGAATCTTCTTTCCGCTCGCGGCCGCCGCCGAGGATCACGCATGCCGTGCCGACCTGCTCGCATTGGATGGATCCGACGTAGCCCGCCTTGGCACTCCTCACCGGCATCGTGTGCTGCGCTTGAGGCAAGCGTTTCGCATCGTCGATCACCCGCGCGTCGCCGCCCTGGAGTTCCACCATCTGCCGGAATTTTTCCAGTGCCTGACCGGATGAAATCAATCTTGTGCTCTGCTGTTTCCCCTCGGCTACGGTTTTGCAGACTCCGCCGAGATGCAGCATCCATCCTGCGGTTTCGAGGCATAGATCGCGCAAATCTTTCGGCCCGCCGCCGCGCAAAACTTCCACGACCTCGACCACTTCCAGCGCGTTGCCGATCATGTTGCCTAACGGCTGATCCATGTCGGTGATCAGCGCGACGACCTTCTTGCCCATGCGTTCGCCGGTTTCCACCATGAGTTCGGCGAGAAAGGCTGCGTCGGTGTCGCTCTTCATGAAAGCGCCAGACCCGGTTTTCACGTCGAGCACAAGCGCGTCGATGCCCTCGGCCAGTTTCTTGCTCATGATGGAGGCGCAGATCAAATACGGACTCTCGACCGTGCCAGTTACGTCGCGCAGCGCGTAACGTTTCCGGTCGGCAGGGGCGATCTCGGCTGTTTGCCCGATCATCGCGCAGCCGCAAATCTCGAGCACGCGGCGAAACTCCGCCACAGGAAGGTTGACGTTGAAGCCCGGAATTGCCTCCAACTTGTCGAGTGTTCCTCCCGTGTGGCCGAGGCCGCGGCCGCTGATCATTGGAACCGCTACGCCAGCCGCAGCCACGAGCGGCGCCAGCACCAGGGAGGTCTTGTCGCCCACGCCACCAGTCGAGTGCTTGTCAACTTTTCTCGCGGGCAGAGAAGAAAGATCGAGCACATCGCCGGAATGAAGCATCGCGTCGGTGAGCGCCGCAGTCTCTGGGCGCGTCATGCCGCGCAGCACCACCGCCATCAGCCACGCGGATACTTGATAGTCGGGGATCTCGCCTTCCGTATATGCGTCGACCAAGCCTTCGATTTCGGCGCGGGACAGTTCAATGCCATCCCGCTTCTTGCGGATCACATCAATCGCACGGAACGTTTGCGTCACGTCTGTGACTTGGCTCACTGGAGGCGGAATCCTTCCGGAAGAAGTTCTGTGATGTGCGCCTGCTTCGGCCCCTTGGCCCCCTGAAAGAAAATGGTGGCATCCGGCCCGAACTCATAGATCACCTGGCGGCACGCGCCGCACGGCGAGCAGGCGACGCCATGATCATTGGCGACGGCAACCGCTTTGATCTCAATCTTCGGGCCCAGTTGCGCGACCGCGGAGAAGATCGCCGTGCGCTCCGCGCAATTGGTCATGCCGTACGAAGCGTTTTCGACGTTGCAACCGGAAAACACTTTGCCGTTCGTGAGCAGGATGGCGGCTCCCACGTGGAAATTCGAGTACGGAGCATGCGCGTTCCTCATCACCTTGACTGCCGCTTGCTCCAGCTTCTTCCGCACCGTGGTGGAGACAGTCTGGTTGCGCATAAAGAATGGGCCCGCCGAAATCGTGCGCCATTGTAAACCTTCGGACTCGGTTCAGGGCTTTTTCTTGCGGCCTCGGTGAGAGTCGAGCTTCGCTCGACCGGACAGCCGAGGGCGGCTGTCCCCACAGTTGAGTGTTTTTTCTTTTGCAGGTACCGCTTGAATTCGCGTTGCGGGAATGCCTGCCGTACAATTACACCTCGGTGCCAACCGAAATGTCAGCCGATTACGGAAAACGAACGGCGAGCGAAGTCTCGACCGGTGGGGCACATTTCCAGAACGCTATCGCCACGCTCGCGGAACGTCCGCTCCTCGCAAATTGCGGCATCCCGCTCGATGTGAATTGGGTGCAGGAAGTTCGCGTGAACACGAGCGCCGTGGAACGCCGCGCCCAGACGCAGGTGGGCCGCCGGACGGTCAAGAAAGATTGGCAGGCCGCGTGGCTTCTGCGCGCGATCTCGTGTATGGATCTGACTACGCTGTCGGGTGACGACACGGATGAACGCGTGCGTCGCCTGTGCGCCAAGGCACGGCAGCCTATCCAGCAGGATCTCGTCGAAAAACTCGGCATCGCGGAACTTGGCGTGAAGGTGGCGGCGGTGTGCGTCTACCACACGTTCATCGAAACCGCGCTGATTGCTTTGGAGGGCAGCGGAGTGCACGTCGCGGCCGTGTCTACTGGCTTCCCAGCGGGCCTGTCGCCACTGGCCGAGCGCGTTGCAGAAATTCGCCGTTCGGTGGAAGCGGGCGCCCATGAAATCGATGTGGTCATCACGCGCGCGCATGTTTTTGGCGGACGATGGCAGGCGCTCTACGACGAAATCGCCGCGTTCAAGCAGGCTTGCGGAGCGGCCCACATGAAGGTCATCCTCGGCACGGGCGACCTGCTCACATTTCGCAACGTGGCGCGGGCCGGCCTCGTCGCGATGATGGCGGGGGCTGACTTCATCAAGACTTCTACCGGCAAAGAACCGACCAACGCCACGCTGCCCGTTAGCCTCGTCATGGTGCGCGCGATCCGCGAATACGCGCAACAAACGGGAATGGCGGTGGGCTTCAAGCCAGCCGGCGGCATCCGCACGGCGAAACAATCCATCGATTGGCTGGCCATGATGAAAGAGGAGCTGGGGCTCTCGTGGACCCGGGCAGAACTCTTTCGTTTTGGCGCGAGCGGGTTGCTGGGGGACATCGAGCGGCAATTGGAGCATCACGTAACCGGACGTTATTCTGCGGAGTATCGTCATCCGATGGCGTAGGGAAAACGCGAGGACAAGCGAGCCGAGCCCAATGAGCATTGCCGAAAAGTTCGTCAACATGGAATACGGTCCCGCCCCCGAAGACTCCAAAGAGGCGGGAGCATGGTTGGAGCGCCATGGACGGCGCTTTGGACTTTTCATCGACGGGGCATGGCAGCCGCCTGCTGACGGACAATACTTCGACACGATCGATCCGTCGATCGGCGAAAAACTAGCGAGCGTCGCCCAGGGCAGCGCAGCGGACATCGACGCTGCAGTCCGCGCGGCGCGCGCCGCATCGCCAAAGTGGCGGGCCCTCACACCACATGCCCGCGCACGCTATCTGTACGCCCTGGCGCGGCTGGTGCAAAAGCATTCCCGGCTGCTTGCGGTTCTCGAAACGATGGACAATGGCAAACCCATTCGGGAGAGCCGCGACATTGACATTCCGCTGGTGGCGCGGCATTTCTACCATCATGCGGGCTGGGCGCAACTGCTCGAACATGAGTTCCCCGAGTACGAGCCTTGCGGAGTCGTCGGGCAGATTATCCCGTGGAATTTTCCGCTGCTGATGTTGGCCTGGAAGATCGCGCCGGCTCTGGCGACGGGAAACACCGTGGTGCTGAAGCCCGCCGAATTTACTCCGCTGACCGCGCTCGCATTCGCCGAACTCTGCCAGGAGGCCGGATTGCCGGCCGGGGTCGTCAACATCGTGACTGGCGATGGCTCGACTGGTGAGGCGCTGGTGAAGCATCCCGACGTCGACAAGATCGCATTCACGGGATCGACCGAAGTTGGCCGCGCCATCCGCAGCGCGACCGCCACCAGTCACAAACGCCTTTCGCTCGAACTCGGAGGCAAGTCTCCCTTCATCATTTTCGACGATGCCGATCTGGATAGCGCCGTTGAAGGCCTCGTCGACGGAATCTGGTTCAACCAGGGCCAGGTGTGCTGCGCCGGCTCGCGTCTGCTGATGCAGGAAAGCATCGCCGAGACGCTGATGTCGAAGATCCGCGACCGCATGGGGAGCCTGCGCATCGGTCCGCCGCTCGACAAGGCGATTGATATCGGGGCCATCGTCGCGCGAGTGCAACTGGAGCGCATCCAGCGCATGGTGTCGCAGGGCGTGGCGGACGGCGCAACCTGCTGGCAACCGCAGGTAGCGCTGCCCTCGCGCGGCTTCTACTACCCGCCGACTCTTCTGAGCAACGTGCATCCCACGTCGATCGTCGCGCAGCAGGAAATTTTTGGCCCGGTTCTCGCCGCGATGACGTTCCGCACGCCGAAAGAAGCGGTGGAGTTGGCCAACAACACCGTCTACGGCCTGGCGTCGTGTGTCTGGAGCGAGAACATCAACGTGGCGCTGCATGTGGCGGCACAGTTGAAAGCCGGCGTCGTCTGGGTGAATTGCACCAACCTGTTCGACGCGGCCTGCGGCTTCGGCGGATATCGCGAAAGTGGATACGGCCGTGAAGGCGGCCGCGAAGGCCTGCTGGAATACATGGAGCCCACCTGGTTTAAACATGCTCCGAAGCTGCCGGCCGCGAACGCGCCGGTGGCTCCGCAAGCGGAGGTGGCGCAGGGCAGCACGCCCGCCATCGACCGCACCGTCAAACTCTACATCGGCGGCAAGCAGGCGCGGCCCGACTCGGGCTACAGCATGGAAGTGCGTTCGTCCGACGGACTTTTGCTAGGCGAAGCCCCGCTCGGCAATCGCAAGGACATTCGCAACGCAGTGGAAGCGGCGCGCAAAGCGGAAGGCTGGTCGAAAGCGACGGCGCACAATCGCGCCCAAGTGCTCTACTACTGCGCGGAAAACCTCGCCCAGCGCCGAGACGAAATCATCCGTCGCCTCGCAGCGGTCGTCGGCGAGAAGCAAGCCGCAGCGGAAGTCGATCTCGGGGTCGAGCGCATTTTCTCGTATGCCGCATGGGCCGACAAGTTTGACGGCGCAGTGCACAATCCTCCCTTTCGCAATATTGCAATCGCAATGAACGAGCCGATTGGGACCGTGGGTGTGGTTTGCCCAGTGGAGGCGCCGCTGCTGGGGTTTCTGTCGCTCGTGATGCCGCTGCTCGCCGTTGGCAACACAGTGATCGCCGTGCCCTCGGAGAGATATCCCCTGATTGCTGGCGACCTCTACCAGCTGTTCGACACCAGCGACCTGCCCGGTGGCGCGGTCAACATCGTGACAGGCTATGCCGCGCAGCTCCTGAAAACACTCGCCGAACACGACGGCGTCGACGCGATCTGGTGTTATGGAGACGAAGCCACCGTCGCGGCTGCGAAAGCGATGTCCGTCGGAAATCTGAAGCAGGTCTGGACCAATGAAGGCCGTGCCATCGACTGGTTCAATGCGAAAGTGGCGGAAGGCCGCTGGCTCCTTGAGCACGCCACCCAGGTGAAGAATATCTGGGTTCCCTACGGGGAGTAGGGCGTCTTAACAAGCGGCGAAGCGAACAGGCCGTCGATCTTTGCTCGACCGGACAGCCGAGGCGGCTGTCCCTACGTGGGTCCGGTTCACCGTTGCATTTGTCTGCGCTCGGCGCTAGCATACCCCGGTCGCTTTCATTCGTCCGGCATCATTTCTCTCGTAATGTGTCCGACCAAGTTGTCTGACCAAGGAGGACGTATGGGCATCGCAGTTTCCCCGCAAATCCATCCGCGAGTCGCGGAATTCATCGACAAACCACGCAAGATGTTGATCAACGGCAAATGGGTGAATGCCGCTTCCGGCAAGACTTTCCCCACCTACAATCCTGCGACCGCCGAAGTTCTCGCGCAGGTCGCGGAAGGCGATCGCGAAGATATTGAACAAGCTGTGAGGGCCGCCCGCAATGCTTTTGACAACGGGCCCTGGCGACGGATGACCGCGTCCGAGCGCGGACGCCTGATGTGGAAGCTCTCCGACTTGCTCGAGCAGCACACCGAGGAGTTCGGCTACATCGAGAGTCTCGACAACGGCAAGCTTCTCAGCATCGCCAAGGCCGCCGACGTCCCGCTGGCAGTCGACCTCTTCCGCTATATGGCGGGATGGGCCACCAAGATCGAAGGCAACACGATTCCTCTGTCGGTTCCGTATACACCCGGCGCAAAGTATCTCGCGTACACGTTGCGCGAGCCCATTGGAGTCGTCGGCCAGATCATCCCGTGGAATTTCCCGCTGCTGATGGCCGCGTGGAAACTTGGCCCCGCACTGGCCACGGGCTGCACCGTCGTACTGAAGCCGGCGGAGCAAACGCCGCTCTCCGCGCTGCGTCTCGGTGAGCTGATCATGGAAGCCGGGTTCCCCGAAGGCGTGGTCAACATCATCCCCGGTTACGGCGAGACGGCGGGCGCCGCGCTGGCTGCTCATCCCGACGTCGACAAGGTCGCCTTCACCGGATCGACCGAAGTCGGCAAACTGATCGTCCATGCTGCGGCTGGCAATCTCAAGAAAGTATCGCTGGAGTTGGGCGGCAAGTCTCCGAATGTCGTGTTCAAGGACGCCGATCTCGAGACGGCGATCCCGGGAGCGGCCAGCGCCATCTTCTTCAACCACGGCCAGTGCTGCTGCGCGGGTTCGCGGTTGTACGTCGAGAAATCGGTGTACGACCAGGTCGTCGAAGGCGTCGCGGATCACGCCAGCAAAATAAAAGTCGGATCTGGTCTCGATCCCGACACGCAGATGGGCCCTCTGGTTTCTGCAGAGCAACTGGATCGTGTTTGCGGATACCTTGAGGCCGGATTCTCCGAAGGCGCGAAGGCCGCCGCCGGCGGGCATAAGGCCGGCGACCGCGGATATTTCGTCGAACCTACTGTGCTCGTCAACACGCGAGAAGACATGAAGGTCGTGCAGGAGGAAATCTTCGGGCCGGTCGTGACGGCGATGCCGTTCACCGATCCCGAGGAAATCATTCCTCGCGCCAACAACAGCGATTACGGCCTGGCTGCCGCCGTGTGGACGCGCGACATCGGCAAGGCGCACCGCATGGCCGAGCAACTTCGCGCCGGCACCGTCTGGATCAACTGCTACAACATCTTCGACGCGGCGCTGCCGTTCGGAGGCTACAAGCGATCCGGTTGGGGCCGCGAGATGGGACACGAAGTCCTCAACAATTACACGCAAACCAAGGCGGTCTGCACCCGGATCGCTTAGCAGCTTGCGCTCCGAAAACAGAAGGACGGCGGTTCATCCCGCCGTCCTTATTCTTCCTGCGTAATTTCGCGGGAGTTATTTTTCCATCAGCAGAACCTTCTCTGCATCATCGACCTCTGTCAGCTTGACCTCGATCACTTCATCCATCGTGGTCTGCACGTTGCGGCCGACGTAGGTCGCCTCGACCGGAATCTCTCGATGTCCCCGGTCAATCAGCACGCAGAGTTGCACCTGCCGCGGCCGGCCGTGCGAAAAGAGTGCGTCCAGTGCCGCACGCGTCGTGCGACCTGTAAAGAGAACGTCATCGACAAGCACGATGTTCTTGTCCTCGATCTCAAATCCAATCTCCTTCTCCTGCACGACAGGCTTGGGACCAAGAGTGGAGAGATCGTCGCGGTAGAAAGTAATATCCAGCGTGCCGACGGGTACCTTGGCATTCTCGATGCGCGTGATGATCTTGCCCAGCCGCTCCGCGATCGGCACTCCGCGGCGGCGAATTCCCACGAGACCCAAACCGTCGATCCCGCCGTTCTTCTCCACGATTTCGTACGCCAGCCGCACCAGCGTGCGCTCGATCTCGGATGCGGACATCAGTTGCGCCTTCTGCCGAAGGCCTGTCTTGCGCGCGGGATTTTTTGCATTCATGAGTGGGTGTGCCTCTCGGCCTGAAGCCGGCTTCTCAATGTAGTCAACAGGCTCTTACAGGTCAAGCGACCTTTGTTTGGAGGGTAATTCACCGAGGCGGGATCGCCCAAGATCAGGCGCGAAAGTTACAGGATGGATTTGTCGACTGGTTCCGCAGACTCGAGTTCCGTCTTGGAAATGGTTCCGCGACTCGGGCATTCCGTTTTCACCGTGCGAGCCAGAGGAGGCTTGCCGTCCCGCACAGAAACCAGATCAACGGCCTCAGGATTCTTGCTCGCCCCTTCACCCGGCACGATCCCCACGCCTTGATTTCTGCCCAGACCCTTGGCCCGATACAGGGCCGCGTCCGCCAGCGCAATCGACTCCTCCGCGCAAAGCGCCTCAAACGCGGCGCGGCTCCAGGGATACGGCGCCCAACCCACCGAGCAGGTCTTCCGAACCGTGATTCCGTGGCCGAGATCGAACGGCTCCGCAGCCATCACCTCCAGTATGCGGCTGCAGAAGGCTGGCGTCCCAGCCGGATCGGTAGAGCGGTTCATGATCAGGAATTCCTCGCCGCCCCAGCGCACCAGCACGTCGGACTTGCGCACCACGGTCGAGAGCCTCTGTGCCACCAACTGCAGCAGCCGATCGCCGGCGGGATGGCCGTGGTCGTCGTTCACTTGTTTGAAGAAATCCACGTCCACCATGATGAAGACCAGATCGCGGTGGTCCAACTTCCGGATGTCACCGCCCCGCGCGCGCTGGTAGTTTCGCAGAACCTGACCCGCCTCGGCCGTAAGGATCTCTTCGAGATAACGCCGGTTCCACACTCCCGTCAGAACATCCGTGAACGAGATTTCCTGCAACTCCAGATTCTTCCGTTGCAGTTCCAGACTGTGCCACCGGAGCGAATGCTCTTTATTCTCCAGTTCATCCTTCAAGCGGCACATTTCATCCAGGTTGTGCCTAGACAAGCGCAGCAGGCTGAGCAGTTCCTGATCCAGCAGATGCTGCCGGATAAACACCAGGCCACCCATGGCGAGCATCACTGCGACGGTCAGGAGCAGCCGGTAGGTGCGGATTCGCTGGGGCGCATCGCCGCCGAATTGCGCCCACGCAACCATCAACGGAGTAACGAACACGGCCAACATGGCAAGGCGCGCTTCCCAGATCCTGTGGCCGCGCGTTGCCACCTCGTCCGCTGGAGTCTGCGTCGTGCCCTCCCTCGCCAAAAGGCTGACGCGAACAAACCAGGCCATCGCCACTACCAGGGGTACGTCGAACAAACTTCCCGTGTAGTAAATGTGCGCGTCAATGGCCTCGTTGGCCAGCAGCGACCCCACGCAAGCGATCAGAGTTGCTCCGAAAAGCTGGCTGTAGATACTGCGCCACAGGCCAGAGCTGCGCCGCCACACTAGAATTAATCCCGAGCCCAGTACAAATTGTTCGCACACATACAAAACATCGAAGCTGGTTCCGTAGTTGGCCTCTACCGGAAACACGTACTGCCACGGAATCACGACGAACAGATAGAGAAAGAGCCACCATGTGAGCAGCAGGAAGAAATCCAGAGTCCCCACTCGTATGGTGCGGTCATCCTGCCGAACATGCGGCTGGACGGCCACCGCGGCCATCATGGGGACGATGTGCAGAAACAGAATTACGTCGCCGACAAACGGATTCGGTGCTTCCTGCCTGAGGAAGACTTCAAAATAAGTCCATAAGACCTGCGCACAGAGCCACATTCCGAAGCCCAGACCAAGCAGGGCCCAGAATAACCTGGACTTTCGGGAGGCCGTTTTGATGTTGGCCAGAATCGCGAGGGTTCCGCAAAGCAGAAGGACCGACTGCAGGATGTCACCGAACGCTGTGAGAGCGAACCCGCGCGGCGCCAGCATCGACAGAGAGATGTGCACGCACACCACCGCGCACGCGATGATGGTCCACGTCCGGGCGTGCTGGAGCGGAGACTTCCCCACGTGGTGAATTGTAAGTTCGCTCGTGCTTACTCAGGTGTTACGGAGGTAACCAGAAAAGGCGAAACGCAGGCGGGGTGTATTTGTTTACGAGAGAGCGGCGGTGAAGCGTCGGACGAAACGGTAAACGTCTTGATAAGAGTTGTATAGGGGTGCCGCCGCGACCCGAAAAATGTCCGGTTCACGCCAATCCCCGACCACTCCCTCCGCCGTCAGGCTGTCGCAGAGCTGGCGCCCGTGGCGGGGCAATCGGATGGAGACCTGCGCTCCTCTGCGCTCCGCTTCGCGCGGCGTGATGAGGGAAAATTCCGAAGAAGCTTGCTGGCCCAGCAAAAATTCCGTGTACGCCGTGAGCGAGACGCTCTTGGCACGCAGGCGCTCCATCCCCGCCTCTGCAAAAATCTCCATCGACGCGCGCAGGGGGGCGAGCGCCAGAATCGGGGGATTGCTCAACTGCCAGCCCTCGGCTCCCGCCATCGGATGAAAGTCAGGCCCCATCTGGAATCGGACATTTTCATCGTGGCCCCACCAACCGGCGAAACGCGGGAGTTCCCCGTCGCGCGCGTGCCGCTCGTGTACGAAGCATCCCGCAACGCACCCCGGACCGCCGTTCAAATACTTATAGCTGCACCACACCGCGAAGTCTGGCCCCCATTCGTGAAGCTTCAGCGGCACATTCCCGGCGGCATGAGCCAGATCGAACCCCACCGCACATCCCTTTCGGCGCCCGGCGTTGGTGATCCCCGCAATGTCGAACAGCTGCCCCGTACAGTAGTTCACTCCCCCGAGCAGGATCAGCGCAATCGAATCGCCTTCCCGTTCAATCAACGATTCGACATCTTCATCGCGCATGCAGGACTCGCCGTCGCGAGGGCTGAGTTCGAGCAGCGACGTCGCAGGATCGAACCCATGGAATCGGATTTGCGACTTCACGGCATACTGGTCCGAGGGAAAAGCTCCGCGCTCGACCAGAATCTTGTGTCGCTGCATGGTGGGTCGATAGAACGACGCCATCATCAGGTGCAGGTTCACGGTCAACGAATTCATGACCACAACTTCTGTTGGCTCCGCTCCGACCAGCGCCGCCGTCTGCTGTGTCAGCAACCGGTGGTAGGGCATCCACGGATTCCGCGCGTGAAAGTGGCCTTCCACGCCGAACTCCGCCCAGTCCCGCAATTCCTGCTCGAGATAGGAACTTACGGTCTTTGGTTGCAACCCCAGTGAGTGGCCGCACAAATAAACGCAATCCTTCCCATTTTTTGTCTTGGGAAAACAGAAGCGCTCGCGAAAATGAGCGAGCGGGTCCCGGGCATCCATTGCGGCCGCGAACTCTTCGCCGGTCTGAAACGGAGTTTCCCTCACGAAACCAGCTCCAGCGGGGTGAGTGCCGCGCGGATCAACTGATCGGCCTTGGTCCAGTCCAGATCTTCCACACGCTCGATTCCATCGCACAATTCCGTCAACATCTTGTCCTGCATCATGCCGCGCCTGAGGGCGGTCGCGTAAGGGATGCGATGGAACGTGACCATCGCGTACTTGGGCACGAAAACTTGTGGATACTTTGACTCCAGAGCCAGTTCGACCTTCTTGCGAAACAAAAATCGGGGATCGGCCACGCGATCCCGCATCTCCACAAAGTTCTCGACTGCCAAATCCGCGATCGCGTCCGTATTGATCTTCCTGGTTTGTTCGAACTCGGAGAACACCCGCGGCCAATCCGCCCCGCGCCGGTCGAGCAGTTCCAGAAGGCAGGTGCAATCTTCAAACCCGCAGTTGATTCCTTGTCCAAAAAAAGGAACGATCGCATGTGCCGCGTCGCCCAGCAGAAGCGTCCGCCCCTCTGCATGCCACGGCGAGCACTTGATCGTCACCATAGCGCCAGTCGGATTGGAGAAAAAGTTATCGGCCAGGTCCGGCATCAGCGAAACCGCATCCGGAAACCGCGTCGAGAAAAACTCGCCCGCCGCCTCTTGCGTGATCAATTGCGCAAAGCTGTCCGGCCCCTCAAACGGCAAAAACAGAATGCAGGCAAACGTGCCGTCAACATTGGGCAGCGCGATCAACATGTAGTTTCCCCGCGGCCAGATGTGCAGAGCATTCATTTCCAGCACATGCCTTCCGCCGGGGCCCGCTGGAATCGTAAGCTCCTTGTAGCCGTATTCGAGATACTGCTGCGAAACGTTAAAGCGGTTCAGTTTCAGCATCTCGCCTCGAATCGCGGAGGCCGACCCATCGCACGCGATCACGACAGTCGCCGCCAGGGCGTGATTCTCACCTGTCTGTTCATCACGCAGTTGAACCGTCCCGGCCTTCAGATCCATTCCCATACAACGTTGTTGAAAGCGGATCTTCACACCTTGCGCCTCGGCTGCATTCATCAGCGCAATATTCAGGTCGGCACGGGAAATCGAGTTGATGACCTCAGTCTCATCTTTACCGTACCGTTGAAACGTCAGCTCAGATCTGACCGAATGCATCATCCTTCCTTTCATCGGAATGATGATCTCCCGCATTTCGCTCCACAATCCGGCTTCCGAGAGCGCATGAATTCCACGCGTTGACAACGCCAGGTTGATCGACCGCCCGGCGCTCACGCGGACGCGCCGCATGTCGGGGCGCCTTTCGTAGATCTCCACGCGAAAGCCGCGCTTGACCAGGCCAATTGCCAGCAGCGGCCCGGTGAGCCCGGCACCAATCAGAGTGATGGTTCCTGTCCTGGTATTCATGAAGAAACGACGAGCCAGATCGCGCGAACCCTCGTTCCGGCGTCTACTCCGTCAACAGCGTGCGCGCCTCCCACAGTTCCGGAAAGAACTTCTTGTCCAGCGTGAGTTTCAAGTACGACGATCCTGCGCTTCCACCAGTACCCATGCGGATTCCTATGGTTCGTTCCACCATTTGAATGTGACGCAGTCTCCAGCCCACAACGAGTTCATCGAACTCCGTGAGCCGTTCGCAAACGTCGATCCAGTCGCGATGGCTCGGCTCATCCCGGTACAACGAGAGCACTGCCCGCGCCCGCGCCTCGAATTGCTGGCGCTCCGTCGCGCCGGCATCAAACCGCAACGTACCCAAGGCCCTCAGCGCATCAAAAAACACATCGTGCAGCGAAGGCTCACGCAGTCGACGCTCTAATTGCGCGTGGGCCTCCGGAGTGGGCCTGTGGTAACGCAACATTTTTTCATCCTTCAGGCCGCACAAGAATTCCAGCTCGCGGAACTGTTCTGATTGAAATCCGCTGGCCGGCTCCAGCTTGCCTCGGAACGCCAGAAAATGCGTCGGCAGCATGGTCTCGAGGATCGTAAACTGCTCCACCAGCACGCGCGTGATTTCTGTGCAACGGCGCAACAACCGAGCCGCCTCATACACCTCGTCGCGCGACTGCGGATTCGCCCCAGCCGCGCGCAGGTTCGCGACCACTGCGTCCAGATCGTGCAGCAATTCCTTGAACCACAATTCGTACGTCTGATGCACGATGATGAATAGAAGTTCATCGTGATGTTGTGGCGACGATTGCGGGTGCTGCAGTTCGAGCAACTCCGGAACCTTCAGGTACGAACTGTAGGTAAGTTGCTCGCCGTGCGGCACAATTGGAGCGCAGCGCCCAGAAGTTTCAGGCGCTGACTTGTCGCTCCGAAGCCCCAAGAACTCCCGCGCATTTTCACCCAGCAGTTGAGCCTTCGCCTGTGCCGTCAAGTGACTGGATCGAATCAACGTCCCCACTCGATGTTCTCCCAGCGGAAATGGATAATCCGAACCCAGCATCACTCGCTCTGCGCCCATCGTTCCCACTAGAAACTGCAGCGCGCGTTCATCGAACACCGCCGAATCTACATAGAAGCGGTTTAGATACTGACTCGGCGGCAACTCACATACCCCGTGTGCGACGGGGTGATGTTGCCAGGCATTTTCCAGCCGCCCGAGCAGGAACGCAAAACTCCCGCCGCCGTGGGCAAAACAAATCCGCAGCTTCGGCGGAAGCTTGTCGAACGCTCCGCCCAGAATCATCGCAACAATACCGAGTTGCGTTTCCGCGGGCATGCCGACCGTCCACGGCATCATGTACTTCGGCATGCGCTGCTTTCCCAGCATGTCCCACGGGTGCACCAGCACCGCAGCGCCCTCATTCGCGCAGTGCTGAAGGAACGTTACGATGCCGGGATCGTCAAGATTCTGCTCGCCAACGTGATTTCCGATCTGCACCCCAAGATGACCCGCATGCATGCACCGGCTCAGCTCCTTGCACGCAGCGTCCACATCTTGCAGCGGAACCTGGCACAGCGACTTCAGCCGCCCCTTGCCGCTAGCGCACAATTCCAGCGCCGCATCGTTGAATAGCCGCGCGCAATCCAGCGCATGCTTCACCGGACGCTCGTACGCAAACAGCACCGGTGTAGCGGAGAGGATCTGCATATCGACGCCGTCGCGGTCCATCTCGCTGAGCCGCACTTCGGGGTCCCAGCAGGCGGAATAAATCTGGCGGAACAGTCGATCACCCACCATGATCTCCGCCTTGCCCGCCTCGGTGTGTTTGATCCAGGGCCAGTTGGGAGTGCCGTAGCGCGCCGCCAGATCCGGCCAGGTGCGCGGAAAGAAATGATTATGAATGTCGATGACGGGCATTTACTGTTTGCCGGAGTCTTTGCCGGGATGGATCGCGCCACAATGCTTGCACTTGCGTAAATTGTCGTTGCTGTAGAACTGCTCAAACAAAGGAGGTAAGTCGCGCACGATGCTCTTCAGTTTCACTTCCGCGCGATGCACGAGCTGGTGACAGTTCTGGCAATACCATTCGAACCCGTCCAGAACGCCCTCGGGGCGCGGCATCTCCACCACCACGCCGATGGTCCCCTCCTGCAACCGCTGCGGCGAATGGCGCATATGTTTCGGCAGGAGGAAAACTTCCCCTTCCTTGATTGGAATCTCGATCGGCGGCTTGCCCGGAGTCTCCATGATGCGAAGAAAAATGTTGCCCTTCAATTGATAGAAGAATTCTTCCGTCGGATCATCGTGATAATCACGCCGGTGGTTGGGCCCTCCCACCACCGTGACCATCATCTCGCCGTCTTCCCACACTTGCGCGTTGCCCACTGGAGGCTTGAATTTGTCTTTATTCTCTTCAATCCAGCCTTGGAAGTTGAACGCCTTGAGGTTCTTGATGGACGGCACAGCGCCTCCTATTTTTCCGGTTTGTACGCCATCGCCCGGATTTCGATCAGCAGATGTGGGTGCGGCAACTGGTGCACAGCCACGGTGGTTCGCGCCGGCCCATCGTAGCCAAAGTACTCGCCATACACCTCGTTGTATCCCGCGAAATCGTTCATATTCACGAGATAGGTTGTAACTTCGACGACATCCTGGAGTTGCGCCCCGGCACTTTGCAGAATGTCGCGCACGTTTTCGATGACGGCTTTCGTCTGCGCACGAATGTCGAGATGCGTGGTTCCAAACTCATCGACTTCCGCTCCGGCAATCGTGTTATCCCCGCGGCGCGCGCTCGTCCCTGACACGATCAGAAAATCGCCGGCGCGCTTGACGTGCGGATACTTGCCGCGCGGCTTCGCCTTCCCCTCGACTACCTTGCTTTCGACATTCCCCATGTTTACAGCCGGATGCAGATGTTGTTCAGCTCCGAATAAAAATTCAGCGAGTGTATGCCGCCTTCACGACCGATGCCGGAAAGTCCCGCACCGCCGAAGGGCGTCCGCAAATCCCGCAGGAACCAGCAGTTCACCCAGGTGATGCCTGCGTTCATCTGCTGCGCCACGCGGTGGCCGCGCTTCAAGTTCGTCGTCCAGATCGATGCCGCAAGTCCGTACTTCGTGTCGTTCGCCATGCCGATTGCTTCTTCTTCCGTGTCGAACGGCGCGACATGGCACACCGGCCCGAAAATTTCTTCCTTCACGCAGCGCGCGGATTCCGGCAACCCAGTATAGATCGTCGGCTGCACGTAGAACCCATGGTCGAGCGCGTTGCCGAAGTGGGGAACGCCTCCACCCGTAACCACGGTCGCCCCTTCGTCGCGCGCGAGTCGGTAGTAGGAAAGCACTTTCTCGCGATGTTGTGCTGAAATCAGCGGCCCAAGTTCCGTGTTTCTTTCTAGCGGCGATCCAAGGCGTAAACTCTCTGCCTTGCGCTTCAGGGCCGCGACGAACCGGTCAAAGATCGGACGTTCCACGTAGACCCGCTCGGTGCACAGGCATACCTGCCCCGTATTTAGAAACGCAGCCTCACCGATCCCATCCACCGCATCGTCAAAATCGCAGTCTGCGAAGATGATCGCCGCGTTCTTCCCGCCGAGTTCAAAGGAAACTGGTTTCACCGAAGCCGCAACCGTCTTCATGATCGCGGCGCCAGTCTGGGACTCGCCGGTGAACGTCACGGCATTCACATCCGCATGTTGCGTCAGGAATTCGCCTGCAGAGTTTGGCCCGAATCCGTGCACGACGTTGTACACTCCATCCGGAATCCCCGCCTCCTTCATGACTTCTGCTAGCAGCGTCGCGGTGGCCGGAGTTTCCTCGGATGGTTTCACGACCACAGCATTGCCGCACGCCAACGCAGGCGCAACTTTCCAAGTAAGGAGCAAGAGCGGCAAGTTCCACGGAGTGATGATCCCCACCACGCCGAGCGGCTTGCGCACTGCGTAGTTCAGCGCGCTCTTCCCGTCCGGAGTTTCCGTCTGAAATGACTCCAGGCCAGCTGTTTTGATCAGGTCGGCGAACACACGAAAATTTGCCGCCGCTCGCGGAACGTCCAGTTTCGATGCGAGCGCCACGGGCTTGCCCGTATCCGCCACTTCGGCGGCAACGAAACAATCGAATCGCGCTTCAATCGCGTCCGCGACTTTGTGCAACCGAGCGGTGCGTTCACGAATCCCAAGGCCGCCCCATTCGCCGCGCAGCGCCTTGCGCGCCGCCCGCACCGCACCGTCCACCAGGCCATGATCCGCCTCGCTGACCTGCGCGATCACTGTGCCGTCGGCGGGGTTCACGTCGGCGAATTCCCGCTTCCCGCGCACAAACTGCCCATCGATGTAGTTCAGGATTGACTTCACTTGGCGCGAACCCCGCCGCATCGTAACAGCCCCGCCGAGGCGGAAGCAATGGCGCGAAACAATGCCCACCGCAGCTAGCCTCTTCGCTCCTGCAGATAGCGTCCTAGTGCATCCTGCCAGGTCGGCATCGCGACACCCCAGCGGTGAAGACTGCTCGCGGATAGAACGGAGTACCCTGGACGCGGCGCTGGACGGGGCATCTGCTGCGTGCTTACCGGCCGAACCTCGGTGGCGAGACCCGCGCCCTTCACGATCTCGCGCGCGAACTCATACCACGAACAATTCCCGCCGTTAGTAGCGTGCACAATTCCACTCGCGCCGCTGCGGCACAACTGGATGATCGCCCTCGCCAGGTCCACGGTGTATGTCGGGCATCCACGCTGGTCATCGACCACATCGAGTGCCGGCCGGCTGGCTGCCAGTTTCAGAATCGTGTCCGGAAAACACTTTCCGCCCGTCCCGAACAGCCACGAAGTCCGCGCGATGCAAACATCCGGCAGCACTTCCAGCAGCCGAATTTCAGCCTCCGCCTTCGAGCGTCCATAGACGCTATGCGGGTTGCGCGCATCTCCCGTTTCGTAGGGCGACGTCTTCTTTCCATCAAAAACATAATCCGAACTGAGAAACAACAGCCTCGCCCCGACCTGCTTCGCTGCTGCCGCGACATGCACCGCCCCATCGCGGTTCACCGAAACAGCGAGATCCTGATGACTCTCGCAGCCGTCCACATCCGTGTAAGCCGCCGCCAGGACGATCCACTTCGGCCGCGCCTTTTCCACTGCCCCCCGCACCTTATCCGCGTCGCGAATGTCCACATCGCGCGAGCTGAAGCCCACGACTTCATCCTCGGTCCATTCGCGCATGAGCACCTTGCCCAGGAGGCCCGAGGCACCAAAGATAGTGACATTCATGTTGTGATTTTCCCGCGGCTACTCGAAGGTTTCGGCATTGCGAAATGCGACGCCCCGCTGATCTTTTGCGGATACGATGGGCTCGTCTTCCAACTCCCAGTCGATCTTCAGTTCCGGATCGTTCCAGGCCAGGGTGCGCTCCGATTCCGGCGCATAGTAATCGGTGGCCTTGTAGAGGACGTGCGCTTTCTCCGAGGTCACGCGGAATCCGTGCGCGAAGCCCGGCGGCATCCACAGCATGCGCTTGTTATCCCCGGACAACCGCACGCCCTCCCACGCGCCGAAGGTTGGCGAGCTACGGCGCAAGTCCACCGCAACATCCAGAATTTCTCCGTCAGCCACGCGCACAAGTTTTCCTTGCGCCTGTTTGATTTGATAATGCAAGCCTCGCAGCACATTGCGCCGCGAGCAGGAATGATTGTCCTGCACGAACCGCTCGCGGATGCCGATCCCAACCATGACCTGCTCGTTGTAGCTCTCCATAAAAAATCCGCGCTCGTCGCCAAACACCCGCGGTTCGAGAATGAACAAGCCGGGCAGAGAAGTCGGGATTTTATTGATTGCATCCATGTTGATCCCTATCGCAGAATGTGTCACCGGAACCGCGTTCATCTCAGAATACCTTCTCCCGCAGAAGTTGCAGCAGGTACGCACCGTAGCCGCTGTTCTTCATCGAGCTTCCGATTTGCTCGATCTGGGCCGCAGTGATGTAGCCGGAGCGGTATGCAATTTCCTCCGGGCATGCCACCATCAGCCCCTGCCTCTTTTCGATGGCCTGGATATAAAGCGCCGCATCCATCAACGATTCATGCGTGCCCGTGTCCAGCCAAGCCATGCCGCGCCCCATCACCATAACTTCCAGTTGCCCATGCTGCAGATAGACTCTGTTGACATCGGTGATTTCCAGTTCGCCGCGCGCGCTGGGCTGCAGCGATTTCGCGATCTGCACCACCTGGGCATCGTAGAAGTACAGCCCGGTCACGGCATAGCGCGATTTCGGCTGCTTCGGTTTTTCCTCAATGCTCAGAGCGCGTCCGCTGCCGTCAAACTCCACCACGCCATACCGCTCGGGATCATGTACCGGATAAGCGAAAACGCGCGCTCCATGATCCTTCTGCGCCGCTTCCCGCAAATCTTTCGCCAGATCGTGTCCGTAAAAAATGTTGTCGCCCAGCACCAGCGCGCAAGGACTGCCGGCAAGGAACTCTTCCGCAAGCAGGAAAGCCTGCGCAATCCCCTCGGGCCTGGCCTGCACCCGGTACTGCAAATGGATCCCATACTGGCTCCCATCCCGCAGCAGGACTTGAAATTTGGGCACATCCTCAGGAGTCGAAATCACCAGAATGTCCCGGATCCCCGCCAGCATCAGCGTGCACAGCGGGTAGTAGATCATGGGCTTGTTGTAAACCGGAAGCAGACTCTTGCCCATCGCCTGGGTCACCGGATACAGACGCGTGCCCGATCCTCCAGCCAGAATGATCCCTTTGTACCGCGTGCTTTCGCTCATGATTTCGTTTGTCCTGCGTTGCGTCTGCCTGTGGCCCGCCAGCTAGCTCGAATAGTGCGTCGCAATCCACTGCCGGTAGCTGCCGCTGGTCACATCCCGCACCCATTCCTCATTCTCAAGATACCAGCGAACCGTCTTGTGAATGCCGCTCTCGAACGTCTCCTTCGGTTTCCATCCCAGTTCGCGTTCCATCTTGCGCGCATCCATGGCGTAGCGCCGGTCATGACCGGGACGATCCTTAACGAACGTGATCAACTCGCGCCTCGGAACTCCTGCACGCGGCTTCATTTCATCGACAAGATCGCAGATGGTGTTTACGATCTCCAAGTTAGGCTTCTCGTTCCAGCCGCCGATGTTGTAGGTCTCGCCCGGTCGTCCGCCACGCAACACGGTGGCGATCGCTGAGCAGTGATCCTCCACATACAGCCAGTCGCGGACGTTCTTCCCATCCCCGTAAACCGGCAGAGGCTTCCCGTCGCGCGCGTTGAGGATCATCAGCGGAATCAGCTTCTCGGGAAACTGAAATCGCCCGTAGTTGTTCGAGCAATTCGTGGTCAGCGTCGGCAATCCGTAGGTATGGTGATAGGCGCGCACCAGGTGATCGGACGCCGCTTTGGAGGCCGCATAGGGACTATTCGGAGCGTACGAGGTCGTCTCGCAAAACGGAGGATCGTCCGGCCCCAGCGAACCATACACCTCGTCGGTGGATACGTGCAGGAAGCGAAAACGCTTGCGATCTTCGTCCGCCCGCGCGGCCCAGTACGATCGAGTCTCCTCCAGCAACGCAAACGTGCCGTCAATATTCGTGCGGATGAAATCATCCGGTCCGCGAATCGACCGGTCCACGTGGCTTTCCGCTGCGAAATGCACGATCGAACCGGGCTGATATTTTTCCAGCAACCGCCGGACAACGTCGCGGTCGCCAACATCGCCCTGCGCGAACTCATACCGCGAGTCACCTGCAATACTCTCCAGATTCCGCAGATTCCCCGCGTAGGTCAGCTTGTCGAGATTGACGATCGATGCCGTCTTCTCCTGCATCCTCTGCAGGATGAAGTTGGACCCGATGAACCCCGCTCCCCCGGTGACAAGAATCGTATCGCGCATGTGAAATGCCAGCCTGGCGTGCCCGTTCGCACTCCGCTTCACCCGCCGCCAGACTAGCACTTGATTGTAATAAAAAAAGACGGGATTGACCCCGTCTTCTGAGCAAACATTGTTTATTAACGCAGTGTTTATTTAGGACGAAACGCGACCTTATCCCGCCCGCCGCTCTGCGCCCGCGCTCTCGCCCACGGCGGCCGCCCGCGCGCTCGCCTTTTTCGGTGGCGCCTCCGCCGGCTTCCATCCCACTACCTCGAAGTAGGCCTGCTCAATGTCGGTGGCGATTTTTTGCCACTGATATTGCTCCTCAATTCGCTTCTTCGCCGCCCTTCCGGCCGCTTCACGCACTGCCGGATTGGCGATGAGGAAGCGCAACCGGTCGGCCAGATCCGCCGCACTCCCGCGCTGGAACGTGAATCCGGCCCCGTCTACGACCTCCCGGTTTTCCGGTACGTCGCTGGTCAGCACGCACAGTCCCGCACCCATCGCATCCAGCAGCGCCAGCGACAATCCCTCCAGATCTGACGGAAGCACAAATATCATGGCATTCGTCAGGAGCTCGTCGAGCGTCTTGCCCGAGACCCAGTCGAGCATCCGGATGCGATCGCTGGCATGCGTTCGCAACTCTCGGCTGTAGTCGTCGCAATAGCTCGAAGCTCCCGCCATCACCAGCTTCGCGTCTGTATGGAGTTGCTCGAACGCCTCCACCAGCAGATGACAGCCTTTCTCCGGGGAAAATCTGCCCAGGAACAGAACGTAGTTTCCCGGATCGAGCCCCCACTCCAGAATCTGCCGTGGCTCGCTCCATTCCCGCAGCACTCCACCATTGGGGACGTAGAACGCTTCAATTCCGTGCGCTTCGCGGTAGCGTTGTTGCAGAGTCTGCGATACGACCGTAGTTCCGTTGGGAAACTTCACCGACGCCCGCTCGCCCAGCCGCAGCACCGCTGACGCCAGCCGTCCCCATTTTCGTCGCTGCCAGTCCAGTCCCTGCACCGTCACCGCGGTCTTCTCTCCCCTCAACCGCGGCAGGAACGAAAACAGCGCGGGCCCCAGCGCGTGATAGTGCACAACGTCATAGCGCTGGGTCACCGCGTGCGCCGTGCTCAGCAGCGTGTGCACCAGCGTCTCCAGATGCTTTGACCGGATTGTCGGCAGCCGCACCAGCCTCATGCCGTTGCGTTCTGTCATCGGCGGAGTGAAGTACGTGCGGCAGTAGACCGTGACGTCATGCCCCATCTCGACCAGCCGCTTCCCGACCTCTTCGTAGTAAGCTTCGATCCCGCTGTATTTCGAGATCACTCCTCGCCCGCCGATAAACGCGACGCGCAGTTTCCGCCGGGGAGCAGGGATCGCAGTCTCACCCAGCCCCGAAGCCCGGCGCCGCGGCAGACGCGCCCACGGCACCGGCTCCGCTTTTGCGACTAGGCCGCTGGTCCGTCGCCCCTTCGCCGCAACCAGGCCTTCATACAAACCCAGCAGTTTCCGATAGTGCCCTTCCGGCGTGTGGCGCAGACGCACAAACTCCCATCCTGCCCGCCCCATCCTCTCGGCCAGCTCGGGCTGCGCACCGAGCGAATGCATCGCCCCCGCGAGTTGATCGATGTCTCCCGTGAGATAAAGGAGCCCGGTCTCGCCTTCTCGGACCAACTCCCGCCGCGACCCCATGTCGGACGCCACCACCGCGCGCCCCTCCGCGTAGGACTCCAGGATGGTCTTGCCAAGAGTCTCGTATGCGTGAGAAGGCAGCACCGTGAATCGGGACGCGGCGATCAACGAATCCCGTTGCGCGCGCCCGACCTGGCCCACGAACTCCACATTGGACAACCCCAGCGCAGACGCTAGCTCCCGCAACTCTCGACGCTGCGGCCCGTCACCCGCAATGATCAGCCGCATCTGCGGAACCCGCTGCATCGCCCGCAGCAAATCATCCACGCCCTTCTCGGCCGACAGCCTTCCGAAGTAAAGCACGGACCCATCCTTGGCCGTACCTGTCAGTTCGTGGGTCTCCTGAAAGTGCGGAAGACTTCAAATCTCCCGCCATCCCACCCGTGCTCCACGAACTTGTCACGCACGAACTGACTGGGAGCCAGGAACAGGTCCACGCACTTGCGGTACGTGCCCAGCCAGCGGTGAGCGTAGGCCTCCGCCGTCAAAGTCATCCGCGCCCCCAGACCGGGATAGCATCTCGGCCGCAGCGCGTGCCAAAACGCGCCGCCCTGGCATGCCTCGCATGCCTCCCCGCGCGACACCAGGTTGTAGCTCGGGCAGAGCAGCTTGAAATCGTTCAGGTGATACAACACGGGGACCTTCTGTGCTTTCAGTTCCCATAGGATTGACGGCGACAGATGGTGATAAATATTCCGCACGTGCGCCACGTCGGGACGAAACTCCCTGATCATCGCCCGGATGCGACGCCGGGCTTGTTCAGAGTAGATCGCATGACCTGCCCGGCGCGCCTTCTGCCACAACCCCGACTTCTGCTTGAAGTCGATATGCGGGACGAAGTTGTGGTCATAGGCAGTCGGCTCGCCGCGCGGATCAGCCATCGAAAACAGCGCTACTTCGTGCCCCTGCGACCGCATCAATTCCATCAGTTCGAAGAGGTAAACTTCCGTGCCGCTGAACGGGTAGTTGTATTTGTTGCAGTACAGAATTCTCATGGAGAACGCTCTCGGTCTGCGAGGTGACCCGCTCAAGGAACAGGTCGCCGAATGATTCCAGATTTTTCTTGCGGTTGAAGTTATGGCGAACCTGCACCCGGGCTGCATGCCTTAACCAGTCCAGTTGCCGGGCCGCCGAGAGAACATAGGGATGAAGTTCAGGATGATGCGGTGCCTGCATCAGCGAACGAATGAACAGTAGCCGGGCCACGAAATCTCCCAGCGATCCCGCTTTGTACAGAAATCCGGTTTTGCCGGAAATCACGAGTTCAGGAATCCCGGTAATGCCCGGAGCCAGGATGATTCTTTCCCGTGCCATCGCTTCCATAAGCACCAGCGGAATCCCCTCGCTGCGGCTGGTCAGCACCACCACGTCGGCACGGTCGTACAAAGAATCCATTTGCTCCCGCGGCACGTGTCCCAGCAGCGTGACTCGCTCCTCGAGACCGCACCTCCGAATCAGCGACTCCAAATGCTGCCGCTCCGGTCCGTCGCCCGCGATCGAGCATTCAAAAGGCACTCCGCGGGTGTGAAGCTGCGCGCACGCCCGCACCAGAAATGCGTGATCTTTGACCGCATGCAGCCTCCCCACCCCCAGCAGCGTAAAGTCGCGCCCGCGGATCGCGCGCTCAGCGAGACTGCGTCCCGCGCGGTCGCTTACCACTACTCCCAACCGCGACACCAGGACTTTCTCCGCTTCAACTCCGGGATAGTGCGCCAGGATGTAGCGCCGGTTGTAATCGGAAACGGTCAGGCAGAAGTTGCAGCCCTTGAGCTTCACATCGAGATACGCTGCATGCAGCAGCAAATCTGACCCGTGGAGCGTCATGCTGAAGCGCACATCCAGCAGCCGCGCCGCGACCGTCGCGATCCACGAACCGAAATACCCATGATGGACGTGGATGTGCTCCACCCCCCGCCCCTGAAGCAGTACGGCGTAACAGGCTCCCATCCAGGTGTGCAGCAAAGCTTTCACCCGCTGAACTGGCCCTTCGCTGCCTCCGAAAATCACGCGCCAAATCAAGTCTGAAATCCGCTTCCGTCTGCGCAAGCAGAGCCAGGCAGCCTGCAGCAAAACGATGAACCGCAACGGCTGCAGGATTACCTCCGGCGCGCAAGCCTCCGATGGATCGTCTTCGGTCGTGCGCCGCACACTCCCCGCGACAACCCGAACTCCCCGTCTGCGCAGTTCCCCGATTTCCGAGACCACATACGGCTCGACGGGTGAAGGAAATTGATTCGCGAGATAGGCCACGGTCAACACGATTCAGAAACCTCCGCCCTCCGCCGCTGAGCCGCCAGCATTCCTGCCATCGTGAACAGCAATCCGTTCACAAACTGATAGCTCATCACCACCAGCGCCGCATTCACCCAATAGACCGCCAGCAGAACCGGCCACAGGCGATGAAACTGCAGATCGAGGAACCCGCCTTTCTCCCCCCTTGGAATCGCCCCACGCCCCAGCCGCCACAACTCCCACATCAGCCACAGGTACAGCAACAGTCCCGCCACGCCGTGCTCCACCAGCAACTCCAGGTAGGTATTGTGCGGATACAGCACCTTCTCCTTGTACCCATCGACATATCGCGGTAACTCAGCGGGCATCTGGTGAAAGCCCCACCCGGTCAGCGGACGCTCCAGAAACATCTGCCAGCCACCCGCATAGACGGCCTCGCGATAGTCCACCGGGCCGCGTTCTTCGAGCCGGTCGCTCAGCGCGCAGCCCAATTCGCCCGAACTCATCACCACGGCTAACCCCAGTCCCGCGACCAGGACCAGCCCCACCCCGGCGCGCCGCAGAGTGCGGTTCCCGGAAAGGAAGATCAGCGCCAGCACCGACCCGGCAAATGACAGCCACACCGCCCTTGTCATCGTGGCCAGGATCGCGAACGGCACCGAGGCCAGCAGCACTGCAGCCTTCACTCCGCGGAGCCGACCGCGCCGGTACGCATGCAGCGCCAGCAATCCGAGCAGGTTGAGCGAAACACCATTCGCCACCGCTTGCAGCAGAGGCCCACGCGCCCGGTCGGCGTGAAACCCCAGGCTTTCATCGAGAATGAACCGCGGAACAATCAGCGAATGCGCCCCCACCAGAAACGCGATCGCCGTGAAACTGAGGTACGCCAGCACGACCAGCGCAAACACCTCAAACTGCCGGAACCGTCTTTCGTCCGTGAACACCAGCCCCGCCATATGAAACAGCGCGAACGGGACAATGAACTTCGCCGCCAACAGAGACCAGGTTTCGTTGTCGAATGGCCGGCCAATCACGCTCGCCACTGCCAGCAGCATCAGCCCGGTCATCGGCCACGTGGCCCGCTCAATCACCAGGACGCGCCGCCGATAAACGGCCGCCCGCCCCACCACACCGGCCACCAGAAGCCCGAATGCCACACGGTCAATCTCGTAAAACGACACATCGGGATGCCGAAGCAGCATGGCGGTGAGCGCTGCCAGAAACAAAAGAGAAGGCGCTGCGATCAGCACCTGCACCAGACGCAGCACGACCTCCACCGCACCTGCTGCGAGTTCCTGTGCCAGTACGCCCGGACTTGCTGCGCGTATTGAGATCGCCTGCATTAGTCCCCGCTTCCTTGCACCACAGCCAGCACGGTCCGCAGCAGGATTCTCATATCCGTTCCCAGGCTCCAGGTGCGGATGTATTCCCGGTCCAGTTCCATGCCCCGCTGAAACGACGGATCGCGCCGCGCGATCACCTGCCACAACCCGGTGATTCCCGGCGTCACGTCCAGGCGCGACAAGTGCTCGATTTCGTACGCGGCAAAATCATCGAGCGGATGCGGCCTCGGCCCCACCAGACTCATGTCCCCCTTCAGCACGTTCCAAAGTTGCGGCAGTTCATCCAGGCTGTAGCGCCGCAGAAGCCGCCCCAGCCGCGTGATCCGCGGATCATCGGGAATTTTGAAGAACGGGCCTGACCTCTGGTTCTGCCGCCGCAAGTTGTTTTTCAACTCATCCGCGTTGTTCACCATGGTGCGGAACTTGTAGCAACGAAACGGCCTCGCCTTCCGCCCGGCCCGCAGCGCGCTGTATAGCACCGGCCCCCGCGAGTCGAGCCGGATCAAGCCCGAAATAACCGCCAGCAACGGCGATAAAAGGGACAAGGCGAACAGCGCTCCCACTACGTCCACCAACCTCTTGAAAGCCAGCCCCACGGCCGGCAATCGTTCGGCGTGCAGACAGATCACCGGCAGGTCTCCAACTCGCTCCACCTCGTTCCCTGCCGGCTTGCACCCGAACAGCTCTGGAACCATCTCCACGTCGAGCCGTAAGCGCCGTGCCTCACGCAGGACTTGCAGAGTCAGGTTGCGGTTGTGCGGTGCGGCCAAGATCACCTCGTCCACGAATCGCGTACGTGCCAGCCGCCCCAGATCTCCAACCCGTCCGACTACCCCGTTGCCGAGCGGCCTTTCGTTGTCGAGGAACCCGTACACCCTTCGCCCCGCCTCAGGGTGCGCCTCAACATGCGAAGCCACGCGGCGTCCCACAGCGCCAGCACCCACAATCAGCACATTGCGCACTTCCCCCCCGCTCCGCTCCGCCTGCCGCTGCCGTGCCTTCTGCCACCGCCACGCCCACAGCGCGCCAAAGTGAAGCAAACCTGCTCCCCCGAACATGCAACTCGAGCCCCACGGAGCGCCCTGCAAGCCATACGCGAAGCACAACACCACCGTCGCCCAAAAGACACACTTGCCGAGGATGCGGGCCTGCCCCCGCAGAGCGCTACTTCCGGCGTAAAGTCCCTCGGTATAGCCCATCAGGGTGATTAAGGACGCGTGCAATACCGCGATGCCCAGGAGCGAAGCCGGCGCCCCCGCCACGGCTTCGAACTGCCGCACCTTGGGAAAAGGCACACCCAGCGCTCCAATCAACAACCAGTTCAGCCCCACCAGCGCGAAGTCAGCCGCGGTTGACCGTAACCAACTCAACGCCATCCGGCTCTGCAACGGACGCGGCACCAGCAACACCAGCGCATTCCCTGGCAGGCTCGCCGGTACCGCCGAAATCTCCGAGACCTTCTCCGCAGCGAACTCCACGGCCCTCACCGACCGCGCCGGCTTTTTTCCAGCGCGCTGAATCGCGGGCGCTCCCCCCGGAATCAATCGCGCCCACTCGACTTCCGGCGGGTCCGGCCGCGCGGGATTGGGAATTGGTGAAGACACTTCAGATCACCCCAGTTCGAATCAGGTCCACTACAACCGCCGGTAAATCGCCTCCGGGACCGGAAACATCCGGTCGCTGAGCACTGTGCCCAGGATCCGTGCTCGCGTTGTTTCCAGAGTCTCCTTGACCCGGCGTGCCGCAACCCGCCGCGTGTTACGCGCCGACAGCACCAGAATGATTCCATCCGCGAACTGCGCCATAGCCGCCGCTTCGTTGGCTTCCCCCGCCGGTGCCCCCGCCACGATCGAGTACTCAAACTCACTGCGTACCTCGCTCAGATACGAGTGCAACGCCGCGGCTGTAGGCGAACCTCCATTTTTTCCCTGAGTTGGCACCAGCCACAAATTTGCCCGTACCCGCGTTGCGATCGTCCGCAGCGGAGTGCTTCCGTCTCCGGTCTCGGCCACTGGCTCGCAATGCGTCTCGGCGTTTTGAAGAAGCTGGGGATACGCGCCCACCACGGCAACACTTCCCGGCGTCTCCAGAGCCAGCGCTTCTCCCACCTGCCGACAGACGGTCCGCACATCCGTCTCTGATTCCACCGCGCTGAAGACAACCTGCCGAACTGGCGGCACTGCATTCGAGAAGAAGACTTGCTGCACCAGTCCCCGGATCTGCTCGCGCGCGAAAGTCTCTGGACTCCACACTCCCGCCTGCCGCCGGCTCCTTACTTCTGCGCGCACTCCCTCCAGTTCCGTCGCCCCCGCCAAACCGGGAGACCCCAGCAAACTCACGCTCATGACTCCTCCTCTCGTGCGGATAGCCTTCCCCGCGCGGTTCGAGGCAGGGATGCCAGAACCGGAGAACTCAGGTACGCCAGCACATCATCCGGCGTGCGGAAACCCGGGTCTACATAGTCCGCCGCCAACGCCGCCCCCGTGCCCGCTGCTCCTGCCGCTGCCAATCCCGCCGCCAGCACCGCCCAGGTCGACCACACCGGCAGAGCCGGAGCCACCGGCTGTTCCGCAATCACCACATTGACGATGCCTCGCTCATCCAGCGCATCGGCCATCCGCGCCTCTTCCTGCTTCTTTACATAGAGCAGATAGTTCTCTTGCGCGGCCTTCTCCGCGCTCTGCAGATCGTCCTCGGCAACCGCATCCTCACCCAGCCGCCGCGCCATCGTCCGGTACGCCATCTCCTGCACAGCGGTCGCCGCCTCACGCGCCTGCAGCGCTTTCAGTTGTACCTGGGCGTGCTGCAGTTCCGTCTTCGCCCATTCATAGTGCGCATTCTTGTCGGTCGTTTCGTCGCGCAGCGGCAACGAGTTCTCTGCCGCGATCGTCGCTTGCGCCTGCGCAATCTGCTGGTCGACTTCCTGCACCAACCGGTGGCTCGGCTCGAACTTGGTCAGAAGCTGGGTCCGCTTTAACTGCAAATCGAGTAAACTCGATTTCAGCGCCTTCAGCAGTTCCGGATTGTCCGCAATCCGAACCTGCGTCGTGGTCCGTTCCGGCAGCTTCGTCACCTGGTCCTGAAGTTCCCACACCCTCTGCTCCGTCTCCGCCAGATCGATCCTGGTCTGCCGGAAGCTGGCGTCCACTTCACTCAGCTTCTGCAATGCCAGATCGCGCTCCTGCGCCGCAGCCACTACGCCGTGTCCAGCGGCAAACTGCAGCAGCTTGTGCTGCGCTTCTTCGAGCTGCCGCCGCGATTCTCCCGTCTGCTGTTCAAAGAAATGAGCTTCCCCTCTTGGCCGGTGCACCACGGTATGCTTTTCCAGGTACGCATTTGCCACCGCTTGCAGCACCTTCGCCGCCTGCCGCGGATCATTCGACGCATATTTGATCGCGATCAGATTCGTCTTCTTCACCGGCTCGACTTGCAGCTTCTTGGCCAGTCGCCGTGCAGCCCGCTCCACGTGCTCCGCGTGCCCTTCGTTCAGCCGCAGAAAGTGAAGCCAGTCGCGCCCAGTTCCTTCCTCCTCCACCACTTTGCGCAGGACCTCATCGTCCCGCAGCAGTTCCACTTCTGAATTCAATTCCTCCTCGGTGATCGCCAGCCGGGTCAGGTCGAGCGGCGCATTCACTTGCGCGCTCACCGGAGCATCCGCCCGCCCCGGCCGCACCAGCACCTTCATCTGCGCCTGATAGCGTGCTCCGGCGAGCAAATAGAAAACCGCCGCTCCCAGCACCAGCCCCGAGACGCAGACGAAGACCCTTCGCTGGCGGAACAGCACCATCGCCAGTTCCCGCACGGTTGGTGTGGATGGCTGTGATCCCCTCCGAATTGGGTCTTCATCTGGCATGCGAGCGTGGGCGAGTCCTTTTCTAAAATTGAGCGGGGGTCATGTACATACTTACGGAAGGTTTGGTCAGAAAGCGGGCGATCTTCGAAATCGCATTCTGCGGAACAAACACCAGATCCCCCGGCCGGAGATGCGCGTCTTCTTTCAGGCTGCTCTGCTTCAACATCTTCTTCAGATTGAGCAGGCGCGCTTCGACCAGATCGTCATTCACTCGCCGGAACAGCACCACCTGGGAGTGCTTTGCCTGCGGGGTCAGCCCTCCCGCAATCTGCACCGCCTCGGCCACGGTCGTGTCCGAGCGCAGCTCGTACTTCCCGGGCTTCCCAACTTCCCCGCCCACAATGAAGTAGGGCCGTTCGAAATCCTTCAGTGTCACCGCTACCTGAGGATCGTGCAGATATCCGCGGTATACCTTCTCGATCGCTTCGCGAAACTGCTCGAGATTCAGTCCTTGAACCTCCACCATGCCGGCGTCTTTCAACGTGATGTAGCCGTCGGGCTGCACGGTCAGCGTCTGATTGAACTCCGGCGCGACCGTAAAACTTATGTCCACCACATCGCTGGTTCGTAACCGGTAGAGCGGACGGCGCTCCCCTCCGAGTAAAGGGTTTCCCAGGCCATCCGCTCCTCCGGGTTTTGCGGCCGTTGTACTACTGCCTCCCGCTCCTGCCCCGGTAAAGCCGGATCGGGAAGTCTCTTTGCCCTCGCTCAGGTCCTTTCCTGTGTGACCCTGCGCGAACGCGGCCGAACAACACTGCACAACCAAGAGCGCGATTGCTATGAATCGGACGAATATGAAAAGGCGCTTCATTGTGGCGCCGTACCTTGTGATCCGAGCGTTTGTTTGTTTATTTCCTTAACGCTCTACTGCGCAAGGTAAGCCCACTTCTCCAAACCAGCAAGACATGGGAAGTGGCGTCCACAAAAGTGGATCACCCTCCCGGCGTCGGAAAACGCCCGTCCGCACGAAGGGTCGTATCGATTCAATGCCTTATGGATATGTCTCGCTGCAATCCGTACGGAGGGGACTGTATGGCACGTCCCCTTTAGGCGTACCCACAAAAGTGGACTTGCAGGTTCGTGATGTCACATGCATCGGGCGCGAATTCCGAGCAGATTTCCCGTCTTGAAACTCGAGCCGTGACTGCAATCACAATTCCCCCACCGGCAGGTCGCATATACCCCTACCTTGCACAGTCCTCTTCGCCGGCAAACCGTCACCGCGGCGCACGAATTTCTCAATTCCCGATTTGAAAGTTGCACCAAAATTTTGTGACTTGTTTCCTTGTGAACGGGTCGCGGCCCTCCCTACAATCGCCTGAACCGTTTCTCTTTCTTTCGGGAGACCTGATTCATGAGTTCGCCGACTGCCGCCGCTTCGGACGCCATCAACGTGCTGGTCGCTGATTCCAATCGCATGCAGGCTCAGCTCCTCACCAGCGCCTTGCGCCGCCGCCCGGAGTTCCAGGTAGCTTTGTGTCAGATGAACAGCGACTCCATTCTCCAGGCCCTGACAACCAAACTTCCCCGCGTCGCAGTTCTGTCCCTGAATTCGCCCGCCAATGTTCCTGAGACCGTAATCACCCTGCGCCGCTTTCACCTCTCTCATCCCGAGATCCCAAAAGTTCTCCTTGTCGATTCCTGCGACCGCGAACTGGTGGTGGCCGCCTTCCGCTCCGGAGCCCGCGGCATCTCCGCGATTACCGACGCCAACCTGCGCCTGCTGTGTAAATGTCTGCTGCGCGTCGCCGACGGCCAGATCTGGGCCAACACCGAACAACTTACCTACCTCATGGACATGATCTCCGAGGTCCCCTCGCTGCGCGTTCTGAATTCCCGCGGCACGCCCCTGCTCACCCCGCGTGAGGAACAGGTCGTCGCTCTGGTCGCCGAAGGCCTGGGCAATCGTCACATCGCCCGCGAACTCAACCTGAGCGAGCACACCATCAAGAAATATCTGTTCCGGATTTTCGAAAAACTCGGCATCTCCACCCGCGTCGAGCTCGTCCTCTACGCCGTCAACAACGGAGACCCGCGCCAGGCCGAATGGCTGGCAGGCGCCGCCCGCATTCCGCCCAGCGCCTGAGGATCGGAATGCTTGAGGATAGGAATTAAAGATTTGCACTGCTGAGGAGGATGCCGCAGTGGCCAACTTGCGCGGCATCGTCGTGCGCATTTGAAAACTCCGCACTCCGCCCTGTATAACTTGGACAGAACTCCTTGCCAGACTCCACTTCCAAGCCGGCGCCAGTGCCGAACCGGCGCCGCTGGACCGTCTTCTCCGCCGGTCTGCTCCTGCTGGCGCTCGCCCTGGTGGTCATTTACACCAACAACCGCGCTTTCTCCAGCCCGCTGGCCCTGGTAGTTGTGGCTGCCATCGGGCTCGCCGCGCTTCTGCTTCAGCTCCGCTTGCGGCAGGACATCGGCGTCCCGGTCCGCGCTCCGCTATGGCTCAACGTGCTCGGAGTAGTCTTCGCTGTCGCCGCCGTCTTCGCCGACATCCTCCACCTCAATGCCAACCTGATGTTCGTCGCGGCCCTCGGTGCCGTCGTCTGCTTCGCCATCAGCGGCATCGTCGTCATACGCGCCCTGCGCAAACCGAAGAGCTAAATTCGGCTTTCGGCTTCCGCCTTCCGGCGTCCGGCTTCCGATCGAGCCTCTAGCTACCATTGTCTGATGAGGGATTGTTTCCGGAAGCCGGGAGCCGGCAGCCGTTCTTACGCTTGCCGAGAGCCGGAAGCCGCTTTCACCGCTTGAACTCCACCGCCACCCTGGTCTGCACCGCCGCCGGTTCCCCGTTCACCCGATACGGTTCAAACTTCCACCATCGCAGCGCATCCATGGCCGCCTGCGCCAGCACATCAGGGCCGTTCAGCGCGTGCATGCTCACCACCGATCCATCTCGACCCACGACAATGTCGAGCGCGATGATCCCCTGCAGATTCGAGCGCCGCGCCTCCGCCGGATATGTCGGGTCCACCCGGTGGATCAGCAACTTCTCCATGACTTCTGCTGGAACCTGCACCTGCGGCTTTTCCGTGGATGCGGTCTCCTGCGTCTTCAACCCCGACTCCAATTCCTGCCACGCCCGGTTCCACTTCCACCAGAACACCGCCACCGCAAGCGCCGCCAGAACCAGAAAGATGGTCCATCCCACACCGCCCCGTTTCTTTCTCGGTTTGCGTTGAGCAGTACCACCGGCGTCGCGTCTCTCCTTCGGTTCCACACTCTTCTCCCGTGCCGGTGCCGGAGCCAAAGTCATCTCAACCTCCGCCTTAGACTCTTTCGCCCAATCGCGAATCGCCGCACGCTGCTCGGCCGTGAGCCCGATGAACTCCAGTCCATAGCGAAGCTTGTCGTGGTGCCGCACCACCGCACGCGCACGCAGCGGATCCATCACCAGCGGCAACCGCACCTCAATCCCCACCGCTTCGCCCGGGGCCAATTCCGCAGCCAGCATGGCCGCGATCCCGCGCTCGCATAGATTCATCGAGCGCCCCGGCACCGTGTCCGGAACTCCCGACCGCAGTACCGTCACATCAAGGGGCGCCTGCACCTGAAACCGCGGCACACGCCTCCGCGACGCCCCGCTCCACCCCCGTGATTGTGCCTGCGCTGCCATTCAGTTCCTTATAGGAGGAATCCAGGTGTGCCTATGTGGGGACAGCCTCCCTCGGCTGTCCGGCCGAGCGAAGCTTGGCAGTTGCTGCCCTCACCACAAGCAGTCAGCCCTACCGCCGCAACTCCAGAATCCCGCTCCCCCCCGCCACCAACACCACGCTAGCCATCCCGATAAACAACCCATGCTCCACAATCCCCGGCATCTCGCTCAGTTGCCGCGCCAGTCCATCCGCAACGCGAATCTGCCCAAACCGGCAATCCAGAATGTGATTGTTCTCGTCGGTAACGTAGGGCTTCCCATCCGTGCCGGTCCTGACCTGCACGTCCGCTCCCAGCGCGGCAACCCGCTTGGCTACAAGCGCCTGGGC
>Ga0075017_100000107_pt1 | contig 35654 bp, 35 predicted proteins | sample AleBraG_ABR_2012_FD_71475 | JGI IMG/M metagenome (GOLD analysis project Ga0075017, IMG submission 71475) | Freshwater sediment microbial communities in response to fracking from Pennsylvania, USA - Alex Branch Run_MetaG_ABR_2012 | ecosystem: Environmental > Aquatic > Freshwater > Creek >... | reverse complement strand
GCGAGGGAACTTCGTAAGGATCGGGCATAGTGCCTCCTTACGGCTATACTAGCCGTAAGATAGATATCCTACAACCCTATTCTTACTCTGTTCTCACTTCTATGTCGTGCACCCAGCCAACCCCATCTCCTTGCCGGGCCTCTAAACGGGATGGTAGACTGCCATGCCTTGTCCCGAGGCCCCGGAGAACCTATGCACCGCCGCAAAGCGCTCTGTCTATGTCTCATTTTCGGGCTGCTCTCGATTGGCTGTCCCAAAGGCAAGCCTGAGTACGACCAGGGGAAGAAGGCGGAGTCTCTCCAGGACTTCGACGCCGCCTTGACCTACTACGAAAAGGCCGTCAAGGCCAATCCTGCCAACGCGAATTTTAGGATTAAGCTCGACCAGGTTAGGTTCGAGGCCTCTCAGTCCCACGTCAAGCAGGGCCTTGAGCTTAGGAAGAAGGGCGATTTGAGCGCGGCCGTGGCCGAGTTCCAGCGCGCCCAAGTGATTGATCCCTCCAGCCCTATTGCTGAACAGGAGCTTCGTCAAACATTACAAATGATCGCGGACAAAAATCGCGCGGCTGATGCTGCCGCGGAGCCTCCTCCCGATCCCAACCAGTCCTCGCTGGCTTCCATGCCCCCGGAAATTAAGCCGCTCTCCCGCGCTGCCATCAACTTGAAACTCTCCAACGATGCCAAAGTCGTCTTCGACGCCATCGGCAAGCTCGCCGGACTCACGGTCGTTTACGATCCCGATTATCCACAGCGCAAAATCAATTTTGAGATCAACAACGGCACGCTGGAACAGGCGCTAGAGATCGCGGCGATCCAGAGCAAGTCGGTCTGGAAGGCCGTTACCGAAAATATCATCTTCGTGTACCAGGATCTGCCCCAGAAGCGCCATGATTACGAAGAACAAGTCATCCGCGTTTTTCCTCTGGCAAATACCACTCAGGCGCAAGACATCACCGAAATCGTCACCGGCTTGCGCCAGCTTCTCGATTTGAAGCGCATCCAACCGCTCAACTCGCAGAATGCCATCGTCATCAGGGATACGCCGGACAGGCTGCAGATTATCGAAAAGGTGCTCCAGGACGTCGACAAAGCCAGGCCGGAAGTCATCATTCAAGTGGAGATCTTGCAAGCGCGCACGGATCGTTTGCGCGACCTCGGAATCGCGCCCGGACAGAAAGCGTCCATCTCCATCACTCCGCCTGCGACCTCGAGCTCAAGCTCAACCCCTAGCACCCTCACTTTGTCTAATTTGGCTCACCTCAACGGCGGCGCATATGGCGTCACCCTCCCCAGCGTGGCCGCCAACGCCGTTCTCACCGACACCGAGTCAAAAATCATCCAGAACCCCGAGATTCGCTCCGTGGACGGACAAACTGCCAAATTAAAAATCGGCGACCGCCTTCCCGTCGCGACGGGTAGTTTCGGGGCAGGCTTGGGAGTGGGAGGTACCGCCGCCAGCGGCTTCGTGAATCCGCTTGTCAACACGCAGTTCACGTATCAAGACGTCGGCGTAAACGTGGACATCACGCCTCGTGTTCATCCGAATCGCGAAATCACTCTTAAAGTTGTTATCGAAGTTTCTTCGCACTCGGGAGATGCAACGATTGGCGGCATCACCCAACCCATCATCAGTCAGCGCAAGATCGATCAGGAAATCCGCTTGAAAGAGGGTGAAACCAATATTCTTGGTGGCTTATTTGAACGGATCGACTCACGCACCGTGAACGGCTGGCCCGGACTGGCAAAAATTCCCATCATTCGCCGTTTTTTTTCTGACGACAATATCGACCACCAGGAAAACGAAGTTCTAGTTGTCCTCACTCCTCGCATCGTGCGCATGCCCGAATGGTCCCTTGCTAGCATGCGTCCTCTCTATACGGGCTCCGAAGCAAACCCGCAGGTCAGGCGCGAGAGCGATATTCGCACACCCGCGCAGCCCGCTGCGCAACCTCCCGCGAATCCCCCCGCCACGCAGCAGAATCCCGCTCCCGATCCATCTACAGCCAAAACGGCCAAGCTTCGCTTTGAGCCCCCAACGGCTTCCCTGAAAACTGGGCAGAAGGCCACCCTCGGTGTCGTCGTCGAGAACGTGACGGATCTCTCCTCCATCCCGCTCCTTGTGCAGTACAACCCTGCTGTCATCAGTCTCGAGGAAATCCAGCACGGCGGATTCCTCTCTGGCGGCACGCAGGAAATTGCCATCGTCCAGCAAGTGATGAAGGAAAACGGCAAGGAGACAGGCCAGGCCATCGTATCCGCTACGCGCCAGCCCAATACTCCAGGCGTGAGCGGCAGTGGCACGCTGCTTGGCCTCGTTGTAAGAGCGATTGCCCCAGGCGCATCCAATATTTCGATTGTTCAGGTGAACGCAAAGGATTCGCAGCAGAAACCCATTTCGCTAGTCACCAGCGAGGCCACAGTTCAGGTTCAGCCCTAGCAGTATGAACTAGCCGAGGTCACACATACCAAAAATGCGAACTGCCGTAAGCTCGCGAATCGCTCCATCCCAGGCAGGCTTGACTCTGATTGAGCTCATCGTCACTTGCGGTATCCTGGTTTTGTTGAGCGCTGCGGCGCTGCCCATCGCGAAGCATGCCCTAGTTCGAAGAAAAGAAGCCGAACTTCGTCACAACCTGCGCGAGATTCGCGACGCCATTGACCGCTACAAAGATGTGGCAGACCGCGGTCAGATCGCCGTGGATATCGGCGCTCAGGGCTACCCTCCCGACCTCGAGACGCTCGTCAATGGAGTCAGCTTGAATCAGGGAAGCGACAAGAGAATCGTCTTCCTTCGCGCACTCCCCATTGATCCCATGACCGGTCGCCCAGACTGGGGGCTCCGTTCTGCTCAAGACGACTACGACTCGCAAAACTGGGACGGAAAAAATGTTTTCGACATATACTCAAGATCGACGGGCACGGCGATGGACGGAACAAAATACATGGATTGGTAAGGCAGCGGGGAGTTCAGTGACTACGTCTCATCCAATTTGCAATCGCGCGGGAGCTGAAATGCCTCGCAAGACAATCCGCCGCCGGGGATTCACTCTCATCGAATTGATGATCGTGATCACCATCATCATTATTTTGGTCGGTATCGGGGCCGCCAGCTACGATAAGACTGTCCAAAGGTCTAAAGAAGCCGTGTTGCTGAACGATCTCCGCGTCATGCGCGATGGCATAGACAACTACACTCTGGATAAGCAGGCCGCCCCACAATCTCTGGACGATCTGGTTCAGGATGGCTACCTCAGGGAAGTTCCTCTCGATCCCATGACCCGCGCAAAGGATTGGGTTCCTGAGTTTGAGAGTGTCGTTCTCTCCCCCGATCAGACTTCGGTCGGCATGAGAAACGTTCATTCCAATTCACCCAGGGTCTCTCCTTTCGACAACACTCCCTACAATCAGTGGTAACGGCTCACTCTGCAGTTCTTCCGGATTCTGTCGGATTCGCCTATGCAACGCCATCGATTTCGTTGTATCGGTCTGAAGTCTTCTGTAGCGATCCAGAGCGTCGGACTTGAACAGAAGATTGCCGCGCGCGGCCTGCAGGACGCATGGCTGCAGGTTCACCCAGCGCAGCGATTGATTTCTTTGGTCACACGGCGACCGCTCGCCGCCCTTGAACCTCTGCGCCAACGATGTAATCTCCGCCTTCGAATCCTAGTACCGCTGCATCCTCGACGAGCGCAACTAACCTCTTTCCGTAACCGGCTAACAGTCTTATATTGGTTGATGAACCCGATGAAAACCGAAGCGCAACAGATCCTGCAAGCCATGTCCCCGGCGCAGAAACTGCGGGCCGCCGAACGGCTCTATTATTCCGCCCGGCAACTCAAAGCCGCTGCGCTGCGCGCCCAGCACCCCGATTGGACCGACGAAGCCCTCCGCCTGGCCGTTCGCCAGATTTTCTTGTATGCCCGAAGCTAACCTCTTTTTAATGTTCACCCAGCGGTTGAACACGCTGGGCGTACATTACATGGTCAGCGGCAGCGTGGCGGTTATCATTTATGGAGAGCCGCGCCTGACCCATGATGTGGATTTGATCGTGGTGCTGGATCGGGAGCACATTGCTCGGCTCCCGGAGGTATTCCCGCCGGCAGAGTTCTATTGCCCACCGGCGGAGGTGATCGCTGTGGAGGCGGCCCGCGAACAACGCGGACACTTCAACATCATTGACCACCAGACCGGTTTCAAAGCGGACGTCTACCTGAGTGGGCGAGATCCGTTGCACGCCTGGGGGCTGGCGCGGGCGCAGCACTTGGAAGTGGAAGGCCAAGTACTGGTCGTCGCGCCGCCCGAGTACGTCATCGTGCGCAAGCTCGAATATTACCGCGAAGGCGGCTCGGAGAAGCACTTGCGCGACATTCGCTCCATGCTCGAGACATCCCCCGAGGCCATCCAAATCGCCGAACTTGAACAACAAATTGCCACCCGCGGCCTGCTGGAACAATGGCGCCAAGTTCAGGATCGCAAGGATTGACTTCTTTCAGCGCACACCGAGCGCTTCTTAAATTTTCTTTTCCCCGTGTGCACCCAGCCAGGGAACGAGTTTGTCGAATCTGAATTGATTGGCGTTGTAAAGGCCAGCCACAAAAAGGTAGGTCTCTTCAGCGCCGCCGTGAGGTACAGGCCGTTGATGGCAAAGAGAGTATAGGTGGCGGCGAAAGCTGTCCGCGTTGCCAGGATTGATTCTGCGCCAGGCTCTCCCACCGCGCCGCCGCTTCCTCGATGACATCGGCATAGTAGCCGGTCTGGGGCCGGTACAGCGCGGCTTCCAATAATCCCATATCCCTGACGCCTGAAGCGCCGCCATACCGTTCAATCTGGTCGTCATGCATGGCCAGCACTTCGGCCACCGTCAGGTAGTCGGTCATCAAGCAAGCTTCTTGTAGAGCGACCCATATTTTTCGTGGCTGCCCAGAGATACGCCCATCACAGGGGAGCGTGGTTTGGCGTTCTTGTGCTTATCGATCAGGTCGGCGAGCGCCTCATCCACCAGAGCTTGTAGCTGTCGCCCTTCCTGCCATATTGGCAACGACCGCGTTGATCTTCAGCAAACCCGACTCTCAAGTGAGACCGGTCTCAGCTCAGAGGAATGTACAATAAGGACTGACCATCGTCATCAATGCGAACCATGAAGCCGCGCGCACGAATTTCATCGAAGTTGGCCAAATTCTCCAGCCTCACTGGGATTCTGCTCGCGCCTGTTTTGCTCATCGCCTGCGGAGGCGCAAGCTCACCACCGCCACCCCCTCCGCCTGCAGCGGCAACTCCCACGATTTGGCCCGTCGCCGGAACTTACAGCCCCGCTCCGGGCAGCCCGCTCGCCATCACGCTGAACGACGCAACTCCGGGCGCGACCATCTACTACACGACCGACGGAACCGCGCCGTCTACTTCATCCACCAAATACACAGCTTCGTTTTCCGCAAGCGCAACAACAACGGTTCAAGCAATCGCCGTCGCGAGCGGATATTCGCAAAGCGGGATCGCAGCGGCGACGTTCACGATTCCGACGCAAAATAGAGATGGTCCCGCCGTTTCGGTTTTTGTCACCACTAGCGATCAGAGCGAACTCCTTGCGCCGCAATCCGCTCAGGCGTTCACGACAGCAACCGGCGGAAGCAACATCATCGTGGTGGACGAAGCGCAAACCTATCAACAAGTCGAAGGCTTTGGCTCGGCGACCACGGACTCGGCTGCGTATCTGCTGAACGAAGTGGCCACGCCAGCCGCGCTCACCAGCACGATGAGTGATCTCTTCACGCGCAACGGAAACGGCATCGGCCTCAGTTTTATCAGGAATCCCATGGGCGCTTCAGACATCGTCGCTCACCCTTTTTATTCCTTCGACGACAACGGCGGCGCAGCGGATCTGTCTCTGACTAATTTTTCCATCGCTCCCGATCAAAAGGACATCATTCCGCTTTTGCTGCAAGCAAAGCAGTTGAATCCGCAGATCAAAATCATGGCTAACCCGTGGAGCCCTCCGGGTTGGATGAAATCATCCGGCTCGATGATTGGCGGAAGTTTATTGACTGACGCGGCCACTCGCACCGCTTTTGCAAATTATTTTGTCAAATACATCCAGGCCTACTACGCTGCAAGTATTCCAATCGATTACATTTCGCTGCAGAATGAGCCGCGTTACTCGCCGCCTGATTACCCCGGCATGTTGATGGACGCCCCAACGCAGGCTTTGCTGCTGAAAAATTATTTGCTTCCTGCTTTGACCACCGCGGGTTTCTCCACAAGAGTTTTGCTCTACGATCACAACTGGGACCAGCCGAGCTACCCGGAGACTATTCTCTCCGATCCAGTTTTGGCGGCCTCCACACAGATTGCAGGCACCGCCTGGCATGGATACGGCGGAACTCCTGGCGCGATGACCACCGTCCAAAATTCATTTCCAAATCTTGGCAACTACGAAACCGAACACTCCGGCGGAATTTGGGTTGCGAATCAAATTAAAACAGACTTCGAAGAAATCATTCAGGTGATGCGCAATTACGGAAAGTCCTATGTAAAGTGGAGCCTCGCGCTGGACCAGAACCATGGGCCGCACACTGGCGGTTGCGGCACCTGCAACCCAATCGTTATCGTGAATAGCTCCAGCGGAGCAGTCACTTACACCACGGAGTTCTACACACTCGGACAGTTCAGCAAATTCCTGTTGCCCGGGGCCACGCGAGTTTTTTCCAGCGACGCCAATGGAATCGTCAGTGCGGCATTTGTAAACGCGGCGCCAGACAACTCGCGTGTCCTAATCGTATTCAACGATTCAACCACCACTCAGATTTTTCAAGTGCAATGGGGCACGCAGCCCTTCACATACACTTTGCCTTCCCTCGCCGGAGCAACGTTCCGCTGGGCCGGAATCCAAATCGGAAGCTATACAATTTCTGCAAAATCAGAAATTCAGTCATCCAGTTATAGCAACGTCTCCGGCTTGCAGACCGAATCGACTTCCGACACAAACGGCGGTTACGATTTGGCATCCGCTGCAAATGGCTCCTATGCCGTCTACAAAAATGTGGATTTCGGAAGCGGCGCGAGTTCCGTGAATGCACGGCTCGCCTGCGATGCCTCAGCCATTGGAGGAGGAAATTGCGGCGGCACTTTGGAATTTCATCTGGACAACGTCGCCGGAACGCTCATTTCCAGCGTGGTGATTCCCTCAACCGGCGGCTGGCAATCTTGGCAAACCGCAACTGCCCCTGCCTCGGGGGCAGTTGGCGTCCACGATCTCTACGTAGTTTTCAAAGCACCGAATTCCGGCGCAACAGGCCTGGGCAGCTTCAACTGGTTTCAGTTCAATTGATGATTTTCAATCTTAGGCTATTTGTAATGTCGAGTGACTTCTGAGGCATAGCGGCGGCCGATTTCTTCGCAGTGGTCTTCCAGCCATCTGCTCAGACGCGTTGATCCTGTGGCTGGCCCCTCTGGAGCCAGCAGATTTCCCATCAATCCCTGGTATTCCTCCCAAGTGAGAACAATGTCTCGCACAAACCAGCCAATAATTTTCGTGGCGACATAAGCCAAGGCGGGAGGAAGATGAAGCAAACGAACTCGACGATTCACGAGCGTAGCGATAAGACTCACCAGCTCATCAAAGGTGAAACTCTCAGGGCCGACTGCATCGATCGCGCAGTTGTCGCGCTGATCCAAAGCCGCTACGATCAACTGAGCCATGTCTTCCACGTAGATGGGTCGAATCCTGTAGCGCCCATCGCCCGGAATCCCAAACACCGGAAACCGGCGGGCGAACCACGCGATGTTGTTGATGAGAATATCTTCCGTACCGAAAATTACGGTTGGCCGCAGAATTGTGTAGCTGAGGCTTGAGGCCTTCACTGCTTGTTCCAACTGCGCTTTCCCTCGGTAGTAAGCGAGCGCCGATTCGAGTGAAGGATTGGCGATACTCACGTGCACAATTTTCTGTACGCCCGCTTTTACAGCGGCGTCAATCAGTGTTCGCGTATTCTGAATTGCGATATCGAAAGTTGTCTTGCCGTGAGGAAATCGCACCCAATAGGTATTGATCAGAGTGGAAGCGCCGCAAAGCGATTCGGCAAGTAGGTCTGGAGCATCGAAGTTGTATGGAAACACTCCTACTTGATCGCCGAATGGATTGACTCGTTGCGGATGGTTCGTCAGCGTACGAACGCGCGTCCCGCGATCCAGCAGCAGCCGCGTCACGTATTTGCCCGTATAGCTAAACGCGCCCGTGATGACCACCGTTTCAGATGAGGAACTCTCTCTTCTCATAAAGATGAAGGTTCAGTCGTTCATGCAGCTATCCGAGAATTCTTGGAAGTCCCCCGCACGGGACTTACCTGCTGAACGTTTCTCCATCGCTCCACCAGATCAGTGGCGGCATCAGGCCAAGCAGGAAATTCAAATTCAAATCCAGCATCAACCAATCTTTTTGAAACGACTCGGCGGCTTTTCAAAATTAATTCGGTCTCGGTTCTTAGAAAGAAGGCTCCAATGGCCAGCATCCATTCTGTCGCAGGAAGACGAATCCCAGTTCCCCAAGCCTTTCGCAGTGCGCGCATGAACTCACGATTCGGAAGTGGGCCAGGTGAAGCCACATTCACCGCTTCATCTAATTCTTCATGTGCAATCAGAAACTCGACCGCCTGTACAAAATCCCTTTCGTGAATCCAACTGACAAACTGGTTTCCTGATCCTGCCGCTCCGCCCAGACCGAATCGCACCAGCCGGAGGAGCAGGTCAAACGCTCCTCCCCGATCAGGACTGAGCACAATAGCGCTGCGCAAAGCAACTTTGCGCGTGGCTGGAGTCTTGCTCGCAAAGAAGGCACGTTCCCAACTGGTCGCAACGTCAATGCTGAATCGCCAGGTCTCCGGCGCGTCGATTTCCTTCCCTCCGATCTCGCCCGTGGATTCGTCCATGGCTCGGTCGAGGGCATGACGATAGATTGTGGCGGTACTGGCGTTTATCCAGAGGTTAGGAGGAATCGCGAGCCTCGCTATCGCCTCGCCGATCAGGCGAGTTGGACCGGTGCGCGACTCCAAAATCTCGCGGCGATTCGCCGCGTTGTAGCGACAATTTACGCTGCGCCCCGCGAGGTTGATGACCACGTCGGCCCCGTCTAATTCGGTGATCCAGTCACCCAGAGTCATTCCATCCCAATGAACAACGCGCCAAGGAGAAATCGATTCTCTCCTGGATAGGACCGAAACAGAGTGTCCAATGGAATGGAAGTGCCGGGCCAGGAGTGTTCCCACTTGCCCGCTACCTCCAGCCAAAACAATTTGAGATGCTCTTGCAGAACGCATCATGAACTCCTGCTTGTCAGTTCACACGATACGACCGAGCACCAGAGCAGCAGTCGGTAGGTCGCCGAGGAGAATAGCTCGCATAATTGCCTCCTTCCGGACTAGGCCTTTTGGGAAATCTCACTTGCAGGGCAGCTCGATGCGGCACACTCGCGATTCGCTGCGACCCATCCGTATCCTTTTCGCAAAATTTCCATCATTCCAGGAATCTTCGATAACCAAACAAGGGGCCGGCCCCACCAGATTTCTCGAGCGAGAGCGACAATCGCATCCGCTCCGCCGAACTGTTTCCCGTCGCTCAGCAGGAACCGAATCTCGCGCAGCAAATCCACTTGCGACATTCCTAGCAATGCGCCGACCCTCGGGTCCTGGAGCGGAGCTACCGCGAAATTCCGCTTCTCGAGAATTGACACAAGCCACATTGCGATGCGCGTGCAGAATTTGCAATCGGCGTCGAAAAACAGCCAGCCTTGTGCGTGCCTTCCCTTCCCGTCCGTATATTCACTTGCGAGCGAAATCATGGTGCCCTTCTTTTCTTTTCTACTTCTTTGCGTACTCTGTGTCCTCTGTGCTCTCTGTTAAATCTTCGCTCTGGCTTTTCAATTTGTTGTCTAGGCACTCGCCGCTTTTTTCCCGAACAGCGTCACAACTTTGCCGCGCAGCTTCGCAACGCTCTTTAGGGCAGGCGTGGGCATGCGAATCACTTCCTCGAACAACCCGGTCATGATGGTTAGGAACTCGAGCATGCTTTCCAGCCGCTCGCGGGTATAGGCATCGCTCTGCTGGTTGGATTTGAGCTCGTTCACGCATTCGTTCAAAACATTGAGCGTAGGATCGATCTCCCTCCGCTTGCGCTCTTCGGAGACAATGCGGAATATTTCCCAGACGTCTTTCGCAGATTCAAAGTGGTCGCGCCGGTCTCCCAGCACGTGGACCACGCGCACGATTCTCCATCCCTGAAGCTCGCGCAAGCTGGTGCTGACGTTGGAGCGCGCCACGGAAAGAGTCTCGGTGATCTCTTCGGCGGGCAACGGGCTCGGCGACAGAAAGAGCAGGGCGTGCACTTGGGCTACCGTGCGGTTGATGCCCCACCGGGTACCCATCTCTCCCCAGTGCAGAATAAACTTCTGCGCTACTGGCGTTAAACCGCTTCTAGGCTGTGCGGTCATGCTTGCCTCCCGGAGAAGTCGCGTCGAACTACTGAATTTCGACATAACTGGTATTTCTGTTATTACAGAATATACAGGTATTTCTGTTGCTTGTCAAGCACATTTTCCTCGTCCCTTTTCGGGGCTTCCCCCTCTCCTGCTACCTTCGTTATCAGGGCCCTGCGGTGACCCATCCAAGGCGGGAGGCGAATGCGCATGTTTGACTGGAAATACCACGTATCGTTTATTGTTCTGCTCTCTTGCCTGGCTTGCTTTTTCTCGGGCGGCGCAGCGCCGGTGGATCCGGCGAACGACGATTCTCTTTCCTCTGCCGTCTGCCCCATCGTTTATCAACTGGACCAATCCCCTTCCGCCCGCGGCTACCATTACACTTTTTTTGGCAACGGTTTCTTTATCAACGAAAAGGGATATCTCCTGACCGTTGCGCATGTGCTGGATACTTTTCGAGATGGCGGGCAGCCGTACGTGCTGGTGCGCCGTCTCAATGGCCCCCCACGCTTGCTGGCGGCCTCCATCGTCGCAGCGGACCAGGAACACGACGTGGCAATTCTCCTGGTCTCGCCAAACCCTTTTAGTTCCAGCAATAGAGTGACTCTTCTCACGCTGGACCCAGAGCCGGCGTTCCGTGGGCAACCGGTGATCGCGATTTCACTTCATCCGCTAAGACTCCAAAATCCTCGTTCCTTCGAAGTCCCGCGGGAGGACCGTTCCTCGGGCGAAGTTCTCAGCTACGAGTCCACGCAACTGGAAAAATCAGCTCCTGCGGCGGAAGTATTTCTTCTGAGCCATCCAGTCACCCTGGGCCAGAGCGGATCTCCTGTGCTGGCGCAGAATTCACATGCGGTGGTGGGACTCGTCGAGGGCCGTTGGCTGCGATCCAGCGCTGTTTCCCTGACCAAGCCGTCTCCCGGATCTGCTTCTGTTCCTGGCGCCGCAATTCCGATCCGCTATGCGATTGAACTTCTGCAACACGATTCAATTCCCTGGCACTCCGCAGCGAAAAAACCGGAGTGAACACAGCAAGAGTTTCCGAGTAAAATCGGAACGGGCGACATCAAGCTCTCGCCGCGCTCCAGACAAACTTGAATTTTCTATCGAGTGAAAATCTGAATAGGTTCGTCGTGATACCTGGTCTTGCATAGCAAGCGGAAGCCGCACTTTTCTGCAACGCGGACCGACCGCGCATGTTCTGTATCAATAATGCAAACCATTCGTGCCGCGGTCAGCGGGATCGCGGAATGCACTGCGTTCTCAATACCTAGTACTTTTTGTTGTGGGGATTTCAATCCGCTCTCTCCACAAAACCGCTGGTCACCCCAGGCGATAATCGCGCGAACTGCTTCGGTGGCGTATCCCATGCCGCGGACTCTGGAAGCGAGGACCCATCCGGCTTCTGGAATCCCTTTGATTGAGGGCTCGATGTCGCGCTTCCAATCGGCGAAACCGACTTCGCCGGCAAAACGGCCTGTGAACTTTTCTTCGAGCACCCAATAACCAAAGCCCATCCAAGCCCAGTGTCCGACATAACGCATCACCCTTAACCACACTTCTTCCTCGGTCTGAGGTTTGCCGCCGATGAATTGGGTCACGTTAGGGTCAGACCACAGCGCGAGGGTATCCGCAAAATCTTCCAACCGATGTCCGCGCAAGCGGAGCCGTTCGGTTTCGATGACGGGAATTTGGATGGCGCCGGGATTTGGCTGTGTCATGCGGGAGCGCTCAGCCTACTGTCTGCATTGCGGGCACGGCGTGAGGAATATCAATACGGATAACCGTGCCCTCTCCAGGATTGCTTCTGATATCGAGCTGAAAATCCGCTCCGTAAAGAACACGCAAGCGTTCGCGAACGTTGCTCAATCCAATTCCTTCGACGTACACATAAGGCATCTTTTCTTCGGAAATACCAACACCGTTGTCTGCAATCTCAATCCGCAGGCGGCTCTCCGTGCGCGAAGTGCGTAACTCGATTTTGCCGCCTCCAAGTTTTGGAGCGAGTCCATGCTTCAGGCAGTTCTCGACGATCGGCTGGAGGAGCATGCTGGGAACGAATGCTTCCAGGGCAGCATCGTCGATCTGCTCAACGATGAGCAGATTTTCTTTGCCAAAGCGAGCTACCTCAATGTCCAGATAATCATCAATGAATCGAAGCTCCTCGCGAAGCGGGACAAACGTTTCGTGCTTGCGCAGGAGCCGCCGCAAGATATTGCTGAGCTTGAGAACGACTCCCCGGGCTGAATCGGGATCGAAGCGGATGAGCGCGGTGACGGTATTTAAAGTGTTGAACAGGAAGTGCGGATTAATCTGGCGCGAGAGGGCGTCCATGCGGGCTTTCAGCAACAACTGCTGATGTCGTTCCAGATTCATTTCGATACGCGTGTTATTCCAAATCTTAAGGGGCGCGGCCACCGACATCAGTGTGGCAATCACGGCAAGCGTGAGCCACCAATCCCAATGGGGGTGAATGACGAAAAGCCATTTCGGTTTCGTGGCCAGTGCAAGGGCGACGCGTCCTAGCTCCAGTGCGATGCACGTGGTGAGTGGCGCCATTTCCCAGGAAAGCTCCGCCTTTCGCACCAGCTTTACGATGGCTTTTGGAATATTCAAGAATGTGAACGGCCCAAAATTCCAGAGGTCTTCCTTGTTGGGAATGGCTTGCCGGATCAGGCCTCCGAGCAGGCCTGCAGTTGAAGCGGCGGGCATGCCCAGCCATTCATGCGAGATCAACGCAGGAATGGTGATGATTGCTCCGCCGATGGGGCCGACAACTCTCCCGCCCAGTAGTCCCATTAGAAAAGCACCCTCGACGGAAAGATCGGCAAAAGAATAGGGTGTGCCTCCAACCAGTCGAAGAGTGACGCCGGCGACCAGGAGGGGCGTCATGAACAGCATGAGTTTTAATTTTTGATCGGAGTCGCGCTCCTCGGTAAAGAGGACGCGGCGAAACGTGTTCCAGCGGGCGAGGAGGGCGGCAAAGGAGGAAGCGACCCCTACCTTGAGGAGCAGGTTAAAGAGAATGTCGCGGACAATATTGGGATTATCCATTCGGCAGAGGCATCCGCTGCTACGCTAACGTGAACCAGGCCGGGTGTAAAGCTCGCAAAAGTGATGTGTCGTTTGGGGGACAGCCTTGACTGGCTTAATCGGCATGATGTACATCGTGGCCCGAATGTCTGACACACCCTCCACTCCGGCTCGCATTTCGCAGCTTGGCGGGCGAACCGCTCTCCTTGTGAGAATTACTCTTTGAGAACGAGGTCGCAGAGGGTAAAGGGCCCCGTCGGTGGACGAACTATACTTACGGTTAGCGATGAGTATATTTGTCGAAACTCCACCTCTGGTTCCGCGGGACCAAGCAATTTCTGCTCCACGTGCTCTTGCGGCTGGGACAAACAGTACTTGGGCAGGAGGTTTGCCAATTGCCTTCGCGATTTTTGTCAGCGCCTTCTTGCTCTTTCAAGTTCAATTGCTGCTCGGAAAAGAGGTCCTCCCGCTTTTTGGCGGTGCGTCAGCGGTATGGACCGTGTGTGTGTTTGTCTTTCAAATGTTGTTTCTCGCCGGCTACGCGTACTCGCATGTGCTTTCCACGTGGCTTCCCCTTCGCAGGCAGATCGTCTTGCACGGCGCGCTTCTAGGAGCTTCCGCCATTCTTGTTGGCGTTCTCGGTTACGTCAGGTCAGCTCCCATTGCCTCTCCGGTCGACTGGCACCCGCAGTCCGGGGCAAGCCCTACATGGACGATTGTGGAATTTCTTCTCTCCGCGATTGGCTTGCCTTTTTTCTTGCTCTCCGCCACGAGTCCGTTGATGCAGCACTGGCTCGCGCAAGCCGATCGCAGCAAGCTGCCCTATCGCCTCTATGCGCTCTCCAACGCAGGATCGCTCCTTGGGTTGCTGTCGTATCCGCTGTTGGTCGAACCGAATATAGGACTCGGCGCGCAACGCTGGGGGTGGGCCGCGGGCTATGGCCTGTTTCTGGTTTGCTACTTTTTCAGCGCGCGAAGCGCAGCGCGCTCCGCCTCTGCGGCAGCTCCGAAAGGACAACTGGGGCCGGATTCGCGCCCCAGTGAGTCGCCCGTTGGGTGGCCGCGCCGGCTTCTTTGGATGAGCTTGGCAGCATGCGCGTCAGTCTTACTGCTGGCGACAACCAACCTCATCTCCCAGGACATCGCGGTCAGCCCCTTCCTATGGGTTCTCCAACTGAGCATGTATCTGCTCTCCTTCATCTTGTGCTTTGAAAGCGACAATTGGTACCGGCGGGAGGTTTTTTACCCCGCGTTCGCCGTGACTGTTGGGCTGGTCATCGTGGTATCGCTTCCCAACACGACGTATTCCTTCCTCATGCAGCTCATTGCATATTCCGCGGCACTTTTCGCGGGGTGCATGGTGTGTCATGGAGAGGCTGCCCGGACGCGTCCAAATCCAGAATCGCTGACGGCATTCTATCTATGCATCGCCACGGGCGGCGCTGTGGGAGGCCTGGTCGTAAGCTTGATGGCCCCTTGGATTTTCCCAAATTACTGGGAATATCCGCTGGGGGTAATAGGGTGCATTACGGTGTTGTTGTATGCCTCGATGCGAGAACGGTCGTCCTGGTGGTATATGGGACGAGCTTCGCTGGCACTTTTGATTCTCGCCGGCGCTGTGCTGCTCGCACCAGCCGTGCTTTCCCCAATTTGGGAACGGGCGGCAAGGTTGCCGAGATCCATCGGCTTTTACCCAGCCGCGGTTTTGACGGTCGCAGCCATTTTGCGGTACGCCATGGAGCGCCGCGCGCCGCTGGCCGCGCCAGCGCCGAACCTGGTCCGAAACGCGGCTAGAGTTGTCCTGGCGTTGCTGACGGCGGGGTTGCTGATTCCGCAGAAAGCAGCGCTCTATCACGTCATCGCATCTTCGAGAAATTTCTATGGCGTGTTGTCGGTAGTAAGCGAGGAAAAAGAGAACTACTTGGCGTTGCGTCACGGCAGCACGGTTCATGGTTTCCAGTACCGCGACGCGCACCGCGCGCGCCTTGCGACGGGCTACTTTGGGCCGGGCAGCGGAGCCAACATCGTTATCCGCAACTGGCCACGGCATCCCATGCGCGTAGGAATCGTTGGAATGGGGGTGGGCACGCTCTCGGTGCTGGCGCAATCCGGGGACGTCTTCCGGTTCTACGAAATCAATCCGGACGTCTACAAATTATCGAGCGGCCAGCAACCGTACTTCACCTATCTGCGTGATTCTCCTGGCCGAATCGAGGTCGCCCTAGGCGATGCACGGCTTTCGCTTGAACTTGAGGCCGGCCGCGGCGAATTTCAGATGTTCGACGTCCTGGTTCTCGACGCATTTTCCAGCGATGCAATCCCCATGCATCTCCTCACACGTGAAGCATTTCATGTATATGCAAAGCATCTTCGTGGACCGGCCTCCGTGATTGCCGTGCACATCAGCAACCAGACCTTGGATCTCCGGCCCATGCTTGCCGGAATTGGCCGCGATTTCGGCTTTTATGCTGTCCGCGTCTATCCACTACTGCCCAACGGCCCTTTCTCGCAATCCGACTGGATCCTGTTCTCACACGATCCGGTTTCGCTATCCGGCGTTGAAATCACAAAACACGGGGAGTCGTTCCCGGCGGGCATCCGGCCGATCTCCTGGACCGATGATTATTGCGATCTGCTCCATGCGATCCGCTAGCAAGATTGGGAAAGGCGTGGAAGCGGACTCCTTCTAAGGCGATCGGCGGCGTCTTTCGAGGCCGTGCCTGAGTCGCGGGACCCTTGGAAATAACTCCTTGCCATGACGGCTCTTCTTTCCTAATTTCACACAGCGCTGAGATTCGTGAAGGATTGGGTCGCTGCGTGCGGCCTGCTATACTTTTTGGTCAATGACTAAAGCCAATCCTCCTGCTATTTCTACTGACGAGCGCGTTCTTGAGCAGGTTGCGCATGCAGACCTGCCGACGCGGTATGGCCGTTTCACGATTTACGGATTCCGTGGACAGGGGCCGAACGAGGAAGCAGTCGCGCTGGTGCGCGGAAATTTGCACGGGAAGACGGCGCCGCTGGTGAGAATCCATTCTCAATGTTTGACCGGCGACGTGCTCGCGTCGCTGCGGTGTGACTGCCGCGCGCAATTGGAATTGTCGCTCAAGAAAATCGGAAAAGCTCCAGCCGGGATTCTGCTTTATCTGCCGCAGGAGGGGCGCGGGATCGGATTGATGAATAAGCTGCGAGCTTATGAGCTTCAGGACGGAGGAATGGATACCGTTGAAGCGAACGAAAATCTGGGTTTTGCCGCGGACGCGCGCGACTACGATTTCTCCGCGCAAATATTGAAACAACTCGGTGCCAGCAAGGTCCGGCTGCTCTCGAATAATCCGGAAAAGGTTAGACAGCTGGAAGAAGCAGGAGTGAAGGTCGTCGAGCGAATTCCCTGCCAGCCGCGAATTTCAAGGCTGTCACGATCTTACCTAAAGACAAAAAAACGAAAGATGGGTCACCTTCTCGACCGAGTGTAAAGCCATTCGGCGCGCTCAGCCTCCGCCAACAAAATGGACGATTTCGTATTTGTCGCCTGAACGAAGAGCGGTTTCCGCCCAGGCTGACCGCGGCAAAATTTCCAGATTCCGTTCGATGGCGACACGGCCTGAGTCCAGCCCCATTTCGGCGAGAAGTTCAGTGAGCTTGGCTTCCGGTTTCATGGATCGAACCTGTCCGTTCACGGTAATCGAAATGCTCGTCGCCATCGTCGTTATCTCGTCTGAGGAACCTTTGCCTTTGCTTTCAACTGAAACCTCAACTGGGCTTTCGCGTCTCCCGCGATTGCATCGATCACCAGCTCTGCACCGCCGCTGCCCGGCTGCGGCAAATCGAATTCGAGGAGCACACGCCCATCTTCTCCAGTCTCGCCGCTAATCGCATGGCCCAGAAGAGCGCCTGAAATCTCCGCCGTCACCGATGCTTTGGCCACTGCGACGCCACTTTGCTTGTCCCTAACTAAAACATCGAGTTTGACTTTTTTGCCCACCAGAAAGCTCTTCGCGTTAAGGAGTTCGAGCCGTAGTTGCCTGGGCTCTGGCGAAGGCACGGTTCGAGCCTCGCTCGATGGGGAGTTCGCTTCAACCTTCGGGACGATCGGTTCCGGCGGATGCAGCTTCAAAACGCCAGTCATTATTTCCTGGATGACCGTGCGGTGTTGATCGTCCACGCGCGTCTTAAGGGTCTTCTCTGATTGCGGGTTCAGGGGCAGAAGGTCAAAATAATTGTTGGTGCGGCGGTGAAGCACCATGCCCTGCGAATAAACGGTGGTATCGATCAATCCGTGCGCCAAGCCACGGTCCTCCGTTTGCACGTGGAACGTTGCATCGCCCGCTTTGACATTGGAATTGTGCCCGAAGCGCATTTGCCCGCCCGTTGCTTGTTATGCCGGCTAAACTGTCCGCCTTAGAAGTCTACCGCACCATTTGACCGATTGGCAGTTGAGTCGTTATTATAGCGCTTCGCATATGAGTGATTCTGGCCTACATACATATACTCCGATTCTGATCCACTTGCTGATTGCCGTGGCGCTTGCTGGCTTGCTGGTCACATTATCCGGTTTTGTTGGCTGGCGGCGCCCCACGCAGGCGAAGCGGCAGCCCTATGAATGTGGAATCGAACCGACCGGAGATGCACGGGAACCCTTCTCGGTGAAGTTTTACCTGGTGGCGATGGTCTTCATCCTCTTCGACGTAGAAGCCATCTTCCTCTATCCTTGGGCATATATTTTTCGCAGTCTGAGGTGGTATGGCTTTGTGGAAATGATGATCTACATCGCCATTCTTCTGGTCGGCTACCTCTATCTTTGGAAAAAAGGCGCGCTGGACTGGCACAAATAGCCGGCGGCCACAGGACGAAATCGTGACGGAGTCCCCCAGTCCAACGAGCGGTGTTGTGGTCGAGACTCTTCGCGCGTGGAATCCCAAAGCGATTGCAGAGGTGATTGAGTACCGGGGTGAAACGACAATCGTCGTGCCTCGGGAGCTACTTCGTGCCACGGCGACGCAGTGCCGCGAGAACGCCAAGCTGCACTTCAATTTGCTGACAGACGCCACCTGCGTTGACCGCTACCCGGTGGAGCCGCGCTTTGAACTCAACTACCAGTTGGTGTCCATCTCTTGCCGAGACACGGTCCGGCTCCGCACTCGGTTGGATGGCCAGAACCCTGTAGTGGACTCGCTGGTTGCAGTTTGGCCTGGGGCCAACTGGCTGGAACGCGAAATCTTCGATCTTTTTGGCGTTCGCTTCACCGGACATCCGGACCTGCGCCGAATCCTTCTGCCCGATAACTGGGAAGGCCACCCCTTGCGCAAGGATTTTCCTGTCGAGGGTCATCGAGATACTCCAGTCTCCAGAGATATGTTCAAGAAGAGCGCACCGCTATGACCACCGTTGAAACGGCCACCGGTTCGGCCAAGACCATGGTCCTGAATATGGGGCCGCAGCACCCTTCCACGCATGGCGTGCTGCGCATCTTACTGGAACTTGACGGCGAGACAGTGTTGAACGCGGTCCCGGATCTGGGCTACCTGCACACGGGCATCGAGAAGTCCTGCGAGGACAAGACTTATTCTCAAGCGATCACGCTGACTGACCGCATGGATTACCTGAATCCCCTGGGAAATAATCTTGCGTATTGCCTGGCGGTGGAAAAACTGCTCGGCCTGGAGATACCGAAGCGCGCGCAGTACATCCGCGTGATGATGGTGGAACTGCAGCGGATTTCCTCCCACCTCGTCTGGCTGGGAACGCACGCGATCGACATGGGCGCTATGTCCGTGTTCCTCTATTGCTTTCGCGAACGCGAAGAAATTCTGAAGATTTTTGAGATGTTTTCCGGCCAGCGCATGATGACCAGCTACATCCGCATCGGCGGAGTAGCCCTGCAGCCGCCAACCGGCTGGCGAGCGGCCATTGAGCGGTTTTTGAAAATGATGCCGAGCCGCGTCGATGAATACGAGGCGCTGCTGACTGAAAACCGCATCTGGATTGGGCGGCTTAAGGGCGTCGGCGTCGTCTCCTCAAGGGATGCTGTCGCCTATAGCATGACTGGCCCGACGCTTCGCGCCGCTGGCTTGGCGTACGACAATCGGAAGGTTTTCCCGTATTCAAGCTACCAAGAATTCAAGTTTGATGTGCCCACCCGAATGGAATCCGATTGCTACGCCCGGTATCTGGTTCGTGTAGCCGAGATCCGCGAGAGCCTGAAAATTGTTGAGCAAGCTATGGCAAAAATTACGGATGAGGGGGCGATCAAGACGGACGCTCCCGGCATCGTTCCGCCAGAGCGCGAGAAAATGAAGACGGAGATGGAAGCGCTCATCTATCACTTCAAAATTTTCACCGAGGGCTTTTCTCCCCCGCCGGGGGAGGCTTATGTAGCCGTGGAGTCGCCGCGCGGCGAACTCGGCTGTTTTATCGCCAGCGACGGCTCGCCAAAGCCGCTGCGCGTGCATTTCCGCTCTCCGTCCTATATCAATTTGCAGGCGCTACCGAAGATCGTGGAAGGCCAACTGCTCTCCGACGTGATCGCTTGCATCGGCACGATTGACATCGTGCTTGGAGAGGTAGACAGGTAAACATGGAACTCTCTCCCAAACTCGCGGCCAAGTACGACAAATTGCAACAAGCCTATCCCGTCAAGCGCAGTGCCTTGATTCCCATGCTCCTCTACGGACAGGATGAGTACGGGTGCATCAGCGACCAATTGATTGCGGAAATCGGCCGCCGGTTGGACCTCAATAATGTTCAGGTGGAAGAGACCCTGGCGTATTATTCCATGCTCCATCGCAAGCCCTGGGGAAAGAATCACGTGCAGATTTGCACGAACATCGCTTGCATGCTGAAGGGCGGAAACGCCCTGCTCGAGCGCGCCAAGAAGCGCCTTGAAATTGGCCACAAAGAAGTAACCGGCGACGGCATGTTTTCTCTGGAAGAAGTCGAATGCATCGGCGCCTGCACGGGCGCTCCGGCCATGCAGGTGAACTATGATTTCTACGAAAACGTTACGTCAAACAGATTTGACCGCATTATTCAGGATCTGGACGGAGGAAAGCGCCCTGAACCCCAAGGAGTGATCTCCGGCGCCGTTCACTCGCGTCACGCTGCCGAAACTCCTCTCATCAGCCGCCATTGGGGAGTGAAGGATTCGCACAAGATAGACTTCTATCTAAAAGATGATGGGTACAAGGCGCTCGAAAAAGCTCTGAAGGAAATGACGCCGGAGAGCATCATCGATGAAGTGAAGAAATCGAGTTTGCGGGGCCGTGGCGGAGCGGGATTCCCGACGGGGATGAAGTGGTCATTTGTTCCGAAAGATTCTCCGAAGGCCAGATACGTGATTTGCAACGCCGACGAATCGGAACCCGGCACCTGCAAAGATCGCCCGCTGATGGAGATGGATCCGCATCAGTTGATCGAAGGAATGGTCATCGCAGGACGGGCCATCGGTGCGCATCTCGGGTTCATCTATATCCGCGGAGAATACCGCTACGTCCTGGACATCGTGGAAGAGGCTATTTCTGAAGCCTATTCGCGCGGATACCTCGGCAAGAACATACTCGACTCAGGCTTTGATTATGACCTGTTGATTCACACAGGCGCCGGCGCTTACGAATGCGGAGAAGAATCCGCGCTGATGGAGTCGCTCGAGGGCAAGCGCGGTTATCCGCGGATCAAGCCGCCTTTCCCCGCTGTTGTTGGACTTTACGGCTGCCCCACAATCATCAACAACGTGGAAACTTTAAGCGCCGTGCCTTCCATTATTCTCGAAGGCGGCGAAGCCTACGCCAATCGCGGCACACCGAAAAATGGCGGCACGCGTTTGCTCTGCGTTGCCGGCCACGTCAAAAATCCTGGCATTTACGAAATCCCCCTCGGAATGAACATGAAAAAGTTCATCTACGAAGTTGCCGGCGGAATTCCAAACGGTAAGAAACTGAAAGCGGTCATTCCCGGCGGGAGCTCCTGCCCTCTTCTATCTGCCAATGAAATCGACTTGCCCATGGACTACGACTCGGTCGCCAAGGCCGGTTCCATGTTGGGCTCGGGCGGCATGGTGGTGATGGACGAAGACACCTGCATGGTGGACATGGCTCGCCGCATTATGCACTTCTACGCGCATGAATCCTGCGGCTGGTGCATCCCGTGCCGAGAAGGCACAACGTGGCTCCGTAAGACGTTGGAACGTTTTCACGCTGGTCTGGGCCGCGCGGAGGATATCGATCTGATCGCCGACCTAGCCCAGAATATGCTGGGCCGTACCTTCTGCCCGCTGGGCGATGCAGCGGCGATGCCGACCATCAGCATCATGCAGAAGTTCCGCAAAGAGTTTGAAGAGCATTTGCAAGGACGCTGTGCTTATAAATCCGCCGAAGCGCTCGTTGGGTCAAGGTAGAGGGGGCTCGCGGAAGGATTCCATGGCAGATCAAAACCTGGTCACGCTCAAGATTAACGCCCGAGACGTTCAGGTGCCCCCCGGCACGCTGGTGATTGAAGCGACGCGCCGCATCGGCACCGAAGTTCCTTCGTTCTGTTATTACCCCGGCCTTTCGCTCCAGGCTGCCTGCCGCATGTGCCTGGTCGAAGTTGAAAAAATGCCCAAGCTCCAGACGGCCTGCACACTCGTCGCAACCGAAGGCATGGTCGTCCGCACGGATTCCGACCAGGTGCGCAACGCGCGCAAGTACATGCTGGAATTTCTTTTGACCAACCACCCGCTTGATTGCCCGGTCTGCGACAAGGGGGGCGAGTGCGAATTGCAAGACATGGTATTTCGCTACGGAGCTGATACCAGCCGCTTTGTGGAAGAAAAAATTCACCGCCCCGAGGAAAAGTGGTCGGACCTGGTCTATTACGACGCTCCTCGCTGCATCCTCTGCTTCCGCTGCGTCCGCGTTTGCGATGAAGGGATGGATGTAAAAGCTCTCGGCGTAGGCATGCGCGGCGCAAACAGCGTCATCATCCCCAATCGAGAGGACCATTTGGAATGCGAAGAGTGCGGCATGTGCATAGACATTTGCCCGGTCGGCGCTCTGACCAGCGGCACGTACCGCTACAAAACCAGGCCGTGGGAAATGCAATACGTCTCCACCGTGTGCGCGCACTGTTCAAACGGTTGCAAGACCACTCTAAGCGTCCGCAACCACGAAATTCTGCGCGCCAACAACCGCGATATGAGCGGCATCAACAAGGATTTTCTCTGCGTTAAGGGCCGCTTCGGATTTGACTTTACTAGGCATCCCGACCGCATCCGCCAACCTCTGATTCGCAAGGGCGATAAGCTCTTGCCGGCTTCGTGGGAGGAGGCTGCGCACTATGCAGCAAAACGGCTAAAAGCTGTCCACGACGCGAATGGGAAGGATTCCATCGGTTTCATCGGCTCCAATCGTGCATCTAACGAGGAGAATTACCTGTTGCAGCGCCTGGCTCGCACTACGTTTGGCACCAATAATATTGACCATCACCGAACAGCCGATTACACGGGCCTCATCACCGCACTCGGCGACGGCGCCGTCGATTCCCTGCTGACGATGGAACAGCTCTATCAATCCAAGACCGTGCTGATGATCGGAAATGACGCAACCAATCAGAATCCTTTGGTGGGTTGGCAGATTCGCAGCGGCATTCGCCACAACGAGACAAAGCTCTACGTCATCAATGCGAATGAAATCAAGCTTCGCCGCAAAGCAACTCAGTTTATAAAAATTTCGCAACTGCAGGAACCTGCCATCATCAGATGGCTCGCCATCGGGGAAGGCAACCTTGCTACCACGCTGATGCAACACCTCGCGCAGCTCAAAGCTGCGCTCGAAGCAGAACCGGAAGTCGCGATTGTCTTCGGCGCAGAAGTTTCCGGCGCGGCCATTACGCAGCTTGTGGCGTTTGGCTCCAAGCTTTCCGGGAGAGTTCGCTACATGGCGCTGGGCGACTACGCCAATTCGCGTGGCGCGTCAGACATGGGCGTCTTGCCTGACCGGCTTCCAGGGTACGCCTATCTCGATAACTCCGGCTGGCGCGGCGCACTCGAAAAAATCTGGGGCGCATCAATTCCGGCAAGTCCTGGCATGACCGCGCCACAAATGGTGGAGGCCGCGCAACAAGGAAAACTCAAAGGCCTCTATGTCCTGGGAGCGAATCCCTTGGCGCATTTCGGCACTCTTGGCTATGGCCGCGGCAAACTCGATCTCCTGATCGTGCATGAAATGTTCCTGACGGAAACGGCGCTTGTGGCTGACGTTGTCTTCCCTGCTGCGTCCGCTTACGAAAAAGACGGCACCGTGACCAACACGTCCGGCGAAGTTCAGCTCCTGAGAAAAGCCGCCGAGGTCATGGGCACTCGAACGGATTTCGATTTGCTGCGCATCATTTCCCATCAACTCGAAAAAGTCGGCCTCGGCAAAGCCTTCCATTTCAAGGCTCCTGAAGCCGTATTCGAGGAGATTCGGAAGACCGTGGCTGGATACAACGTCCAGTCAGCCGGATTGCTCACCGGTGGCGCCGAAGCCACTCAAGTGAAGGCCGAACGAAACGGCCACGCACCCTATGATGTTCCCGTGGGCCTGATTCGCCCGGCCCAGGACAATCTTTTCTCTAGCGGCACGCTCACGCGCTTCTGCTCGATGATGGAATCCCTGCCGGAGGCTCAAGCGAAGCCGTGACCGCCTTCCTCGAAGCGAACGCCGAACTGATCATTATTCTTGTGAAGATCGCGCTGCTTGTCTTCATCGTGCTGACCGCCAACGCCTATCTGACCTGGTTTGAACGCAAAGTCGTCGCCCACATGCAGTCGCGATGGGGCCCGCACCGCGTCGGTCCGCACGGACTTCTGCAGCCGCTCGCTGATGGCGTGAAATTTCTATTTAAAGAAGACCCCACTCCCGCCGGAGTGGACAAGTTCGTCTACCACATGGCGCCGCTGCTCGCCCTGTCTTTGGCGCTCACTTCGATCGCGATTATTCCTTTCGGGCCGAATCCCTTGCCGTGGAAATTTTTCGGTCACGACATTTATCTCGGCATTGCGCCGCCGAACCTGAACATCGGCATCCTTGCCCTTTTCGCGATTACCGCGCTCGGCGTTTACGGCGTCGCACTGGCCGGATGGTCATCCAACAGCAAGTATCCGCTCCTCGGAGGGCTGCGCAGCTCGGCTCAGATGGTCAGTTACGAGCTTGCCCTGACGATGTCGGTCGTCGGCGTTCTGCTGATGGCTGGAAGTTTCAATCTGACAGACATCATCAACGCGCAGGCGAAACATTCTGAACTTGGCATCTTCGGATGGAATATCTGGCCGCAGATTCTTGGCTTCTTTTGCTTTTTCACGGCGGCCATCGCGGAAACCAACCGCGTTCCGTTCGATCTTCCTGAAGCGGAATCGGAACTCGTCGCGGGATTCCACACCGAATACGCCAGCTTCAAATTCGCCATGTTCTTCATCGCCGAGTATACGAGCATGATCACGGTTTCCTGCCTCTGCACCATCATGTTCTTCGGTGGCTGGCTCTCTCCCTTCCCTGTTTCCTGGACGTTCACGCACTATTTGCCATCGCTCCTCCTGATTCCCTCGGGATTGTGGGTGATCTGGGACGGCATGCGCTACGAAACGCTGTTTGGGAAAATCCTTCTGCCCGGTGTTGGCACGGCCATCGCGGGACTTGGCATCGGCTTGATTCTCCTCCCCGGAGTCAACGAATTCATCCAGCCCACTTTCTGGCTTCTGGCGAAAATTCTTACGTTCCTTTTCGTGTATGTGTGGATGCGCGGGACGCTGCCCCGCTTCCGCTATGACCAGTTGATGTCTTTCGGATGGAAATTGCTTTTGCCGGTTTCCATTTTCAACGTCATTCTTACCAGTTTCGTAATCCTGGCAAGAATGCAATGGGGTGAGAAATGACGCCTCAGCTTGTGGTTTTTTTTGTGCTCGCGGCCCTTGCCGTGATTGGAGCCGTCAGTCTGATAGTCCAAAAGCACCCGATTCATAGCGCCTTGTCATTGATCGTGGTGATGGTCGCCCTGGCCGGCCTCTACCTCCTTCTCGGAGCTGAATTCGTAGCTGCGGTGCAAATCATAGTTTACGGCGGCGCCATTATGGTGCTGTTTGTCTTCGTCATCATGCTATTAAACGCGGGAGTCGAAGAGCACACTTCAATATCCAAGATGGCCGGTTTTCCCGGATTGCTCCTGGTTCTGGCGCTGGCCGGCTTCATCGGGGCCACTATTGCGCGCGCCGCGGACACTGTCCAGTCCGCGCCGCAGTCCGGGATGCTCTCTTCCACGCGGGATATTTCAACCAAAGTCTTTACGGATTTTGTCTACCCCTTCGAGCTCACTTCGTTCCTGATCCTCGTGGCTATTCTTGGCGCGACGGTTCTGGCTCAGCGGGAGAAAAACTGACATGGTGCCCACCAGCTACTACATCATCCTCAGCGCCATCCTTTTCGGGCTGGGCGTTTTCGCTTTTATCTTCAAGCGCAACATCATCACGATTTTCATGTCCATCGAACTCATGCTCAACGCCGTCAATCTGGCGTTCGTCGCCTTCAGCCAGGCGCTGGGAAAAATCGAAGGGCAGGTCTTTGTTCTCTTTGTGATTGTGGTCGCGGCCGCGGAAGCCGCCGTCGGTCTGGGAATCATTATCCTCATCGCGCGCAACCGGCGTACGCTCAACGTCGAACGCGTTGATCTGCTCAAACTCTAATGCCCACTTATCCGATCCTCGAATATCTTTGGATCATCCCGCTGCTGCCCCTGCTCGGCTCGGCTATCAACGGACTCTTTGGCAGCAAGTGGCCCAATAAGTACGTCAATATCGCCGCGATTGGCTCCACGGGACTCTGTTTCGCGCTGGCGCTGGAAGCTGTCCGCGAATTCTTTGCCCAGGGCCAGGCACTCGTACACAAAGAGTTTTTCACTTGGATTGCTGCGGGCGATTTTCGAGCGGGCTTCGACCTGCAGATGGATCAGTTGACTGTGGTGATGTTAATGGTCGTCACCGGAGTCGGCTGGCTCATTCACATCTACGCCACCGGTTATATGTCGCACGAAGGGGGCTACTACCGGTTCTTCTCCCACCTGAATCTGTTCATGTTCTTCATGCTGATTCTGATTCTCGCAGCGAATTACGTGCTTCTTTTTGTCGGATGGGAAGGTGTCGGCCTCGCCAGCTACCTGCTCATCGGTTTCTATTTTCTGAAGAAGTCCGCTTCCGATGCCGGCAAGAAAGCTTTCATCGTCAACCGCATCGGCGATTTCGGCTTCATGCTGGGAATGTTTCTGCTCTTCCGAACGTTCCGTACGCTGGACTTCACAAGACTGTTTGCAGCCGCAGCCAACTCCGGTTGGAGTCAAGAAGGATGGGGACAGTTCGGTACCATAACGGTTGCCTGCCTGCTGCTCTTCATGGGGGCTTGCGGCAAATCCGCGCAACTTCCGCTGTACGTCTGGCTGCCGGACGCCATGGAAGGCCCCACGCCTGTCAGTGCTCTAATCCATGCTGCCACCATGGTCACGGCAGGCGTGTACGTCGTAGCGCGCTCGCACCTTTTGTTCACGCATTCCGAAACTGCCCTCGTGGTGGTCGCCTGCGTCGGCTGCGCCACCGCATTCTTTGCTGCCACTATCGGCCTTGTGCAAACCGACATCAAGAGAGTGCTCGCCTATTCCACCGTCAGCCAGCTCGGCTACATGTTCCTGGCTTGCGGAGTGGGCGCTTTCACGGCGGGCATCTTTCACTTGATGACCCACGCTTTCTTCAAAGCTCTGCTCTTCCTGGCTGCTGGCAGCGTGATTCACGCCGTCGGTGGCGAGCAGGATATGAACCGCATGGGCGGCCTCAGCAAGAAAATTCGCTGGACTTACGCGACGATGCTGATGGCCACCATGGCAATTACCGGCATTCCGCCGCTGGCCGGGTTTTTCAGCAAGGACGCCATCCTCCTGAGCGCCTTCCAGATTCCCGGGGGCCACCCCCTCTACGCCCTGGGACTGCTCACCGCCCTGCTCACTTCGTTTTACATGTTCCGTTTGATCTTCCTCACATTCCACGGAAAGCCTCGCTACGATGAGCATCATGTTCACGTCCATGAATCCCCTTGGAGCATGCTCGGTCCACTGGTAGTGCTGGCGATTCTCTCGGTCATCGGCGGCTGGTTCGCTCTGCCGGCCATGCTTGGCAAGGGCCCGGACTACTTTGTGAATTTCCTGGCACCAATCTTCGGGGATTTGCGCGCCGAACCCGAAGGCGGCACCCCCAATTTGGAGCTGATTCTCGCGGCAGTCGCCGTTGGCGCCGGTTTGCTCGGCTTGGCTGTTGCCTACTGGCTGTACCTCAAGCGGCCGGAAAAGTCTGAGGCGCTCGCCAAATCACTGCGGCCAATTCACACTACGCTGTTCAACAAATACTACGTGGACGAGCTCTACTCCAAAGTCATCGTCAATCCGCTGGTGTGGATCTCCACAAATATTTTCTGGAAGGCGGCGGACGTGGCCGGTATCGACGGCGCGGTGAACGGCATCGGCAGTGGCGCGACATCGATTGGCGACGGCTCCCGTCACACGCAGTCTGGCAATACACGCAGTTACGCCGTCTGGGTGGTGGTCGGTGCGGTGATCGTTCTTGCAGTGATCTTCTTCTGGCCGGACGCCGCAAAACCAGTGATCGGGATGGTGCGCTAATGGCTGGCGGTCATTTGCTCTCCGTTCTGATCTTCTTCCCCGCCGTCGGGGCGCTGGCGCTTTTATTTTTGCGCGGAGATGACCACAAATACATCCGTTACATCGCAATGACGGTTTCGCTGGTCGAGTTTATCTTTTCCCTCTTGCTGCTGCGCGGCGTTTCCATCTCCGACCCTGGCTATTCGTTGCAGGAATTCGCGCCGTGGATTCATCAGCCGCCGATCAACTACCACGTCGGAGTTGACGGCATCAGCCTCTTCCTGGTCATTCTTACAACATTCCTCACGCCGATCTCCGTTCTTGCTTCCTGGAAGAGCATCGAGCATCGCGTGAAGGAATTCTTCGTCATGCTGCTGATGCTGGAAGTCGGCGTCGTCGGCGTTTTCCTTTCGCTCGACCTGTTCCTCTTCTTCCTGTTCTGGGAAGTGATGCTCATACCCATGGCGTTCCTGATCGGCATCTGGGGCCACGAACGCCGCATCTATGCCGCCGTCAAGTTTATTCTGTACACCATGGCTGGCTCGATTCTGATGCTCGTCGGCATCATCTGGCTCTACAACGCGACTGGCACATTCGATCTGGCTGGAATTCATACCGCTGCAAATGATTTCCCAGGTATCCATGAAATTTTGCAGTCCGGAGCGCTTTCGCTCGAACCGCGCACAGAAATGATTTTGTTCCTGGCGTTTTTCCTGGCTTTCGCCATCAAGGTTCCATTGTTCCCGTTCCACACCTGGCTGCCAGATGCGCACGTCGAAGCGCCCACAGCTGGTTCGGTGATCCTCGCTGGCGTCCTCCTGAAAATGGGCACCTACGGCATGATGCGGTTCTGCTTGCCGCTTTTCCCCGGCGCATCGCGGCGCGCCGCGGGCTGGGTCGCGCTGCTCGCCATCGTCGGCATCATTTATGGTGCGCTGGTCGCCATGGTGCAGCCGAACCTGAAAAAACTCGTCGCCTACTCTTCGGTTAGTCACCTTGGCTTCGTCGTGCTCGGTATCTTCGCGTTTCGCACGATCTCCATGCAAGGCGCGGTGTATCAAATGCTGGCCCACGGGATCTCCACTGGCGCGCTGTTCCTCCTGGTTGGCATGCTTTACGACCGCCGCCACACGTTTGAAATCAGCGAATTCGGCGGACTTTCGACTCCCATGCCGCGCCTGGCTGCCTTCTTCCTTTTTATCGCGCTCTCCTCACTGGGCCTGCCGATGCTCAATGGCTTTGTTGGCGAATACCTGATTCTCCTCGGCACCTATCAGAGCCACTGGCAGTGGGCCGCTTGGGCCGCGCTGGGCGTGATTCTCTCTGCTTGCTACCTGCTCTGGTCGTATCAGCGGGTTTTCTTCGGCGAAATCACCCGCGAAAAGAATCGCACGTTGCCCGATGTTTCCGCCCGCGAGCGCTGGATCCTGGTCACCATGGCCGTGGTCACGCTCTGGATGGGCATCGGCTCTGTTTACATCACGAGCCGCACTGCTGCCTCCGTGCAAAACGTTGTGGAGCAGGTTCGGCCTGAGGGTGCAGCCGAAGCGGCTGCGCCCGTCAGGCCGCCGCGAACGACTGCCGCGGCCCTTGCCGGTGCGCACGCGTCAGCTTCCCTGGAAAGGCCGGTACTCCGCTAAATGCTTCCCCGCGCCATAGACATCTATAGCGTCATGCCGGAACTCCTGTGGTGCACGTTCGGCGTGCTGGCCATGTTCCTGCAGCCGTTCGTGAAGAGCCGCCGCTTCTTTGGCTTGCTGGCAGCTCTCGGCGCTCTGGCCGGGACCGCCGCCACCGTCGTCAATTTCGGCCAGACGGGCCTGAGCTTTTTCGGCCTCATCCAATCTGATGCCTTCACGTTTTTCTTCCGCGTGCTCATTGGCACCATCGCATTTCTGGTCGTTCTGGCTGCCGAACCTTATCTGGAGCGGGAAAACCTTGCGCCCGCCGAATTCTTCGCCCTCGTGCTTTTCGCCACCGCGGGAATGGGTGTGCTCGCTTCCGCGCAAGAACTCCTTACCGCATTCATCGGCCTTGAGATGAGTTCGATCTCCAGCTACGTCCTCGCCGGCTACCGCCGCGAAGCTCTCAAGTCCGGCGAATCCGCGATGAAATATTTCCTCCTCGGCTCTTTCGCCACGGCGTTTTTCCTTTACGGCATCGCGCTCGTTTATGGCGCCACCGGCAGCACCATGCTGGACAAGATTGCGCTGACCGCCACCGCCGACTCGAGCAGCCTCCTCATCAAACTCGGCTTGTCACTGATCCTCATTGGCCTCGGGTTCAAAGTCGCCGCAGCTCCGTTCCAGGTTTGGACCCCGGACGTTTACGAAGGCGCTCCCACTCCCGTGACGGCGCTTTTCTCCGCCGGACCCAAGGCCGCTGCTTTCGCGCTGCTGCTGCGCATCTTCGCCACGGTTCCCGCAGCTACAAAATTCTGGTTCTGGGCCTTCTGGATTCTTGCCGTTCTCACCATGTTCGCCGGAAACCTTGGCGCTCTGGTTCAGTCCAACATGAAGCGCCTGCTCGCTTATAGCTCCATTGCCCATGCGGGCTATATCCTCGTGGCCTTTGCCGCGGTCACTTTCATGTCTTCGGATTTGAATGGCGGAGCCGCTCCCGCTTATGCCGCTGTGCTTTTTTACCTGCTCAGCTATGCGCTGGTGAATATCGGCGCGTTCACCATCATTTCGCAGCTTGGCGGCAACGATGAAAAGACCATCTCGGTCGACGATTACGCCGGCCTCTCACAGCGCCAGCCGGTGGTTGCCGCCGCGCTGAGCCTGTATCTGCTTTCTCTTCTCGGGCTGCCCGTCACCGCCGGATTCTTCGGCAAGTTTTATATCTTCAAGGCGGCAATCAACTCCCATCTGCTTTGGCTTGCCGTACTGATGGCAGTCAACAGTGTCATCGGCGCTTACTACTACCTGCGCGTCATCGTCGTCATGTACATGCGAGAACCCAGCGCCGCAGCCGTTGCTCCCGTAAAATTCCCGCTGCCCGTCACGTTTGTCCTCGCCGTCACCGCTATCGGCACCCTGCTTTTCGGCCTGCTTCCCAACTCAATCCTCAATTTCATCCTTCAGCCCAATCTCATCGGCGGCCGCTGACTCCCTGATTTGCTCCAAAAAGTAAACGACCCGGAGGTTTTCGCCTCCGGGCCGTCAAAACTTGAAGTGAAGATCCCGCTCAGACTTTCAGCGCAATCATCGCCAGCGTGAAGAGCACCAGCGTCTCCACAAACACTAGTCCAAGAATCATGGATGCGCGAATCGCTCCGGCAGCACCCGGATTCCTTGCAATGCCCTCGCAGGCTGCCGAGGCGATCCGGCCCTGTCCCAGGCCGCAGCCAAGCGCCGCAATGGCCATGCCGAATCCCACTGCTATGCCGCTCAACCCAGAACCGCCGCCACTTGGCGCGCTTGTTTGGGCGAAGGCTCCCGGTGCGATGAATAACGTCAACACCAATGCAACTGCCACCAGCATCCACTGCTTTTTCATGACTGCCTCCTTGAGAATTACCGCCAGGAGGTGGTTCCCGGACACCGTGCAGCCGGGCTCACACTGGAGCGGCGTAATAAAACTCGATTAGTGCTCGTCGGACGTCGCCATTCCCAGATAGACTGAAGGGAGCACCGTGAAAACGTACGCCTGAATCACGGAAACGAAAATGTGCAGCCCAATGAAAAGCACCGGAATCGTCGCCGGAAAAATTCCAAGGATCACGCCCAGAATTAGGGACTTGCTCCAGCCAAAACCAGCTCCTCCTGCAAGCAGCCCCAAAAAAATCAAATAGATTAGGTCGCTGGCAAACATATTCGCCCAAAGACGCACTGTCAACGAGAGCAAGCGGGCCGTAGTGCTGATGATTTCAACGGGAAAGAGGAGTAGCGCGAGGATCCAGTCCCCCAACTTTTTCGGAGCGCCTGCGAACGTCAGTAGATAGTGCAAGAGTCCGTGGTGCTTGATGCCTTGCCAGTTGAAGTAGAGAAACGTGAGAATCGCACAGGCGAGCGGTACCGTCACCTGCCCGGTGGGTGCCTTCAAAAAGCTGCTTGGAAAAGCTCCCATCAAATTGGAAAGCAGAACAAAAACTGAGATGCTCCCCACAAACGGCACCATTTTCGCTCCCCCGTGGTGCACGTTTTCCTCGAGCAGATCCTTGATGCCGAAACCCATGGGGTTGGTAAGCAGAAGTTCCGCCACTTGCTGGAAACCACCGGGCTTCTCGATGGATAGCCGCGCCCTCAAAATCAGTGCCAGCACCGTCCCCACCACCAGGACGACCAGCGCCATCACCACATGTTCGGGAATGGGAAGTTCTGGATTCGCCGGCTTGATGTGCAGCGCCGCCAGCAGCCCAACGGCGAATCGGCCAAAAATGTGATTTACAAACTGTGTGACGAAAGTAACTTGCTCGGCCATTTGTTATCCTGCGGGACGCAAAATTTCATATACACTTGCCGCCACTACCGCTGCTCCCAGCGCACACAAACCCACAACCATGCTCGCAAGGGGAATACTCAGGACTTTAAAAATAACATAGACGGTCAGGCCTATCAACCCGTAGCGAAACGCCATCTTGAAATAGCTCCAAACGGGTATGGCAGGATTTTCCTTCTTCGCCTGCGCAGCGGATGACGCAACCATCGCATCAATGCCGCGCTTCATCCAGCGAAAATTGAGCCAGCCCAGGCTCGCTCCAATCACGACGCCTGCTCCCCAGCGCCCGCTCCTCAGCACTGCCACTAAGGCTCCGGCCGTCAGACCAAGCGCCAGCGTCAGCCAGGAAATGCGATTCTCCGTTGCGAGTGCTATTGCCGCTTCATTTCCCGTCTCGGGCATCGCCGTCTCCCGGCAATCTTCGCAGCACGTCTCGAACGCCCACGATAAAACCGGCCGCTCCAAAAATCAGCAAAAAAACTGGCTTGGTGTGCAGCCACCGATCCAGCAAAAAACCGAGCAGCGCTCCCACGGCCAGCGCGGAAACCATCACGAAAGGAAGCTCCATGGCCAACGCTGTCTGGTTGGAATAGTCTTTGACCCTTTCCTTACTGGGGCCTTTCTGTGCTGGATGATTCGGAATGTTCTCGGAAGACATATTTCACACGGCCGATCAGAAACTCCGTTTACCACTCCGACTATGGGTTCAGCATTCCACGAGCCTCGATGCTCACTTCTCGAACAGCAACTCTCCAGCCCTGCTGGTCGCTTTCACCACTGCTTTGATCAGCGTCACGCGGAGCTTGCCTTCTTCCAGTTCCATGATTCCATCAATCGTACAGCCCGCCGGAGTTGTCACGGCATCCTTCAAGAGGGCCGGGTGATCACCAGTTTCCAGGACCACGCTCGCCGCGCCCTTCATCGTCTGCGCCGCTAGTAGCGTAGACACATCACGCGGCAATCCCACTTTTACTCCTGCTTCCGCCAGAGACTCCAGAATAATGTAGGCAAAGGCAGGGCCGCTCGCCGAAAGACCGGTCACCGCGTCCATGTTCTTTTCATCCACGACGACTGTCCTACCGACGGCATCAAACATCGCCCGCGCCATCTCCAGGTGTTCCGCTCCCGAATGCGCTCCGCGGCAAATCCCAGTCATCCCGCAGCCCACCGCGGATGGCGTATTCGGCATCGCCCGCACCACGGGAATCTTCTTGCCGACATTCTGTTCAATGAAAATCGTCGGCACCGAAGCCGCCACTGAAATAATCAGTGTCTTTTCGCTGAGCTCCGGTGAAATCTCTTTGAGCACTTCGCTCACAACTTGCGGCTTCACTCCCAGCAGCACGATGTCGGCGCCGGTCACGGCCTTGCGGTTTTCCGTCGTCACGCTGATGCCCAGTTCCTTAGCCAGCGCTCCGGCTTTCTCGCCGTGCTTCACCGTCGCCGTCACGTTATTCTTTGCAAAAAGCCCTTGCTTCAGGTACGCCCGCAGCAATATTCCGCCAAGTTTTCCCGTTCCAAGAACTGCCAATTTTTTGCCTAAAAGTTTTTGCGTCATGGTCTAAACATTGTTGTATTTAACGAGGGTTCGGTCAACTCAATCATGGAGGGAAAAGCGGGACTCGCTGCCACTAATCATGCCGCGCGCCGCTTAAAACCTTCACCGCGTGAGGCAAAAGACTCGCCACCGCATCCAGAGACTCAACCGCGCCCTTCGGACTCCCCGGTAGGTTCACAATCAGTGCTGCGCCGCGGACTCCGCTGACTCCCCGCGAGAGGACGGCCGTCGGCGTGTGCTGTAGTCCAATTCTGCGCATCTCTTCGGAAATTCCCGGGATCACGCGATCAAGAACGCCCAGGGTGGACTCTGGAGTATTGTCCCGCGGCCCGATGCCAGTCCCGCCCGTCGTGAGCAGCAGATCCACTCGGCCAGAATCGGCAAACGCTCTCAGCTGTTCCCGGATGTCCGCGGGTTCATCGGAAACGCACAGCGTCGAGCAAATCGCCCAGCCCAGCTTGCGGCACGCCGCCACCACCGCTGGACCAGACAAATCTTCCCGCTCGCCCTTTGAAACGGAATCGCTGATGGTGAGAACCGCTACGCGCATCGGGTGGGATTCTTCACGTAGCTCACTGCGCCTCGACAGTGTCTCGGCTGGCTTCGTCCATTAATCTCATGGCTTCCATCAACAAGCCGGTAGTGTTTTTCGTGGTGGTCGTCTGGCTCGAATCGTTCGCTGCGTTGAAATCAATCTCAAACTCGCCTTCGGTCCACAGAACAACTTTGTAGACCGCCTCGTCGCCGATCAGGTTGCCGATCTTCGCGTCGCGGCACTGTCCGTTGGCGAAATAAAGTTCGCCGTTTTCGCCATTTTTCTGCACGCGCAGCCGGCAGGATTTCTGTCCCATCTCCAGGGATTGCAACAGGTCCGTCATGCTCATCTCTTCCAGCCGCCCTTGGATCACGCCCGGCCGCGAAGCGCGCTTCTGCAACTTTTCCAGGTGCAGGCGATCCACCACTTTTTTCGTCACCCGCACCAAATCTTTCACTAAAAACGGCTTCGGGATGAAATCTTCCACTCCGTCCACCAGAGGCCTCAGCCGCTCTTCAATGTCCGGCCGGCTTGCCATGAACAGAAACGGGATGTGTTTGGTGGTTTCTCTTGCGCGCAGTTTCTCAAATAGCTGCCGCCCATCCATGCCCGGCATTTTGTAATCGCACAAAATCACGTCTGGAGGAGAGTCAATCACTTTCAGCAGCGCGTCCGCGCCGTCCGGGGACTCTTCCACGTGGCAATACGGCTCCAGGCCTTTCGCCACAAGCTCACGCACCAGTGGATTATCATCCGCTAGCAGTAGCTTGACCGACTTGGCTCCGCTTCCGGTCATCCCTTTCTTTCTGCTCTTCCTGCCACTCGCGGCTTGCGACGGAAATCCCCGCTCTTCCCGCCGGTCTTTTCGACCAGAACCACGTCCGTAATCTCCATGCCTTTATCCAGCGCTTTGCACATGTCGTAAACCGTGAGGGCTGCAGCAGTGACGGCTACCAGGGCTTCCATTTCAACGCC
>Ga0075017_100000106_pt1 | contig 35835 bp, 28 predicted proteins | sample AleBraG_ABR_2012_FD_71475 | JGI IMG/M metagenome (GOLD analysis project Ga0075017, IMG submission 71475) | Freshwater sediment microbial communities in response to fracking from Pennsylvania, USA - Alex Branch Run_MetaG_ABR_2012 | ecosystem: Environmental > Aquatic > Freshwater > Creek >... | reverse complement strand
CCCCGCCCAGAAAGGCGCTTAGGCTCGCGCGCACATGGCCGGCGTCGATCTCCGTCGCGGCCCCCGAGAGTTCGACATACTGCGTGGCACCGCTTTCGGCTTCGGCCGACCCGGGTCCGCCGGCGAAGAAGTTGCTTTCTCCCCCGATGGCGCTGCTGGCGGACATCGGCGGGAACCCGAGGCGCCCATAGGCCATCACCGTGAAATTCGGGGACGCTTCCCAACCGGTGGGGGCGGCGTGTTCGGCTTCTGTCGCCGGGGCAGCCGGCTGCTCGGCGCCAGGGTTCCGGATGAGATTGCCCTGCGGGATCGCCGCGTCGGCCAGCGGAGCCCATGCGAGCGCAGCAATGACGAGTGCAACCGCGGCGATGCCCGCCCTACACCCCGGCAGCGGCTGGCGCCACAAGGGCATGCTCTCATCCTCGCAGACACGGCCCGTGAGGAGCCCACCGCCTGTGTGGTTCTCGAGTCTTGAGGCGGGAAGCCTTGGCGTGTCCGTTCGTATCTAGATCGCGGCGAGGCGTCGCGGGCGGCGGCCTTGACCGAGTAGCGGTTCGGTGCTGGTGCCCGGCGTGAAGCCGAGAGCGGCAAATGCCCGACACCATGCTTCGCCACGGACGCAAGCGTCTCGCGTAAGCTGGCGAGACCGCCGCGTTGGATGCGATCCAGACGCGCTGGCTGATTGCAGGCTCACGCCCCCTTTCGACCGTGACCGGTAGTGCCGGCGTTCGTCTTCGCGGAGCGTACGGCGTACCGACCGCGAGCAACCCTGACGAACCGCGGAGCGACGCCGACCACGCTCGAGCTTAGGCACTTCTTGACCGATCCCCACCGCACTGGCTCGCCGAGGAGAGCCGCGACGGCGCCATAGACGTCGCGCGCTTGCATCGGCTCTTTCCGCTCGGAGAGGACACGGAGGACCGCCTCCAGGACCCAGTCGTGTCGCCGGTGCCTGGACCCGATTGGCGAACCCGCCTGCTCGGCGGCGCCGCTGTGGGGGCGATCTTTGGCACCGGGACGCTCGACGCGATCATCCGAGCGCCCTTCCAGCAAGGCTTCCAGGGGTCGCGGAGAGTTGGAATGGTGTCCGGTTAGGTCCATCGCCTGAAATGGCCTGACGATTCGGCCGAAAACCCCTACAAATACGGCCTGCGTCAGAGGCACGAGGTCAATCGGGACCAATTCAATTCAGAGTGAAGCAGCGCTCCGCCGGTTGTCCACCGGCTGAGGCGGCCGTACCCCCGTCGGCTCGCGGACGGGCTGGGGAGGGTGTCGGCGCCTTCAACGACGTGACGGCAGCGGGTCAAGTGACCCTTCAGGCATTGCCTGGCTGAGCAGCATCAAGGTCGTCCAGGTCAACGAGGTCCCGCGGACGACCTGCTGCCCGCTTCATTCGGCGGAGATCCTCAAGCGCACATATTGCGATCGTGACGCCGGCAAGCTCGACGTCGATTGCCCTCGTTCTCAGGTCGACGTAGCTCGGCACGCCCTTCAGCCCCTGTACCACATCGAGCTCGCCCATCTGCGTCGAGATCAAGGCGCGCTCGCCGCTGGCCAGCAGCGCGGCGATGGAGCGCTCCGAGCCGAGCAGCGACTCCTCCAACTGCACATGGCCGCCGAGGTCTCCCGCGACCCCGGCCAGCCTGTCCAAGTTCTCCGGCGCTGGATCGGGCACGATGTCGCAGTCCTTGGTTCCCCGGATGACGCCCCAGGAACCTAGGGCCAGGCCACCGATTAGGACGAATCGGACGTCCGCGCACACGAGCCGGACAAGGAGTTCGTCAAATGCCGGTGCGCTCACGAGCTCGCTGTCCGGCTTCTCGCAGCTCGACGAGCTTGCGCGTGAGCGAGATCGTCTCCTTCAGGTTCACCGCAAGCGGACGCTGCCCATCGGCGCGCAGACGCAGCCGGCGTACGCTCTCGCCCGCGGCATCATCGGTCTGAGCCTCTGACATCGACCCCAACGGTAGCGCTCAAGGCATCCGTGGGTCCCGACCGACGACGGGCCCACTGTGACGCTCGAGACGCTGCCCGACCCCGTCCTGACACCGGTCCTCCTGCGCGCGGAAGACTCACGGCCGACCGGTCATCGGCCGATGTTCTCGTGTGACGTCGGCGGCAGGTGTCCAGCAAGCATCGCGTCTTGCCCTCCCTTTCACGGCTATAGCGCTGCTGTTGCTGGGCCTGGCATCGGCGTCAGGCGCCGAAACGGCGCCCGAAAACATCCCGCTCGGCTCCGAGCCGTCGAGCTGCGCGTCGGAAACCTCAGCGGGATGCGAGCGCTGGGCGGTCGAACGTCTGGATGACGCCAGGGCCGAGTCCGGACTGGCCGCGTATGTGCTGCCTGCGGACTTCACGGTCCTCACGCCCGACAGACAGCTGTTGATCCTCACCGACCTCGACCGTCTCGCCCACGGCTACACGCCCGTCTATGGGCTGAACTCAGACCTGTCCGAAGCTGCCCTGGCCGGTGTGCGCGAAGCGGCGGACCCGACGCCACCCGCCAGCGGCGGACCCTGGACGGGCTTTGGGTCTGACTGGGCCAGCACGAACGCCCTGATCGGCTACTTCCTGTGGATGTACGACGACGGCTACGGCAGCCCCAACGGCGACTGCACGAGCCCCGGGGCCGCCGGCTGCTGGGGCCATCGGCGAGTCATCCTCGGCGAAGCCGTGAGCCTGCCCCAGCCCCAGCTGATGGGGGCCGGCGCCGGGAGCGCCGCCCGCAGCAGCGGCAGCGCCCTCATCATCAGCAGCAACGGTGGGACCGCCAGCTATTACACGTGGGCGCAGGCCCAGCTGGAAGGCGCAGGCGCCGGAGAAGAACGGCCGCCCGTGACGGCGCCCAGCGAAGGCCCGCCGGCGGAAGCACCGAAGACCCCGGCGGCCCCGCCCGCCGGCGGACCGAACGCCTCGGCGCAGGGCGCTGGCCATGCGCCGGGCGGCGCCGGCACACCGCCACACCCCACCGTGCTCGCTGCAAGCCTTGCCCCTGCCGCACGGTTGGCTGAACTGCTTGGCGATCACCTGCTGCCCTCCCGCAGGCCGGCCCGGATACCCGTCGTCCTCAGGAAGGGCAGGCTCACCTTCATGCTGCCGGCGGGCCTGCGGGGGAGACTGGTTGTCGAATGTTTCACAGGCGCAAGGCGCCATCTGCTCGTGGCGAAGGGCACCCGTCTGCTCACCGGGAGCAGAGCGGCGGTCGTGGCAAGACTCACAGCTGCCGGCAGGCATCTACTCAGGCATCGGGGAAGAGTCGCCTTGGGCGTCGACGCGCGGCTGGTCTCACCCGGAGGCACGGCGGTCGACTTGTCGAGGCCTCTGATTCTCACCCGCTAGCCTCCATCGCCTGAACGGACCTGACGATTCAGTCGAAAGCCCCTGCAAATAGCGCCTGCGTCAGAGGCGGGGGGTCAATCGGGGCCCCGTCGATTCAGAGTGGAGCAGCGGTGCGCCGCCGGGTGTCCGGCGGCTTAGGTGGCCGCACCCCCGTCGACTCGCGGACGGACTGGGGAGGGTGTCGGCGCCTTCAACCACGGGGCTCGCGAAGGCGAGCGGGAACGGCTCAGCCGGCGGCGCTCCGATAGGCCGCGGCCTGCTCGGCGTACCGGTCGAGCAGCGGCTCGATCACTGCGACAGGAGCCGGGGGCACGTACTGAAGGACGCGGGTGACACCGGCCTCGGCCAGGCGAGCCAGGCGCTCGGGCTCCATGGGGGCCAGCTGGAGGGTCGTCGGTATCTCACCCCGGCCCGCCTCGGCGGCGAGGACCTTCAGCTTTTCGAGGCGGGCGATCATCTTCTCGTCATCGCCCAGGAAGTTTGGATACCAGGCGTCGCCGAAGCGGACGACCCGCTCGAGGACCTTGCTGCCGTTGCCGCCCACGAGGACCGCGGGGCCGGAGGGCTGGGCGGGCTTCGGCCAGCTCCAGGCACGCCCGAAGGAGAAGTGCTCGCCCGAGAAGCTCGCCTCGTCCTCGGTCCACAGGCAGCGCATCGCTTCGACCATCTCGCGCATCCGGCCGAAGCGGCGCGCCGGATCGACGCCGTGGTCGCGCATCTCCTCGATGTTCCAGCCGGCCCCCACGCCCAGCAGGACACGCCCGCCGCTCAGCACGTCGAGGCTCGCGATCGCCTTGGCGGTGACGATCGGGTCGCGCTGCGCGGTGAGCATGATCCCCGTACCGAGGCGAAGCGTGCTCGTCGCGGCCGCGGCAAAGGACAGCGCGATCAGCGGGTCGTGGGTGCGCGCATACTCGCGCGGGAGCTCCCCTCCGGGCGGGTAGGGCGTCTCGCGGCCGGCGGGGATGTGGGTGTGCTCGGGGAAGAAGAGCGACTCGAAGCCGCGCTCCTGCACCATCCGGGCGACCGTCGCCGGATCGGCCGACTCGTCGGTGGGGAAGATGGCTACGCCGAAGTCCATGGTCTCCCGGCGAAGGCTAGTCGAACGCCGGCCCGGTGGGTGGCCTGATCGTCCTGGTCGGCACCGTCCCCGTGACAGACGGTTCAGAGGACTAGCGAGCGCCGTCCCGCCCCTGCGGAAAACCCAACGCCGGCCGGCCTTCGGCTACTGTTGCCGTCGTGAGGGGGAAGCTTCGTCTGGGGGTTGCGCTCGCGGTTTCCCTGCTCGCCCTCGCGGCGGGCACGGGCCCTGCAGCGGCCGAGACGACGCTCGGCAGCAGCCTCGCGGACCCCCACGAAGGGGCGAGCTTCGGCGGGTCCGCGGGCATCACCGCCTACCAGGTGGCGGCGAGCGGGGAGACCCTGACCGCACCGGCCGACGGCACGATCACCTCGTGGTCGGTGCGCTCGGCCGACGTGGGCGCCGAATATGCGCTGCGCATCATCCGCCCGGGCGGGGGCGGGACGTTCACCGCCGCCGGCACGAGCGCGCCCCAGCGCATCGTCGGCCCCGGCGACCTCGTGCGGGGGCCCTACGCGGTGAGCCTCCCCGTGAAGGCGGGGGACATGGTGGCGCTCGACGTGCTGGCCGGCGCAGGCGCTCCGATCAACAACACGGTCGCCCCCGCAGCCGACGAAATGAACTACTTCAACGACCCGTTCGCCGACGGCCTGAGCGCCGCGCCGGTCATACCACCGCCACTGGGCGGCAGCCAGGAGCTCCTGCTGCAGGCGACCTTCACGCCCGAAGCGGCCAAAGGACCCGAAACAGGCGGCGGCGGGGGAACCCCCGCCCCCCCGCCCGTCGCCCGTCTGAGCGCAGAGGACATCGCGGGCTCCCTGCGCCTCGACGCCTCCGCGAGCGCGAGCGGCGCCAGCCGCATCACGGGTTACAAGGTCAGGCTCGACGAACCGGCCGGCACGAGCGAGCTCGAATGCGGCGGCGGCTCACCCGTCGTCATCCCCCGGTTCTCGGCGGCCGCGCGCGGCACCGCGACGCTCACCGTCACCACCGCCGACGGGCAGAGCTCGAGCACCAGCGTCCCCTATTCCGGGACCGCCATACGCCCGCTCCTGCGGCGCGCGGCAAGCGGCGCGCGCACCGCGACCAACCTGCTGCTCCCCGAGCTCGTCGACTACCAGTGCCTCCCCGCCCAGAGCAACCCCGCGACCACGGGCCCGGTGACCGAACAGAACTGCGAAATGCACGCGGGCATCGTGCACGTCCGCGGCTGCGGCCTCACGGAAGTCCCTGCGCTCTGCGGCGGGGTTCCCGCCCCTGAGCGCCGCATCATCGAAGCCCACCTGATCCCGGAAAAAACCGTTCGCGCGCGGCTGGGGTGCGAAGGGCCGAGAGCGATCTTCGCCCGCGCGGGTGCGCGCGCCCGGGCGAGCTCGGGGGTGAGCCTGAACCAGCAGGTGTCGCGCACGCAGCAGATCCTCGCCTCGCTGATGGACAACTTCTACGTCTCGACCAAGCCCGTGCTCGTAAACGGCGTGCTCGTGACGCCCGCCGCGGGCGCGGCGATCGTGCTCGCGGTCGGCGGCCTGGAGAGCACGTCCTTCATCAAGCACTACGGCGTCTACCTCGTGAGCTCCAACTCGATCGAGGCCCTCGGCGGCTTCCCCCTCCAGCACGGCAAGCTCGACCTCGACGTGAGCAAGCTCGGCGCCGCCGAAGCGCCGTTCGCGAGCTTCGCGATCAAGAACCCCGTCACCTTCGGGCGCTTCACCCAGCTCGCCGTGGGCGCCGCGCTCGAGCAGTTCGGAGGCGTTCCCTCGCTGCCGATCACCGGGTCCTTCACAGCGACGTTCGTGCAGGGCGGGGCGACGGTCCTGGCCTTCAACATCGTCCTCAACAAGCTCTTCAGCAACCCGCTCGACGACGCGCCCTTCACCGGCTCTACGACCCTCGTCACAAGCAACGAGAGGGGCCTCGAGCCCACGACCCTCGACCTCAACGTGCCCGACCTGAACCTCGCCGGGGTGCTCGATCTCAGCAACCTGAAGCTGCACTGGGTCGCCGCGACGAACGAAATCTCGGGCAGCTTCGGCGTCGGCGTGGATGAGGCCCACGGGGCAATCGGGGGCACGCTCGCCTTCAAGGGCAACAACTTCCTGCGCGGGTCGGCCTTCTACCAGGCCGACGAGGGCGGAGGCATCCAGCTCGTCGGGCCGCTGTTCCTGATCGGCATGGAAGAGGGGCTGACGCTCTACCAGCCGGGCGCCCCCGGAAGCGCGACCACGCTGTTCGGCACCGCGGACCTCTCCGTCGGCCCGGCCATCAGCAACAAAAGCTGCGGCGTCGCGCAGGCTCACGGCCAGGCGGAGCTGAGCTTCTATCCGGGCCCGTTCACCCTCACGGCGATCAACACCCTCGAGCTGTTCTGCATCCCGCTGCGCCAGAGCTACATGACGGCGAACAGCGACGGATACGTTGAGATGGGCGGCAACATCCAGCTCGACGTCCCCGAAGTCTTCAGCGTCCACGCGAACCTCGACGGGCAGGCCTATTTGGACGTGAAAAACCTCTCCAGGAGCCACTTCCAGATCGACGGCTCGGCCAGCGGCACCCTCATCCTCCCGGACCCGATCGGCCACGTGTCGCTGAGCGCCGAAGCCGTCGTCTCCGACCTCGGCGCGGGAGTCTGCACGGATGTGAACGTCCTCGGGCACGACTTTCACCCCGGGGTGACGGAGAACTTCCGCCCGCCGCCCCTGACCGGCGCGCAGTTCATCGCGCAGCTGAACCTCGCGGGCGACGGCTGCAGCCTCTCCCCCTACCAGCCGCTGGGCAAAGGCGGCGCCCCCGCGATCACGACCTCGCGCGGGCACCGCGCCCGCAGGCCCTACGCGTTCACCGCGGCGGCCGGCGCGCAGGACACGGTGGTCGTCCTGCACGGCGGCGGCGGCGCGCCCGACGTCACGCTGAGCGGCCCGGGTGGCCAGAGGATCGACACCACCGCCGAGAGCGCCTCCGCCTCTCACCTCGTGCTTCGCCAGGCCTCCACCGGCACGACGCTCGTGGAGATCGCGGGGTCGGCCGCCGGCGGGTGGACCTTCGCCCCCGACCCCGCCTCCCCGCCGATCCTCGGCGCGCAGATCGCCCACACGCTGGCCCCACCGCACATCACCGCGAGCGTGAGCGGCAGCGGCTCCCAGCGGACCCTGCGCTATGCGATCGCGCCCCAGCCGGGGCTGAGCGTCTCCTTCGTCGAACAGGGCACGGGCGGCGGCCAGAACCTCGGTCCGGCGCGCGGGCGCTCGGGCTCGATCCGCTTCGTCCCCTCACAGGCGCGCGGCACCCGCGAGATCCTCGCCGTGCTCACCCAGAACGGACTGCCGCGGCCCGCCGTGATCGTGGCCCGCTTCCACGCCGCCGCGCCGCGGCCCGGCCGAGCCGGCCGCATCCGCGTCTCGCGCAGCCGCGGCGGCCTGCTCGTCTCCTTCCGCCCGGGCGCCCTCGCCCGCTTCTCCGTCGTCGCGGTGTCATTCGCCGAAGGCCGCTCCGCGCTCGTCGCCTCAAGGCCCGGCGCAGGCAGCGTCCTGATCCCCGAAGTCGCGGCCGGGGCGAAGGTCGGGAAGGTCTCGATCACGGGCTACCGCGCGGGGCTGCGCGGCCCGACCGTGACGTTCCGCTGAGCGCGCCGGCGCTTCAACGCGAGCCGACCGCGACGTTCCGCCGCCGCTCACGCTCAGCGCGCGATCGTGACGCTCACGCGGCTGGTGAAGGCGCCCGACCGCAGCACGAGCGCCAGCACCAGCGGCCTGCCTCCCGGGCTGACAGGCAACCGCACCGAGCTCGTGGCGCGGCCGACGAGCATCCTCCTGCCCGCCACCGCGAGCGTGGCCGGGGCGAGCGTCGCGAGGCGGATCCCCACCGAGGAGGCCCTGGGCGAGAGGCGCCGCGGCACGCCGAGCAGCCGCAGGACGGGCACGGACGGGAGCACCGTCACCGACACCGATGCCGTCGCGGTGCGCCCGCTGCGGTCGCGCGCAGTCAGCGTGATCGCGTGCCTGCCCGCGGGCAGCGCGACGGTGGACGTGCTCGCCCCCCTGCCCAGCAGGAGCCGTCCTGAGCGCCAGGTCAGCGAGCGGCCCGCAAGGCGCGAGCCCGCGTCGTCGAAGGCGCTGCCCGTGAGGCTGATAGCGCTGCCGGCCGCGGCGCGCAGCCCGGCACCCGGGCTCGTGATCGTGACCTCCGGCGGCGCGCCGGGGCTGACGAACGTCTGGGAGGTGGCGATGGCCTCGTTGAAGCCGTCGCTCGTGTAGAGCCGGATGCGAGCCCGCCGGGAGGCGGCGAGCATCGCCGCGGGCAGGACCGCGGACCCCTGGTCGGGGCCGCTGAAGACGGTCCGCCAGGTGCGCCCGCCGTCGGCCGAGTAGCGGAGTAGCGCTTTCAGGGCGCCGCCGTCGGCGTCGCGCGAGCGCCACCTGATGACGGCCGTTCCGTGGGCGCCGCGGGCGAGCGCACCGCGCGGGGAGAGCAGCGTCGCGGTCGGTGCGTGCGCACTCGCCCGGTCGAGGGCGATCGTCCTGCCTTCCTGCAGGGCCTCGACCGCCCGGGTTCCCGCGAGCGGAACGCGCCCGACGATGAACACCTCGGGCGATGACCCGTCGATGTGCACGGGATAGGCGGCCGCGCCGGCACTCGCGAGCGCGTGGCCGGCCGCGTCACGCGCCGTGAGCGAGTAGCCGGACGCGGACGCCGCAGTGGGCGCTGCGGCGTCGGGGGTGACGGTCATCGCCAGCGCGCGCCCGCCGGCGAGGTCGTACATCACGCTGACGGCGAGGGAGCGCGCCGAGCTCACGCTCGCCACCGGGGTCTGGCGGCCGTAGAAGCTCCCGGGGAAGCCGATCGGCCCGGTGACGTCGACGGGCACGCCCTCGGCGTATTCGACGTCCCGGTTCCAGTTGCGCACGGACGTCCAGGCTCTCGCGTCGCCGCCGCAGTAGGACATCAGGTCGTAGAACTCGCCGGCGGGGGACGGCAGCGTCGGGTTGTAGCGGAGTTCGTAGGGGGATTTCGCCGGGTCCTCCATGCCCGCGAGCCCCACGCCGTCGAGCGCTCCGTCCGCTTGCACGTTCGCCGAGTCGATGAACGTGTTCTGCGCGGCCCCGCCGACGAAGTTCGTCCCGCCGACGAGCTCCGGCCACGTCTCGCCCTTCTGGCCGCCGTTGAGCCCGTCGTCGCCCTTGTCGGGGGGTTCGACGCCTTTGGCTTCGTCGGCCGTCGCATCTTCGCCGCTCCCGCACTCCACGCCCGCGTGCGTGCGCCCGATCCCGTGGCTGAGCTCGTGCGCCATCGCGGTCAGCGGGCGGTTGTCGGTCGCGACCGAGCCGCCACCCCCGGTGGTGCCGCCGCTGAAGCCGTTCGCGTTGCTGCACGTGTTCGGAACTTCAGAGGAGGCGAGACCCATCGGGTAGCCGATCCGCACGTAGTTCACGAACTCCCATTCGTTCACCGACTGCAGGAGTTCGGAGGCGCGCTGGCGGTAGACCCGGCCGGCGAACGCTTCGTTGCTCTCACCTTTTTCCTGTTCGAGTCCCGCGCAGCGCGAGAGCGTGCCGTTCGCGGAGACCGTCTCCACGTAGGGGTTCACCTGCAGCGGCACGGGCAGCGCCGACTCGAGCGTGCCCCACTGCGGGTCCGGCCCCGGGTAGCCCTTCGGGCCGCGCAGCCCCGCGACGAAGGCGACCGGATTGATGGTCGTCGTTCGCACGGCGTTGAAATGGACTGCGTCGAGGACGATGCCGCGGTCTTTGCAGGCCGGGTCCGAGCACCCGTTCGCGAGCGCGTTGGGGTCCGGGTTGGCGTCCGCCTGCAGGCTGATGTCCCCGTGCGCCCATTCCCCCGGAAGCGTGAAGGTGTAGGCGCCGCTCCTGCTGAAGCGCTGTCCGGCTCCCACCGATCCGAGCGCCCCGACCGGCAGCGCGCCGGGCGAGGGCGGCTTGTCGGGACCGATCGGGCCGGGGGCGAGCACGCGCCCGCCCCTCATCGCCGTGAGCCGCATCGGCGGCGGCGAGCCCGCGGCGAGCGGGCTCGAGGTGTTCGCGTAGACGCGCACGACCGTCGCGTGCCCTTCGACCAGTTTCACGGTCACGGGCGCGCCGCCGGACCACGGGAGCGGGACGCCGCGGTAGGAGACGTGGAAGCCCGCGGCGGACGTGCGGGTGGGCAGCTCGGGGGTCTGCACCCCCTGCGTGACTTCGATCGCGTTGACGTGGACTTCGCCCGCAGGGGCGAAGTTCGCGGTCGTCATCTGGGTTCCGAAGGCCGTGTCGAGGAAGCATTCGCCCGTGCCGCTGCAGCCGCCCGACCATCCGACGAAGGCTGAGCCCGGGTCGGGGGTCGCGTTGAGGCTCACGGCGGTGTTCCAGGGAACGTAGAACGGGCAGAACGCGCCCGATGAGCCCGCGGGCTTGGCACAGTAGATCTTCGGCGAAGCCGCCGAGACGCTTCCGTAGCCGGTCCCTGCCAGCGTCACGCCGATCTCCTGCGGCCGGTGCATGAGGGCGCTCACCGTCTGATCGCCCGTCATCCTCAGCGAGCAGGTGGGCGTGATCGAGCAGCCCGGCCCGAGGAAGCCGTCGAAGCTCGAGCCGGACGAGCCGGCGCCGTGGAGGGTGACGACGGTGCCGGGAGCCCACGAGGTGATCGGGCACGGCGTGGTCGCGGCCGTGGTTTTGAAGCATGTGTGGCCGTGGTCGTCGTAGACCTCGCCCGTGCCTTCGCCGTAGAGCGTGATCGCGAGCTTTGAAGGCGGTTCGGGGGGCGGTTCGACGATCGCCTGCACGGGCACGACCTGGCCGCTGTTGGCTTCGCTTTCGGGCGCAAGTTCGGCGGTGGCGCCGTCTCCGAACGGGGCGGTGAAGAAGCGGATGCCGTCGGCGCCGAGCACACCCTGCTCGATCGGTGTGTTGCCGTCGGCATTGGTCGGCTGGATCGCGATCGCGTCGCCGGCGACGATCGGGATGCTGTCGGGGAACGGCCCGTTGGCTTCATCGGTGCCCGTTTCGCTCGTTACCGTCACGGGTTTGCTCGTTGCGGCGGCGCGCCAACTCGAGCCGCCGGCGGGGGCGAGCACGCGCAGGACGTAGGGCGTGCCGTGTTCGACGCCCGCACTCATGAAGCTCCAGGAGGTGATCACGCCGCTCTGCGCCGAGGTCAGCGCGTAGCCCCCGCTGCTCGCGCCCTGGAAGACGGGGATGTTCTGCCCGGTCAGCGCCGGCGCACCTTCGTTCGCGGTGAGCACCTGCTCACCTACGATGCTCGCCGCGCGGGAGGGCGCGGGCGCGCCAAGCAGCACCGCCGCGAGCACGGCGCATGCGGCCGTCGCCAGTGTGAGGGGGCGGCCTGACACGGACGGTCGGCCCCCCGATTCGCAGTCCGGCACGGGGCCGACTCTAGCGCCGCCTCCCGCTTCGCGCACACGGAGCGAGATCAGAGCCCACCGAGTTCAAATCCGCCGCAATATCAGTAGAGCGCCGCCGCCAGCTGCCGGCGCGTCTCGCGGGCAAGCGGGTCCGCGGCTCCGAGCAGGTCGAGCTCTCCCACGATCGCGCGGCGAACCTCGTCGCGTTGATCCTCAACGTCGGGGAGCGCCGCAAGCAGAGCCTGCAGGCCCCCGCGGGTGTCGCCCCCGTCGAGCGCCGCGAAGGCCTCCACGCACAGACCGCGTGCTTCCAGGCGCAGCCGCGCCGCCAGCCCCTCAGCCTGGAAGCTCCCGGTGACGCCCTCGAGCAGCGCGAGCGCCTGCTCAGGTTCGCCGCGCACCATCAGGAGCCGTGCCAACGCAGTGGCCACGTCGGACCGTCCGGGCTCGAGCTCCAGCGCACGTCGCAACTGCGCCTCGCCGCCCTCGGCCATCAGCTCGTCGGCCTCGGAGGGCACGAGTCCATCGAAGAACCGCTCGACCACCGGCTGCGGCTGGAGGCCTGTGAACTCGTCGACGACAGCGCCGCCACTGAACGCCTTGACGGCCGGAATGCCGCGGATCTCGTATGCGCCCGCAAGGTTCGGGTTGGCGTCTGTTTCCACCTTGGCGAGCACCACCTTGCCCTCGCGCGCGCCGGCGGCCCGCTCGAGCAGCGGCCCGAGCTGCCGGCAGGGCGCGCACCACTGCGCCCAGAAGTCCACCACCACGGGCATCAGGCGGGAGCGCTCGAGCACGTCCTGCGCGAAATCCGCCTCGGTGACATCGACCACGGTCATGCAATCAGCTTAGGCGTCCCTTCTCAGGCACCCGGCTCCTCCAACAGGGCCTCGAGACGCTCGAGCGCAGGCGGAGTGCCGATCGCGAGGATGGTGTCGCCGACCAGCAGCGCGCTCTCCGCGGGCGGCTGCGGCTGAAACTCCTCGCCGCGTCGCAGGCCGATGATCATCGAGCCGCCGCGGATGTCGCCAACGGTCTCGCCGAGCGCCTCACAGCCCCGCCCCACGACGATCTCCTCCATGCGGTACTGGGCATCCACGTCGACCACCCCGCTGAGCTGGCGGTGGAGGGCAAGCCTTGCCATCTCCGTCCCGCTCGACTTGTAGGGCGAGATGACCCGGTCTGCGCCGGCCCGCTTTAGCTTCTTCTCGGTGTCCTCGAGCGCCGCCCTCGCCACGATCGCGATGTCAGCCCTCATCTCACGCGCGGTGAGCGTGATGAACACGTTGTTGGCGTCGGAGTCCGCGCACACGACGATCGAGCGGGCGTGGGCGATGCCCGCCTCGGTCAGCACCGCGTCATCGGTGGCATCCCCCTCGATGAAGCCGACCCCCAGCGCCTCCGCGAACTGACGGTTCTCGGGATCTGTGTCGACGACCACGCAGTCGGCCCGGGCCGCCTGCAGGTCACGCGCCACCTGACGCCCGACGCGGCCGAAGCCGCAGATGATGTGGTGGTCTGTCAGCGTGCTGATCATCCTCTGGGTGCGCCGGAGCGCCAGCAGGTCGGCCAGATGCCCCGCCACGAAGAACTCCGCGACCGTGGCCAGCGCGTAGAAGAGGGTACCCACACCCAATACCACCAGCCCGACCAGGACGATCTGGCCGAACGTCGTCGAGGGCTGGGGAAATCCCCCCACCGTCGCGGCCGTGTCGAGCGCCCAGCGAAACGCGTACCAGAACCCCACTTTCTCGCTGAGCGAGAGGCCGACCGCGCCCAGGAGGAGAAGGGCGAGAACGATCGCGGTCAGCACCGCCACGCGGCGCCCGAAGCTCATCAGATGCCTGCGCACAGCCGCGCTCGGGCGCACCCCGGCACCGTCGAACCCGGGCACCGCTAGCCTCCCCTGCGGAGCAGGGCACCCGGAAGAGAGCGGGATCTCATCCGGCAATCATCTGCGATCCCCCGAGTCCGTGGAGCGGCCCACGAGAGGAGCGGGTCTCGGCGCAAGCTGATGCTACGCTGTCGCACATGGACATCGGGGTGCGGGATCTGCGAAACCAGACCAGCCGCGTGATCGATGCGGTGAGGGCAGGGGAGCGAGTGACCCTCACCGTGCACGGGGAACCGGTCGCCGACATCGTCCCCCACGAACGCCGCGCCCGCTGGCTCTCCGGGCCGGAGCTACGCCGACAACTCGCCGACCGCGCCGCCGACCCGGCGCTCCGGCGCGACCTGGATGAGCTGGCGGGCCAGACCCTCGACGAACTGTGAGCGTCCCCGCGAGCGGCCTGCTCGACACCTCCGTATTCATCGCCCGCGAGAGCGGACGGGAGCTGGGGGAGCTACCGCCCCACGTGGCGGTGTCCGTCATCACGATCGGTGAGCTTCAACTCGGCGTTCTCGCCGCGACGGACCCCGCTGCCAGGAGCCGCCGCGCCGACACGCTCGCTCTCGCTCGAGCCGCAGACCCGATACCCCTCAGCGAGGCCGCGATGGTCATCTGGGCGCATCTCGTCTCCGACTGCCGGCGTGCCGGTATCCACCGGACGATCAGACTCACCGATGCACTGATCGCCGCGACCGCGATCGACCACGGGCTTCCGGTCGTCACACAGGACGACGACTACAGCCGGATCGCGCAGGCGCACGACGCATTGCAGGTAGTCATGGTCTGAGACGGAGGCGGTCGATGTCTCGGTGCGTGAGTCAGCCGACGGCCTTGACCGCCGAGTCGGCCCAGCGGATCGACTCGAGGTAGGCCTCCCCGATCGCCTCGGAGGCGCCGGTGAGCTTTATCGCCGAGGCGAAGTCGCCGCATTCGTAGGCGATGACCGCCGTCAGCAGCCGGCCGAGGGCGCCCTCACGGCGGATGAGGGCCGCTGCGATGTCCTCGCGCAGTGGCAGTTCGTCGACGAGCAGCTCGATGGGTGCGTTGGCGACGGCTTCGGCGACCGAGAAGAGACCGACGGTGAAGGACTCCTCCGGGTCTGTCGCCGGTTGCCGCCGGCTGAGCTGCTGGCACATCCGCGCCCGCGTCAGCGCGGTCACGAGCATCTCGGCCGGGGCCTCGGGGACGTTGGCCAGGGCCGCGATCAGAGCGAACTCGCGGACCGCCACCGTACCCAGCCAGGCGAGGGCCTCGTGGACCGACCCCACCCGGCGCGGGAGGGCCATGTGCGCAGAGTTGGCGTAGCGCAACAGGCGCATGCTGAGACCTGGATCTCGCGTGATGATCGCTGCCAGATGCTCGAAGTTCTCCGTGGCCGCCAGATCGGCCATCGTCCCGATCCCGCCCAGGCCGGCCTCGGCGACGGTGCGGGCGGGCCCATCCGTCGGCCTCAGGACGAACTGGCCCTGGAACAGCTCGAAACCCAGCTGCCGGCAGACCTGGAAGGACGCGCGACTTTCCACGCCGCCGGCCACCAGTTCGAGCGGACCCACGCGCGCACGCACGGAAGCGACGAGTCCCGCCAGCCGGTCAGGTGAGCCGGCCCCGACCTCGACCATGAGCGCATCGGCCCGGTCGAGCAGCGGCCCGTCCACCGCGGTGAGGTCGGTGGTGTGCAAGGCGAGCCTGAAGCCTCGCATGGCGTGACGGTCGATCGCGTCCCGCAGGTCCTCGTCGAGGGCCTCGGCCGCCCGCAGGCAGAGGACGACGCGGTCGTGCGGCAGGGAGAGGGCGCGCCGCTCGAGGAGCTCCGTGCGCGAGACGCTCAGGAAGACCAGGCCACGCGGAGCGAGTGCATGGAGCTCCTCGGCCAGAACAAGCTCGGCATCGGCGCCCTGCGGCATGGCAGCCAGATAGCCGCCCGATCCACCCGATCGCTCCCCCCCTGAGAGGAGGCGATGGCCAACCGGTTCCTCATCGCCGTTGAAGACCGGCTGGCGCACCAGGCTGACGGCTGCATGGCCCGACTGGGATCGCGGCGCCGGCTCCGCTGATTCGGAGACGCCCCCTCTCCTTCTGGCCATGGCGCGCACACCTTAATTTCGGCTCCTGGGGCTTTGGGCTAAAGCAGAGCGGACGAGTCGGCGAGGTCCTCTGGCGGCTTGATCCCGGAACCGAAGACCCTCAGGTGGGCACCGCGGACCCGGCGAGTCGGATTCACCGTCTTGGCGACGCCCAGGGCCCCACGCCGCCGATGTGCTCCACGGCGTAGCGCAGGATGTAGCCGGGACCCCTCGGCGAGGGGAACTCGCTGACGGGCGACAGATAGACCTTCGCGAGGCGGTCGAGGAGCTCCCAGGCCCCCTGGCCCTCCTCGACGGTGGCGCGTGCACGCAACACCGCATAGGGGTTCAGGAATGCTTCGCGGTCGCGCGGCGCCTCGAAGGAGAGCACGACGCGGGGGTCACGTTCGACGTTGCGCACCTTCAGGTACCGACCCATGTGACCGCTGATGACATCCTCCCCGTCGAGCCCGATCCAGATGACGGTGACCTGCGGGCTGCCGTCGGCGTTGATTGTGCTCAGATGGGCCAGCGGACCGGTTTCAATCAGCTGTCGCAGCTCGCTGGGAAGTCCGCTCACTTGCCCGTCCTTTCGCGTGTGGTCGCGGCCGCCGACCGGCAGCCGTCCTTCGCGATTATCGTCACTGCCCAAGAGGAGATGACCGCCGCCTTTGGCGGTCCGGCCGCGGAGGCTGCAGCCGGACCACCGTGAGCGGGTTGGACGTGCACGCGAGGGCGTTCGTGGAGGAGCTCAAGCAGCGCTCAGGGGAACGTCCACCGGGTCGGGGGTGAGCGGCAGCGAGAGAGTCGGCGAGGGCGTTTCCTGGGACGCTTCGACCGATTGCACGCCGGCCACGGCCGACTCACGCTCGCGCTTTTCGCGTGCCAAATCCATGCTTTCGAGCTTTATCGCGTAGGCGAGTATGCCCATGGCCACGAACACCACCGCCGTGATGGGAAGCCCAACGAGGAAGATCGCCAGGTTGCTCATTGGAGGCTCCCCGCGGCAACCTGCCGGCCGCCGTCCGCCGGGGCCCGCACATCGCGAGGGGCCAGAAAGGCGCCGAGCGCGATGATCGACGGTACCCAGAGCCCGACGAAGATCCCCTGGTTTTCACTGCCCGTGAAGTAGAGGGAGACGGAGAAGACGAACGACGCGAAGGCCGCGAAGAGGAACAGTGCTCGCGCCCTTGTTATGGGATTGCTTCGAAGATTCATTTCCGAGCCAATCTGTGGAGGTTCTGTAGAAGCTCTGTAGAGGTTAGCACAGATCGTCGAACATCTGTCGATCTCATGTCCAATGACTGTGCAGGTACACTGTGGCCATGGAACCGCAGGGGAAACTGAGGATCGGAGAGCTGAGCCGACGCACGGGGGCCTCCCCCAGCGTCCTGCGAGCATGGGAAAAGCGCTACGGGCTGATCACGCCCGTTCGCTCGGGCGGCGGTCTGCGCCTGTTCTCCGGGGAGGACGAAGCCCGGATCCTTTCGATGCAGCGCCACATGGAGGCGGGTCTGTCCGCCGCCGAGGCTGCACGTGCGGTGATCGGTGGAGTGCCCGCCCCGGCGGCATCTCCCCCGGCCGCCGAGCTCCGAACGGCGCAGGCAGACGACACTTCGGAGCTCGCCGAGGCCGCGGCCGAGCTGAGAGCCGCACTCCGCGCCCTAGAACCGGACGCGGCGCAGCGGACCATCGACCGCCTGCTTGCCGTCGCCACCTTCGAGGTGGTCGCCCGCGAGGTGCTGATGCCATACCTGGCCGAGCTGGGATCGCGCTGGCGGGAAGGGGATGCCTCGATCGCGGAGGAGCATCTCGCTACCCATGTGCTCCGTGGTCGGCTGCTGGGAATGCTGAGCAGCGGCCCACCGGCGGCCGGCCCCGGCGCGATCCTCGCCTCCCCGCCTGAGGAGCTTCATGACATAGCGCTGCTGATTCTCGCCGTCGCGCTGCAGCGACGTGGATGGCGCATCGTCCTGCTCGGGTCGGACAGCCCGATCGACACGGTTCGCGAGGCGGCCGCCAGGCTCGACCTCGACTACGTGGTGATCGCGGCCACGACACCTGAGCGGCTGACCGCGGTCCGCGGCGAGCTGGCCGACCTCGCGGCAGATCGGCGGCTGATGCTCGCGGGACCGGGTGCGGACGAGCAGTTTGCCGCCTCGGTGGGGGCTGAGCTCCTGCTCGGCGACCCCATCTCGGCCGCCCGGCAGCTCGGACAGGCTGGCCGTTCGTAGCTCAAAGGACGGCTGCAGCCTTCTTGAGCCCAGCCAGGGCGAAGGCCGACGCCCGCGACCCTCTTGCGTTCATCTCAGGTAGCCGCTACCCGCTGGGCGGGCGGGCGGTGGCGGCGCGAAAGCCACGCGCCGTGCTGCGCGCCGAGTTCGCCGACCGGCTCGCCGCCCTCGGTCAGCTCACGCAGGAGCTCCCCCCAGGGCGCGCTTGCGCGCAGGGTTGTCGCGGTCTGGAACAGAAGCCCCTCCATGCGGCGCAGCAGCAGCGCCTCGGGGGGGAGCCTCATCCGCCGCAGCTGCTCGATGTGCCCGCCGGCGTTCGCATCGTGAAACACGTCGGTGCCGCGCCACAGGTCATCGGGCTCGAGACGTAAGGGCCCCTCCACCTGCAGCCACCAGGACACCCGGCGCATGTACTCGACCAGCAGCTCGCCGTCCCATCGCTCGAGCTCGCCGGGTAGGTACCCGAGCTCGCGCATTCCGTCGACGACCGCGGCGGTGTCGCCCGCTCGGAGATCGCGGGCGATCAGAGCCTCGCGGCCCACGTAGCCCTCGGGCAGCCGCCGCAGCATGCCGAAGTCGAAGAAGGCGACGCTGCCATCGTCGGTGAGCAGGTAGTTGCCGGGGTGAGGGTCACCGAGCGCGAGGCCGAGATCAAGTGCCGTTCCGTAGAAGAAGCGATAGATGATCTGCGCGTAGCGGTCGCGGACCGCGTCGGACCGGCGGGTCACCTCATCGAAGGCCACACCGTCGATCCAGTCGGTCACCAGTACCCGCCGCCGGCTCAGATCGCCGTGAACCTTGGGTACGACCACGAACGGGTGCCCGCGCCAGAACCGCTCCAGCAGCCTGTGGTTGCTCGCCTCGAGCTCGTAGTCGCACTCCTCGACGATCCGCTCCCTCAGCTCGCCGAGCAGCTCCTTGACATCGAGCCCGGGCATCAGCTGGCGCAGCAGCGGCGAGAGCAGCATCAGGTTGCGCATGTCCGCTTCGACGGACTCGGCGATCCCCGGGTACTGAACCTTGATCGCCACCTCTTGGCCGTCGACGGTCCGGCCGCGGTAGACCTGGCCGATACTGGCGGAGGCCGTCGGATCGGTGTCGATGTGCGCGAGGACTCGATCGGGCTGCTCGCCCCAGTCGCTGGCCAGCACCTTGCGCATCTGCTTCCATCCGACGGCGGGAGCGCTGTCCCGCAGCGAGGCCAGGCGGCCCTGCAGGTAAGCGGACTGATCCTCCTCGAGGCCTGGGAACTCGACGGTCGAGAGCACCTGACCCGCCTTCATGGCCGCGCCGCGCATGGCCGCGAGTTGATCTACGAGCGCATCGATCGTGGCGACGATCCGGTCCCCCCGGCGCCGACGCTGCTCCTCTGAGGTCCCGCGCGAGTCCAGCCGGTCGCCTGTCCAGCGAGCCGCGGCGCCGACCGCGACACGCCCCAGCCGTGCCGTCCTCACGCTTCGGTTGCGACTTGGCGAGGATCCCTTTCGATCACCGGCGCCAGTCATCGCACGACGCCCCTGCGCTCGCCGGGGCCCGGGCGGACGGCGGCCAGGAGTGCGCTGTAGGAGCAAACCAGCGCGTCACGCTCCAGGTCGATCAGCGCGCTGCCCTCATGGCAGCCCTCGCTCACCCACCGATCGGAGTGGCGCATCGCCAGCGCGCGCTGCTCGGCTGCCTCGCGGACCCGTCGCTCGGGCACACCGTAGACGTGCGAGTAAAGCCTGGCGAGCGCGTCGGTCAGCCCGGGGCAATCGCCTCCGGCGTCCGAGCGCTGGTGGTCGCGGTGCACCCGCCACCACTCCACCTCGAGATCTGCGGCCGTCGCAGGGTCGAACGGCTCCTCGTAAAGCTGCTGGACGATTCTGTAGAAGCGCTCCATCATCCGGCGCGAGCGCTCGGCGTCGTTTCCCGGATACGGAGCCCACAGCTGGTTGGCGCGCAGCACAAGCCACGAACAGCGAATCGTGGTCCTCCAGGACAGGCCGAAGACGTTGCGGCTCACACGCAGGGCGGATCCGAGGAACGCGACCCAGTCACGACGGTAGTAAGCGACCCATGCGGCGCACTCCAGCTCACCCACGACGCGAGGGTCGAACGAGCGGTGCGGGCGAACCGCGCAGCCCTCCCTGCGGCGGGCAAGCGGGACGCTCCCGGGCGCCCCCTGGAGCGCGGGAGTCAGGCGACGAAGCCCGACGGCGGTCATGCCCTCGCCTGCGAGCTGCGCGCACGCCGGGCTCCGACGAGGCCGGGAGCGACCTCGGGAGCACGCCAGATACAGGTTGCCCCGACGCTTGGCTCGTTACCCATAGGAAGATCTTAGCGTGTTTTAGTCCGATTTATGTCAGGTCCACGAGTCGCAGGCTAGAATCACATTGGTGCCAACCGACACGATCGACCTTCAGACAGCGGCCCGCCGGCTGGGAGTGCACTACCAGACGGCCTACAAGCTGGTGCGCTCGGGCGAGCTTCCGGCCACGATGGTGATGGGCTGCTACCGGCTGCACCCACAGGCGGTCACTCGGCTCGCCGAGCGCCGGGCACGTCCGGCCGCACCCCGCACGAGACGCCCGAGGGCCGGCTACGCCGGGCTCAGCCGGCGCATCTATGAGCAGCTCGTCGCCGGCGATGAGCGAGGGGTGGCGCTCTTGATCAGTGGCCTCCTCAGGGGCGGGGTCTCGATGACGACGGCCGCTCAGGAGGTGCTCGTGCCGGCGTTGAGGAAGATCGGCGAGGAGTGGCGCGCCGGTCGCCTTGGCATCTCGACGGAGCACCGCGCATCGGCGACCGTCGAGCGGGTCCTCGGGGAGCACTACCCCAATCCCCGCGGCCGGCGACGCGGCACTGCCGTCGTGGCGACGCTCACCGGCGATCGGCACGTCCTGCCGACGACATTGGCCGCGACCTCGCTGCGCGAGGACAACTGGCTCGTGCACCATCTCGGCGCCGACCTGCCGCCCAGGGAGCTCATCCGTTTCTGCCAGGAGGAGCAGGTCGACCTCGTAGTGCTGACCGTGACCGTCGGCAAGCATGGCCGCACAGCCACCCGCACCGCCGCGCAACTGGAGCGCCTGGGCCTGCGGGTGCTGGTGGGCCGGCCCGGTCAGACTCTCGACGAGCTGCAACGGCTGGCCCGCAGCGCCCGCGGATCCTCGGGCACGAACGGGTGGCCGCCCTCGTAGCGCCGTAGCGGTGGCTTGTCCTTTGGCGATGCGAGCAGGAGCGCCCCATTGACAGCCACCATCTCAGCTGGATCGAGGCGTTCCCGCCGGGCGTCCCGGGCACCGTGGTTGCGCGACGGTCAGCTCACCGACCGCGAACTCGCGCGCTCGCGCAGCTCGATCCTCCTGATCTTGCCCGTCAGGGTCTTTGGCAGCTCCTCCATGAACTCGATCTCCCGCGGGTAGGCGTAGGCCGACAGCCGCTCGCGGACGAAGGCCTTGATGCGCTCCGCCAGCTCCTGCGAGGGCTCATGGCCGGCAGCGAGGACGATGAAGGCCTTGACGATGTTCCCCCGACGCTCGTCGGGTGCCGCCACGACGGCGGCCTCGCTGACGGCCTCATGCTCAAGGCAGACCGACTCCACTTCGAACGGCCCGATCCGGTAGCCCGCAGCGATGATCACGTCGTCGGCTCGGCCCTCGTACCAGACGTAACCGTCGGCGTCCATCCGGGCGGCATCCTTGGTGTGGAACCACTCGCCGCCGAACGTCGCCTCGCTCTCCTGCTCAAGACGCCAGTAGCCGAGCGGGTAGTGCGGGTTCGTGCGGGCGCGCAGGCAGATCTCCCCGCGTTCTCCGGGCGCGACCTCGTTCTCGTCCTCGTCGAGAATCGCCACCTGCCAGCCGGGCATCGGCTTGCCCATCGAGCCTTCGCGGACGTCCATGAACGGGAAGTTGGCGCATAGCGGGTAGGACTCGGTGAGGCCGTAATAGTCGAGGACCGTGACCCCGTACTGGTCGCGGAACCACTTGATCGCCTCGGGATTCAGCGGCTCGCCCGCGGAGCAGACGATCCGGAACCGCTGTGGGTAGCGGCTGCCCGCGTCGCTGATCGACATCATCGAGCGGATCGCCGTGGGCGTCCCGAAGACGTTGCTGACCTCGTGGCGCGAAAGGAAGTCCAGCGTCCTGTGGGGATCGAAGCCGCCCTCGCGCTGGTAGACGCACTGCACGGCGCCGAGGCGCCACGGGCCCAACAGCGGGCAGATGCCCGCGGCCCATGCCCACTCACCCATGCCGTGGAAGCGCTCGCCGTCCCGGACGTCGTGGCAGTAGCGGAACTCCTGGTGGGCCAGGATGTAGCGGTGCGCGTGGACGATTCCCTTCGCGAGGCCCGTCGTACCGGATGTGTAGTAGAGCTGGGCCGGGTCCTCGGCCAGCGTCTGGACCGGCTCGAACTCTGTCGGGGCGTCGGACAGCGTGTCCTCGTCGAGGACGAGGAGGGGAGTCGTTACGTCACCGCCGAAGCGACCGACGTTCGCCGCGTCGGTCACCAGGACGGCCGGCTCCGCATCCTGGAGGCGGTGACGGATCCCCTCGTCGCCGTAGAGCACGGACATCGAGAGCAGCAGGGCGCCAAGCTTCCAGGTGGCGAAGAACATGGCCGCGGCCTCGGGCGTCGGCGGCAGCACCACCGCGACGCGGTCGCCGCGCTTGACTCCGCGCACCCTCAGCACGTTTGCGCACCGGTTTGACAGGTCCTGAAGCTCGCCCCATGTGACCTCGCGCACGGCCCCGGAGAAGTGCTCGTGGATCATCGCGAGCTTCTCAGGTGGATGGCGGTCGCAGATATCGAGCGCGATGTTGTAATGCACCGGCACCTCCCATCGGTGTTCGGCGCATGCGAGCTCGTAAGGGTCCCCACTTCCTGGCATCGGCTCCGCTCCTTGGTTGGGAGGTTTCACCGTGAGGGTTGCAGAGTCTGCCCTCCCGTTGCCCGTCGCGGGCCCGTGAGAGATGCCGGCCGGTTGGCACTCAGATCGCGGAGTGGCCGCGTCCTCCGGTGGATGCGCCGAGAATCCGGCGACCGGTGGACCGAGAGCCGGGACCGCCGAGCCCGGCTACCTGCGTCCGGCGAGAGCGATCCCGGCCAGGCGGGGGGCGGCGCCCGCCGAGCCGGCGTAGACGCTGATCGCCAGGCCGACTCTGGCCCGGGGGCTCCTCAGTAGCCTTCGGGCAGCCTTGCTCAGCTTCACGGCGAGCAGGTGCCTGCCCGAGCTTCCAGCCACCGCCTTTACGCTCGACGGGGGGATCGTCAGCCTGATGTGCCGACGGCCCGAGGTGATCGTGGCGACTCCCCGAACGCTGAGGGTGCCCGCCAGGTTGCAGGTGAGCAGATAGGCCTGCTTTCCCGTGCCGCCGAGGGAGGGGAGCTTCGCGGCGGCGCCGAGCGCGCATCTCGGGGCGGGGTGCTGGGCGGCGGCCCCGGGTTGTGCCGGCGGCGGTCCGGTCGTTGCAGCGCGCGGGCCCGGCGTGGCCTCGATGCAGGGGACCCGCCCGTTTTCCGAGTAGGTCCCTCCGGCGCACTTCTCGGCGAGCACCGTCACCCTGATCGGGGCACTCGATGCGAGGGGGTTCGACAGCGCGTCCTGGTACTGCAGGCGGAGCGCGTAGACCCCCGGGGCGAGCCTCGCCGGCCCCGATTGGATGCCGGCTTCGAGCAGCAGGCCGGCCGGGTTGATCTTGACGGTCTGTTCACCTGCGGCCGCATTCGTGAGCACGAGCAGGCTGGTTCCGGGTCCTTCCCCTTCGAACTTGAGCTGGACGCTGCCCGCCAGGGCCGCCTCGGGCAGTTCGTATGAGACCGCGAAGGCCCCTTCGAAGGAGCTTTCGCTCGCCGGCACCTTGAGTGTGGGCGAGCCGGTGACGGTGTCGAGCCTTACCGCCTTGGCCGTCGTCGCGGCGACTGGTTCGAGTGCGACGTTCTGGTAGGCCAGCGTGACTTCGTAGCTCCCATCAGCGAGTTCGTCGGCCGGGGCGGCCGAGCTCACCTCGGATGTGTTCGCCGTGAGGTTGTGTGTTGCCAGCGAGACCGTGTGTTGGCCGGCAGTGTCCTCAGCGGCAGCGAGGGTGACGACGGTCGGTGGCGCTTCGCCCAGTTTGAAGATCACCCTCGCGGTACCGGTGCCGGCCGCTTCGGGAAGTTCGTAGCGGACTGCCAGGGGTGTCGAGGAGGACGACCCGGCGGTCGGCGAGAGGAGCACCGGGACCTGGGTGACAGCCGACGCCGTCGAGCAAACGAGCATCGTTGCCACGAGAGCGCCAACGAGCGTCGATGCCGCGGCAGGTGAAGTGCGCCTCATCGAAGACAGCATCGGCCCGATCGGCGCCCTGCTTGACCCGAGTGGCCGCTACCAGCCGCGGCGCCAGCGAGCAATCGGCCCGCTGACGGCGACCGTCAGGGAGCGTAGTAGTAGAAGTTGGCCGCGTGCGCTTCGCGACTGCAGCTGTACGTTTTACCTTCTTCGATGACGGTGCCCGCCATCTTGAAGCTCGTTTCGCCGTAGGGCTGTTTCGTCGCAGGGTCGAATTTCAGGGTCCCGTTGAATTCGACCTTGTAACGTTTCGTCATGTAGGAGGCCGAGAACAGTCCGTTCCCCACCGAATCTGTCGACAGCGGGCCGATCGGGTTGTAGTCGAGTGTGATTTTCCCGACGGGTTTGATGCCTTCGAAACATTCCACGGTGACGGCGGCGGCGGTGTAGAGCCCTATGTTCGTGATCACGCCTCCTTTGATGATCATCTCGAATTCGCTCCACGGCGAGCCTTTGCCGGTGTTGCCTTCGTCGAGGATCGCGCGGTATGTGCCGTCATAACCCGCCGGGGGCGGTGGGGCGGGAGTCGTGGGAGTTGTCGGGGTTGTTGTCGTCGGGAGGGTCGGCGTCGTGGCGGTGGGTGTGGTCGGTGAACCGCCCGCCGGCGTCGGCGCGACAAGGTGGAGGTGGAGCGTGGAGGCGAAGCGCGACACACCGCCGGCACCTGCGACCTGCAAGCTGAAGGCAACGCTCTTCCCGAAATCGGCGCTCCGGAGTTTGAGGTGGAGCAGCGCCATGCAAACCCCGGCGTGCGAGGAGAGCTTGCCGTGGGCGCGGGCGGCCCCGGCGGAGAGCGTGACCTTGCCCGCACATGCCCTGCCCTTCCTGACCGGAACGATGACCTTGAACGTGTCGCTGCCGCCTGCGCTGGCGTTGACGACGAGGAGGGTGGGCTTCGAATGCGCCGAGGCCAATGCCAGGGCCGCTACGAACGAGAGAATCGCAAGCAGAGACACACACGCCAAACCGCCCGCCCAGGCCCCCCGCCGGGTCGACGCTCGCGTCATCTGGTGCGCTTCACGGTCTCGAGTCAAGATACCCCCCAATCGATCGCGTTCGTCGCCTCGGCGAGTCAACCTCCGCCGCGTGGCGGCCAGCGCAGCCTTGCGCCAAGGCTACCGCCTCGATCGGCTGAGAACGATCCGGCCCGCCCCCGTCGGTCGTCGCAGGGGTCGCGGCATGGACCGCGGGCCACCCCAACGAAGCGTGGCGAGGTGCCGATGGCGGCCCACACGAAGCGGCCCGACTTGACGTGACAGGGACATCCACATATCCTGGCCGTGTGGGTTCTGAGAGCAGCGAGCCCGCCTTTGAGGTGGTCGTCATCGGTGCCGGCTTCTCGGGCATCGGGGCCGCGATCAAGCTGGACCAGGCCGGCCTTCACAACTACGTCGTCCTCGAGGAGGGTGACGGTGTCGGGGGGGCATGGCACTGGAACACCTACCCGGGGATCGCCGTTGACATCCCTTCCTTCAGCTACCAGTTCTCGTTCGAGAAACGCAGCGACTGGTCGCGCGTCTACGCGCCGGGTGAGGAGCTCAAGGCCTATGCCGAGGACTGCGTCGGCAAGTACCGGCTGCGCGAGCGGATCCGGCTGGGTACGAAGGTCACCGGGGCCGACTTCGACGAGCAAGCACACGTCTGGAATATCCGGACGGCCGGCGGCGAGACAGTCACCGCACGCTTCGTCATCGGGGCGACCGGCGTCTTCTGCCAGCCGAAGCCACCCGAGATCCCGGGAATCGAGACGTTCGCCGGGAGGACGATGCACTCGGCCCGCTGGGATCACTCGGTCGAGCTGCGCGGCAAGCGGGTCGGCGTCATCGGCACGGGCGCATCGGCGATCCAGCTGATTCCGGCGATCGCCGCCAAGGTGGAGCACCTGACGGTCTTCCAGCGCACACCGATCTGGTGCCTGCCGAAGCCCGACCGGCCGCTCAGCCCGTTGGTCCGGGGAGTCCTGCGCCGGGTCCCCGGGGCGCAACTCCTGGCCCGGTGGGCCAGCCAGGTCTTCGTCGAGACGACGTTCGTACTCGCGGGGCAGTTCGCCGGTAATTTCCCCGGCCTGGGGTTGAAGGGGGAAGCTGCCGGGCGCAAGCACCTGCTGGCCGTCGTCGACCCCGATGTCCGTGAGAAGCTGACACCGAAGTACTCGCTGGGCTGCAAGCGGCCCAGCTTCTCCAACGACTACCTGCCGACGTTCAACCGCGACAACGTCCAGCTCGAGACAACCGCGATCGAGGAGATCACGCCGACGGACATCAGGACGGCCGATGGTGTCGAGCACCCGCTCGACGTCCTGGTCTGCGCGACCGGCTTCAAGACCTTCGAGACCGACAACCTGCCCCCGTTCGAGGTCCGCGGCTCCGCTGGGGTCAGCCTGGGCGAGTGGTGGGATAGGAACCGCTTCCAGGCCTACGAGGGCGTCAGCGTCCCGGGCTTCCCCAACTGGTTCTCGATCCTCGGCCCCTACGGCTTCAACGGCCAGTCCTACTTCGGACTGATCGAGACCCAGATGCGCCACATCACGCGCTGCCTCGGCCACGCTCGTCAATCGGCCTCCACCCGCGTGGAGATACGACCCGAGGCGAACCGCCGCTACTTCGAGTCGGTCCTGGCCCGCCGCCACAACCAGATCTTCTTCCAGGGCTCGTGCGAGACGGCCAACAGCTACTACTTCGACAAGCACGGCGACGCACCGTTTCGCCCCAGCCTGACGCTCGAGGCGGCATGGCGGAGCGCTCGCTACGACCTGAACGATTACGCCTTCGCGGGATGAGAAGCCGCCATCCCGTTACGACCCGATCGTGGCCAGGAGGATGGCCTTGATCGTGTGCAGCCGGTTCTCGGCCTGCTCGAAGACGATGCTGGCGGGGGACCGGAACACCTCGTCGGTGACCTCGAGGCCTTCGCTCATCCCCGTGCGCTCCATCATCCTGCTGCCGAGCGAGGTGTTCTGGTCGTGGAACGCGGGCAGGCAGTGCATGAACTTCGCTCGCCGGTTGCCCGTGTGCCCCATCGCCGCGGCGTTTACCTGGTAGGGAGCGAGCTGGCGCACCCGGCCCTCCCACACCTCCTCCGGTTCGCCCATCGACACCCACACGTCCGTGTAGACGAAGTCGGCGTCGCGCAGGGCCGTTTCGGGATCGTCGCTCAGCGTGACGCGGGCCCCCGACCGCTCTGCGCGATCGTTCGCGAGCAGCTGGACCTCCGGGGGCGGCCACAGCTCGCGCGGGGCGCAGATCCGGACGTCGGCGCCCATGATCGCGCCCATCACCAGCAGCGAGCGTCCGACGTTGCTGCGCGCATCGCCCATGTAGGTGTAGGAGATCGCGTCGTAGGGACGGTGGCTGGACTCGTGCATCGTGAGGAAGTCGGCGAGCATCTGCGTCGGGTGCCACTCGTCGGTCAGGCCGTTGTAGACGGGCACCCCCGCGTTGGCGGCCAGCTCCTCGACGTCGCTCTGCGCCGATCCCCGGAACTCGATCGCGTCGTACATGCGGCCGAGCACACGGGCGGTGTCGGCGATCGACTCCTTGTGCCCCAGCTGCGAGCCGCTGGGGTCGAGGTAGGTGACATGTGCGCCCTGGTCGTAGGCCGCCACCTCGAACGCCGATCGCGTCCGGGTTGAGCTCTTCTCGAAGATCAGCGCGATCTCCTTGCCGAGGAGCCGCGGAACCTCGGTGCCCGCGTACTTCACCGTCTTCAGTGCCGCCGAGAGCTTGAGCAGGTGTTCGAGCTCCCGCGCGCTGAAGTCGATCTCCTTCAGGAAGCTGCGGTTGCGAAGGTTGAACATGGACCTAGAACGCCGCGTCGCGAGCGATCGGACAGGTCATGCAGTGCGAGCCGCCGCGGCCGCGGCCGAGCTCGGAGCCGGAGATCGTGATCACCTCGACGCCGGCCTTGCGCAGGCGGGTGTTCGTGTCCACGTTGCGGTCGTAGGCGACAACCACGCCGGGCTCCAGGCAGAGCAGGTTGTTGCCGTCGTCCCACTGCTCGCGCTCGCTCTCGAAGACGTCTCCGCCGGTCGGCACGACGCGCATCCCCTTGATCTCGAGCGCCTGCTCGAGCGCGCCGATCACGCCGCCCTCGAAGCGCTCCACGCGCGGCAGCTCCTGGGTCGCCCCCGGCCTGATCGTCCACACGCGGGCTCCCCCGACGACGCCCGGGAAGACCGTCACGAGATCCCGGTCGACCATCGTCATGACCGTGTCGAGGTGCATGTAGCCGCGCGAGCGCGGCAGCATCACGGCCAGCACGAGATCGGCGGAGCCGGCCTTGAACAGCTCGCGCGCGACCATCGTGACCGCCTGGGGGGCCGTGCGCTCGCCCATCCCGATCATCACCGCACGGTTGCCGATCGGCATCACGTCGCCGCCCTCGAGCGTCGCGCGACCCCAATCCTGCTCGACGCCGCCGTGCCACACCCGCACCCCACCCGCCCGCACGAACATCGGATGCCAGCGGTAGATCGCCTCCATGAACACCGTCTCCGGGCGCCTGGCGGGCTTGCACATCGGGTTGAGCGTGACGCCGCCGTAGATCCATGAGGACGGGTCGCGCTGGAACAGGAAGTTCGGCAGCGGCGGCAGCAGCATGTCGGCCAGCTCACTGGACTCGTAGGTGAGGCCCTCGCCGGCCGGCAAGTCCTGCTTCGTGATCCCGCCGATCAGCCCCTCGGCAAGCTCGGGCGCCGCCGCGCTCAGGCCCCATTCACGACCGGACCGGGCGAGATAGAGACCCACGTGGCGCTCGTCCAGGACGCGGTCGAGCACCCACTCCCGCGCCGCCGCGACCTCGAGGGTCTCGACGAGGAGCTGCCCGACCTCGAGGACCTCCACTCCCCGGTCGCGCATCACGCCGCAGAAGGCGTCGTGCTCCTCCTTGGCCCGCTTCACCCAGATGACGTCGTCGAACAGCAGCTCCTCGGCGTTCGTCGGCGTCAGCCTGGTGTGCTCCAGCCCCGGCCTGTGGACGATCACCCTGCGGAGCTTGCCGACCTCGGAGTCGACACTGAAGCTCGCCGCCCGCTCAGGCCGCTCAGGCTGCTCGGCCATGACTGGCATCCCCCTTGTCGGTCAGTGCCTGTCGCTGATCGGGTAGCACCTGGGTCCCGGCGCGCCCGTCCAGCAGCGCCTCGATCTCGTTGAGGCTCCCGATCACGCCGCGCCCGCCGGTGCTCTCCACGAAGCGACACACCGCCTCGACCTTCGGGCCCATCGAGCCGGACGTGAAGCGCTCCGAGCGCAGCGTCGCGGGCGTCGCAGCGGCGATCGGCCGCTGCTCGGGCGTGCCATAGCCCTCGTAGACCGCCTCGACGTCGGTGGCGAGCACGAGCGTCTCGACGCCGAGCGCGGATGCCAGCAGCGCCGAGGCCAGGTCCTTGTCGATCACCGCCTCGACGCCGCTCTGGCGCCCGTCGGGGTGCTCGATGACGGGGATGCCGCCGCCGCCGGCACAGAGGACGAGGAAGCCGTCGTCGATGAGCCGCTCGATCGCACGCAGCTCGACGATCCGGCGTGGCTCGGGCGAGGGGACGACCCGCCGCCAGGCATCGCCGTCGCGCGCGACGCTCCAGCCGTGCTGCTCGGCCGCGGACCGGGCCTCGGCCTCGGTGTAAACGGGGCCGACGAACTTGGAGGGCTCCGAGAAGGCCGGATCCTCGGCATCGACGACCACCCGCGTCAGGACCGTCACCGTCTCCTGCGCAGGCATCGCGTTGCCGATCTCGAGCTCGAGCACATAGCCGATCTGACCCTCGGTCTCGGAGTCGAGGACGTCCAGCGGATACGGCGGCGCGCCGTGGAAGGCCTCGCCCATCAACGCCAGCAGCCCGACCTGCGGGCCGTTGCCGTGCGTCACGACGAGCCGGTGGGTTCCCACGCCGGCGAGCGCGCGGGCCGCGCCGCGCGCGGCGCGTGCCTGGTTCGCCGCGGACAGCGGCTCACCCCGCCGGAGCAGGGCGTTGCCGCCGAGGGCGACCACCGCGAGCGGGCGCGGCCCGGCGGACCCGTCGAGCTCCCCCGCCGTGCTCATCGGTACGGCGGCGCCGCCGCAGGGGGCGTCATCCTGTCCCGCTGGTAGCGGTAGACGGGAATCCCGAGCAGGAACGCGCCGACCGTCAGCAGGAACGGCGACCAGTACACGAATGTGCTGTGGCCGGTGTCACGCGAGTAGTAGATGAAGGCGATCGAGGCCGCCAGGGACAGGACCGAGACGATCATGTCGCGTGCGAAGCGCCGCGACTCCAGCTGCCTGCGGTCGAGGATCCGGAACTTGATCTGGGCGAGCGCGGAGAAGCCGTAGGGGACCGCGGCCGTGATGCCGGTCATCAGTACGAGCACGGTGAACACCGTCGGGCCTTCCGAGCCAATGTAGTTGATGATCATCGCGATCGACGCCAGGGCCGTGGAGACCACGACGCCGAAGGCCGGCGAGCCGCGTCGGTTCAGGCGCTGGAAGCGCTCCGGGAAGACGCCGTCGGCGGCCGCCGCGCGCGGCATCTCGGCGGTGACCATCGTCCAGCCGTTGAGGGCCCCGATGCCGGAGATGATCACGAAGACAGCCATCACTTCACCCCAGGCGTGACCGCCGAACATCACGTTGACCGCGTCCGAGAAGGGTGCGGTCGACTTCGCGAGCGTGTGCGAGGAGACGATCCCGAAGACCGCGACGAGCGACAGGATGTAGACGACCGCGGTCGCGAGCGTGCCGAGCATCGTGGAGCGCGGCACGTTGCGGTCCGGATCGCGGACGTTGGCGGCGGCCACGGCCGCCGTCTCGAGGCCGAGGTAGCTGAACAGCGCAATGGCCATGCCGCCACCGATCGCGCCGATGTCGCCTTCGCCGCTCTGGTTCCAGGGATGGAAGTTGGCGCTCTTGATGTAGAAGAGCCCGACGATCGACATGAAGACCAGGGCCCCGAACTTGAGGACCGTCGTGACGACCTGGAAGGCCCCCATGTTGCGAATCCCGCTGAGGTTGATGAACGCGGGCACCCACAGGCCGACGAGCACGAGCACGATCGACCAGATCTTCTGCTGGCCGGTGTTCACGAACACCTCGACGTAGAGCACCCACCCCACCGCGATCGCCGCGTTGCCCGCCCAGGCCGTGATCCAGTAGGACCAGGCGTTGGCGAAGCCGAGGCCGTTGCCGAAGGCGGCGCGCGCGTACGCATAGGGGCCACCGTGAGCGGCGGGCATGCGCCGCGACAGCGCCGCGAACAGTGCCGCGAGCGCAACGGCGCCGACCGTCGTGAGCCCCATGGAGACGAGCGTGATCGGGCCGTAGCCCGCAAGCGACGTGGGCAGGTTGAAGATGCCCACCCCGACAATGCTCCCGACGACAAGCGCCGTCGCGCCGGGGAGGCCCAGCCGATGCTGGCCCTTCGCGCCGGCAGGCGCCTGCGATTGGGTCTCGGCAACTGGCGCGAGGGCCGGGCTTGACGGCGGGGTACCCTCGACCATCTAACCGACCCGCCCTGCCCGGACGGGCCTCTGCTGCCTCATCGCTGACTCCTCTCGATGGTGAGGGTTGGCCTTGCTTGCATCGCACCCAAGCTAGGTGCATCTGACAGGACCGGCCACCGCTCCTTACCGCAGCGTGGGAGGCGAAAACTACGGACCCCTCGACCCGGGACCGACGGGCGGACGAAGCCCCTGACGGGAACCAGGTGCGTCCCCTGCGGATTCCAAGCCGAGCGGAACCCCGCGGTCAGGCCGCTCGCCTGCGGCAGTACCGCAACACCACATCGGCATTCTGCTGATCGAAACGGGGCCCGACCGCGATTGAGTTGGCTCAACCCGACCTCCGGAGGAATCGAAATGCGCCGCCACGTGGAACGACCGTCCAAGGTGATCATCGCGTTCGTCGTCCTGGTCGGCGCGATCTCGGTGGTCAGCGTGACGGGTGCGCTGGCTGTGAATCCCGGGTCGGGCAAAACAAAAACGGGCCAGGCACTCAGCATTCGGATCGATACGCCCGTCAACGGCGCACAGGTTCCCGCGCAGGACCTCAACGTCAGCGGCCTGGCGGGGGTTGGCGTCCTCGGCGGTACCGCGGGGACGAACGTGATCTACCTCGTCGACAAGTCGGGTAGCACGAGCTCCTCGGCGCCCGTGTGCGGGACGGTACTCAACTGCGAGATACAGGGCGTTCTCGCGCTCAACCGGAGCCTGACGGCCACCAGCGTGCAGACGGGCGTGATCGCATTCGGCGATCAGGCCGACCTTGCCGACATGAGCCCCAGCGCGGGACAGCAGGACTTCACCGCCGCCGGGAGCGTCGATCCCGCGACCGGGAAGACCAACGTCGAAGAAGTGGCGAGCAGCATCACCGAAAGCGGGGTCGGCAAGTACACCTCCTACACGACCTCGGGCGGGGGCACGAACTTCGACAACGCGATCGCCCGGATCAACACCGCCTTCGCATCACACTCCGGCCAGCGCAACATCGCCGAGTTTCTCTCCGACGGGAGCTCGTCGATCAACACCGCGGCCGGCGGACCGCTCGATCAGGCCCGGGCCGCCGGAACCCGAATCAACACGTTCGCGATCGGATCCGGCACCGAAGGCTGCTCGGTCGGACAGTCGCTGCGCACGATCGCCGACACAACCGGCGGCGCCTGCACAGCGGTTGCGGACCCGTCGCAGCTCAGCGCCGCGATCTCGGGCGGCACGGCCGCCGGGCTCAAATCCGTGGGACTGCTGGTGGACGGCCGCACCGCCGTCGCAGCGACGGTTTCGGGGATCGGCAACTGGACGGCCACGATACCCGCAGCCGCGCTCAAACCGGGCTCGCACAGGATCGTCGCGACGGCCACCGCGACCGACGGATCCCAGGCCAGCGCGGACATCACGGTCACCGTTGGCGGCGCGGAACCGAAGGTCAACCCGAAGGTCGCGATCGGCCTGCCGGGCAACAAGAAGTGCATCAGCAAGCGGATGTTCAAGATCACGATCCGCCAGCTGCCGCGCGTCACCTACGACTTCGCGATGGTCTACGTCAACGGGCAGCGCGTCAAGGTCTACGTTCACCTCGCAAAGCGCTGGATCTTGACCGGCCGGCCCTCGGGCACGGTCCTCAACGTCAAGCGATTCACCGCCCTGGTCGATCTGCGCGGGCTGCCAAAGGGCCGCTACACGACCCGGATCCTGGTCGTCACGGTCGGCGGGCAGATCCTCGTCGGAACGCGGAAGTACCGGACCTGCACACGCAAACTCAAGGGCGGCGTGCCGAGACTGTAGACGCCTGCCAATGCGGCGTCTGCGCCCCTCTCTCGATCAGTCCGCACACGACCATGAGGGTGAGCACCAGGGTGGAGCAGAGCCCCACGGCCCAGGCGATGAGCATCACGGCCATGAAGATCACGCCGCCACCTCCTGCTGCGTTTCGATCGCATGAAGGAGCCGCGAGTGGGCCAACTCGAGCGCACCCGTGCCGGGCTCCATTCCGAGCGAGCGTCGCGCCTGCGGCGAGAGAACGTCGCGGATCAACTCGATGGCGTGAGCTGCGGCAATCGCCTGACGCTCTGTCAGGCGGACCTCGATTGTTGGGCTGTCATCGTTCACGCCAACCACCGATCACACGGCACTTCCCAAAAAGGCTAGACCCGTACGCGCCCGTCGCCACACTGGAGAAGCCGCAGATCGGCTGCCAGGAACTACGCAGTGAAATGCCGGTATCGCGCGCACGATCCCGGATCCTGTCGACGCGCCCTGCACACACACGGGCGCGGACGCTCAGAGGCGCCCCATCCGCCACTGGGGCACATCCGTGAGCCTGAGAAGGTGCAGGATCGCGCCGAGCTGCAGAGCGACACCCTCGAGCGAGACGATCAGCTCCGGGTTGGGCGCCGTGGCCGTCCGGGACAGCAGCTCGAGCATCGCAACCATCTCGCCCCCGTCGCCGAGGGGCACCAGCAGCGCCGAGCCCATGCCCTGCTCCGCGGCATCCCTCAGCAGCGGGGTCTCGGCCGACTGCAGGTCGAGCAGGCAGGTCGGCGCCTTCCGCTTGCGGGCACGACCGAACTCCGCGCTCGCCGCATCCTCCACGTGTTTCCAGGTCCGCGTCTTGAACGCCGCCAGGCCGGCAGGGTCGCGCATCCAGAGGGCTCCGCACCTCATCGACCCGTGCGGCCTCTCGGCGCACCACGCGATCGTCGCATCCCACCCTCCCTCCGAGCCGAGTATGCCGACCGCGCTGTTGAGCACCGATCGCCACTCCGTCAGGCCCATCAACGCGGACGAGAGAGAGCGCTGCGAGTCCGCCCCCCACCTGAGGCCATCGCTCTCGTGCGTGGATGTGTCGGCCTCGGGCGCCTGCGCCGGCAGCAGGTGCTCCTCGAGCTCCGCCCGGACGGCCGTCAGCTCGGCTTCCAGCTCACCCACACGGGCCTCGGCGCCGACCAGCGACTGCTCGAGCTCCTCGGATCGCTCGTGCTCGGCAGCAACTGCGCCATCGAGCTCGTCGGCGCGCTGCGCGGCGCGCTCGGACTCGGCGCGGAGACTGCCCAGCTGCTCCCGTTCCCGCGACAGCTCCTCCTCCAGCCGGGCGGCCGCGGCGAGCGCCTCGTTTCGCTCGACCAGCGCCGCCGCCACGCGCTCGTCTCGGTCGAGAGGTGGCCCGGAGGTCCCGTCGGCCGGCGTCAGTCCCCACTCCTCGAGCAGCTCCTGACGGATCGCCAGCGCGTCGAGCCGTCCCCAGCGATCGATCCTCATCAGCCGCTCGCACTCCGAGCGGGCCAGCGTGGCCTCCGCGATCGGCGCCGCCACACTGCAGGTGGCCGTCGGCTGACCGTGGCTGTCGCGGATCGCAAAGCGCAGAGCGGCAAACGCGGGGCGCTCTTCGAATGCGCCGATCAGATACTCGAGCTCGAGCGGTTCGCGCCCGGCGACGCCCTCTTCCTCCAGTCTCATCCCCTCCATTGAGACCGCGGCGGTGAGCTCGGCATCGGTTCGGCCGCACACGTGCTCGGCATCGGTGCCGATCTGCTCGACGTAGCGACGGTTCACGCGCAGGTAGCGGCCCTCCAGATCCTTCAGCCAGATGATCGCGGGGCTCTCATCCAGCGACTCCTCGAGCAGCGGACTCACCGGCTCGCCCGCCGCCGCATCGAGCACGGTGGTGATCGTGAGCACGGCCAGGCGCCGTCCGTCTCCGTCGAGCACCGCGACCAGGTCCGCCTCGAGACCGTCGAGCGTCACCGTCAGCCGATCGGCCTGACCCGCGGTGATCAGCTCAACCTCTTCTGGACACGGGGTCAGTAGACCGTCGCAGACTTCGAACCGTTCCACGAAGGAGCTCGTCGCACGCTCGACCGACCCACCCTCGGCCAGCACGGCGAGCACCGCCGGCACCCCTTCGCAGACCGCGACCTCACTCTTTGCGCTCGAGCGACTCATGACACCCACGCAGGTCACGTTAGGCGCCGGGCAGGGGGCGCTCGGCCGGCCGGCTCCCGATGTGGACGAATGGTCGGGGGCTCGGTGGCCTCGTCCCGGGTGAAGACTGCCGGCTCTGCTGCCCTGGCCAACCCTCTCCAGCTAGGGTCCGGGCA
>Ga0075017_100000105_pt1 | contig 35842 bp, 40 predicted proteins | sample AleBraG_ABR_2012_FD_71475 | JGI IMG/M metagenome (GOLD analysis project Ga0075017, IMG submission 71475) | Freshwater sediment microbial communities in response to fracking from Pennsylvania, USA - Alex Branch Run_MetaG_ABR_2012 | ecosystem: Environmental > Aquatic > Freshwater > Creek >... | reverse complement strand
GTCGAGCAGTCTCACTCGGCGCCTCGGGCTGCTGGCTTCCTCTGCAAACTTGTTCTTTCGTCCAATGACGTGGCTGAGCGTACCGGTGCGGGCGTGCTCACCGTCCTCACCAGGTCCCTCAGAAGCTGACCGGGACTGACGAGGGCCCGCGCACGGTGTTGGTGGCGACGTAGGTCACCGCCGAGCGATCGACGCTCCACTCAGGAAAGCGTCGAAACACCTCTTCCAGGGCGACCTTGCCCTCCATGCGGGCCAGTGCAGCGCCCAGGCAGAAGTGGGCGCCGTAGCCAAAGGCCACATGACGCTCAGCCTTTCGATGCAGGTCGAACACGTCGGCGTCCGGATACCTGCGCTCGTCGCGGCCAGCCGAACCGGTGAGCAACGCGACCTTCGAGCCCTCGGGGATGGTGGTCCCGTGCAGCTCGATGTCCTTGGCCGCATAGCGGCCCTGGATCGGAGAGGGCGCCTCGAGGCGCAGGAGCTCTTCGATACCGGTGGGGATGAGCTCAGGGTTCTCCACCATCTCCTTGCGGGCGTCGGGGTACTCCTCGAAGACGAGCGACGCCCAGCCCAACATGCGCGCCACCGTCTCGTTCCCCGCGTTGGAGATCAGTGCCAGCATGCCGACGACCTCCATGTCATCGAGCTTTCTCACCTCGCCCTCGACGGTCGTCATGTCGGCGCTGAGCATGGCGGAGATCATGTCGCCGGTGGGGTTCTCGCGACGAAGGGCGATCTGCTCCATGTAATAGGTGATGGTGTGACCCATGGCCTCTTGCGCCTGGGGAGTCATGCCTTCGACGCCCTCTTCGCGGTGCAGGCTCATGTCGCTCCACTCACGCAGCTGGTCGTGGTCCTCCTCGGGGAAGCCGAGCAAGCTCGAGATGACCATGACCGGCAGGCGCATGCCGAAGTCGGTGACGAAGTTGAAGCCGCCCGAGCCCACGAAGGGATCGAGGTACTCACCGCACAGCTCGACGATGCGCTCTTCTAAGGCGGCGATCCGACGAGGGGTGTAGGCCCGGTTGACCACCTTGCGATAGACGTCGTGGAGAGGAGGATCCATCATGATCATGATGGGGAACGGGATGGGCTCGCCGATCGAGTCGAGGGTGATGCCGCGAGCGGAGCTGAAGCTGACCGTGTCGAGCGACGCGTTGAGCACGTCATCGAAGCGGCTCAGGGCGTAGAAGTCGAAGGGCTCGTTGTAGTAGACGGGTGCCTCATCGCGGAGCCTGCGCCAGGCTTCATATGGAGCCTCGCGCTGATCGGCGTGGTACGGATCCCAATATGGTCCCGTGGTGATCGAGTCGGTCATGATCCCCCATTTCGACGTCAACATCGATTCTAGGTCGGCGAGATCACCCTTCCTCCTCGAGGCGAGCGGTACCTAGACGGTGTCTAAATCCCGCTGCTTTCAGCATCGCTCGGCCGCGTCTGGGGGGACACCTCGACCGCCCAGCACGCCTCACTGAGGTTGCCAATCAGGTTCACGCGGTTCGCGTCGGTGTCCAGGACCGATGAGAGGGCCACGCCTCTGCTCACCTCGTCGATCGAGCTCAGAGAGAGGCCTCGCTGCTCACGGCCCGCCAGGTGGGCGGCCAAGACGTCCACCGAGTGGACTCAGTGCGTCGAGGTGCCCTTCGCCCTCACGACCGCCACGTGGTGAGCTCGCGGCGAGCGGCCCTCACACGAGAGCTTGAGCAAGACCGGCACCAGGGCCGCTGAGGCGACCAGCATCGTGACCAGGACCTCGATGGGATACTCCATGGTCGTCTCCTTCCCGAGTTGAAGGGAGTGCCCTTCGCCCTCCATCGTGCAGGTGGCCCATGAGCCCTCGATGAAGGGACGCTAAGAATCTCGTCAACTCTCGGCGAGGGCGTCCCCGAAGCGAAAGCTCGAAGAGCTGAGCGCATCCCAGAAGTCATCCTGGTGGTAGAAGCGCGTAGCCCGCTCGTGCTCGGCAGCACCCACGGCCACGAACAGAGGTGCCAAGTGATCTTCTGCAGGATGGCTGGCCCGTGCGGAAGGTGCCTCTTCCCAATGCCGGAGCAGCTCGGTGCGCTCCTCGGGATCGACGTCGACGACTGCGTGGGTGAGCCACTCGTCGAAGGCTCGCGAGGCGACGCTGCCGCTCGGTCCGAAGTCAGCCAGGTTGTGATAGCTGAAGCCGCTGGCGAAGAGCAGCACGTTCTCGTTCCTCAGCGGAGCGAGCGCCCGACCTGCAGCCAGGTGCTCGTCCACGTCGTAGCCAGCCTTGAGCGAGAGCTGCACGATCGGGACGTCGGCTTCGGGGTACATGACGAAGAGCGGCGCGAAGACCCCGTGGTCAAAGCCCCGATGCTCGTCGAAGCGGACCGCGAGGCCCGCTTGGTCGAGGAGCGCACCGGCTCGTCGTGCCAGCTCGGGCGAACCGGGAGCGGGATACTCGATCTCATAGGTCTCAGGCGGGAAGCCGCCGTAGTCATAGAGCATCGGAGGACGAGGGCTCGTCTGGAGGGTGAACTCTCGCTCCTCCCAGTGCCCCGAGATGACGAGGATCGCACGGGGAGTCCTCGCTAGCTGGTGCGGGATCGACTGGAGCGATGCTTCGAGCGGCGTCCAGTCGCCGGGCAGCTGGTCTTTGATCCACGGCCACGGTCCGCCGCCGTGCGACGCGAAGAACGTCGGCAGCGCTCCTGGGCCTCCGGAGACGTCGCTCACCTGAGTGCCGCGTCCCGGAGCGACTCGAACGTGGGGGTGAGCTCCACGTCGATGAGCTCGACGAGGGGCGGCGGCAGGACGCCTCGCACGACAGCCACCGGCTCGGCGGGCGCGCCCGAGAAGATCCAGGGGAGGAAGAAGCCGCGCTGGCGCTCCGACATCTCGACGAGCTGGCGCTGGCCGAAAGCGGCCATCTCCTCAGAGGACATCACCTCTTGGATGAGCGGGAAGATCGTCGCTTCCTCATCGTCGAGGTGCACCCCCATCGCATAGGCCAGCTGACCGAAGACCTCTGGATCGACGCCGAATGCTCCCTCGGGGCCGTCGAGCTCGTCGATGAGCGCGGCCACCTCGCGGTGCTGAGCTTCCATGCGCTCGAGGTCCTCCGCCGCCTCAGCATCGGAGCGATCGGCCAGCAGCGGCCAGAGCCGCACGTCCTCGGTCTCGTGGTGATGGTGGAGCTGGCTGCTCAAGAGGCTCCAGTAGCCGAGGGCCGAATCGGACGGCTCCTTCGCCGGCAGCGCGGCGAAGGCCGCCAGGTCTCGCCTGATGGCCCCGTGGATGAGGTAGACGATTGTCAGGTCGGCCAGGTCGTCCATCGCTGCTCCCTTTGATCGGTTCGGTCTAGGTATACCAAGCGCAGCGACCCCACGACCTCTGTTCAGGTGACGACGCAGCGGCCAGCGGGGTCCGAAGCACCTGGTCTCCCTGATCTCTCTCGATGCTCACCAGCATCAACCCGCTCGCCGAGCTCAGCGCGGTGAGCGCAGCGCGCTGCGAAGGGGTGAGGTCGTCATTCTTCGAGGCTCGCTGGGTCAGGGTTGGTGATCCAGATCCCGGCCAGCACGCCACCGAACGCGCACGCTGCACCGGAGAGGAGCACCGCCGAGCGGAACCCGGCGGAGAACTCCTCGGGATGCAGATAGCTCTGTCCGGTGATCCCGACGACGCCCGGCAGGACGGCGACCGCCATGAGGCCACCGACTCGCGCCACGGTGTTGTTGACCGCGGAGGCCAAGCCCGCATGCTCGCTCGGGAGCGATCCCAGCGCTGTGAAGGTGAGAGGCGCGACCGTCACGGCAAGTCCGGCGCCGAAGACCACCACGGCGGGCAAGACACCTGTGACGTATGAGCTGTCCGTGGTCGTCTTGACCAACAGGGCGAGGCCGGCCCCGACGATCACCGGCCCCACCCCCATCTGGAGGCGAGGTCCGATCCGCGAGGCCAGCTGACCGGAGCGAGCAGAGAAGAGCAGCATGATCAGCGTCAGCGGCAAGAGGGCGAGCCCCGACTCGAGAGGTGAGTAGCCATCGACCACCTGGAGCTGGATCGGCAGCAAGAACAGCGTGCCCCCGAGTGCGCCGTAGACGATGAAGGTGACCGCGTTGGTGACGGAGAACTGTCGGACCCGGAAGACCGACAGGGGCAGCATGGGAGCGTGCGCCAGCTTCTCGACCACGACGAACCCAGCGCTTGCCAGGACGCCCACGCACAGCGTGATGATGACCGAAGGCCTCGACCAACCCGTGGCGGGCCCCTCGATCAGCCCATAGGTGATCCCTCCAAGCCCGAGGAACACCAGCGACGCACCAAGGACATCGATGTGGTGGCTGGCCTTCGGATCACTCGACTCGGGGACGTGGCGCATCGACGCCAGCAGGACCACGACCCCGATCGGCACGTTGATGAGGAAGATGTAGCGCCAGGACGCCACCGCGATCAGGTAGCCGCCAAGCAGCGGACCGGCGGCGTTTGCCACGCCACCGAGACCTGACCAGAGCCCGATGGCCCTCCCCCGATCTTCTCGGCGGAAGGAGGCCTGGATGATCGCCAGGCTTCCCGGCGTGAGCAGCGCCGCACCGATGCCCTGAAGGATCCGTGTGGCGATGAGCATCGTGACCCCGGTGGCCAGGGCGCAGGCAGCCGAGGCGATCGTGAACCAGATCACCCCGAGCAAGAAGATCCGTCGGCGCCCGAACTGATCGCCGAGCGCGCCACCAAGGATCAGCAGCGACGAGAGCGCCAAGGCGTAACCGGTGACCACCCATTGGAGCGCTCCGAGTGTGGCTCCAAACTGCCGGCCGATGGTGGGCAGAGCGATCCCCACCACCGTCGAGTCGATGGCAGCCATGCCCGAGCCGATCACCGTGGCGGCGATGACCCAGCGCCCCGCGGCGCTCTTCACCCGCAACGAGTCCATCAGTCCAGGGCCTCTTCGCCGAGCGGGGCGCTTGGGAGGTCTCTCCTCGTGGCGTCGCACCGCCAGCCCACAGCGACGGTCTCCATCAGGGCTGGTCGAGGCAGAGGGCGAGCGATGCTCAAGCGCTCCGATGACACCAGGCGCAAGACAGCTATGACGTCGCCGTCAAGAGCACTGCGACACGCAATGAGACCCTCGCCCTCAAGGTTCGACGGACCACGTGGATCACCAGCCGAACCTTACTTTCCGCCCGTCTCGCTCGCTCCGGCCACAACCGGGCGTGGAGAGCCACAGCACGCCGACGGGCTTCCTGGGTACATTGCACCTACCGGTGCGATGCGGTGCTCGTGAAGGGGCTGGTGCGACATGGAAGCGAAGAATCTCGCTGAGCTCTACGACCTGGATCCACTTGCGTTCGAAGGCGTCATCGCCAGGCTGGAGCGGGGCATCAGCCAAGCTCCAGGCACCGGTGGACCCGATCGGCACACCTGCTGGCTCGCCACGCTCAACCATGACGGCAGTCCCCACGTGACCGGCGTGGGCGCACTCTTCGTCGACGGCGCCTTCTGGTTCGAGACCGGGGAGCGCACGCGAAAGGCCCGGAACATCGAGCGCGACCCGCGTTGCAGCTTGAGTGTCTCGACGCTTGAGTACGACCTCACCATCGAAGGTCACGCTGCGAAGGTGACCGACGAAGCGACCGTTGCCTCGCTGGCAGCACGCTGGAGAGCAGGAGGATGGCCCGCCGAGGTCGACAGCTCTGGCGTCGCGCTGACCGCTGCGTTCAGCGCCCCCTCCGCCGGGCCACCGCCATGGTCGGTCTATCGGGTCGAGATCGCAGCGGCGACCGCCCTTGGGATCGTCGCCCCGGGGGGCGCGATGCGCTGGCGCTTCGGTCCTCCCTGACCCTCCACCTTCGGCCATCGGCCTCCGGGCGCCCTGGGGAGAGGGGCGTGGCCAGATCACGCGACTCGTCGCGCTCGGTGTGTCTCGTGGCCTCGAGCGCTCTCGCCCCAGGCATCGGAGCCAGGGAGCCGAGCTCAGCTTCGGCCCGGGCGGACTAGGTCGAGGCCGAGGCCACCGGTTCGTGGAGGAGCTCAGCTTCGGCACGCACAGCGTCGCGCTTCGGCCTCACCAGCGGACCAAGCGCAGCGCCCACCAGCGCGACGAATCCAGCCACGAACATCGTCGTGTGCAACCCCGTCATGAACGCGGCGTGGCTGCCCTCGGTGATGGCCGCCGCGATCCGAGGCGACGTCCCTCCAGGGATCGGTGCGAGTCCCTGGGAGACGGTGGTGCCCTGCGTCGCCAGATGCTGCGCCAGAGCACCAGGCACGCCGCTTGCCGTGAGATCGCCATGCAGGACGCGAGCCACGGAGGTGAAGAGGATCGAGCCGCAGATGGCCGTGCCCAGGACGCCACCGAGCTGGATCGCCGTGGTCTGGATGCCTCCGGCGACACCGGCCTCGTCTTCTGAGACCTCACCGACGATCGAATCGGTCGCCGCTGTCACGACGAAGCCGATGCCGAGACCGATGAGGATGAACTCCGGCCAGAGATGCGAGTACGACGAGTCCACTTGGAGCGTCGTCAGCGCGAAGAGCGCTACGGAGGTCACCAAGAGGCCCACCGTGATGGGAACCCACGCTCCGAACCGCTCGACCATACGCGAGCCGATCGGTCCTGAGAAGGCGAAGGTGATCGTCAGCGGCATGAGTCGAACCCCGGCGGCGATGGGGCTGTAGCCGTGGACGCTCTGGAGGTAGAGCGAGACGAAGAACAAGACGCCGAAGAGGGCGAAGAAGTTCAGCAGCACGATCACCGTGCTGGCGGACACGGCCCTGATGCGGAAGATCTCCATGGGCACCATGGGCGCCGACACGCGGTTCTCGATGACCACGAAGACCACGAGCAGGACGACGCCGACGCCGACCAAGAGCCACGTCGATGTAGCTCCCCATCCCCAGCTCTGCGCTTTGACGAGCCCGTAGACGATGGCAGAGAGGCCGGCGGCCAGCGTGATCACACCGGGGAGGTCGAAGCGCTCGATGACCGACTCGCGCGACTCTTTAAGGACCACCATGCCGATGATCAACGTGGCGATGCCGACTGGGATGTTGAGGAAGAACACCGCTCGCCACGAGTAGTGCTGCACCAAGATGCCACCGACGACCGGACCGGCTGCCGTCGCTGCTGCGGACGCGCTGACCCAGAGGCCCACGGCCCGATTGAGCGCATCGCCGGGGAACGCCGCCTTGAGCAGGGCCAGGGTGTTCGGCATGATCAGGGCTCCGAAGAGGCCTTGGACGCATCGAAGCCCGATGACGGTGTAGATGTTGCCGGCGAAGCCGATCGCCAGCGAGCTCAACGCGAAGCCGACGACGCCGATGAGGAACATCTTGCGACGTCCGTAGCGGTCACCGAGCTTGCCCCCCAAGATCAGCGTCACGGCGATCACCAGGAGGTACGAGTTCGTGACCCACTGCAGGTTGGCGAGCGAGGCGTGGAAGTCGCGACCGATGTAGGGATTGGCGACGGCGACGACCGAGCCATCGATGCCGACCATGATGACGCCGAGCGCCACCGTGATCAGCGTCAACCAAGGGTTGGCGAACAAGGTGCTCGTGGTGGGCTTCATGGGCGTGGGGGACGCCGGGTCAGCCATCTCGGTGCCTTCCTCGCTTTTGTCGTAGAATGCCATTGTGGCAGAAGATGACACACTGGCTCAAATAGCCATCGTAGGGGACGGCAAGATTCCCCCGAGCGCGTGGCGTCGAGACGAGGGGCCATGTCGAGCGGACTGACCGAGCGCACGCGAGAGCGGACTCGTCGAGAGATCGCTGACGCCGCCGGGCAGCTCTTCATCGAGAAGGGCTACACGGCGACCACGGTCAAGGACATCGCCGAGGCGGCAGACGTGTCATCGCGCACGTTCTTCCGCTACTTCCCGAGCAAGGAGGACGTCGTCACCGCCTTGGCCAGCAGCTCGATGGACGCCACCGTCGATCTGCTGAGCCAGCACGACACAGGCGACAGCCTCCTCTCGGCGCTCAAGGTCGTCCTCCACGCCATGTTGGCTCGAGTGGCCGACGACCCAGAGCCGGCGAGAAAGTTCCAGCTCCTCCTCCGGGACACCCCCGAGCTCCGAGGTCGCTGGCTCGAAGAGCAGCGTCGGAACCGTGACCGCCTGGCTGTCGCTCTGGCTCCCTGGTTCACGAAGCGCTCGAACCCCATGGCCGCCGAGCTCGCCGCCGGCGCCGCCCTGCTGGCCCTCGACGTGGCGGTCCTCGAGTGGGCGCAACACGACACCACGGCCGACCCCACGCGGCTGCTCGATCAGGCGTTGAGCGTCATCGGAAGCGATCAGCTGTTCTTGCTCAGGTCCTGAGGCTCGCTCAGCGAAGCACCCGCGCCCGAGAGAAGCGCATCGTGCCAAGGCCACCCAAGCCCACGAGCACCACCGCTATGCCCATCCACGGCGAGGCGCTCACGGCGAGGAGGAGACTGGCGAGCAGCAGCACGCCGGCGACGAGGAGCCGCATCGCTCGATCACGACCGTCGAGCCGACTGAGCAGCTGTCGAAGCGCCGTCGGCGAGCTGGCCCGTGCTCCGACGAAGACACCAAGGCCTCGCACCAGACCGAACACGCAGCCCGCCGTCAAGGCGAAGAGCCACGACCCACCGAGACATGAGAGCGCCACCGTGGCGAAGACCCCGGCGGTCATCACGTAGGTGGTGAGGCCCGCGCCGATCTGCCAGCCGAAGCCGAGACCGTAGAACCAGCCTCGGTACTGATCCAGCCATCGCTCGTTGACCTGTCGGCGCAGCACCGGCATCTGGATCCCGAAGATCCCTAGATCAGCCAGCGACGCTGCCAGCGTCGCCACGCTGGCGAGCGCGAGCGCCACCTCGGCGCTGGGTCCGAGGGCATGGACCGCCAAGGCCGCCAGAGCGATCCCGATGCCCAACGTCGCTCCTCCGAGGAGGGCACCGACGACAAACCAGGAAGCCGTGAGCGCGTAGCGATGCCGCCTGCCCCTCTCGGCGAACGGGTTGATGCTGGTGAGCATCGAGAGACCACAGGGAGACCAGATGCCTCGGACCGCGCTGAGCGCGGCCACAACAAGCGCCACCACCTCCAACAGGTCGTGCTGCCACCCCGTGGGCACTATCGACACCTCCCGCGCCTGGACCTAGGGTGCACTCTAAGCCCTCAACGGAGGAGTTCTCTGAGTGCTCATCGTGCTGATCATCGGTTGCGTCCTCCTTGGCGTCGCCGTTGTCTTCGCCACCGCACTGACCTCTGCGTACGCCCAGCTCGAACGACGAGTGGAGCACCTGTCCGAGGCCAACGAGCTCTCGGTGCCCCTCGAGCTCTCGGCGCGGCCTACCGCCGTGCCCACTGGTGTGGGTGGCGCCGCAGGGCGACCGGCCCATGACCTGTCGGGCCTCACCCTCCACGGCGACGCTCGCACCATCGCCACCGTCGGCGTCGAGCACACCACCCTCCTGGCCTTCCTCTCGAGCGGGTGCAAGACCTGTGGCCGCTTCTGGGAGACGCTTCGCAACCAAGGCCCTCCTGAGATCGGCCCCACGACCCGTCTGGTGGTGCTCACGAAAGGTGCCGACGCTGAGTCACCCACCGAGCTGCACCGTGTCGCCGATGGCGTCGAGGTCGTCATGACCACGCAGGCCTGGCAGGACTTCGAGATCCCAGGCACACCGTTCTTCGTGCTCGTGGACGGACCGACCGGTCGTGTGGCTGGGGAGGGGACCGCCCTCGGCTGGGACGAAGTCCGCAACCTGGTGGCGCTCGGTCTCGGAGACGCTTCGATCCTCACCGGCGTCGACACCTCGGCGATGAAGCCCTCGAGCGACGCAGAGCGAGAGACCATGGTCGATCAGATCCTCATGGATGCGGGGATCTTCCCTGGCGATCCATCCCTCTATCCCCTCGACGGCGACACCCCGAACCCAGAGGGCTGAGCGTGGCCTCCACCTTGCGCGCACACGGCATTCGAGCCGAGCTCCCGAGCGGCTGGGAGGGAAGGATCACCCAGCTCGCCCCCTCCATGCCGACCAACGCTGCTCTGCGGAGCGGCGCGGCAGAGATCCCGGCGGAGGTCACCCGGCCGTTCGCCCACTTTGCCAACATGGCGCTTCCCCCGAACACGAACGCCTTCGGCGGAGGTGCGGTCGAGCACCTCGGCGCGGAGCACAGCTTGATCTGCCTGATCGAGTACTCCGAAGAGTGCGCGGGCACCGCGCTGTTCAACAAGCACCGGCTCCCGAAGAAGCTGTCCCCGCGCGACTTCAACCGGCGGGGTCTGCAGCGCATCATCCCAGGCCAAGCTGGCTCACAGACCTTCCTCACCGAGGCGGGGAGGCCCTTCTGCCTCTACGTGGTGGTGGGCTCGTATCGTCGGCTGAGCACGCTGACGCGCCAGGTCAACACCGTGTTGCGAGGCATCCACGTCGACCCGGTCACCTCAGCATGAGCGAGAGCGATCGCAGGGGAGGCACGAAGCTGCTCCGAAGGATCGGTGATGCTCTCGGCGGGAGCCGATACTCACGGCGAGGGTTCTTCAGCCGCGTCGCCGTGGTCGGCTCGGCGCTCTCGCTCGACCCGATCAGCTTCGCCACCAAGCCGGCCTCGGCCTACGACGCGGTCTGCGGCGCCAACGCAGACTGTGGGTCGGGCTACACCGTCTTCTGCTGCACCATCAACAACGGGGGCAACTTCTGCCCTGACGGCTCCTTCCTCGGTGGCTGGTGGAAGGCTGACAACTCAGGCTTCTGCTGCGGGGGGCCCCGCTACTACCTCGACTGCAACGTCTCGTGCGGCACCGGGTACTCCTGTGGGTGTGAGACCTCATCCTCCACCTGTGACAACCGCAAGATCGCCTGCAACCAGTTCCGCTACGGCCAGTGCAACCTCGAGATCGACTGCTACGGACCCGTCCTGTGCCGTGTCATCACCTGCACGCCTCCCTGGGTCTTCGACCCGTCATGCACCTCGTCGTCAGCCACCGACCAGAACACCGCATCGCACACCGCGCCATGCCTGCCCGGCCAGTGTCCCGATCCGCTCACGCTGCACTACTACGACCTCGGCGGCCCTGGCGGGGCTTTCGGTCCCGAGGTGGCCGGCGTCCAGACGCTTCCCTGGGGCACCTGGATCCAGCTGGCCAACGGCGCACTCTTCGAGGTCTATCCCTCCGGCTTCACCTCGACCTTCGGTGCCCTCTACGCCAACTACCTGGCCCTCGGGGGCCCGAACGCCGTCGGCGTGCCCTTCCGAGACGACCAGGTCTGCGTCGGCGGCGTCGGCCAGTACAACATCTACAACCGGGTCGAGGGCTCCGCGTCCAACCCCACGCTCAGCTACTGGCACCCCTACTTCGGATCGGGCTCGGTGACGGGCGCAACCCTGCAGCTCTTCAACCTCCAGCACAACGAGACCGGGCCCTTCGGCTTCCCGATCTCGAATCGCCTCCACTCCTCCGACGCGACCGCCACCTACACCAACTTCCGCAAGGCGCTCACGGGCTCAGTGCGAAATGGGCGGATCTACGAGAACCCCGTGACCGGGACCTTCGGCATCTACGGGACGATCTTCGACCACTACGTCGCACAGAAGGCCCACACCGGACGCCTCGGCTACCCGATCAGCCTCCCGACGAAGTGCCAGGGCGGCCAAGGGGGGCACTTCGCTGACTTCGCCACGATCGCCAACGGGCAGGTCGCCTACGAATCGTCGATCTACACCAACCCGACGACCGGCACGTTCTCGGTCATCGGACCGATCAGAGATGCCTGGAAGGCGCTTGGTGCCGAGACCGGAGCGCTCGGCTTCCCGACCTCAGACCAGAAGAAGACTGCCGACTCGCTCGCCGTGTTCAACACCTTCGGCACCATCGTCAACAAGACGATCGCCAGCACTAGTGCGATCTACCTGCGAGGAGGAAGCGCTGTCGCCATCGTCGGTGCGTTCTACGCACGCTGGAGCTCTCTCGACGGAGCGACCGGCCCGCTCGGCTATCCCGCGAGCGACGTCACGACGCAGGCCGCCGGGTCGACGCCCTACAGCGTCCAGCTCTTCGTCAACGGTGCGATCTACGACTCGCAGTTCGGCTCAGCCTGCGCACTCTCGGGCGGCCTCTACACGAAGTACCTCAGCCAAGGTGGACCGACGGGCCCGCTCGGCCTGCCGCTCACCTCAGAGGTGACCTCGCTCGGCGTGACCTCAGCCACCTTCCAGAACGGCTCGCTCAGCTCTCCTTGAGGGCGCCGCCGTCCGGCGCGTCAGGCGGCTGCGACCCGTGCGGATCGACGTCGTGGAGATGCGCCAAGATCCGCCCGTGCGAGCGGAGCAGATCGATCACCACCACCACGAGCAGCACGACACCAAGGCAGAACGCGCCCACGAGCGCAGCCATCATCGAGCTGACCACCTGGTGGTGCGAAGCACGAGGCCAACGAGCCACGCGCCGATCACGCTGAGAGCCACGAACAAGAGACCTTGAGGCCAGTCTTCTCTCAGCAAGCTCGCTGTGCTCGGCGAGCTCGAGACGGCAGCGATGAGGCAGCCCACCCCGATCAGCAGGTTCATGATGACGTGGCGAAGAGAGGGTGGCTCCTCTCCTGCGCCGAAGCAGCCACAGGAGCTTGCGTCGGGGTTGCGCCGAAGCAGCGCCACGAAGCCAGCGAAGCCGAGGTACGACGCGCCAACCAAGACCGAAGGGATCGGACCTGAGAGCGAGAACGCTGCCAGCGCGACGAGGACCTCAGCCGCTGCGCCGATCCTGACCAAGACGCTCGGTGCGTTGAGGCCGAGCACACCGAGGGCGTCGCTGGCCGGTGCAGGGTGGATGAGCTTCGCCACGCCGGCGACGACCAACAAGCATGCTGCTACCGAGACGAATGCTGCAGCCATGACGGGATCCTAGGTTTCAGCACCGGGGAGCCTGTGTCGGGGCCCTCTGCCCTCTCGAGCCCCCAAGAAGGCGAGGTGCCCGCAGCGGAGGCACTCGGAGGTTCAGGCTCGTGTGCTGTCCTCACGCACGCGCAACGTTCGCAGCTGCGTCGAGGGCGCTCAGCGGGCCGAACGGAGGACCACCAGGCCGTTCCGGACCACCGGGGCTTCACCGCACAGCGCCTCGAGGGCAAAGGTCGTCTCGTCGACGCCGTGGAGGCGCACGTCGAGCTCTCGGTCCAGGTACGCGGGCTGGGCAAAGCGCAGGGCGAAGCGCTCGATCAGGTCCGGATCGCCGTTCGCCACCGTGCGCACTGCTGCTCGAGCGCAGAGCGCCATCGTGCAGAGCCCATGGAGGAACACGTCCTCCATGCCGCTGCGCTGGGCGGCCTCGAGGTCGAAGTGATGATCGGAGTAGTCGCCGGTGACCTTGGCGTAGCGCTCGACCATGGCCGCATCGAGCCGGACCGAGTCCTCCGCCACAGCGTGCGTCCGATCGAGATCAGGAAAGGAGTGGTCGGGCAGATCGGGACCCTCGGGGTCAGCGGAGGTCTTGATGAGCACCGTCGTCCACCACTGCTCAGCGACCAGGTCGCCCGCTTCGTCATAGGCGGGATGTCTGAACGTGACACGCACGTTGTCCCGCGCCGGCTTGATGCTGAAGGGCTCGACGAAGCCGGTGAGCCGCTCGCCTGGGATGAGTGTGCGATGCAGGACGATCTCATGCTGGCCGTGGACGCCGCTGACCGCACGATCCATGACGTCGGTGGCGATGAGCTGGCCCATCGACGTCGCCTGCTGGCGGTAGATCATCGAGGCGAGATAGGTGGGAGGCACCGCTTGGCCCGTCAGATAGAGCGGATTGGGGTCCTCGGTGGCGACGGCGAAGGCCGAGATGTTGGCCACCGCCAGATCGATCTCGAAGGGCCCGGTCCGTGCCTCGTGGGGTTGTTCTCGGGTGCTCATTTCCGGAGAGTCAAGCAGAGGATCGGCCGGGACGTTCGATCCGGTTAGGGCTAACGTCCAAAGGTGACAGCAATGTCGACATCAGGGAGAGATCATGGAACACGACATCGTTCTCGATGAGCACCCGAAGAAGCGAAGCCGCAGGGGCATCAAGCTCTTCCGCGGCCGTGATGCCGTCCCGCTTGACGAGAGTGGCGCCATGGACCCGATGGTCTTCGACGCCGAGGAGATGCAGCTCCTCGCACAAGACGGCCCGCGCTCTCCCACCATCGCACTCGGGATCAGTGACACCTTGGTCTTCCAGGGCGAGGGACCCGACGGATGCAGCCTCGTGCGGGCCTGGTTGGCCCCTCACTACGTGCTGCCTCGACACACCCACAGCGGCGACTGCACCTACTACCTCTTGGAGGGTTCCATCACGATGGGCTCACAAGAGCTCCACGCAGGAGATGGGTTCTTCGTCCCCTCGAACGCCCCCTATGCCTACGAGGCCGGACCAGCCGGGGCGGTGGTCCTCGAGTTCCGGTCGCAGACCACCTTCGATATCCGGTTCTCGAGCGGCCAGCTGGAGCGATGGAGGCAGATGGCGGTCGCGGCCGAGGAGCACGGGGACCGCTGGATCGAGCTGCGCGAGCAGGACCTGGCGCGCTAGCTCTCCTAGTCTCTGCGGTCTCGCTGAGCCGTGCTCACGGCACGATGACCGCTCGACCGGCGACCGTGCCCGCCTCGAGATCACGGTAGGCCTGCGGGGCGTCCGCCAGTGAGTACGTGGTTGATTCGGCCTTGATCAGACCCCGGGCAGCGAGCGCCAAGACGTCGACGAGCTCAGACCTGGTCCCCCAGTAGACCGACTGGACAGAGACCTCATAGGGGATCTTCATGAACGAGAAATCAAGCGAGCCGCCCGCCACGCCAACGAGGGTGAGGTCTCCGAGCGGACGTATGCACCTCGCCGCCATCGCCAAGGTGTCGTCGAGGCCCACGAAGTCCAAGACCACGTCGGCGCCACGCCCGCCTGTGGCCGCTCGCACCTGAGCCGCCGCCTCGTCGCCAGCATCGATCGCCACGTCGGCGCCGCACGAGAGGCCCAGCTCCAAGGCCTGGCGTTTCGTGTCGATCACGATCACGGTGGCGGCCGAGAGGGCCTTGATGATCTGGACCGCCATGTGCCCGAGACCGCCGACGCCGATGACCACCGCCGTCGAGGTCGGGCCGAGCTTCGACAGCGAGCGCGCCACAGCGTGATAGGGCGTCAGGCCTGCGTCAGTGAGCGGCGCAGCCTCCGCGGGCGTCAGGTTCTCGGGCAAGGCCACCAGATGGCGGGCATCGGCCACGACCATGAACTCGGCCATGCCGCCGTCGATCCCGAGACCTGGTCCGAAACCGAGGCCCGCGTGGCCTTCGCAGTAGTTCTCCAGACCGTCCAAGCACCGAGCGCAGGAGCCGCAGCCCCAGGCGCCGTGGACCGCGACCGCTTGGCCGACCTCGAAGGACGTGACGCCCTCGCCCAGCGAGTGGACCCACCCGGCATTCTCGTGACCGAGCACGAAGGGGAGCGGCATCGGCGAGGGGGCACCCTTGATCCCGTGCATGATGTGCAGATCGGAGTGACACGCCCCCGCTCCACCGATCTTGAGCACGATCTGCCCCGGGCCGGGCGTGGGCTCCGCGAGCTCGACGAGCTTCGCCTCTTCGTGCCAGGTCGTTAGCTGGATCGCTTGCATGGCCAGACTCTACGTCGACGTCGTTGTCAACGCTCAGATGACGAGGGACCCCTAGCGCGAGAGGAAGCGAGGGCCTTCGTGGTTGGCCGCTCCGCCATCGACGACCAAGATCTCGCCGTTCACCCACTCGCCATCCTCGCTGGCTAAGAACAGCGCGGCCCGAGCGATGTCAAGGGGCTGGCCGAAGCGGCCGAGCGAGATGGCGTCGAGGTAAGCCTGGCGAGCGGCCTCCCGAGCGCCAGCGGTGATCGGCGTCTCGATGAACCCCGGTGCGATGCCGTTCACACGGATGCCCTGGGGGCCGAGCTCGATCGCCGAGCAGCGCGTGAACATGTCGAGACCAGCCTTGGCCGAGCAGTAAGCAGCCATGCCCTCGGTGGGCTGGCGTCCCGAGAGCGACGTGATGTTGATGATCGAACCGCCCTGTGCCTGCTCGAGCATCAGCGCCGCCTCGTGCTTGACTGACAAGAAGACTCCTGTCAGACAGACATCGAGCACGTCGCGCCAGCTCTCGGCGGGATGCTGCACGATCGGCGAGAGCGACCCGATGCCCGCGGCGTTGACCGCCACATCGAGGGCGCCGAAGCGCTCGAGGGCCACGTGGGCGAATCGCTCAACGTCGGCTTCCACCGTGGTGTCGATGACGACCGTGGCACAGCGATCGGCGCCGAAGACCTGCTGGACCTCAGTGAGCAACGCTCCGTTTCGATCGCCGAGCACCACGGAGGCGCCCTGCTCCAAGAAGAGCTCGGCGGTCCTCCGACCGATCCCCGACGCTCCTCCGGTGATCACCGCCACCTTGTGGTCCAAGCGACCTTCCATCATCCCCACCTCTCTTTGAGCAGCTCTCGCTGCACCATGTCGTCAGCGCTCCTTGGAGCACACACCGAGCTCTTTGAGATGCTCCGTGCGCTCAGCTCGGCACCGGTTCCGGAGGGGTGAACTCGACATGCAAGCGCGTCAGCGTCACCGACTTGATTCGCCAGTCGTCACCCGACTTCTCGTAGGCCTCGTGATAATGACCAAAGCCCAGCATCCGAGTCCCGTCGGGGAAGATGATGAGGTCCTGGAGCGCCCAGATCCCCTTGGCGGTCGTTGCTGACGTGACCTCGATCTCCGGCATGTGGCCGTGATGCACCGTGATCGCGTCGCCGAGCGCTGGTTCGAGGAAGGCCATGAACTCATCAGCGCCTGAGACCACGCCTCCTCCTGCTGCGGTCGTGTCCATCATGAGGTCGTCCGCGAACACCTGGCGCATCCCTGCCCAGTCCTTGGTGTCCATCGTCCTGAAGTAGCGGGCCTTCAGCTGCCTGATCGCCTCGACGTCGTCCATCACTCCCCCTTGCGTTCGGCACCCCACCTGATAGGGCGCCTCGCCATCATGGCTGCTCAGAGGATCGTGGACACCCTGCACTCCTCGACGGACGACCACGAGGCCTCGTTGCTCTGTTGGCACCTCGTGCCTTCGGTTCCGTCGATCAGGGTGACGCATCCCCCAAGGGTGCCGAACGACCGGCACAGCAACGAGATGGCGTGACCCGATCTCCAGCACGCCCACACAGCGAGGTGAGGGTTCGACCAGCGGCTGATGGGACTGGTGCCTGGCACACTGGGCACGTGACGACCTTCGACGGCAGGGAGTACCAAGCGCGCTTCGATGCGCTCACTGCGAAGGGAATCGACCTGCACGGCGAGGCCTCCCTGGTGCGGAGCTTCGAGCCGCGCACCGTGCTCGACGCCGGATGCGGCACCGGTCGAGTGGCCATCGAGCTCGATCGACACGGCATCGAGGTGCTCGGGGTCGACGTCAGCGCCTCGATGATCGCGGAGGCCCAGCGGCTCGCTCCGTCACTCACCTTCCTCGTGGCCGACCTGGCCGAGCTCGATCTCGGGCGCACCTTCGACGTCGTGGTGCTGGCCGGGAACGTGCCGCTGTTCTGCCCCCCAGAGGCCCGAGACGCGCTGGTCAGGCACTGCGCCGCACACGTGGGCAGCGCTGGCGTGCTGGTCTCTGGCTTCCAGCTCGACCAGGGCTACGGCACCGACGACTTCGATCGAGCCGCCCGTGAGGGCGGCCTTGAGATGGCGGAGCGCTTCAGCACCTGGGATGCCAAGCCCTTTGAGCCATCCGACACCTACGCCGTGAGCGTGCACCGCTGGCTTCGCTGAACAGCGATGCCTGTGGCTCTAGGGCTGGGGCTCTGAGACCCGGTCGTAGGAGGTAGCACCCGTATCAGGCACGGCGGGCTGACGCCACAGCTCGACGGCGAAGGAGATCAGCACGAACGAGTAGATCATCCGGAGCAGGTTCACGGGCTGCTCCGGCATGTCGTTGAGCGGGAACTTGTCGCAGTAGGCCATGGCGTCGGTGCAGCGAGGCAGCATCACGTCGTAGAACGCCTGGAGCTCGTCCATGGTGCTGCCCAGGCGCTGGTCCCAGCGCTCGCGCTCGGTGGCCAGAGCCCACCGCTCAGCAAAGGGCTCGAGCTCTTGGAACTCGTCAGGAACCATCGTCATGATGCTGAGACCCCGTCGTGCTCGCCTTGGTACTGCTTGACCCAGTCGGCCACGGCCTTGTGGAAGTGGCGGACCAAGACCTCTTGATCGTTGAGCGGCCACGAATCGATGACGCCTGCCTCGATGCCCATCTGCGTGGCCTCGAGCGTGTTGGCGTCTTGGAGCGAGTACTCCTTGAACGTCACCGCCGCTGACTCGCGTCCGACGCGCTCGGTCGCCGTCGTCGAGGGCGTGCAGTACACGTTGCCTTCGAAGACCAGCGAGTTGTGCGACGTGGGCCAGAACTGGTGCGTGTTGTACCAGCCGGCCTCCCAGATCAAGATGGCGAAGTTCGGGAAGAACTGGAAGGACGAGAGCCCCCACGGCTCGATCCCGCCTGGGTTGATCCCCGCAGGCAGCTCACCGAGGTCGGTGCCCTCCCACGGACCGAACAGGCCGCTCTTGGTGGCGATGTCAGACGGCTTCACCAGCTCGGCGGGCATCTCCCAGATGCGGTGGACCGATCCGGCCGTGGTCACCAGGGCGTGCGGCGACTCGACCTGGTAGTGCGGCGCCTCGTAGCCCATCTCGCGGATCTGGGCGGTGACAGGGGGCAGATGCTGGGTGCCGTGCACCCAGGGTGCGTGGTAGAACTCCTGAAACGCGTCGGAGAAGATCTTCCAGTTCGCTCCCACCTCGGTGCGGAAGCCGTACTTGTCCGTCATCTTCTCGAAGGGATAGCCCTCCATCCCGAGGATCATCGGTCCCAAGAAGTCGCGCAGCGACTGGCTGGGCTCGTTGGCGAAGTTGACGAAGATGAAGCCGGCCCACACGTCGCAGTGCACAGGAACCAAGCCGAGCTCGCCCTTCTTGATGTCGAAGAACTCGTCTTCCTGCTGGATGTTCACGCAGCTGCCGTCGATGCCGAAGCCCCAGCCGTGGTACTTGCAGGTGAACATCCGGGCGTTGCCGCTGATCTCGCCGCGAGGGTCCTCGTTCCACATCAAGCGGTTCCCCCGGTGGCGACAGATGTTGTGGAAGGCCCGCACGTCCTCGCCGTCTCGCACCACGATGATCGAGGTGCCCGCCACCTTGATCTCCTTGGTGAAGTAGCTGCCTGAGCGGGGGATCTCCTCCAAGCGACCGACCTGGAGCCACGCCCTCTTGAAGATCGCCTCGACCTCGAGCTTGTAGAACTCCTCGGAGATCGAGTCCTGGTAGGACACCAGGTCGGTGCCGAGCTCGGGATAGTGCTCGGTCCAGCTTCCTTCAGCGGGCTTCGTGTAGCGAGCCATGTCGTCCTCCTCCGATTCCAGCAGCGTTCTTCAGCATTCCAAAGTCACGGTCGCGGTGCTGTTCGCTCCCCCACGCAGAGACGTGTTGCCCTTAGCGGGAGGCTAGCGTATGAGGCAGCGAAAGGTCCGACCGGTCGGTACAGAATCGCTCGGCGGCTCGGCCGGAGGGGGCGAGCGAAGCGGCACCAACGCGCGGCAAGATCGCGATGGGTTCAAAGGAGGGGCAATGGTCACCAAGGCAGAGAACGAACTGATGACACTGGTCGACGGAGACGCTCCCCTGGGCCGCCTCATGAAGGAGAACTACTGGGTCCCCTTCGCCATGTCGTCCTCGATCGCGCACGGCGATGCGCCGCTTCCCGTGCGGCTCTTCGGAGAGAACTACGTGGCCTTCCGGGGGGAGAACGGCGAGATCGGCTTCCTCGATGAGCTCTGCCCGCATCGACGCGCCTCGTTGGTCCTCGGCAGGGTGGAAGGCGACTGCGTGCGCTGCATCTACCACGGCTGGGCCATCCACTCGAGCGGCAAGGTCGTCGACGCCCCGACGCAGACCACTCGCAAGGAGGCCTTCGCCAACGCCATCGCGGTGACACACTTCCCCGTCCATGAGGCCGGCGGCTTGGTCTGGGTGTGGCTCGGCTCTGACGAGCGGCCGCCCTTCCCTGAGCTCCCCTTCCAAGACGAGGACCTCCACCGGTTCTGGTGCGTCTCGCGCATTCCGTGCAACTGGCTCCAGGGCCTTGAGGGCACGATCGACTCGGTGCACGCGGGCAATCTGCATCGCACGTGGATCGAGCTCTCGGCGTCACTTGCCGAGCACGCCAACATGAACTTCGCCCTCGAGGCGCCCACCTACGAGACGGAGCTGACGCCTCATGGCTTGCGAGCGGCGGCGCTTCGAGCGACCGGTGATGGCCGCACCTACGTGAGGGTCACTGAGCACTTCATGCCCTTCGTGACCGTGATCCCTGTGGGAGCCACCGCCAAGCGGACCGGATCGATCTTCGTGGTGACTCCCGTCGACGACACCAACTACCTGTTGTTCTTCGGCACCTTCGGGGAGACGCCGCACAGCGCCGTGGACTTGGACCAGATCGCCATGCAAGATCCCAGCTACGTGCCCGACCCGCTCAACTACGCCGGCCTTCGTGGCGATCGACTCAACGCCTGGGGCCAAGACCGCCAGCTCATGGAGGAAGGCCACTTCACCGGGATCGGGAGAAGCCTGCTCGAGGAGGATGCCATCGTGCAGACCTCGATGGGGCCCATCTTGGATCGCACGAAGGAGTCGCTGTCCTCGAGCGACGTTGCCGTCGCGCTCACGAGACGGATGATCCTCGACGCCCTTGAGGGTGCCGAGCGCGGCGAGCTCCCCCCGGGCAGCGCTCGATCATCTGAGCCGGTCTGCGTACCCAACGGCTACGAGCTCTTGGTCGACGACGGTCAATCATGGGGCGATCTGGCCAAGGAGCCCGTGGGCAGCTAGGGATCGAGGCCCTCAGCCCTCGTCCGGAGGCTCCGACCACTCGACGTGCTGGCGGCGGTCGCCGAGCAGGAACCCGGTCAGCGCCCGATCGCGGAAGCGCCAGGTGCCGCCGTGACGCTCGAGCTCATCGAGGTAGCGGCCAGACGCGATCGCCTGGAGGGGAAGCGTGTCGGTCTGCTGGAGGACGGTCACGTAGCTGCGGGCGACCGCTCGGTCCCCGTCGAGCTCGATCGCCACGTTCGAGACGAGGTGCTTGGTCCTCGGCGTGCCGTCGGGGTACAGGATCGTGCCGGAGAAGAACGCCTCGACCTCGGTCGCACCCTTGCACAGCACCGAGTCGCGCCCGTCGGTCCGCACCACTCGATAGGTCGCCGCCGAGAAGAGCGCGGCGCACTCGGCGAGCTGTCCTGCGTCGACCAGCTCGGCGTAGCGCATGAGCAGGTTCGAGATGGCGAGCCAGTCGTCGAACATGAGCGGCTGCGGTGCCCTAGGTGACGGGATCGAGGCGAGCGAGCATCTCACTCGCCCGTGCGAGGCTGCGGGCGATCGGGGCGAAGTAGCCCTCGTCCTCCAAGGGAGGACCGAGGATCTCGAGGTCGAACGCTCCCTGATAGCCGGCGTCGAGCATCATCTTCATCAGACGCTCGACAGGGATGTCCCCTTCACCGATCGCACAGCGGTTGGGGATGTCGAAGGTGCCGAGCTTGAAGTCGCCGATCTGGCTGAGGACGATCACGTCCATGTTCTCCGCCACCGTGGCCGCAAGATCCCGCTCGTACCACGACGAGTAGACATCGACCACGATGCCGAGGCCCGCCTGTCGAGCGAGGAAGGCGGCATCGCGCACGGTGTGGACGAAGCTCACGTCGGTGCGAAGTGGGTTGGTGGGCTCGAGGGCCAAGGTGACGCCCACGTCGGTGGCTCGCCTGACCCACGGAGCGATCTGCTCGAGGTAGCGATCGGCTGCCTCCTCCCAGAGCAACGACCCTCCTGAGCCTGAGACCATGTAGAGGACGGTGGCCCCGACGGCGGCGGTGAACTCGATGGAGGCCTCGATGTCATCCCAGTAGGTCGACATCGACGAGATCCGCAGGCCTCGCTCTTGGATCTTCGAGAGGCACGAGTCCCAGCCGGCGTCGGCCAGCTTGGGGGCGATGAGACCGACGTGGTCGACGCCGAGCCGCTCCCAGAGCACCAGGTCTTCGTCGAAGCTCTGGTGCATCGAGCAGATGGCGTTGAGCGACAATCGCGGGTGCAGCGACGTGATCGTCGCCATCTAGTGCTGCCGTCCCTGAGCGATCTCGGGGGCGAAGAGGGCCTCGAGGTCGCCGTGCTTGTACTGGATCCGCCAGTCGTGGTGCTTGATGCGCCAGCCCTCAGGGGTGCGCACGAGGTAGGTGGGCTGGATGGCCAGGCTCTCGTAGAAGAGGCCGTCTCGAGGACCGAGCCCCACGTGCATGGCCCGCACCCGGGGACGGACCTCAGCGGAGTCACCGTCGATGAACGGGGTCATCGAGGACACGTGGTGGAAGGTGAGGATCTCGTCGCTGCCCGACATGTGTCGCATCGCCCCGGCGACCGCGTCGCAGCCCTCGATCTGGGATCCTGCCACCCACGAGGCGGTGGTGTCGTGGGTGAAGACCTCGTCCATCTGGTCCCAGCCCTTGGAATCGACCAGCTCGAAGTAGCGGACGATCACGTCCTCGACGGCCAGGCGATCAGCGAGTGCGGCAGCGGTCTCTTCGGTGCTCATGGCTCAACCTTCGATCGTGATGGCGGCTTTGGGACAGAGGATGGCGGCCTTCTCCAGGCTCTCTCTGAGTGACTCGTCAGGCTCCTCGATGAGGACCCTGATCACGTCGTCGCCATCTTCGAGGGCGAAGACCTCGGGGCAGGCATCGATGCAGACGCCGTGGGCGTCACAGCGCTGCTCGTCGACGATGACCTTCATGTGGTCTCCTTGTGCATGGTCGAGAGCTCTACGAAGAGCTCAGGTGTTCGAACGGAGTGGCTCAGCCCTTGACCAGACGACGGGCCATGAAGAGGATCTCCTCGGGGCCGTAGCTCATCGTCGGGTGCTCGGCGCCGAGGTGGGCCTGGGCCACCTCGACGATGTCGTCCTCAGTGTCCCCGGTGAGGACCTTGCCGCAGGGGCAGTCCAAGACGTAGTGGAACTCGTAGGTCTTCTTGGGGTCTTTGGGATCGATCATGTGGAGAACCTCAGTGGCAGCGATGAGATGCCTTGGAGAAACGGTGAGCCCCATCGTTGCACCGGACCAGCCAGCTCCCAGTTGGGGTACTGGGCCATCAAGCGCTCGAAGATGGTGGTGGAATCGACCCTAGCCAGCAAGGCTCCGGGGCAGGCGTGCTCGCCGTAGCCGAAGGACTGGTGCGCGCTGTCGAACGAGCGGGTCACGTCGAAGACGTTCGGATCCTTCCAGACGTCCTCATCACGGTTCGCGCTGGCGTAGGCCATCACGACGTAGTCACCCTCCTTGATCTGCTGGCCGCCGATCTCGATGTCCTGGGTCGCCGTCCGGCACCCCGACCAGTTGAGCGGGTAGTAGCGAAGGGTCTCCTCGATGGCGTTGCCGATCAGCTCAGGGCGCTCGGCCAGGATCGCTCGCTGCTCGGGGTGCTGGGCCAAGGCCAGCGCCACGAAGGAGAGCAGCGCCCTCGTGGTCTCTCCCGCGTTCACGAAGGTGTGGATGAACGAGATGGCCAGGCCCTGGGGAACAGGTGCGCCCTCGAACTCAGAGGCTCCGATGATGCTGACGAGATCCTCACCCTCACCGTCGCTCCGGCGCTCGGCCAAGAGCTCTTCGCAGTAGGTGTGGAACTTCTCGACGAGCTCCTGGATCCGAGCGGTCTCGGCGGGTTCGCGGTTCGGGTCGATGGTGATCGCCAGCATCTGGGCCGACGCCATCTCGATGAACTCGTCTCGCATGTCGCGCGGCACACCGATCAGCTCGGTCATCAGGGCGGCGGGGATGCGACCGACGGTCGAGACGAAGTCGGTCTCGACCCCGGGTTCGATCTCAGCGACGAACTCATCGGCGATCTCAGCGATCCGGGGCTTCAGGCTTCGCACCAAGCTGGGCCTCAGCGCCTTCATCAGCACGCTGCGGATGTTGCCGTGCCGCGGTGGGTCCGAGAGGATGAGGCCTTCGAAGTCCGGATCGCCCATCGAGAGCTTCCCCTTCGAGATCATCCGCCTTGTCTCCGCCGGACTGAGGTCGCCTCCTCGGATCGCGATCTGGGCCCACTCGGGCAGCTGATCGATCACCGTCGACGGATCGCTGGCATCACCGATGGCGAATCCGTAGTTCGAGGAGAAGAGCGCAGGGTTGCTGCCCACGAAGCGCTGGTGCTCCCACTTCGACAGCACCCAGAACCCCGTCGGGAATCCCGGGGGCTCGTACCAGTAGACCGGCGCCTCCAGCCGCTGGGCGGCCAGCGAGGGGTACATCTCCTCGGCATCCTCGGCGTAGAACGCCGCATCCTCCCAGGCTGGCCACTTCACGTCTGTCGTCATCTCGTCGTCCTCGATCGTCGGTCGTTGTTCATCAGCGCCAGCTCCGCTCAGTCAGACCAGGGCTTCTCGTCCCACGGTCGGTCGAGCGGCTGCATGCCGGCACCGAAGGGGAAGAACTGGCGCTGCGCCCACATCTCGGCCTGGAGACCATGGCTGAGCTCGTCGAGGAACGCGCGGCGCAGGTTCTGGTTGAGCAGCATGCGGGTGTTGCGCAGCACGATCGGTGGGCGCATGGCCAGCATGTGAGCGAGCTCCCACCCGCGCTCCATGAGCTTGTCTCGGGGCAGCACCTCTTGGACCACGCCCCACTCCTTGGCCTCGGCCGCGTGCAGCTCGTAGCCCGTCAAGAGGAAGTAGCGCGCTCGGCTCGGGCCGACGAGCTGATCCCAGACGACGTGCTGTCCGTCACCGGGCACCATGCCGCGAGGGAAGTGGCTCAGGTCCTGAAAGTACGTGTCCTCGGAGGCCAAGACGATGTCCATGAGCAGCGGGACCTCTGAGTGCATGGTGCACGGGCCGTTGACCGCCGCGATCATCGGCACCTCGACCGACAGCAGGTTCTCGAGCAGCTTGCGCCCGTACCAACCCTTCTCGTCCATGAGGGCGATGCCCTCGGCGTCGTCATAGGCGTTGTAGAGCGGCGCACCGGACTCGGTGACGGGCTTGCCCCAGAGCGCGTTGTAGGTGTCCCCCGTCCCGGTGTGGAGCACCACCTTGATCTCACGGTCACCAGCGATGTCGGCCCACGCGTCGGCCATCGAGTCGTGCGACTCCCAGAACCACTCGAGCGGTCCGCCGTTGGTCTGACCCTGCATCAACAGGACCCCGTCGGGCGTGAGCTCGAACTTGTAGTGCTCGTAGGCGTCCTTGTACTCGGAGTACCTCGTCCGCTTAGCCATTGCTTCCCCCTGTTCGAAGCCGGAGCTTCCTCGTTGCCTGCGATCTGTGTGCGGTGCACGCGTTGTTCTCAAGATGTTGACGAACTCGGGGCCTCCTGCGCAACTGCGGTGCGTGAGCACCACGCGCCGTGCCGTCCGTCGCCCCAAGCGCCCTCGGTCGTCCCGAGCGCGCTCCGGTAGGGTGGGCCTCGCATGAGGCGGATTCTCTCGGCGACGTTGCGGGCAGGTACCCAGGCAGATGCCACGAGCTGAGCTCATCGACGACTCGCGTCGGAGCCCGAAGTGGAAGGCTCGACGCGAAGCCATCATCGACGTCTCCGCACCTGTCTTCGCCCGACACGGCTACCACGCCACCGGCATCGCAGAGCTCTGCGAGGCCAACGAGCTCGGCAAGGGTGCGCTCTACCACTACATCGGCTCGAAGGAGCAGCTGCTCGCAGACATCCACGACCGGGTCATGGACGAGGTGATGGAAGGCGCGAATCGGGTGGCCAACGCCGAGGTGTCCTCCTCCGAGGCGCTGACCATGCTCGGCGACGAGCTGATCGGGATCATCGCGTCGTACCCCGATCACGTCTGGGTCTTCCTCCATGAGTACCAAGCCCTGACCGGCGAGCGCGCCGAGCGCTTCCGCCTTCGCCGCCAAGAGTTCGAACAGCGCGTCGAAGGCATCTTGACCACGGGCATCCGCTCGGGCGAGTTCCGCGACGTCGACCCCAAGCTCACCTCTCGAGCGTGGCTGGGCATGCACAACTACACCTACCTGTGGCTCAAAGACCACGGTCCGCTCACCGCTCACGAGGTGGCCTCGGCGTTCGACGACATCTTCATCAGAGGCATCGCGACGACCTAGGGAGCAGGTGGGCCAGCTCACGGGGCCGAGTACCCACCATCGACCACCATCGCCGAGCCCGTCGTCCAGCGAGAGGCGTCGCTGACGAGGTAGGAGTACGCGCCGACGAGATCATCGGCGGAGCCCAGCCCGAGCGGGTGCCTCTTGGCGATGGTCTCGATCGCCTCAGCAGGGAGCCCTTCGTGGATGGCCGAGACGAAGGTCCCGGGGCACACGCAGTTCACCCGGATGCCGTCGCGGGCGTACTCGACCGCTCCCACCTTGGCCAGCTGGATCACGGCCGCCTTGGTCGCGCAGTAGGGAGCGGCGTGCGACCAGGCGGTGAGACCCGAGACAGAGGCCGTCAGCACGATCGAGCCCGAACCCTGGGCCCGCATGGGCGCCACCGCTGCCTTGATGGCGTTCACCGCACCGAGCACGTTGATGCGAAACGCCCGCTCCCAGTCTTCCGTGGCGAGGTTGTGGATCCGCCCGTTGGGCGAGATCACTCCGGCGTTCGCGATCATGGCGTCGAGGTGGCCGAAGCGATCGAGCGCATGGGTGACGACGGCCTGGACCTGTTCGAACTCGCTCACGTCGGCCAAGATCGTCTCGATCGAGCCTCGCTCCTCGGGTAAGCCTCTGACCGTGTCGTCGAGCGAGGCTTGGCTGACGTCGCTCAAGACGAGGTCGGTCGCCTCTTCGCCAGCGAGGGTGCGCGAGATGGCCCCGCCCAGCGAGCCACCAGCACCGGTCACCACGATGACCCGTCTCTCCCCTGTCACGACACGTCCCCCTCTTCCCTCTTGTCTCGATCCTCCTGGTCGTCAGACCAGGAGGTAGCCGCCGTCGACGTTGAGCACGGTCCCCGTCACGAACGCAGCCGCGTCCGAGGCTAAGAACTGATAGGCACCGGGCAGGTCACCTGGCGTGCCCCACCGCCGCTGCGCGGTGTGGGCGACGATGGCCTCGTTCAGCTGTGGCGAGCGCATCCAGCCCTCGGCCAGCGGTGAGTCGAACCACCCCGGTGCCACCACGTTGACCGTGATCCCCCGTGGGGAGAGGTCGAGCGCGAGCGCCTTGGCCAACCCGACCAGGCCCGCCTTCGACGCGCTGTAGGCAGCCAAGCCCTTCCTCGGACGCTCGCCGAGCACCGAGCCGGTGAAGATGAGCCGACCACCGTCGCCCATCACCCGAGCCGCGCTGCGAGCTCCTAAGAAGGCGCCCGTGAGGTTGACCTCGAGGACCTCACGCCAGACGGCCGGATCCGTCTCCAAGGGTCCGCCGACCACGGGGGAGATCCCCGCGTTGCAGATCCACACGTCGAGACCGCCCCACTCGTCGACCACGCCGTCGGCGATGGACTCGCTGAAGGCGTCATCTCGTACGTCACCGCTGAAGACCAGGGACTCGCCGGGCAGCGAGGCTGCCACGTCTCGAAGCTCGTGCTCGGTGCGAGCGACGAGGGCCACGCGGGCGCCCGCCTCGGAGAACGCATGGGAGAGCAGCTGGCCCAGACCGCGGCCGGCACCCGTGATGACTACCCTCTTGAGTGACACGTCACCGGCGCGAGAGAACGAGCTGGGGATGGCGATTTGCTCAGTCATCGTTCCTCCCCCCTCGTTGTACCGTCCGGTACAATACACCGCCCATGACTCAAAACTCCACGTCCCCGTCTGACTTCTCAGAGGCCGATCTTCTCGAGATGCATCGACGGATGGTGGTCATCCGTGAGTTTGAGCAGCGAGTCGCCACGCTCTACGCAGACAGCCAGGTTCCTGGCTTCGTCCACCTCTCGATCGGTCAAGAGGCGTCCGCCGTCGGAGCCTGCTGGCCCCTTGGTCCTGCCGATGCCATCACCTCGACGCACCGAGGTCACGGGCACTGCCTCGCCAAGGGTCTCGACCCCCTGGGGATGTTCGCGGAGCTCATGGGCAAGGAGCAGGGAACGAACCGCGGTCGTGGCGGCTCGATGCACATCGCCGATCCGACCCTCGGCATCCTGGGCGCCAACGGCATCGTGGCCGCCGGCATCCCGATCGCCGTCGGCGCGGCAGCCGCCGCCCAGCTGCGGGCGAACGACGCCGTGGCGCTCTCCTTCTTCGGCGACGGGGCCGTCGCCCAGGGCGCGTTCCACGAAGCGGTCAACCTGGCTGCGGTCTGGGAGCTGCCGGTCATCTTCTTCTGCGAGAACAACGGCTACGCCGAGTTCTCCTCCGCCGCCGATCAGCACGCTGCCTCGCTCGAGCAGCGTGCGGCGGGCTACGGGACCGGCTACGCCTCAGTCAACGGCAACGACGTCGTGGCCACGGCCTCGCTCATGGAATCGGTCATCGCCTCGGTGCGTGGTGGCGGTGGCCCTGTCCTGGTCGAAGCCACGACCTATCGCTGGCACGGCCACTACGAGGGTGACCCCCAGCGCTACAAGGCCAAGGGCGAGCTCGAAGACTGGCAGGAGCGAGACCCGCTGCTCATCCACGCCGCCTTCTTGCGCGCCCAGGGGATCAGCGATGACGCCCTCGAGGCCATCACGGTCTCGGTGTCGGCCGAGCTCGACGAGGCGGCGGCCAAGGCGGCCGAGATGACCGATCCTGAGCCGTCCTCGTTCATGGACTTCGTCACTCGGCCGCGGACCATCCTCGACGAGCCCGCGCCGCTGGCCGAGGACGCGGCGATCTTCAAGACCATGGACGCCGTGCGAACGGCCCTCGACGCCGAGCTCGAGAGCGACGAGCGTGTCTTCGTCGCTGGCATCGACGTCGGCGCAGGTGGCAACGTCTTCGGTCTCACCCGCGGGCTGCACGCCACCTACGGCAACCGCGTTCGAGACACCCCGATCTCCGAGACCGCCATCATGGGTCTTGGCGTGGGCGCGGCCATGGCGGGCATGCGACCCGTCGTCGAGATCATGTACCTCGACTTCGTCGGGGTGTGCTTCGACCAGCTCCTCAACCAGGCCGCCAAGATGCCGTTCATGACCGGAGGCACCGCCGAGATGGCGCTCACCGTCCGCACGCAGTTCGGAGCCGGCAAGTCGTCGGGGTCGCAGCACTCCCAGAGCCTCGAGGTCCTCTTGGCCCACATCCCTGGCCTCTCGGTGGTGATGCCCTCGAACCCGGCCGACACCTACGGGCTGCTGCGCGCCTCGATCCAAGACCCCAACCCGGTGATCTTCATCGAGAACCGCCTGCTCTATGGGCTCAAGGGACCGAAGCCCCCGGCCGACCACCTCGTGCCGATCGGCAAGGCCAAGGTGGTCAGGGAAGGCACCGACGTCACCGTCGTGTCGATCTCTCGGATGGTCCACGAAGCGCTGGCCGCCGCTGAGCAGGTCGCCGGGGAGGGGATCTCGGTCGAGGTGCTCGACCTCCGCTCCGTCGCACCGCTCGACATCGAGGCCATCGTGAGGTCCGTCACGAAGACCTCACGGCTGCTCATCGCCCATGAGGCCGTGGTGCCCTTCGGCATCGGCGCCGAGATCGCGGCGACCGTGGGAGCAGAGGCCTTCGGTGCGCTGGCCGCTCCGATCGTCCGGGTCGGTGCCGCCCCCAGCCCTCCGCCCTACGCGCCTGGCCTCGAGCACGCGTGGCTGCCTGATCGAGAGGACATCGCCCACGCGCTTCGAGGCCTGGCCAAGCGCTAGGGGCACCGATCTGCCAGCGCCGGTGGGTTCAGCAGCCGAGCGTCCGGGCGATCACCATGTGCTGGATCTCGTTGGTGCCCTCGCCGATCTCGAGCACCTTCGAATCGCAGTAGAAGCGAGCCACGGGTGACTCGAGCATGTAGCCGATCCCACCGTGGATCTGGACCGCCTCAGACGCCGCCCAGGCAGCCAGGCGGCTGGCCTTGAGCTTGGCCATGGACGCCTCCTTCAGAAACGGCTTGCCGGCGTCGCGCAGCGACGCTGCGCGGTAGGTCAACCACCGAGCAGCTTCGAGCTCGGTGGCGATGTCGGCCAGCTTGAACTGGATGGCTTGGAACTTCGAGATCGGCTGGCCGAACTGGACGCGCTCTTTGGCATAGGACGTGGCCAGATCCAAGACCGCCTGAGTCAGGCTGAGCGAGAGCGCAGCGATCGAGATCCGGCCGACCTCTAAGGTCCCGAGGAACTGGCCTAAGCCCAGGTTCGGATCACCGACGAGCTGGTCGTCGGGGACCCAGACGTCGTCGAAGAAGAGCTCTCGGGTATCGAGGCCCTTCCAACCGATGCCGCGCATCTTGGACCCCATGGTGAAGCCCTCGACGCCCTTCTCGACGACGAAGGTGGCGTAGCTCGTCTTCTCGTCGGTCGTCTCGGTCCTCGCGAGCAGCGTGACGCCGAAGGACATGTCTGTGCCTGCGTTCGAGATGAAGGTCTTCTTGCCGTTGATGAGCCACCCACCGTCCTGGTGGACCGCACGAGTGGTGATCCCCTTGGCGTCAGAGCCCGCATCGGGCTCCGTGAGCCCGAACGCCCCGAGCGCCTTGCCCTCGGCCAAGGGCCGGAGCCAGCGCTCTCGCTGCTCGTCGGTGCCGAAGAGGAAGAGAGGCAGCGAACCGATGGTGACGTGGGCCTGCCAGGCTGCGGCCACGGACTGATCTGCGAGACCGATCTGCTCCATGGCGGCCACGAAGCCCACCGTCGTCATGCCGATGCCGCCCCAGCGCTCGGGGATGAGCATCCCTAAGAGGCCGAGCTCGCCCATCTCCCGCAGGAGATCGGTCGGGCAACGAGCCTCCTCCCAGGCCAGGGGCGCACGCTTGGCGATCTCGTTCTGCGCGAAGTCACGGCACAGATCGGCGAGCGCTTGCTCGTCGTCAGTCAGGGAGAAGTCCATGGGCGAATCCTATTGGACCACTCGGTACAGAAGGAGAGCCCGCTCCCCTCGAGGTCAGCGGCGAAGCTGCTCCATCACCTCGGCGCACGCCGCACCATCAGCGAAGCTGGCGAGGTCGCCGAGCACCTCTCCTCGCAGCACCGCATCGCGCACCGCCTCGGCCCAGCGCTGCATGGGCATCTTGTAGACGTCGCCGCCGTGCGGATTCGGGTCGAGCTCTTGGCGGATGCCGTCTTCGGTCTGGAGCACCAAGAGGTGGTCTCCCTCCGTCTCGATGGTGCCCTTGGTGCCGACCACGAGCATCCTCTGGGGCAGCTCGACCGGTGCGGCCACGCTCGTGTCGATGACGGTGGTGACACCGGTGCTTGAGCGCAGGGTGGCAGCGAAACCGTCCTCGGCCGAGCACTCGTGCAGGGCACCGTCGGCGTCAGGTCGCTGCCTGATCGTCGTCTGGCGGAAGGCGGTCGCTGCGTCGACCTCGCCGAAGGTCCACAGCGCGAAGTCGATGACGTGGCTCCCGAAGGCACCGATCCAGCCCCCGCCGCGCTCGGCGTCGAACAACCAGCCATAGGGCCGCAGCGGCGTGCGCGACAGCGAGGTGAACATGGTCGACTGGAAGTGGAGCGCGTCCCCGATCGCTCCCTCCTCGAGCAGGGAGCGGACCATCTGGTGCTTCGCGTCGAAGCGAAACTCGAAGTTGACGACGTTCACCACACCAGCGTCAGTGGCCAACGCCACCATGGCCCGAGCCTCCTCGGCGCTCGTCCCAAAGGGCTTGTCACAGGCCACGGCGTGCCCGCCAGCGATGGCCTGGGTCACGTGATCGAGATGGAGGAAGGGCGGCGAGTGGATCGAGATGAGATCGACGTCGTTCGACGCGCAGAGCGCACGAACGGCCTGAACGTCGCGCGGGGTGACGACCTGGACGAGCTCACAGCCCTCGAGCTCGTCGAAGACCGGGGCCACCACCCGAGCGCCGAAGCCCGTCCCGATGACGCCCACCCTCACGATCCGCTCTTGGCTCATGTCGCTGCTCCTGGGCTCACGAGCCACCAGCGGTGCTCTGTCGAGCAGCCCCGTCCTCGATCAGCTCGTCGATGGTGTCGCGTGAGAACCCGAGCGAACTGAGGATGGCTGCGGTGTCATCACCGGGCAGGCCGGGCGCTGCGGGGACTTCGAGCGTGGTGCGTGAGAACCGAGGTGCCGGAGCGGGTTGCACAGCGCCGTCGATCTCAAGGAAAGCGGTCCTCGAGACGCTGTGGGGATGGAGAGGCGCCTCGCGGAAGCTGAGCACGGGGGTGGCGCACGACTGCGGGGTGACGAGCAGCGCCTCCCACTCCGCACGAGTCTTCTCGGCGAAGCGCGACGCCATCACCTCACCATGCTCAGCCCAGCCCTGCGTCGTCACGTCCTGGGGGACGTCAACGCCCAGGCGCTCACAGAGCTCGGCGTAGAACTGCGGCTCGAGGGCCCCGACGGCGAAGTGCTCACCATCGGCGGTGGCGTAGGTCCGGTAGTAGTGCGCCGCCCCGTCGACCGCGTTGGCGTGTCGCTCGTCCACCCAGCGTCCGTCGGAGAGCATCCCGTGGAAGACCGCGGTCAAGGTGGCGGCCGCGTCGAACATCGAGACGTCGAGGACCTGGCCTTCACCTGAGCTGCGAGATTCGAGGATGCCGCTCAAGAGGCCCACGGCGAGCAGCATGCCTCCCCCGCCGTAGTCACCCACGATGTTGAGGGGAACAACGGGCTCTTGGGCGGTCCCGATGGCATGGAGCGCCCCGCTGAGCGCGATGAAGTTGATGTCGTGCCCGGCCATCTGGGCGTAGTCGCCGTCCTGACCCCACCCGGTCATGCGGGCGTAGACCAAGCGGGGGTTCCGCTCGAGCAGCACGTCGGGCCCGATGCCCATCCGCTCCGCCACGCCGGGTCGAAAGACCTCGACGAAGCCGTCGGCGTCCTCCACGAGCGAGAGGAGCACCTCGGTGGCCCCCGGAGCCTTCATGTCGAGAGCGACGGAGCGCTGGTTGCGTCGAAGCACCGCGTCGATGGGGCGCTCGCGATCGACCTCGCTGACTCGATCGACTCTGATGATCTCAGCGCCGAGATCGCCCAGCAGCATCCCGCAGAACGACGACGGGCCGAAGCCCCCCATCATCACGATCCGAGAGCCGACGAGCGGCCCGCTCACTTGGCAGACCAGCGCTGACGAGCAGCAGCAGCTTCGTCCGAGCCGTGCGCGATCACCTGGTTGCGGTTCTCAACCTCGAGAGCGGCAGCCAGATCCGGCGCGTCGGCGTTCTGCTGGAGCGCCCGCTTGGTCAGCTGGGTGGCCAGAGCTGAGTTCCCCGCGATCTGGGTGGCCACCTCGAGCGCTCGTGCGCTCAGCTGGTCGTCATCGACCAGCTCAGAGACGAGGCCACGAGCGGCGGCCTCCTGTGCGGTCACCTTGCGGCCCGTGAGCATCCAGTCCGCAGCCACGCTCAGCCCGACGACCCTGGGGAGGTAGTAGCTCATGCCCATCTCGGCTCCGGTGAGCCCCACCAGGATCGCCCCGTTGCCGAAGCTTGCCGACGGCGAGCACAGCCGCACGTCGGAGGCGAGGCAGAGGCCGAGCCCACCGCCGAAGGCGGGACCGTTGACGGCGGCCACGATGGGCTGGGGAAGATCACGAAAGAGCTGCGGGAGCGACGCCATGGTCTCTTGGAAGCGCAGCTTGTCGAGGACCGGTGCGTCATCGGGCGTCATCGAGGGACCGAAGTCGCGCAGATCCACCCCTGCGCAGAAGCCACGACCCTCGCCCGTCACCACCACGACCCTCGTGCTGCGATCGACAGCCAGCGACTCGAAGGTCGAGCGGAGCTCGAGCATCATCTCTTCGTTGATGGCGTTGAGCCGCTCGGGTCGATTGAGGGTGACGAGGGTGACGCCATCGGCGGGCTGCTCGACGCGCAGCGTCGCCATGTCGCTCAGAGCCTCTCGAGGATCGTGGCGGTGCCCATGCCGCCGCCCGTGCACATGGTCACGAGCCCGATGCTCAGGTCTTGGCGCTCCAGCTCGTCGAGCACGGTGCCGAGCAGCATCGCTCCGGTGGCGCCGATGGGGTGGCCGAGAGCGATGGCACCTCCGTTCACGTTGACGCGCTCGGGATCGAGCTTGAGGTCGTGGATCGTCTTGAGCGGGACCGCAGCGAAGGCCTCGTTGATCTCCCAGAGATCGACGTCGCCGGCCACCATGCCGGCCTTCGCCAGCGCACGCTCGGCCGCAGGCCCTGGAGCGGTGAGCATGATCACCGGCTCAGAGCCGATCGCCGCGGTCGAGCGGATGCGGGCTCTCGGCGAGACCCTGTGGGACGTGAGCCAGCGCTCGGAGGCCACCAGCGCGGCCGCCGCACCATCGACGACGCCCGACGAGTTGCCGGCGTGGTGGACGTGCTCGATGACCCCCACCTCGGGGTAGACCGACAGCGCCGTCTCGTCGTAGGTCTCGCCTTGCTCCGCGAAGGAGGGTCGGAGCTTGGCCAGGCCCTCGACCGTGGTGCCGGCTCGGGGATGCTCGTCGCTGGCCAAGAGCACGGTGCCGTCGGCGTCGATGACGGGGATGATCCCGCGCTCGAAGCGCTTCTCGGCGATCGCCTGGGCCGCACGGCGCTGACTCTCGGCGGCGAAGGCGTCGACGTCCGTGCGACTGAAGCCTTCGATCGTGGCGATGAGATCGGCCGAGATCCCTTGAGGCACCGTCGGGAAGCGCTCGCGGAAGTCAGGGTTGCCCCCGTCGATCGTCACCGAGCCCGCCGTCAGGTTCCAGCGCGACATCGATTCGACGCCGCCGGCCACCACCAGGTCTTGGTAGCCGCTGGCCACCCCCATGCCCGCCAGCGTCACGGCTTGCTGGGCAGAACCGCAGAAGCGGTTGATGGTCAAGCCAGGCACGCTCACGGGCCAACCGGCGAGCAGCGTTGCCAGGCGACCGATGGCATCGTGATCGCCCGACAAGATGCCGTTGCCCGCAATGACGTCTTCGACCTCTACCGCGTCGAACGCGGTGCGAGCGGCGAGGGCTCGGAGGCACTGAGCCAAGAGCTCTTGCGGGTGGACACCGTGCAGCGCACCATCGGGACGGCCCTTTCCCCTCGGCGTGCGGACGACGTCGACGATGAAAGCATCGCCCATCGGCTAGTTGGTTTCGCTGAAGAAGGTGCGAGGCCGGGCGTCGGCAACGAGCTGGCGAAGCGTGGAACCGATCTCGGTGGCATCCATGATCGGCTCGACGGTCGGACCACGGTGCCAGCCCTCGGCCACTGCGAGGACCAGGCCGCTGGCCTCGATGACCTGGCCGGTGATGTCAGCCGACTCGGTCGAAGCCAGCCACACGACCGCCGGGGACACCGCCTTGACCGTGAACTTGCTGGCGAACGCACTCTCTTCGGGGACGAGGTCCCCCGTGAGCCTGGTCAGCGCTCCTGGGGCGATGGCGTTGGCGGTGACCCCGTAGCGGACGAGCTCTTGCGCGGCGATCTGGGTCATCGCCGCGATGCCGGCCTTCGCCGCGCCGTAGTTCGACTGGCCAACGTTGGCGTAGATGCCGGAGACCGACGTGGTGTTGATGAGCCGCGCATCGTTGGTCCCGCCCGCCTTCGACTTCTCACGCCAGTAGACCGCGGCGTGGTGGCTGGGAGCGAACGTGCCCTTCAAGTGGACGCGGATGACTGCGTCCCACTCCTCTTCGGACATCGAGAACAGCATCCGGTCGCGGAGGATGCCGGCGTTGTTGATCAGCACGTCGAGCGTGCCGAAGGTGTCCACGGCCTGCTGGATGAGAGCAGCAGCGCCGTCCCACGAGCTGATGTCATCGGTGTTGGCCGCCGCCTCGCCGCCTGCCGCGACGATCTCGTCGACCACCTCTTGTGCCGGACCG
>Ga0075017_100000104_pt1 | contig 35908 bp, 29 predicted proteins | sample AleBraG_ABR_2012_FD_71475 | JGI IMG/M metagenome (GOLD analysis project Ga0075017, IMG submission 71475) | Freshwater sediment microbial communities in response to fracking from Pennsylvania, USA - Alex Branch Run_MetaG_ABR_2012 | ecosystem: Environmental > Aquatic > Freshwater > Creek >... | reverse complement strand
CAGTGTCCCCGTCCGTAAGGCCCGGGTTAGAAAGTAATTCGGGCGCCGACTTGGACCGCTCGGGGTCCGCCCTGACCCAAGCTTTGGCCTAAGCGTGCTACAGGCTGGCCGAATTGTTGGGAAGCCGAATTCGCGCCGTCAATGGTATACGAACCAATGACCAGATTGGCAATATTGAACGCGTTGAACACCTCACCCAGCACCATCAAGCTGTATTTCTCGCGGAACGTGAACTTCTTGGTGAGCCGGAAATCCTGCGAGAAGATGGGATGTCCAAGGGCGTATTTGGCCGGCAACGCCAATTGCGCCGCGGCCGGGACGGTGGCATTGTAGGCAGCCACCGCGGCGGCCAGCGCGGACTTGCTGGTGCCCGCGTTCAGGCTGTCCCACGGGATTCCGGGCAGCGGCTCGGTGGTGCCTGCCGCAACCGTACCGGGAAGTTCCAGACCACCGACCTGGGCCCCCGCCGGTGTGCTGGTGATGATGGAGGAGTTGACGCTCAACTGGAAGCCCCAGCGCAGGTCAACTGTACCCGCAAAGTTGAAGTTGTTGTGGGCCAGATCCTCTCCGTACGACGTCTTCCAGTTGTTGAGGTCCCAAACCTGCGTGGTGCCGCCCGGGACGGGGTAATTGTTGGTCTTGTTTCTTTGGTACGCATAGGAGGCCTGGAAGGCGAAGTGGTTGGCAAATCGCTTTTGCACCTTCACTAACAGGGCGTTGTACAGCGACCGGCCCTGATCCTCCCAGAACGTGATGGCGCCGCTGGAGCATTGTGCCGACGCCACGAAATTCTGCGCCGGCGTGCACACCGGAATCACCGGCGACCCGCTGTTAAACTTGTTGAGGTCGATCTCGCCCAGGCTCACGTTTATGCCTAGCCTCCGTACGTAATCGGCCTGCGCCACCATTCCCCAGGGAAGTTCATGCTGTACGCCGATGCTGGTCTGGTAACTGCGCGGCAAGGGGAAGCTATGGGGGTACAACTCGACACCCTGCTTGACCAAGTCGATGCCGGTCACCGTAATTGGGCCGCTGCGTTGCGCCGGAACCGGGGAGACGATGGCTTGAATGGCTGGCAGTTCCTGTTTGACCAAGTTGACGAACTGCCCGACGGTCATGTTGGTCAGGTGGCCAACCGGGAGATTCGCACCGACCGGAATGGGCACGCCTCCCAAGCTGAAGTCCAGAATCCCTGGATAGATGTTGGTAAAGGACGTCGCACTCAGGGTATTGGACGCAGTTCCGGGAGGTCCGATCGAGGAGGCTTCGCGGAGTTTGTAGTAACCGGGCGTGCCATCCCAATAGATTCCGGCGCCGCCGCGGATGACCCATTTCGTGCTCTTGCCAGGACTATAGGCGAAACCAATGGCCGGCTGGAATTCATGCGTGTTGTTTAGCGTAGGCTGCAGATTGCTGCCGCCCCCCAAAAGCGGCGCCAGATATTGCGGCTTGGCGAGGAAATGATTGTAGAATCCGATCTGCGCATTCCAGGCCACGCCGTAGTTCACGGTGAAGTTCGGTCTGACCTTCCATGTGTCCTGGAAGAACGCGCGGTACTGATTGAATTTCTTGCCTTCGCTGTAGTCGTAGGTAGCCGGCAAAGGAACCGCACCAACGTGGATGCCGCTGAAGATACTGCTGGCGAGCGGCAGAACGGGCAGATTCAGAATATCCGCATCGCTCTTGAGCGTGGTAGGAAGGGTGGGGAACAAGGCATTGAAGAACGGGCCAAGGGCTGCCCCCAGCAGCCCCCTGGTCGCTTCCGGTGAAAAGGCGCCGACGCACATCGGCGTGCAGAATCCCCACAGACCGGCGGAGTAAGTCGGGTTGAGATCGCCGCCGATTTTGAGCCGGTGGGAACCCTTTTGCCAGCTTAACGTCTCGACGAGCTCATACCGGCGGGTATTGCGCGCTTGCGGAGCGTTAAAGTTTGGACCAATCGCCGAGGCGTCAGACCCGTAGACATAGAAGATATTTGGCAGGCTCCCTGCTACGCAAGGAAGGGCGCAATCGGAAGGCACAGACTGGTCGTTGTGATTGTTCCAGTAGTTGTACTGGAGGCGAAGATCGTTCACGATGGTGGGCGTAAACACGGTGGTGATTCCGATGATGCTTTGGTCCGCCCAATTCCGGTTGTGCGGCCAGTTGGAAGGGTCGCCGAACTCGAGCGACTGCCCGAAGCCCGAGTTCCCGTCGTGAGAATACCGGACAAATAGACTGTTCTTGGAGTTAAGACGGTAATCCACTTTGCCGCTAAAGGTCTTGGCGACATACGGGCTGGGATACTCGTGGTTCAGAGGAGCGAAGGAAGGAGTGGTGCTGTAGATCTGAATCGCCTGCACCTGGTTGGTGAATTCGTAGTTGAAGAAGAAGAACAGTTTGTCCTTCTTGATTGGTCCGCCCAGCCAGATGCCGGGGTTCCTACGGACGAAGAACGGACTCGAATCGGTGGGGTCGCGCACCAGATTGGGATAGGCGGCCATGTTGTGATCGCGGTAAAAGAAGTAGGCGCTGCCATGCAGCTCGTTGGTGCCCGAGCGCGTGACAATGTTGATGGCGCCGCCGGCCGCCACCGGCGTGGAAATGTCGAAGTTCGCCGACGACAACTGGAACTCCTGCACGGTTTCCTGCGAGAAGTTCATGGACGAAATACCGCCGCTGGTGTCGATGTTGTCGGAGATGTTCCCGCCGTCCACGGTGAATACCGTATGGTTGCCGGCGCCCAGAACGCTCACCGTAAACAGCGTGTTGAACTGAGAGACGGTGCCGGCGCTGATCGTTACGCCGGGTTCGAGCGAGGCCAATTGCATGAAGCTTCTGCCGTTGAGAGGCAGCTCCTGAATGGTGTTGCGCTCAATGACGCCTTGGATGGCATGGCTTTCATAATTCACCTGCGCGGTGGCCGCCTCGACGTTGACGATATCCTTGGTGCCGCCTAACTGCATTTGCAGATTCACGGTAGTGGTGCTGCCGACTTCCACGGTCGCGTCACGCACCAGAGTTTTGAAACCCGAAAGCTCTGCACGAACCTCGTAGAGACCCGCGGGCAGGGCTGGGGCGGTGAAGAGTCCCGCTGAGCTGGCTGTAACGGTTCGGACGGAAGCAGTGTTCTTGTTAGTGATTGCGATGGTTGCGTTCGGAATGACCGCGCCGGATTCGTCCGTGATGGTTCCGGTGATAATCCCTGTTGGTGCTTGCGCGAATGCCGCGAGGCCCGCGAGAACCAGCAGCAAGATCGACCAGGATATTGCTCTTGACATAGTGTTCTCCCTCTTACCCCTTGAACGACCGGTGACGCAGTCGTATTGGGAACAAACACTATAGGAACTGAGCGGCCGTGTCAAGGGGGTGGCAGGACAGGGCAGGGGTTTGGCCGGAATTGACAGGAATGCAAATCTGCACAGCGTGGCGGCACAGGCGACTCGCCGGACGTGCCGGGCTGACATTGCCAGTGAACCCGCGCCGGCTCGGTTGCGTCGGCTCGCCCGCGTCGCGCCGCGTGGGTCTTAGAATCGGGGTTGTTTTCTGGAGCTATGCCAGAAATGCAGAATCTGAATGGCTCCCCGGTCCTCGTCCAAGCGATAGAAGATGTAGAGGGGGGAATGTAGAATCCGCCTGACTTGGGGATGTCCTTGTACGGCAGTGCCGATGTAAGGAAGGGCTTGCAGCAAGTCGATGTGGTCGAATAGATCATCGGCAAATTGCTCGGTTGTTTCGGGATGCTTCTCCCTCGACCAATCGAAAATGTCTTCCAGATCGGCTAGCGCGTCTTCGTGGTAGAGGACTTTGAAAGCCATTGGTGGATTCGCTGGCGTGCTTTGTCGGCAGGAACCAATCGCCCTTCATCGGCGGTTTTCATGCGCTGTTTCAGGAGGCGGCTGGTCGCTGGACTGATCTCAACAGCTGGCTCGTTGGAAACAAATGGATCGATGATTTTGACCTTAGGCATACCTTTACAGTAGCCTGGATTAGAGGGCAGCGCAAACGAATAGGTGAGAATTGGTTCTTGGGTTGACGGAAGGAAGAGCGTTTCTAGAACTCGAAACGCCCGCCCGTGTTCCAGCAAGCTGGCGACGACCAAATGGACGACGCTGTCAATGTTCTTCAATGCTTCGGCTTCTGTGGCGCCCCAGGTTGATGCCCCCTGGGTTTCCAGCACGGGGCAGTAAGCGTGCCAGCTGGAAGGATTTCCATCGAAATCCTCGTCAGGTTCCACCACCACTTTGAAGTTGTAGGTTCTCATACTCATCTCATTACGACGAATCGGGTGGCTTTGCGTCCAGTGTACGGAGAAGCCCGACTCTCGTCAACGGGTGTGTTGGGGGTGTGCTGCGAAATTGCGAGTCTGGCGGTGATGAGATTCTCTAGAAATGAAAAAAGGCCGACGCTTGCGCGCCGGCCTGATATGCTGCGAACTTCAAACGAGCTTTTTTAGAAGCTAAAACGCCCTCCGATTTGGACTGCTCTCGGACCACCTTGGCCCAAGCTTTGACCTGCCCTCTGGAGGGGCTGACCAAAAGCGGTGGATGTGGAAGTGGCCGAGTCGAGCGTATAGGAGTATCCGGTGAGATTGGCGATGTTAAACGCATTGAACATCTCGACCAGGACTGACAAACTGTACTTCTCCTTGAATGTGAACTTCTTGGAAAGGCGGAAGTCCTGCGAGAAGGTGGGATCGCCAAGCTGGAAATGAGTGGGTACAGCCAGCGCGCCGATCTTACCGCCTTGCGCGTTCAACGTGCCGGCGTAGGTTGTGTTGAAAGCGTTGACCGCCGCGATTAGGGCAGCTTTGTCGGTTCCCGCATTCAGGCTCCCATAGGCGATGCCGGGAAGCGGCTCGGTGGAACCCGATGCATCGGTGCCGGGTAGAATCAAGCCGCTGACACTAGCCGTCTGCGGAGCCCGGCTAATAAACGAAGAGTTGACGCTTAACTGGAAGCCCCACTTCATCTCATAGGTGCCGGCAAAGTTGAAGTTGTGGTGCGCCAGGTATTGGCCGTAGCCGGAAGCCCAATTGAGCTCGTTCCAGACGGTTTCGGTGGTCGCTCGCTGCAGCGCGTAGGACGCCTGGAAGCTCGCGTGGTGGGACAAGCGCTTCTGGAGTTTCACCAGCATGCCGTTGTAAATGGCCCGGCCCTGATCGGTCCAGAAGGTGATACTCCCGGTGGAACATTCTTGGCCTGGGACGAAATTCTGGGCCGAGGTACAGACCGGAATTACCGGGTTGGGCGTTGAAGAACCGAGGAAGCGGTTGAATAAATTCAGATCGCGCTCGCCAATGCTGACGTTCTCACCCTGCCGACGTGCGTAATCCACGCCCAGAACCATGCCCCAAGGCAACTCGCGCTGGAACCCGATGTTGGTCTGGTAACTACGCGCGAGCGGAAAACTGTGCGGGTAGATTTCCACGCCCTGTTTGGCGATATCGATACCGCTGACGGTAATCGGTCCGCTCCGTTGCGGGTTCAGCGGAGCAAGCTGAGCCTGTATAGCGGGCAGCTCCTGGTTCACCAGGGCCACGAACTGGCCGATGGTCATATTGGTCAGGGCGCTGAGCGGGAGATTGGCTCCAACGGCAATGGGCCTGCCGGTGTTAAAGTTGATAATCCCGGGATAGATGTTCGTAAAAGCACTGGCCGCGAGCGTGTTTCGCGCCGCGCCCGGAGGTGCGATCGAGGCGGCCGCACGCAACTTGTAGTATCCGGGCGTGCCGTCCCAATAGATGCCGCCGCCACCGCGGATGACCCATTTCTGGCTCTTGCCAGGGCTCCAGGCGAATCCGAAAGCGGGCTGGAATTCCTTCGTATTATTTTGGGTCGGTTGCAGGTTGCTTCCAGTACCTACGATGGGGGCCAGATATTGTGGCAGGGGAATACCGACATCGTAGAATCCCGTCTGAGCGTTCCAGGCAAGCCCATAGTTGACGGTGAAATTCGGGCGGATCTTCCAAGTGTCCTGGAAGTAGGCGCGGAACTGATTAAAATGCTTGTTGGCGTCGTAGTTGTAGGCGCCGGGCAAGGGAACACCTCCCACACCGATGCCGCTGAAAATGCTGCTGCCGATATTGAGAACCGGAAGGTTCAACACGTCGGCGTCGGTCTTGAGCAGGGTGGGAAGAGTCGGGAAGTAGAGAGGCACCGCCGCGCAAGATGGTCCAGATGGACAACCGAACGCTGCGCGGACGTACTCCGGAGCAAACGCCCCGAGGCACATGGGCGTGCAAAATCCCCACAGACCGGCGGATTTGGTCGGATTGAGGTCTCCGCCAAATTTAAAGCGGTGGGTACCTTTTTGCCAGCTCAAGGCCTCAACCAATTCAAAGCGGCGCGTGTTGCGGGCCTGGGGCGCGTTGAAGTTCGGGCCAACCGCCGGGAAATTGGAGCCCAAGAAAGTGAACACGGTGGGCAAACTGCCCGCCACGCAAGGCAATGGACAATCCGCCGCTACCGCCTGGACGTTGTGATTGTTCCAATAGTTGTATTGGAACCGGAAATCGTTCACCAAAGCCGGCGTCAATACGCTGGTGAATCCCATGATGCTCTGGTCCGCCCAGTTGCGGTTGTGGGGCCATCCGGAAGGATCGGCGTTGATCAGCGACGGTGCGAAGCCTTCGTTGCCGTCATGCGAGTACCGAATAAACATGCTGTGCTTGGGTGAAATGCGGTAATCTACCTTGCCGCTGATCTCGCGCTGGGTGTACGGGCTACCATAAGTGCCCGACAAGGGCGCCAAGGATGGGGTGGTGGTGGAGACGCTCAGAGCCTGCACCTGATTGGTGTGTTCGTAGTTGAAGAAGAAGAACGCCCGGTCTTTTTTGATCGGTCCAGCGATGGTAGCGCCCGGTTGGCGGCGAGCGAAGAAGGGGTCCTTGTTATTCGGATCGCGCTGCAGGTTCGGATAAGCCGCCATGTTGTGGTCGCGGAAGAAAAAGTACGCGCCGCCATGAAAATCGTTGGTGCCAGAGCGCGTAACGATGTTGATTGCTCCGCCTGCCGCGATCGGCGTGGAAAGATCGAAGTTCACCGACGAAATCTGAAACTCCTGGATCACTTCCTGGGAGAAGTTCATGGAGGAGATTCCGCCGCCGGTGTCGATGTTGTCGGAAATGTTGCCGCCATCGATGGTGAACACGGTGCGATTCCCCGCGCCGAGAACACTGACCGTGAACAGCGTATTGAACTGCGCCGTGGTGCCGGCGGCGATCGTCACGCCCGGCTCAAGCGAAGCCAATTGCATAAAGCTGCGTCCATTCAAAGGTAATTCCTGAATGGTTGCGCGCTCAATGACACCCTGCACCGTATGGCTTTCATAGTTCACCTGCGCGGTGGCTGCCTCGACGTTGACGATGTCCTTGGTGCCGCCCAACTGCATTTGCAGGTTTACGGTGGTGGTGCTTCCAATGACTACATTGGCTTCCCGGACCAGGGTCTTGAAACCTGAGATCTCGGCGCGCACTTCGTAAACGCCCGCAGGTAGGGCCGGGGCGCTGAAGAGACCTTCCGCATTCGCGCTAATCGTTCGGACCGCACTGGTGTCTTTGTTAGTGACGGTGACGGTTGCATTCGGGATGACCGCCCCGGATTCGTCCGTGATGGTTCCCGTGATAATTCCGGTAGGTGCTTGCGCGAATGCCGCGAGTCCCGCGAGCAGAGCCAGCAACATCAACCAGGATATTGCTCTTGACATGGTTGTTCCCTCTCAAAGCTAGAATGACCGGTGACGCAGTCGAGTTTGGGATAAGCCTATAGGAAAACGACCACCTGTGTCAAGTGCTTGGGGAAGTTTTTCCCCGTTGCGTTTGATAAGTAGGGTTTCGTACTAGCTCTGAAAGTCAACATCCTCGTCCGTCTCCCCTTGATACTCGGGCGCCAGCGGGGCTGTCGACGATATTGGTCACAAACATGCTGGTGGGACCACGTCACTGAATACAGGTCTCCACTCGGGCCAGCGCTCCGCCAATACGCGTCAGGGGTGTCCCTCGCGGAAAGCCCGCCTGAGAGAAATCTGTCGAGGGCTACGTAGCAACCGCGGGAAAGAGCTTTTCCACATATTTGGCGATCATGTCCACCTCGACGTTGACGCGCGATCCGGGGCGGAAAGCGCGTATGGCGGTGTTTTCATAAGTGTGTGGCAGAATTGCCACACCCAGAGTGTGGCCTGCGAGCTTGGCTATCGTTAAACTGATCCCATCGAGGGTCACCGACCCTTTGGAGATCAGGTACCGATCCAACTCCGGCGGCATTTTGACTTCGAGCCACCAGTTTCCGTCCTGTAACGCCGCAAGCGAGAGAAATTCCGCTGTCCCGTCCACATGGCCTTGCACGATGTGACCACTCAGGCGGCCGCCGAGAGAAAGAGGCCGCTCCAGGTTCACCAGCGAGCCGGTGCCGAGATCGCCCAGGTTGGTGCGCGCCAGCGTCTCCGGAGCCAGATCCATCCAGAAAGCATTTTCTTCCAGGCGGACGGCGGTGAGGCAAACGCCGCTTACCGCAATGCTGCAGCCGGGAGTCGCGTCTTGCAGCACTTTGTGGCAGCCGATTTGCAAACGAGTGCCGGCGGTCAGGACGGTTCCTACTTCTTCAACGATGCCGGTGAACATTACTTGACCAAGTACGCTTCCACTACGAACTCGTCGGGCGGGATGGTATGCAATTTGACGTTGTGAAACTGGAGGGCATCCGTGCGCCGCTGTTTGCCCGCGCCTCCGGCCACGGGCAGCGATTGCAGGCCGCCCAGAATCTTGGGAGCGTAGTAGAAGAGGATTTTGTCGACGATGCCGCTCTCCAGCGCCGCCCAGTTTACTTTGCTGCCGGATTCGATCATCAAAGAACGATACTGCTGCGTGTTGAGCCATTCCACTAACTGGCGCAGACCGGTGCGCCCCCCCGGGCCGTCGAACACCAGCACCTTCACGCCGCGATACTCCAGCGCGCGCCGCCTTTCCTGAGAGGCAGCCGAAGTGGTAACCACGGCGAGATCGTGGGCGCAGCCGGCGACCATGCGCGAACCGAGAGGCAAGCGCAGCGTGGAATCGAGCACGATGCGCAGCAGGGGCCGGCTGCGTGGCTTGCCGGTGCGGTCGGTGAGCAGGCAATCGTCGCCCAGCACGGTGCCGATGCCGGTCATGATCGCGTCGGCATGGTGACGGACTTCCTGCACGTGCGCGCGCGCCCTCTCGCTGGTGATCCAGCCGCTGTTGTCCTGCGGCGCGGCGATTTTTCCATCGAGTGTAACGGCGGATTTCAAGGTGACCAGCGGCAGCCCGGTGCGCACGGAGTGGAAGAACGCCTCGTTCAAGGCTTCGGCCTCCTGGGCGTACTCGGGGGCCAGTTCCGCTGAGATGCCGGCGGCGGTGAGTTTTCGCAGACCTTCGCCATGCACCAGCGGGTTGGGATCTTCCATAGCCGCGACAACCCGGGCGATCTTCGCCGCCACCAAAGCATCGGCACAAGGCGGGGTGCGGCCAAAGTGAGAGCAAGGCTCCAGCGTGACGTAAAGCGTGGCGCCTTGCGCCCGATCCCCGGCGTCTTCCAGGGCTACGATTTCCGCGTGCCTGGTGATGCCCGTAAATCCCCGGCCGACGATCTCACCGTTGCGCACCAGCACGGCGCCAACGGCTGGGTTCGGGCTGGTCGCGCCTAAGCCACGCCGGGCCAAAGCGAGCGCCTCGTCCATGAAGACTGATTTCATTTTTCAAAAATGGAGTTGATGAAGCTCTCCGGCTCAAACGGCAACAGATCGTTGATCTGCTCGCCGACGCCCACGTAGCGAATCGGCAGATTCAGTTCGCGCGCGATAGCCACCACGATACCGCCCTTGGCCGTGCCGTCCAGTTTGGTGAGCACGATTCCGGTGACGCCGCTGGACTCGGTAAATTTGCGCGCTTGCTCCAGGCCGTTCTGCCCGGTGGTGGCGTCCATCACCAGCAGCACCTCATGCGGCGCCGTGGGAATGACCTTGGCCGCGGTCCGCCGCATCTTCTGCAACTCAGCCATCAGATTCTCTTTGGTGTGCAGCCGGCCGGCGGTATCGACGATGACATAGTCCACTTTGCGGGCCTTGGCCGCCGTCAGCGCATTGAATACGACGGAACTGGGATCGGAGCCCGGACTTTGCGTCACCACTTCCGTGCCGGTGCGCGTCCCCCAAACCTGCAGTTGCTCGATAGCGGCGGCGCGAAAGGTGTCGGCGGCGCAAAGCAGCACGCCGTGGCCCTCCGCCTTGAAACGGCTGGCCAGCTTGCCGATGGTGGTGGTCTTGCCTGCGCCGTTCACCCCGACCACCATCACCACCGCCGGCGGCTCCGTCAGGCGCGGCAAAGGGCGCTCCACGGCTTCCAGCACCTGCAGCAGATGCTCTTTGATCAGCCGCTGGATGGTGGGCATATCGGCCACGAGTTTGCGATCCACTCGCTCGCGAATGCTCTCGAGAATCTCGGTGACGGTCTTGACGCCGATGTCGGCGGTGATCAGCGCGTATTCCAGTTCGTCCAGGACATCGGAATCGATTTCCTTCTTGCCGGAGATCACGTCTTCAATGCGATCGAGCAGTCCGGCCCGCGTTTTTTCGACACCGGCCTTCAGCCGGTCGAGTAAGTTGGGCTCCTGCGGGACTGCGCCAAAAAGGGTTTGAATGGCCAAGCCCTCATTTTAGGGCATCCGGCCAAAGAAACGACGCGCTTCGCCGATATGAACCCTGTGAGCGAGTCGAGAGAAGGGTTCCAATGATCAAGCGACAGATGACCATCGGCGCACGGGTCGCATCCGGTTTTGGGGTTGCGATCGTGCTGCTTTTGGGTTTAGGGTACTCGGCTTACAACACGGTCGGCGGCATCGGACGAGAAGTGGATGCCACGGTAAACGTCACCGCCAGCGCGACGGAACTTTCCGTCGAATTGCGGAACAAAGTCCAGGAGCTGAAAGCTTACGCCAAGCGCACTCAGTTTGCATTTGTGACTAACCGGCTGGTACAGGCCAATACGCGGGTGGGCGCAGTGGCGGAATGTTCCCAGTGCCATACCCGGGAAACCCGCGAGGTCTCCGAACGCGAACTGCGCGCCATTGCCGCTGGCGTTAGGGCTACCGTTGCGAAGTTGCAGCCTCTGACCAGCAGCGAACAGTTGCAAAAATCCCTTCGCACCATGGACGCCAGCGTCCAGGACTATGCAGCGATGTTCAGTGAATACTTGAGCCTGCTGGAGCGAAACCAGTATGATCAGGCCCACGGCATTTTGCGCGACCGGATGTTCCCCGCGGTGGAAGCGTTGGACAAAATTTTGGACCAACTGGGCGACGAGGAGCGGAATGCGCTCAAGCGGTCCGGGAAGCGGGTTGGGGAGACGGCGTCCCGCAGCCAGTCCGTGACGCTGGTATTGATCGGCGTGAGTCTGCTGGTTGTCTGCAGCGTGCTTTTGCTGGTGAACCGGGGCATCCGCAGCTTGCGCCGGTTGGCCGTCGAACTCAGGCAAGGCGCCGACGACGTGGCTGGCGCGGCTTCGCAGGTGTCTGCCTCGAGCAACTCGCTCGCCCAGGGTTCGACTGAGCAGGCAGCTTCGCTCCAAGAGACTTCGGCCTCGAGTGAGGAGATCAGCTCCATGGCCCGCAGAAACACCGAGAACTCCAGTTGCGCGGCCGATATGGTGACGCAGTCACAACGCAAGTACCTGCAGACCAACCAATCACTGGAGCAGACGGTGGTGGCCATGGTCGAGATCAACACCCAGAGCGGCAAGATTTCCAAGATCATCCGGGTGATCGATGAGATCGCTTTCCAGACCAATATCCTGGCGTTGAACGCGGCCGTGGAAGCGGCGCGGGCCGGTGAGGCTGGCTTGGGATTTGCCGTGGTTGCCGATGAAGTGCGTAACCTGGCGCAGCGCTGCGCTCAGGCGGCCAAGGATACGGCTACGCTGATCGAGGAATCGATCGGCAAGGCCAATGATGGCAAGGTGAGGGTGGACGAGGTAGCGGTGGCGATCCGTACCATCACCGAGGAGGCGGTTCAGGTGAAAAAGCTAGTGGACCAGGTGAACCTTGGCAGCCAGGAACAACTGCGAGGCATTGAGCAAATCTCCAAAGCGATCGAGCAGATAGAGCAGGTGACCCAGAACGCCGCGGCCAACGCCGAGCAAGGCGCCGCAGCCGCCCAAATGCTGAACGCGCAATCGGACAGCTTGAAGAAGATCGCCGGGCAGCTGACAAACTTGGTGGGCGGTGCAAAGGGGTAAAATCGTTCCTTCCCGCTCATGAGTTCTAAAATCGTCGAACGCATCGTCAAGCAAAGCGGCTTCCCCGCTTTGGCGAACTTTCTCGCCAACAATTTATCGCCCAGCGATCTGCAATCCCTGCTGTTGCATGTGCAGCAAAGGCGGGCCGCACAAGTCACCGAGGCCGAGCTGATGCGCGCCAGTGAGAGATCCCTGGTGAAAGCCGCCGACATCGATGCCAGGCTGTTTCATCTGTTCGACCAAGTGGCGTTTGCCACCGCGCGCGAGTTTGAAGCCATCGATCTCTCGCCCGTCAGCCCGTTTGGCGTGAATAAGGCGCTGGGGGACATCGACCAGAACAACGTGCTTTCCACCGTGCGCAATTCAGATGTCATCGGCGATCCGACGGTTGTGATGGCGCTGGAGTGCGCGCGACGGCGCCGGAGCAACCCGGCCGTGGTGCGCCTATGCAACAGCCACCGCGTGGTTCGGCTTCAGTCTTTCGACGATCCCGATTTTCGGCCGCATTTTCGGCTGTTTTCGATGGTTACCGCCGGGCGCGACACCGGTTCACGGCAGTTTGAGACCGGCGCACTCATCGATCACTTGCGCTTCTATCTCCTGTTGTTTCGCAACCTGAACGAGGTTGGCTTCGTTTTGAGCAACCCGCTGGTGGAGCTTTCGGATGCTTCCCTGGTCCAGCGGCTCATCCCGGCGGCCATGGACGATCGCAGCGTGCGCGCCCATGTACACGGCGGATCGGAACGCTTTCTGGAGAAGCATCGCATCACGCTGCCCGAAGCGGTCCCGGAATTGGCCTACCTCGAAAGAGACGTCTTCAACCCGCTTATGGCCGAGTTTCCTGAAGCGCAATTCCGCCTCAACCTGGGACGGCTGGAAGGCGTGAATTATTACAGTGGGGTGATGCTAAGGATCTCGCCGATGTCGCCGGATGGACAGCGCTATGCCATCGCCGATGGTGGTTTCACCAACTGGACAGCGCGCCTGCTGCAAAATCGCAAGGAGCGGCTGCTGACGAGCGGTATTGGCGCGGAGTTCGCCTGCCGGCGTTATGCGAGTGCCGGAGCCTAAGCCATGCGGGCCGCGCGCTTCACGGGTGCACTCTCGATGCGAGCGGGCTTCTTGGGGGGTTGTCCCAGCCGCCGTACCTGATCCGTGACGCACACCAGAAACATCGGTTGCTTGGCGTTCTTTAGGATGTCGATGATCTTTTCCTGCTGCTCTTCCAGATAGATCGTCTTTCCATCGGTTACCAGATGAAGGTCGGAGGACTGATCCAGCACCTCAGCCAAGCGCTTACCCATTTCACGCTGCAGAAACTTCAGCACCCGGCGGATTTTTTGCAGGGAAAAACCCTTGCGCCGGAGCTCGGCGATCACTGTAATCTCGATTACTTCTTCGGAAGCGTAAATACGCTTGTGCCCCTCATGCCGCGGCGATACGACTTTACGCTCGTCCCACCATTGCAATTGCCTCAGACTCACCTGGGCAATGCGAGCTACATCACTGCTGGAGAATGCTTTAGCGTCGGCTTCCATATCAGGACGACTTTTCTTTGTTTTGAACATGTTCCCCTGGCAACGTTTCTTGGCGCGCGGACCCGCACTCAAATTCTACTTGAACTGCGGGGAGAGTCAAGAGGCAAATTTCGCTCTCGCTCTAGCCGCCGCCTACAAATTGTACTATTTCGAATCTCGATCCGCTAGTGACCGGCGTGCTGGACCAGGCTGGACGGCGGAGAATCGTCCGGTTCATCTCAACCGCCACGCGCTCCGCATCGAGTTCTAGAAGGGCTAGGAGTTGCTGAACGGTCAACCCGCGCTCCACGGCGCGTTGTTCCCCGTTTACAACAATTTGAATCGATTCTGTTCCGGCTGTCTGCATACTAAACTCAACTATTGGTTTGACACTTTGTTTCGTGCCTCATTATAGTCAATGTTGTAGTCTTTAAGAATCCACATGCCAACCTCCTACCCGGATACGTATTTTCCCGTGCTGGTGCAGATTGCCCTGGCGGCGATCATCGCTGGCGCGCTCGTTTCCCTTTCCTATTTCCTCGGCAAGAAGGTCAAGGACGTGGTGAAGGATTCGCCCTATGAATGCGGGATCAGCCCAACCGGCAGCGCGCGTGAACGCTTCAGCGTGAAGTTCTATCTGGTCGGCATCGTTTTCATCCTGTTCGATATTGAAGCGGTCTTCCTGTATCCCTGGGCGGTGGTCTACCGCCAACTGAAGTTCTTCGGCTTTGTCGAGATGTTACTGTTTATAGTTTTGGTGCTGACGGGGTTCTTCTACATCTGGAAAAAGGGAGCGCTAGACTGGTCTCTCGAGGTTCCCACCAGGGGACTGCCGGTAGCGGCCCGCCAGGAGCTCCCGCCGCGTCGGGAAGAGATATTGGAAACGGTAGGGCGTTGAAAGAATGCTTCCTGAAAATCTGCAGCAGCACGCTTCCGTGCAGGCGATCTCGGCTCGTCTGCCCGCAGCCATCGAAGGCGGGAATGACGACCACGGTGAAGCGGCGCTGATCATCCGGCCGGCCGACATCCTGCCAGTTTGCCGCCTGCTCAAGATTGAGCAAGGCTTTCTTCGCCTCAGCGGGCTAACCGCCGTGGATTGGCACCCGGCTGATCCGCGGTTTGAGGTGGTGTACCTGCTGCACTCGTTAGCGAAAAACTCCCGGCTGCGGCTCAAATGCCGGGTATCGGAATCGGCTTGCGAAATCGACTCCGTTACCAGCGTATGGCGCGCCGCCAACTGGTATGAGCGCGAAGTGTTCGATCTGTACGGGATCGGATTCCGCAACCATCCCGATCTGCGCCGCCTAATGATGCCGACCGATTGGGAAGGTCACCCGCTGCGAAAAGACTATCCGATCCACGGCCACAAGTACACTTATCAGAACGAATAGGATTCTAGGGATGCAGGAACTCAAAGTTCATACCGACACGATGACCGCGGGCGTAGGCGAAACGCTGGCGCCCGAAGGAGAGCAGTCCTCTACGCGCCGGATGACCCTGAATATGGGTCCCCAGCATCCTTCCACCCACGGGGTGCTGCGGATTGTGCTGGAACTCGACGGTGAAATCATTATGAGCGCCGTGCCCGACGTCGGGTTTTTGCACACGGGCATTGAGAAAGAGTGTGAAGTCAAGACCTGGCAGCAGGTGGTGACCTTGACCGATCGCGTGGACTATCTTTCCAACCTGGCCAACAACCTGGTCTACGCGCTGACCGTGGAAAAGCTCATCGGCGATATTGAGATTCCCGCCAAGGCGCAATGGCTGCGCGTGATGATGTGCGAGCTTTCGCGACTCCAAAGCCACCTGGTTTGGCTGGGGACGCATGCGCTCGATATTGGCGCGATGAGCATTTTCTTTTACTGTTTCCGCGAGCGGGAAGACATTCTGCGCATCCTGGAAATGTTCTCCGGCCAGCGCATGATGACCAGCTACATTCGCATTGGCGGGGTAGCTTTGGATGCGCCTCGCGGCTGGCAGAAGGTGATCGGCAAGTTCATCAACGGCTTTCCCAGCAAAGTGGACGAGTACGAAAACCTGCTTAACGCCAACCCGATCTGGACGCAGCGCACGCAGGGAGTGGGTCTGGCGCCGGTGGAAGAGATGATCGATCTCGGCGTTACGGGACCGATGGCCCGCGCCGCGGGCATCAACTGGGATGTGCGCAAAAACGAACCGTATTCCAGTTACGAGAAATTCGACTTTAGCGTGCCGGTGTACACCAGCAACGACGTCTGGGCCCGGTACCGCGTGCGCATGGAAGAGATGCGCCAGAGTGCGCGCATCGTGAAACAGGCGCTGGAAGGGATGCCGGAAGGGCCCTTTCAGGCCGACGCGCCAAAAATCGTGCTGCCGGAGCGCGAGAAAATGAAGACCCAGATGGAGGCGCTGATTTATCACTTCAAGATTGTGACGGAGGGTTTCCGCGTGCCGGCCGGCGACGCGTACGTGTGTGTGGAATCGCCGCGCGGCGAAATCGGTTACTATATCGTGAGCAACGGAACTTCCAAGCCGTACCGCGTTTTCATGAGGACACCGAGTTTCGGCAATTTGCAGGCGTTGCCGGCGTTGTTGGAAGGACGTTTGTTGGCCGACTCCATCGCCGCGCTGGGCAGTATGGATTTCGTTTTGGGAGACGTGGACCGCTAATGACTTTTTCTCCGGAGCTGGAAGCACGTTTCGCGAAGCTGGTGGAAAGCTATCCTCCCGGCCGCACGCGCTCGGCTGTGATCCCGATGCTGATGTACGCGCAGGATGAAACAGGGTGCGTTTCGCGCGAACTGATTGAAGAAGTCGCCCGGCGCTGTAAGGTGACGCCGCTGCAGGTGGATGAGGTGGTCGGCTACTATTCCATGCTGCACCGCAAACCGCTGGGCAAGTATCATGTGCAGGTTTGTACCAATGTCAGTTGCCTGATCACCGGCGGCGAAGAACTCTGGGAGCAAGCGAAGAAGAAGCTCGGGGTCGGGCACAAAGAAGTAACCCCGGACGGCCAATTTTCGCTGGAAGAAGTGGAATGCATGGGCGCGTGCAGTTGGGCGCCGGCCATCCAGATCAACTACGACTTTCATCACAACGTGACGCCGCAGCGGTTAGATCAGTTGGTGGACGCGTTGAAGAAGGCGCACTAGAGATGGCTGCCAACGATCCCGCAACCAAGAAGGACATCCACGATCTCGACGCGAAGATCGTTGGCCTGGATGCCAAAATCGACGGACTTCAGTCTCGACTAGACGGACTCGAAACTCGACTAAAGGAATCCATCTCCGAAACGGTCCGCGACGCACAGACCGAGATTTTACGCGGCTTTAACGCGTTTCAGAACTCCTACAGTCCTCGAATGCGCAAAATGGAGGCCGATCTTTCCAACATTGACGCATCGACATCGCAGCGGCTTGAAGTCCTCGAGGCGCGCATGCTCGAGGTCGAGAAGAAGCTGATCATAGGAAACCGCTAGACGACATGCTCTATAACGAACCTAGTCCGCTGGAAACCAGGATTCTCTCCAAGCGCTTCGGCCTGCCGAACTCGGCGTCGCTCGATACGTATCTGGCCACCGATGGCTTCAAGGCATTCCGGAAAGCTCTGGAGATGACGCCGGAGCAGATCATTGAAGAGGTGAAGGTCTCCGCGCTACGCGGACGTGGCGGCGCCGGATTCCCGACTGGCCTGAAATGGAGTTTTGTCCCCCGCAACACGGAGAAGCCCCGCTACATCATCGTCAACGCCGATGAGAGCGAACCGGGCACGTGCAAGGACCGGCTGCTGATGGAGTACGATCCGTTCTCGCTGCTGGAAGGGATGATGATTGCCGGCCGCACAATCGGCGCGAAAAAGGGCTACATCTACATTCGCGGTGAATATCGCTACATCATCACGTTGATGGAAGTGGCCATTGCCGAGGCCTACAAGAACAATTGGCTGGGCCAGAATATCCAGGGCACCGGTTTCGATTTCGACGTCTACGCCCACACCGGCGCGGGCGCTTACGAGTGCGGCGAGGAGACGGCGTTGCTGGATTCGATTGAAGGCAAGCGCGGCGTGCCGCGCATGAAGCCGCCGTTTCCCGCCGTGTCCGGCGCCTGGCAATCTCCCACGCTGTTAAACAATGTCGAGACGTACTGTTCTATTCCGCCGATCATTCGCGACGGCGGCGCGGCATTTCTCGCTCTCGGGACTCCCAAGAACGGCGGCACCCACTTGGTTTGCCTCTCGGGGCACATCAACAAACCCGGCGTGTATGAACTGCCACTCGGCTTCAACCTGATGCGGATGATCAATGAAGTGGGCGGCGGCATGCGCAACGGGAAGAAATTAAAAGCCGTGGTGCCGGGCGGATCGTCCTGCCCGCTGCTGAAGGCGGACGAGTGCGATATCGCGATGGACTATGACACGCTAACAAAAATTGGCAGCATGCTTGGTTCCGGCGGCACCGTGATCCTGGACGAAGACACTTGCATGGTGAAGTTCGCGCTGCGCATCATGCGTTTTTATGCCCATGAAAGTTGCGGCTGGTGCATTCCCTGTAGAGAAGGCACCACCTGGCTGAAAAAGATTCTCACCCGCTTTCACGAAGGCGGCGGGCAGGAGAGTGACATCGACCTGCTGGGCGAGCTATCCAAAAACATGCTGGGCCGGACTTTCTGCGCGTTGGGAGATGCGGCTGCAATGCCCACCATCTCGATCGTCGAGAAGTTCCGCGACGAGTTTGAGGCGCATCTGAGCGGCAAACCCTGTCCCTACGACAAAGTGCGCGAAATGGTGATGGCGTAAACAAAACATGGCTGACCTGGTAAATCTGACGATCGATGGCAAGCCTGTGCAGGCGGCGCCAGGCACATTGCTGATCAATGCGGCCAAACATGTAGGGATCGAAATCCCCGCGTTCTGTTATTACGACGGACTGACGCTGCAGGCGGCCTGCCGCATGTGCCTGGTGGAAGTGGACAAGACTCCTAAACTGCAGGTGGGTTGCACGCTTCCGGTGGCCGAGGGCATGGTGGTGCATACCGACTCTCCGCTGGTGCGCACCGCCCGCAAGGGCACGCTCGAATTTCTGTTGACCAATCATCCGCTCGATTGCCCGGTTTGCGACAAGGGCGGCGAGTGCGAGTTGCAGGACATGGTTTTCCGCTACGGCGCCGGGGAGAGCCGCTTTGTCGAGCAAAAAGTTCATGTCGATGAAAAACAGTGGTCGCCGGTGGTCTTCTTTGACGCGCCGCGTTGTATTCTCTGCTATCGCTGCGTGCGCATCTGCAATGAGGGCATGGGCGTGGGTGCGCTCGGCGTGGGCAATCGCGGCGTGATTGCCGAGATCATCCCCAACGGATCCGATCACCTGGAATGCGACGAATGCGGCGCCTGCATCGACATTTGCCCGGTGGGCGCGCTTACCAGCGGTACGTACCGCTACAAAACGCGGCCTTGGGAAATGCATCACGTGGGCACCATTTGTACGCACTGCTCCAACGGCTGCAAAACCACCCTCGGCATTCGCAACAACGAGATTATTCGCGGCAACAATCGCGACAAATCCGGCATCAACGGCGAGTTCCTCTGCATCAAGGGCCGCTACGCCTTCGATTTCTCGCACAGCCAAGAACGGCTGCAATCGCCCATGATCCGGAAGAACGGAGCCTTGACACCCGCATCCTGGTCAGAGGCGCTGGAAGCGGTGGGGCGAAAGTTCACCGAAGTGAAGAATCGGCGCGGCAAGTTTGGCGTGGTTGGGTCCAATCACACCACCAACGAGGAAAACTATTTTCTACAGAAGTTCGCGCGGCAGGTGCTGGGCACAGGCAACATCGATCACCACCGCACGGGCGATGTCCCTTCCCTGCTGGATGCATTAAGCGGCAAGACGGACGCGCTGGCGACGGCGAACGATCTATACGAGCGTAAAGCAGTGCTGATTATCGGCGCGGACCTTTCGCAACAGCACCCGTTTCTGGCTTTCCAGGTTCGCGCCAATGTCCGCCACCATGACGCGCACGTTTATACGGTGACGCCCGGGCCAGTGCGCGAACACACAACCGCCATACGCAGCCTGATCGCCAAACCGGGCGAGGAACTCGCTTCGGTGGAGACACTGCGTGACGCATTAGGCAAAGCGCCGGAGTTAGTGATCGTATTCGGCGATTGCATCAAAGGCGACAAGGTGCGCCAGTTGGTGGCGTTCGGCGATTCGCTCGGAATTCCCGTCAAGTACGTCTGCCTGGTGGATTATTCCAACTCTCGCGGCGCCGCGGACATGGGGTTGCTGCCGGACCTGGAACCCGGCTACCATCCAGCAGCCCACCCGGGGCTGGCTCTGGACCAGATGCTGGCTACCGCCGATCTCGACGTGCTTTGGGTGGTGGGCGCCAATCCTTTGAAGCGGCACAAACTGGCTGCCGCCAGCGCGTTTATCGTGGTGCAGGAGATGTTCCTGACCGAAACCGCGCAGCGCGCCGATGTGGTTTTCCCCGCGGCGTCCGGCTATGAAAAAACCGGCACGGTCACCAATGTTTGCGGCCAGGTGCAGCAACTCAAGGCCGGCCTGAAATGGATGGGATCGAAGCCGGATTTGGAAATCATGCGCCTGCTGGCCAAAGAGATGGGCGCCAATATCGGCATCTGGAAGCCGGAAAATGTGTTTGCCGAGATTCGCGCGTCCATCCGTGGGTATAATGTTCCATTGCCGTTGATAGCAACGGGGGGAGCCTCGCAAACGGCCGCGGTGAACGGTCGAGTTCCGGTAACCTCGAGACCGGAATTGATCGAGTCCGCCCGCGACACATTGTTCACGTCCGGTTCGCTGGGCCGCTATTCGAAAATGCTCAGCGCGGTAATCGAATCGCCCGGCGCTTTGTTCAAAGGGTGAAGACCCACATGCGAATCCGATGAATTTTTTACTGATCAGTCTCATCAAGACGGCCGTTGTCCTCGCTGTGCTTTTGACTGGCTTGGCCTATTTGCAGTGGATTGAGCGCAAGGTTTTGGCCCACATCCAAATCCGCGTGGGTCCTTATCGCGTGGGCCCGCACGGTTTGTTGCAACCTTTGGCTGACGTGATCAAGCTCATCACGAAGGAAGGCTTTGTCCCTTCGCACGTCAACAAGCTGTTTTACTTTATGGCTCCGTGGCTGGCCGTCACCCTGGCTCTGATCTCCATCGCCGTGCTGCCCTTTGGCCCGCAGATTGAAGTTTTCGGCCAGAAGACATTTATGGAGCTGACTGATTTGCGCATCGGCATCCTGTTTGTTCTGGCGGTGAGCTCCGTCGGCGTTTACGGCGTGGCGCTGGCGGGCTGGGCTTCCAACAACAAATACGCGCTGCTGGGCGGGCTGCGCAGCTCCGCACAAATGATCAGCTATGAGTTGCCGATGGCTCTGGCCATCGCCGCTCCGCTGCTGCTGGTGAACACGCTGAGCTTTCGCGAAGTCGTCAACGCCCAAGAGGGCTACTGGCTGGGCTTCATCCCGCGCTGGAACGTGATTCCCGAGTGCGTCGGCTTTGTGGTGTTCCTGGTGGCCTCCTTCGCCGAGACGAATCGCGTACCGTTCGATCTGCCAGAAGCGGAGAATGAACTGGTGGCCGGTTTTCACGTCGAGTACGGCAGCATGAAATTCGCGTCGTTCTTCATGGCCGAGTACGCCAACATGATCACCGTTGCCGCCGTGGCGACCCTGCTGTTTCTGGGCGGCTGGACGCCCTTGTTCCCCGCGCCCTATTCCAACGTAATCCCGGTTTTGCTTTTTGCGGCCACCGGCTTGTTGCTGCTGATCGCAGGGACCGCGCCGGCCCGCAGGATGGACAAATACACATTTCCTGTGGTGGGCGTCATTTCTCTGGGCATAGCTTTGATTTTCGGGGTGTCATTTCTGGTACCGGTGGTGCAGACGATCCTGATGTCGCTGTTCTGGTTTTTGGCCAAGCTGCTGGTCATCCTGTTCATCTTCATCTGGATTCGCGGGACGCTGCCGCGTTTCCGCTACGACCAACTGATGCGCTTCGCCTGGACGATTCTGTTCCCCATCGCCATGGCCAATCTGCTGCTGACCGCGCTGGCGGTCGCCTGGACTACGAAATAAGATGACTCCATTCTTCTTCATCATTCTGGCCGGATTCGCGGTATTTTGCGCGATCAGCTTAGTCTCGCAAACACACCCGATCGCCAGCGCGCTTTCGCTGGTGGGCGTGATGGGCGCCCTGGCGGTGCTCTACCTGCAATTGGGCGCCGAGTTCATTGCGGCGGCCCAAATGATTGTCTATGCGGGCGCCATTATGGTGTTGTTTGTGTTCGTCATCATGTTACTCAACGCCGGCGCCGAGCAGGAAGCGCGCCGCGTTTCCCGTCTGGCGCGCTTCACCGGAATGTTGCTGATGGCGGTGTTCCTGGGCATCATCAGTCTTACCATCCAAGCGCAGTTCCCCAAGATGGGGGGCGTGACTTTTGGCGCGTGGGTAGGCGGAACGGCCCAAGAGATTGGCGTGCTGCTGTTTACCACTTACCTGCTGCCGTTTGAAGTTACGTCCGTGCTGATCCTGATTGCTCTGGTGGGCGCCATCGTTCTGGCGCGAAAGGAAATTTGACCCATGCCAGCGCTTCCTTTTCCCGACAGCGTTCCTCTGAGCTGGTATTTGATTCTCAGCGCGGTGCTGTTCTGTCTCGGTATCGCCGGATTCGTTTACCGGCGCAACGTGATCACGGTGTTCATGTCCATCGAGCTGATGCTCAACGCCGTCAATCTGACGTTCATCACGTTTTCTTACAAGCTGAAGCACATTGACGGACACATCTTCGCGTTTTTTGTCATGGTGGTGGCCGCGGCTGAAGCAGCCGTCGGGCTAGCCATCATTCTCACGGTATTTAAGAACCGCCATACTCTCCTGATCGACGAAGTGAACACCCTGAAATGGTAGCTGAATGAATCTTTGGCTCATCCCCGCATTCCCACTGCTTGGCTTTTTGCTGAACGGCCTGTTTGGCCGCCGCTTCTCCAAGCCGTTGATCAATTTGATCGCCGTCGGTTCTGTGATGTTGTCGTTCCTGTGGGTACTCAAGACCCTCAACGGTTTGTACCCGATAGAGCAACCGCATCTGGAGCATTACTTCACCTGGATTCAGAGCGGGAGTCTCAACATCAGCGTCGATTTCGGCGTTGACCGGCTGACGGCGGTGTTTCTGCTCATTGTCACTGGCGTTGGCCTGCTGATTCACACCTACGCCATGGGCTACATGGAACATGAAGGCGGCTATTACCGCTTCTTCGCCTATCTCAACCTGTTCATGTTTTTCATGCTGACTCTGGTGCTGGCGCACAACTACCTGCTGCTGTTTGTGGGCTGGGAAGGCGTGGGCTTGTGCAGCTACCTGCTAATCGGCTTTTACTTTCTGGAGAAGTTCGCAACCGACGCCGGCAACAAGGCGTTTATCGTGAATCGCATCGGCGACTTCGGGTTCTCGCTGGGTGCGTTTCTGATCTTCAAGCAGTTTGGGTCGCTCGATTTCACACAGGTGTTCGAGGGCGCGAATAAGATGCCAGTGGAGAACTCTTTCGGTTTGATGACCGGCATCTGCCTGCTGCTGCTGTTGGGCGCAACGGGCAAGTCGGCGCAGATACCGTTGTATGTCTGGCTGCCCGACGCGATGGCCGGACCCACGCCGGTTTCCGCGCTGATCCATGCGGCGACGATGGTGACTGCGGGCGTTTATATGGTCGCGCGCTCGTCGGCGTTATTTCTCCACGCGCCCATCGCCATGGACACGGTGGCCGTTATCGGCCTGGCGACGGCGTTCCTTGCCGCCACCATCGGTCTGACGCAGTTCGATATCAAGAAGGTGTTTGCCTATTCCACGGTGTCGCAGCTCGGCTATATGTTTCTCGGCTGCGGCGTGGGCGCTTTCTCGGCTGGCATCTTCCACGTGATGACGCACGCTTTTTTCAAAGCGCTGCTCTTTCTCGGAGCCGGCGCCGTGATCCACGGGCTTTCCGGTGAGCAGGATTTGCGCAAAATGGGCGGCCTCGCCAAGTACATGCCCATCACCTGCGCTACTCTCGCCGCAGCCAGTTTAGCTATTGCCGGCGTGCCGTTCTTATCGGGTGCGGCCAGCAAGGATTTGATTTTGGAAGCTGCCTATCAGCACGCCCCCTGGATGTACTGGGTCGCCGTCTTCACCGCCGGTCTTACTGCCTTCTATGTCTGGCGCGCCTGGTTCATGGCGTTTACCGGCGAGTATCGCGGCAAGAAGCAGGACGAACATGCTGACGCCGGACACGGGCACGGCGGGCATGGACATGGGCAGCCGCACGAGTCTCCTTTTGTGATGACCGGACCTCTGATTGCATTGGCGCTGTTGTCGCTGGGCGGAGGTTTCTTGAGCGTGACCAAATGGCTGGAGCCGATGTTCGCACTGCACGAAGAGGCTGTGCCATTTATGATTCGGCTCATGCCCGCGGTGATGGCCTTTGGCGGTATCTTTCTGGCCTTTGTGTTTTACTACCTCAAACCCGGTCTGGCTGATTCGTTCGCGGGAGCCTTTGGCGGGCTGTACCGCCTGGTATTCGATAAATACCGCATCGATGAATTTTACAACGCCGTGGTCGTGGAACCAGTGATCCAAGGTTCACGCACCGTGCTGTGGAAGGGCGTGGACGCCGGAGGGATCGATGGGGCGGTGAATGGCCTGGGACGGCTGTCCCGAGGAACGGGGAGCATCCTGAGGCTGATGCAATCGGGCAGTATCCGGGCCTATGCGGCCTGGGTGGTGTTCGGCTCGGTGCTGGTGATTCTGGCAATCGGCGTCGCAGGAGGCCTGCGATGAACCTGCTCACCGCCGTCATCTTTCTTCCGCTGATCGGCTGCCTGCTGACGCTGCTGTTGCCCAGGGAGAACGAGAAGTTGGTCCGGCAGTTCACGCTGGTCTGGTCTTTGCTGGTTTTTGTTATTTCGCTGTTTCTGATCTCCGGCGTATCGTCCGACCAGCGGCCCGCAGTTCCCGGAGCGTTTGCTTTTGACGTGAACTTCGGCTGGATCGGCACTCCGCCCATCCGCTATCACATCGGAATCGATGGCATCAGCCTCTGGCTGATCATTCTGACCACGCTGCTGACGCCCATTTGCGTGCTCATTTCCTGGAGCTACATTGGCAAGCACGTGCTGGCATTCCATGCGTTCTTGCTGTTGCTGGAGTTCGGGCTGGTGGGCGTGTTCTGCGCGCTGGATCTGTTTCTGTTCTTCGTCTTTTGGGAAGTCTGCCTGGTGCCGATGTACTTTCTCATCGGCGTCTGGGGGCACGACCGGCGCATCTACGCCGCGCTCAAGTTTTTCATTTACACCATGGCCGGCTCGGCGTTGATGCTGATTGGCATCCTCTTCCTCTATAACAAGACCGGCACGTTCGACTACCCGGCTGTGCTGTTGGCGTTGCAACGCGGCGCGCTGACGTATCCGGAAGAAATGCTGCTTTTCTTGGGCTTCTTTATCGCTTTCGCCATCAAAGTTCCGATGTTTCCGCTGCACACGTGGCTGCCGGACGCGCACGTGGAAGCCCCCACGGCCGGCTCGGTGATGCTGGCTTCCGTAATGCTGAAAATGGGTTGTTACGGACTGCTACGTTTCTGCCTGCCGATGTTCCCGACCGCGGCGCACAATAATGCGGGCTGGATCAATGTACTGGCCATCACCGGTATCATCTATGGCGCGCTGGTGGCGATGGTCCAACCCAACATGAAGAAGCTGGTAGCCTATTCTTCCGTGAGCCATCTGGGCTTTGTGGTGCTTGGTTTGTTCACGTTTACGCAGCAGGGTCTGGATGGCGCGGTCTATCAGATGCTCAACCATGGCGTCTCTACCGGCGCGTTGTTCATCCTGGTGGGTTTTTTGTATGAGCGCCGGCACTCGCTCGAGATCAACGCCTATGGTGGCGTGGCCACACCCGCGCCACAGTTGTCCACCGTCTTTATGATCACCATGCTGGCGAGCATCGGGCTTCCCACTCTAAACAACTTCGTGGGCGAGTTCCTGGTGCTGCAGGGAGCTGCGATCGCGCAGTTCCGCTTGGCGGTGTGCGCGTCGATCGGAGTGATTCTGTCCGCCTGCTACATGCTGTGGCTCTACCAGCGCGTATTCTACGGCCGGGCATCCGAAGAGGTCACCCATCACATGCACGATCTGGTGCCGCGCGAAGCTCTGGCGATAGTTCCGCTGATCTTGCTGATGGTCTGGATGGGCGTCTACTCGCAAAGTTTCCTGCCGCCGATCTCGGCAGCCAATACGGCCGCGCTGGCCGGTATCGAGGCCAGAAAAGAATTGCGCGTGCAAAACCAACCTGCCTTGCTTGCCAGCCTGAGGGAGTTCTTCCATGCTGCCCGCTAACTTCATGCCGTCCGGCGAGGACTACCTTCGCTTTCTGCCCGAAATGATCCTGGCGGTGGTGGGAACGCTGATCATGCTGCTGGACGCGATTCGGGGCGACAAGGACAACCAGAACCCCCTTTACGGTTACGCGGCGCTGCTGGCTCTGGGCGCGGCCCTGGGTGCTGCGCTGGGCGGGTACAGCCATCTGGGCCCGGCGTTCTCGGGCATGTTGCAGATCGATGGCTTCGCCACATTTTTCCGCGTGCTGGTGATCTGCGTGGGTATTCTCACGGTGCTGTCGTCCTTTCAGTATCTGAAGCGCGAGAACGCCGCCGCCGGCGACTACAACGCGCTGGTGCTGTTCTCCATTACCGGGCAATGCGTCATGGCGGGCGCCAACGAACTGATCATGATCTTTATCGGTCTGGAGATTTCGTCCATCGCCACCTATGTCTTGGCCGGCTATCTTCGAGACGACAAGCGCAACAATGAATCGGCTTTGAAATATTTTCTGCTGGGATCGTTCGCCACCGCGTTTTTGTTGTACGGCATTGCCTGGATTTACGGAGCTACCGGGTCCACCAACCTTATGCAGATTCGCGAATTGCTGGCCACGAGCCACGAAAGCGGAATCCTGATTGGCACAGCCGCGGCGCTGATGTTCGTCGGGTTTGCCTTCAAGGTGTCGGCCGCTCCCTTCCAGGTTTGGGCTCCCGATGTGTACCAGGGAGCGCCCGCGCCGGTAACGCTTTTCATGTCCGCCGGACCCAAGGCGGTTGCCTTTGCGGTGTTCGTCCGCGTGTTTTTCACCGCGTTCGAATCCATCGGAGCGCGTTGGGAGCCGTTCATTTGGGCCTCGGCGTTGCTGACCATGGTGGTTGGCAATTTCGCGGCTCTTACTCAAACCAACATCAAGCGCATGTTGGCCTATAGTTCGATCGCGCATGCCGGATATGTTCTGGTGGCCATTACCGCGCACAATCAGATAGGCGTGTCTGCGGTGATGTTCTATCTGGCGGCGTATGCGCTGATGAACATCGGCGCGTTCGCCGTGGTGACGCATTTCTCGCGCCAAGGCGAGCAATACGTGAACATTTCGGACTTCGCCGGCCTGGGCTGGAAGCAACCCATGACCGCCGGATTGTTTGCGATTTTCCTACTGTCGCTGATCGGCGTTCCGCTCACCGGCGGCTTCTTCGGCAAGTTCTACATTTTTCAAGCGGCGATCGATGCCCACCTGGTTTGGCTGGCCGTGCTCGGCTTGCTGAATAGTGCGGTCGGCGCCTATTACTACCTGCGCGTGTTGGTCGTGATGTACATGCAGGATCCGAGCGAGGCTACCACGAATGTGCCGCCGCTGGGCGCCGCCTTGCGAACCACGCTATTCGCCACGGCGTTTGGAACCTTGCTGCTGGGCATTCGGCCGTCGGTGCTGCTGGACTTCGTGCGCAGCTCGAGTACGTTCGGGAAATAGATAGCTTGAAATTGGGGACGGACGAGACGTTCCCGAGTTCCTCGCAGGCGCGCGCGGGGACAATCCTGCTGTAGTTCCAAATTGAAGGATTTCGGACGGGAGCCCGGAATGTCCCCGTTCACCTACCGGTCACTTTGCTGGCTCCCAGTACCAGGCTACTGGCCGCCGGCGTTGCGTACCTTCAGTAGGAAGCGCACCGAAACGGTCCCCATCGCCAGCACAGCTAGAATCAGGACGCCATAGAGCAACGATATGTGCCGCTCGCTCCAAGGTTTCTCGGGCGGCACGGGTTCACGATAGGCCGGGTTGCGCTGCTGCTCGCCGAATTTGGCGAGTTGAGCGCCTTCCAGATTCGCGCTCCAGGAAAGATCGTAAGATACGGTCTTCGCTTCGGCATTGCCGTAGTAGAGAAACCACTCGCCGGGATTCTCGGAGCGGAACTTCAGCACGCGGCGCCAGGTGCTGAATGAGATTTCGCCTGGCACCAAGGGCGGGTTGTCGCCGTTGTGGACGCGCAAGCGCAGGTAGCGATCCCACTGTTCCGGAAAGTGAATCGACAGCCGCTCCAGGTCGGCGGTGCGCGCCAGAATTCCGGTTCCGCAGGGATACCAGTTGCTTGCGTCGGCGCTGGTTTCTATATCCACGTTGCGATAGAACAGGCCCGGACCAATCTCGATATCCAGTGCATCGTGAGCAATGTCGGCCGCTCCGAGGTCGGCCACCCAGCCGGAATCGGTCACTCGCGGCGTGGCCGTTGCCAGAACGTCCCGCACGCCGCTCTTCTCCGACTGATAACTCACCCAGGCCCCGGACAGGCGCAGCGGATCGGTCCAGCCCATCACGGTCAAGCGCACATAGCGGCGCGTGGAAACGGGGTACTGCGCGCTCAACAAGGAGGCGTGCCGGTTATCCTGCGTGAAGTCGAAAACGAATGCGTCCTGCAGCACGGTAGACCAGCGTTTGGCGTCGTCGCTGGTCTCGATGCGGATCTTCTGCTGGAAGTTGGTTGCGTTGGATGCGATGCGCAGTTGGTTGTGACGCGGATGGCTGCCCAGATCGAGCATCGCTCGCACACCAACGCCCGGAGCCACCTCCTGGTTCACCACCTTGGGCTGGAATTCCTTGGTTTCCAGCGCCGGAGACAGCACCTCTAAAACGTAAGGAGCCTCCGTGCCGTTGCGAACCAATCGCAGATCGAGCAAGCGCTCCCGCGAGCCAGAGTAGACGGTTTGATCCACCACGACGACCGATATGCCCGCGCCCGGAGTTGGTTGCAGCGACCGGCGCTGGGGCCATTTGTCGGGAACAAAGTCGGCGTGCGCCAAGCCGGAAAGAAGAAGAAGGGCAGCAATCAGTGTGGCAGGTTGGCAGCACAGACTAAAGTCTGTGCCACTTGGTGGCACAGGCTTTAGCCTGTGCAGGCGGGTTGCCTTGGCAACCTGCCCGGCGTCGGACCGGCGCGCAGGATAGGATCCTACCTTCCTATTCATTTCTAGTCCAATTCTCAATGATGCCGCGGAACCGGGAATACAGAAACGAGGTGGCGAACAGCAACACGCCCAGGGCCGCAAACGCCGCGATTTTGTGGATGCGGTCCAGTTGCCAGACATCGAAGAAGTACAGCTTCAACACGACAGCGCCCATCAGCGCCAATCCGGCCAGCCGGTTGATGGCCGTTCGGGTGGCGACGCCCAACGAGACGAGCACTACCGCATATACCGCCAGGAGCACCGAAATTGCTACAGTCTCCACGCTGAGCCGATTCTCTTCCGCGGTGGTGCGGGCGGTCCAATCGATGATCTCCAGGCACATTCCCCACAACAGGAAGATGTTGCCGGCGATGTATTGTGGCAACGAAATTTCCTTGATTGTGCTCCAGTAAGCCGCCAGCAGCGCACCGGCGCCGGCGATCACAAAGGTCAAGAATCGCTGGTTGAACGGCGAAACTTGGCGGCCCACAATGCTGTCAAAGAGTAGCAGCCGGAGGAGCACCAAAGCGGTGGCCAGCAGACCGGCCCACACCAGGCGGTTGTCATTGAGCTTGCGGCCAATCCAGGTGAGCGCGGCGATTTCGGCCGCCCAGGCCATGGTGATCGCGAATCCCGACAACTGAATGGGAATCGCCAATGTGAGAAAGGCGAGCGCCGCGGCGGCTGAGAGCAGCGCGGGACGGTTGTCGGCCAGTTGCTGCCTCCACAACTGCATGCCAAAACCGAGATAGGTGGCTGCAACGCCAACTGCCAGCAGCCCCATCCAGGCGTGGTAATTGGTATTCAGCAGGCGATACGAAGCGCCAAAATACAGCGCCCCGTTGAGGGCTAACAAGAGCAGGTCCTGCGCCCGGGTCACTTCCCGGCGGATCAGACACCACCAGACGTTCCAGCCAAAGAACACCAGAAAAATCGCGGTCAGGCCGAGAAACGTGGGGACGCGCTCGAAGATTGACGGCTGGGAAGAAAACCAGATTGCATACCCGGCCCAGAAGGATGCGAACGTCGTGGTGACCAGGACCGCGTAGCGCCGGGTGTACGCCAGAGCGAGTCCGCCGACGGAGGTGACCAATTCCAATAACACGAAGTTCGGTACATTCTTGGTCCAGATGTTGCCGATGGCCACCATCACCGATAACTGCGAGGCCAGGAGCAGAGGCGACCACTCAAAGGCGGCGAAGGTCGCCCAAAACAACAAAGCGCCGACAGTGGCTGCCAGTTGATTGGAAGATGCGTACTTATCGGCGAACCAAGCCCAGTAGTAAAACAGGCTGGCCGAGACAGAGAGCACTTCCAAGTAGCGCCAGTGCCGGTACCGGACCAAAGCCAGCGAACCCAGGTTCAGCAACGTCAAAAAGAAGAACAACGCGAGCGGGCGGTTTTCTCCGGTATTCAGGAGAATTGGCGTCAGGTAGCCGCCAGCCAAGCCGAGGGCGGCAATCGCCATCGACTCATATCGCAACGCCAACGCGCAGGCCAGCACGGTCACGGACAACATGAAGACATAGGCAAGCTGAAATGGAATCAGCTTGTAATACGCGGCGGCGGCGTAGGTGCTCAGATACAAGACAGCTACGCCCAGCGCAGTGACTCCCTGGGCGAATGTGCGCTGGCCTTTGCGCCACAGCCAATCCGCTGCTGCCAAGGCGATCAACCCCGCCAGCACTCCGATCGCAACGCGGCCGCCTGGTCCGATCCAGTCGTTATCCACCGCCCACTTGAAGCCAAAGCTCGCTGCCAGGACCAATGTCAGCACACCCAGCCGGTTGAGGATGGTGAGACCGAACTGCGTCTCGAAGCCGGTGGACCGCCGTGGCGGCGGGGCCACTGGCTCAGGCTGCGGCGGCGAAGGAATCAGTGGCGGTGGGCTCACCGGTTGTTCGGCGACCGGCTGTGGCCGGGGCGGTGGCGGAGCCACGAACACAGGCGCGGGTGCGGCTGCCGCCGGCGGCTGCAGTTGCAGCGCCGCTTCAATCCGGAGCAGCCGTTCATCAATCTGCCGCTGATTCCGCACCATGCGGGCGAGGGCATCCGAGAGCGCGTCCAGACGGTTATCGAGAGGTTCGGGCACCCCCCAGGACTACTAGGAATTTGCGTGGCTGTCAACCCGCTTGCTTGCGGGGATCCAGTAAGGCGTTCAGCTTATCTTCGGAAAGACCGCTCATTTGGCGAGCCACTTCTCGCACGGTCCGGCCGCTGGCATGCGCTTCTTTGGCGATGGCGGCGGCCTTTTCGTACCCGATCTCGGGCGCGAGCGCCGTGCCCATGGCCAGCGACTGTTCCACCAAGGCGGCCGCGCGAGCCGCGTCCGCCTCCAGCCCCTGAATGCAGCGCTGGGCGAAGTTGCGCGAGCCCGAGGCGAGAATTTCGATCGATTCGAGCAGATCGTACGCCATCACCGGCATCATCACGTTCAACTCAAAATTACCCGCAGCACAGCACCACGCGATGGTGGCGTCATGGCCGATCACCTGCGCGCAGACCATCAGCAGGCTCTCGGCGATCACCGGATTCACCTTGCCCGGCATGATGCTGGAGCCGGGTTGCGTGGCCGGAATCTTCAACTCACCCAAGGCGCCGAGCCACCGGATGTCGTTGGCGATCTTGGTCAATGCGATGGCATAGGTCCGGAGCGCAGCGCTAAAGAACGACACCGCGTCTTTGGAGGCCTGAGCCTCAAAATGGTTGCTCGCTTCTACAAACGGCAGGTGATTTCGTTTCGCAATTTCGGCAATGGCTTCGCGGGCAAAGCCGGGAGCTGCGTTGAGGCCGGTTCCAATGGCAGTGCCGCCGAGTGGGAGCTCGTACAGTCCCGTCAAGGCGCTGCGCACGCGCTCCTCGCTCTTGCTCACCTGCGCAGCATAACCGGAGAATTCCTGGCCCAAAGTCATGGGGACCGCGTCCTGCAAGTGCGTGCGGCCGATCTTGACCACGTCGCGGAACTCGCCGGCCTTCTGGCGCAAGGCCTGCTCCAGTTGCCGCATGGCGGGCAGCAATTGCTCGTTGGCTTCCACTGCCGCGGCCACGTGCAAGGCCGTTGGGATGACATCGTTGCTCGATTGACCGCGATTGACGTCGTCGTTGGGATGGGCCTGGGCGAGCGCGCCAATCACCTCGTTGGCGTTCATGTTGGTGGAAGTGCCGCTGCCGGTCTGGAAAATGTCGACTACAAACTGGTCGTCCTGCTGGCCTTCGGCGATCTTCTCAGAAGCCTTCTCGATGGCTGCGGCTAGCTGCGGATTCAAGTGACCCAGAGCGCAGTTCGTTTTTGCGGCTACGCTCTTGATCAGCCCGAGTGCCCGGATAAAGGAGCGCGGAAAGCGCAGCCCGCTGATAGGGAAATTTTCCACCGCGCGCTGCGTCTGAGCGCCGTAAAGCGAGTCCCAAGGAACCTCGATCTCACCCATGGTGTCGCGCTCGGTGCGATAGACCATTTACTTTTTGTTTCCCGCCGTGTCGAACAGCGTGACGGGTCCGAGTTTGTCGAGCACCGGCTTGACCTTGGCGGCATCGCCCACTGCCACAATCTGCAGGTTGTCCGGCTGCAGGTATTGGTTGGCGACGCGCGCCACCTGCTCGGCGGTGACGGCCGAAATCTTGGCCGGGTAAGTGTCCCAGTAGTCGGCCGGGAACCCGTAGAGTTTCTGCGTGATGGCGAAATCCAGCAGTTGGTTCGGATCCTCCAGCGACAGCGCGAAACCCGCCACCAGGGCGCGCTTGTGCTCTTCCAGTTCGCTCTCCGGCACGGGCTGATTGCGGATGCGATCGATCTCCTTCAGAAATTCCGTCATTGCGCCCGCGGTCGCGTCGGTGCGCATGTTGGCCATCCCGATCCAGGGTCCGGCGTATTTGCGCGCCGTCACAAAGCTATATGCGCCGTAGGTGTAACCGTGCTCTTCACGCAGATTGATGAAGAGCCGTGACGACGCCGCGCCGCCCAGCACGTGATTCATTACGATCATTGGGATGTAATCCGGATCGGCCCGACGCACGGCAATATTGCCCAGGTAAACGTCCGCCTGCACCGCGCCAGGCCGGTCCACCAGGTAGATCTTGCGGCCTTGCACGGGCTTGGTTTGCGGTGTTTCCGCCACGGCAAACGTGTTCGACTTCCACGGCAGGATCTTGGTGAGCAGCGTCCGCAATTCGGCGGGGCGCACATCGCCGGAGACGCCGAGAATCGCGTTCTGGGGCGCGTAGCGCGCTGCATGCCAGTTCTTCAACATTTCGGGTGTGATGGCGTCGATGGATTGCGGGGTGGGCGAGGTCACGGAGGCAGGATGGTCTCCATAGATTGCCTTGTTCCAACGCTCGCCGAGGAGGAAATTCGAGGAAGAGCGGTTTTGCTGGAGTTGCGCTTTCTGCCGTTGCTTGAGCTTGTTCAGTTCGCTTTCCGGAAAGACCGGGTGCAGCAGTACATCGGCGCCCACGGCCAGCCAGTCAGCCAGGTTGTCACTGAGTCCGGCCATGGCCACCGTCACGCTGTCAGAGGCCCAGGGCGCGGACGGCGCGATGGTAGCTCCCAGGCGATCGCTCTCTTCGGCGATCTGCTTGCTGGTGCGGGAGGCGGTTCCTTCGCGCAGCATGGTTGCGGTGAAAGCCGCCAGGCCCGGCAGGTCGCGCGGATCGTTCAACGCCCCAGCGCCCTGGATGATCAAACGCATGGTGACCAGCGGCAGCTTGTGATCCTCCATCACCAGAACCGTTAGCCCGTTGTCCAGCTTGAATTCGGTGGCTTTGGGAAGTTTGACGCGCAGAATCTCGCGCGAGACCGGAGCGAGCCCTTTGCGCTCGATTTTGCTTAAGGGGACGTCCTGAGCGGCGAGCACAGTCACGAAAAGAAAAGCGCTGATGGTCTTCATTTGGGCAGTGTCACAATCACAGTGCGCTGGTTTACATTCAGATATGTTTTGGCCACGCGTTGCAGGTCATCCTTGGTTACGCTTTGCAACTTGGCGAAGCGCGTGTTGATGAGGTTGGGGTCGCCATAGTAGACGGTGAGCTGGCCAATCAGCTCCGCGCGAAACTGCGTGCCTTCGAGATGTTCGGCGTTGCGGCGCTTGGACAGCATGCGGACCTTTTCGAGTTCCCAATCCGCAATGGGCTCGGTTTGCAAACGATGAATCTCGGCGTAAATCAGCTTCTCGATCTCGGCGAGGTCCTTGCCAGGACGAACGGTGATTTCGAGAATGAATAGCGACGGGCCGCGAGATTCCTCAACGTGGGATGACACATTGATCGCCGCTTCCTTGTCGCGCACCAGAGTCTGATAGAGGCGCGAGGATTGTCCGGCGGTGAGAACACCGCTGAGCAACGATGCCGCATCCCAATCCGGCGTGTTGCCCGGCGCCACTTTGAAAGCGATGCTGATGCGGGGGGCACGCGCGAACTTGTCTTCCAGCGTCTTGCGGCGCTCGGCGGTTTGCTCCGGCTCTGCCAGGTCGGTGGCCGGGGGCGCGGGCTGAGCCGGGATGTCGCCGAAGTATTTTTTCACCTTGGCGAAGGCGTCGGCCGCTTTCACGTCGCCCACCAGCACCAGGACGGCATTGTTCGGGGCGTAATAGGTCTGGAAGAAATCCTTGACGTCTTCCACCTTGGCCGCGTTCAAATCCTCCATCGATCCGATGACCGAATGCTTGTTGGCGAAATTATCGTAGGCGGTCTCTTGCAACACCTCTGAAGTTTCGCCATAGGGTTGATTGTCGACGCTTAGACGGCGTTCCTCCTGCACCGCATTGCGCTGATTCTCCAGGTTGGCTTGATTCACCGCCAGCGAACGCATGCGGTCCGATTCCAAATACAAACCCAGATCGAGCTGGTTGGAAGGAAAAGACTCAAAGTAATTGGTGCGATTCTCGCTGGTCGTGCCGTTCATACTTCCGCCGTTGTTCTCCACCAGCATGAAGTGCTCGCCTTTGCCGACATGCTCGGAACCCTGAAACATCATGTGTTCAAACAAGTGCGCAAAGCCGGTACGGCCCGGGCGCTCATTGTGGGAGCCGACGTTGTAGGTGACGCAAATGGAGTAAGTGGGCGCCGAGTGGTCTTCAGAAATAACGACCCGCAGGCCGTTGGGCAGCTTGTACTGCTGGATGGGAATCTGGACGCTTTTGGGAGGGAGGGTCGCGGCGGTGGTGGCTATCGAAAGGAGCAGAACGAGGGAAGAACGCATGTCGCTGTATTTAGTTTACGGCGGATAATGGGGGCGGTTGCCAGCGCGCCAAGTGGTGACCGGTTCGATCTGCAACCGCGGTCGTTCGAGGCACAAACTTCGGCCGGGCTATGCTGCGGGGTGGATTTCGACTACTCCTGCGAAACTCGACGGAGATGGAATGGGGATTCCTTCCTCGCGCATGCCCTCCAAGTGAAACGCGACGGCCTCTTGGATAAGGCGTTCGACCTCATCTCGCGAATCGCCGACCGAGATGACACCCGGGAGGTCGGGAACGTATGCCCCCCACGAGGTTGGTCCTTTCTCGTAAATGACCGTGTACGTCATCAATTGTCCTCCCTTTTCAATCCTGCACTGCGCATGATAGCTTTCAGCGTTCCCACCGGCACGTCCTTCCCGGGTTGGCCAGCAACAGTGACCACCATCCCTTTTCCAGGATGCAAGAACTGACGGTGGCTGCCTTTGGTCGACTTGAGCCTCCAGCCGGCAGATTCGAGCAGGTGAATCAAATCCCTGACTTTCACCCTTCACATGATAGCGCCGCGGCTCTCGAACGCATGTGACTATATTTAGTTTACGGCTGCTATTGGAGGCGCAACCATGATTGGCGGTTCGAAAAGCGATGGCAATGTCAAAGATGTGGTCCCGTTTCTGTGCGTCTCCAGCATGGAGCGATCTCTGCGCTAC